>ENA-ORDP01000416-ORDP01000416.1-marine-sediment-metagenome-genome-assembly--contig:-NODE-416-length-28225-cov-7.566809_pt1 | contig 28225 bp, 23 predicted proteins | sample MGYA00248627_ERZ508539 | MGnify/ENA primary metagenome ERZ508539 (study PRJEB26208, sample SAMN05571518) | marine sediment metagenome | biome: deep sea; feature: Hydrothermal vent; material... | reverse complement strand
AGCCCATGGATGGGCGAGAGCGACGAGGGTTGGGGTGAGGGGATAAAATACATGCCAATACTGTTGCAACAATTAATACAGGGAGCAGCTTATTGTGAGGTTGCTTAGCCATATTTTTAAAATTGGGACGAGCAGGTAAATCCGTGTTCGGATTAAAACTTCACTGGCAAATTCTGATAGCGCTTCTTCTGGCGGTGATAGCCGGCTCCCTGGCCGGTACACACTCTAGCCTTTTCGGCATTACTTTCTACGCAATCTTTAATTTTATCGGCACATTGTTTATGAATGCGCTGAAAATGATCATTGTCCCCCTGATTATGTCGTCGATTATCGTGGCTATTTCCAGCATGGGGGGAACCAAGGGGCTGGCTCGTCTGGGGGGAAAGACCCTGGTTTTTTATGTTACAACCACTTTCTTTGCCATCCTGATCGGCCTGATCATGGTCAACACTTTGACGCCGGGCCTGGTTAACGGGCAACCGGGGCGGGAAGCTTTTGGTCTGAATCAGATTGATGTGGCAAGCGCAACTGAAAAAGTGGCCGGCCATAATGCCGGCAGTATTGCTGAGGTTTTTTTGCGTCTTGTTCCGGCCAACATCGTTTCTGCCGCCGCCCAGGGGCAGATGCTGGGGCTGATTTTTTTTAGTCTTCTGTTCGGTTATTTTATGACTAAAATCCCTGTACGGCAGGCAGAAACCCAGCAGCTATTCTGGCAGGGGGTCGCGGACATCATGATGAAAATAACCGAATGGGTGATGAAGTTTGCGCCACTGGGGGTGTTTGCACTGGTAGCAAAAGTGATTGCCGGCCTGAACGGTCAGGGGATTGCCGGGCTGGCCCAGGCCTTGGGCCTGTTTTTTCTGACAGTTGTGCTTGCCCTGTTGTTTCATATTGTCGTGGTGTTACCCATTTTGCTGAAGTTCGTCGCCCGCGTGAACCCGATCCGTCACTATCAGGCCATGGCGCCGGCATTATTGACGGCATTTTCGACGGCTTCTTCCTCGGCGACCCTGCCCTTGACCATGGAATGTGTGGAAAAAAATGCAGGCGTTTCCAACCGGATCAGTAGTTTTGTTTTGCCATTGGGAGCCACGGTGAACATGGATGGCACGGCGCTGTATGAATGTGTTGCCGCCATGTTTATTGCTCAGGCTTATGGGCTGGATCTAAGCTTTACCACCCAGTTTATTATTGTCCTGGTGGCTTTGCTGACCTCGATTGGAGTCGCGGGAATTCCTGCCGCCAGTCTGGTGGCCATTACCATCATATTGAACACGATTGGTTTACCGCTTGAGGCTCTGGGGTTAATTCTGGCAGTAGACAGAATACTGGATATGTTTCGCACGGCTGTGAATGTATTTAGCGATTCGGTAGGCGCAGTGGTGGTGGCCCGCCTTGAAGGTGAAACAGACATACTTCGCGCCCCCTAATGGTTAACTGCTTCCAGGTTTGATGATGCCAGAGGATAATCGAAATAGCAGGATTCTCGTTACTGGCGCGAACGGTTTTGTCGGACAGAGACTGGTTTCGGCTTTATTGCAGCAAGAGTACAATGTGATCTGTGCGCAACGAAATGATGCCAATAAAAAAGAAAAAAAGCCTGGTTGTGAGTATTACGCGGTGGGTGATTTTACCGAAATGTCTGCCTGGGATGACGTCTTGGGGGGCGTTGACAGTGTTGTCCACCTGGCGGCGCGCGTGCATGTCATGCAAGAGACAGTGGCGGATCCACTGGCAGCATTTCGAAAAGCGAATGTTGAGGTAACGCTGAAACTGGCCGGCGCCGCCGCTAAAAAGAAGGTAAGGCGCTTTGTGTATATCAGCACCATAAAGGTCAATGGTGAGCAGACAGAAGAGAACGCATTCACAGAAAAAGATGCGCTAAACCCGGTTGATCCCTATGCGCGTTCAAAGTTTGAAGCGGAGCAGGGATTGATGGACCTTGGCGGGGCGTCGGGAATGGAAATTGTCATTATCCGGCCAGTGCTGGTTTATGGCCCCGGAGTAAAGGGAAATGTTTTCAGATTATTACAGTTAATAGAAAAAGGGACGCCACTACCCTTTAGAGGCGTTAACAATCAGCGCAGTCTGCTGGCGCTGGATAATCTGATCGACCTGATTATTCTGTGTAGCCAGCACCCTGCGGCTGCCAATCAGATATTTCTGGCAACGGATGGAAATGACATCTCGACTGAAAGACTGGTGAAACTGTGTGCCGATAGCATGCATCGACCACCCCGTTTGTTTGGAGTGCCCGTCATGCTACGCCGTATTTTAACCTGTTTGTCACCTCGCCTCAGAAAACTGGAGCGCCGTTTGTACGGCTCGCTTCAGGCTGACAGTAGTAAGGCACGGACATTACTGGGCTGGCGGCCACCTAAAAGTGTTGAACAGGGCCTTCTGGACACGGTTAACGGGTATTTGAACAGATGACGGCTTTATTCAGCCTGAGTGAGCGTTGATGCTATTTGCGATTTTGTCTGCGGGGGTGAGTTTTTTTCTGGTTTATCGGCTAAGTCGCCAGTCCAGCCCTCTGGTGATTCTCGATCAGCCGAATGAGCGTTCGCTACACAGTAAGCCGATCAGTCGCACAGGGGGGCTGGGTATTCTTGGTGGGATCCTGGTCGCCGGAGTATCTCTAACTTACAGTCAGGATTATCCTGACTATCTGCTGTCAATATTTGCAGGCGTGATATTGATTGCGGTTGTTTCACTGATTGATGACAAACGAGGAGTTAGTGCCCGATATCGCTTGCTGGTTCATATGTTGGCGGCGGTTGTATTCATGACCAATGGCTTCTATATTTCAACTCTGAACATGCCCTTTTTTTTACTCGAATTGCCTTCAGGGCTGGCTTATCTTGTCACCTTTTTGTTTATTATATGGAGCATTAACCTTTTTAATTTTATGGATGGTATGGATGGATTTGCCGGTGGCATGGCCTTTATCGGATTTTCTGTTTTTGCCATACTGGGGTTACTAAAAGGCGCCAGCGTTTATGCGCTGCTAGGAGCCATTATTGCCTCTGCAAATGGAGTATTTTTATTCTTTAACTTTCCGCCTGCCAGGATTTTTATGGGGGATACCGGATCATCGGTGCTTGGCTTTTTAATGGCCGCAATGATGATCTGGGCTGATACTAAGGAGATTTTTCCGCTATGGATCGGCATTCTGGTGTTTTCCCCTTTCATTCTAGATGCGTCCCTGACCTTGTTGCGCCGTGCTATCAAAGGTGAAAAAGTCTGGCAGGCGCACCGCAGCCACCTGTATCAACGCCTGGTGTTGAGTGGCTGGAGTCATAAACGTACCGTTGTTATGGAATATGGCATAATGCTGGTGTGTGCGGTGCTGGCTTTGTGTTCGGGTTATTTTACTGGCCAGCGTGTCCAGTCAGGCGTGTTTATTGCATCATTTTCATTTTATTTACTGAGCTATTACTTTTTATTTCGATATCTGAAGCGGCAGGAAAGCGATGCTAAACTCGAATAGACAATTACTGGTTTCACTGTACGATCTGCTCACGATCCCACTGGCCTGGTTTGGCGCCTATTTTCTGCGCTTTAACCTGGAACCGCTGACCGCTCAGATTCTGCAGCAGGCACTCTATACTTTGCCTCTGCTGTTGATCGTTCAGGGGCTGGTCTATCGCTGGCAGGGGTTGTACCTGGGGGTCTGGCGCTTTGCCTCAATACCGGATTTTCTCCGGATTGTGAAGGCGGTCATTATCGGCGTGTCAATTTCCGTTGCCATGATCTTCGTTGCAAGCCGAATGGAAGGCATTCCGCGCTCAATTTTCCCGCTATACGGCATGCTGCTGTTTCTGCTACTGGGCGGCGCGCGCATTTCCTACCGTATTTCCAAGGACCGGCGAATTCTGGATAAGGATGCTCTGCCGGCATTGATCGTGGGTGCTGGCCGGGGTGGCGAAATTGTGGTGCGGGAACTGAATCAGCCGCAGGAACAGAATAGCGTCTATTTGCCGGTTGGCTTTGTGGATGATGCGCGGGGCAAACAGGGGCGGGAAGTGCAGGGTTTGCAGGTGTTGGGCACTATTCGCGATATTCCCGAGGTTGTGGCGAAGCATGAGATAAAGCTGGTGATTATTGCCATGCCTTCCGTGTCTTCGGTCAAGATGCGGGAAATCGTTAGTATTTGCGAGAAACTGGATATTGAATTTCGCACCCTGCCACGCGTCAGTGATATGGCGCTGGGGAGAGTGACCGTCAATACTTTGCGCGAAGTCTCGATAGATGATTTACTGGGACGGGATCAGATCAGGCTAGATTGGGATAACATTAAAACCGGTATCAAGGACAAGATTATACTGGTCAGCGGCGGTGGCGGTTCAATTGGTTCGGAACTGTGCCGGCAGATCGCAAGAATGGGTCCGGAAGCCCTGATTATTTTTGAGCGCAGTGAATATAACCTGTATGAAATTCAAAGAGAGTTATTACTGCAATTTCCCGAGGTCACGGTCTATGCCTGCCTGGGCGATGTCAGCGACAAGGTGTCGGTTGATCACGTCATGTCCCGTTTCCGCCCCAGTGTGGTTTTTCACGCTGCCGCGTACAAACATGTCCCCATGCTGCAGCATCAGATCAGAGAGGCGGTCAAGAATAATGTGATCGGTACCCGGGTGCTGGCGGAATCATCCGATCAATACGGGGTGGACTGTTTCGTCATGATTTCGACGGATAAAGCCGTTAATCCGACCAATGTGATGGGGGCATCAAAACGCGTGGCGGAAATTTTCTGCCAGAATTTCAACTCACGCTCATCGACGTCCTTTATTACTGTACGTTTCGGCAATGTACTTGGTTCGGCAGGAAGTGTTGTTCCCTTGTTCAAGGCGCAACTGAAAAAGGGGGGGCCACTGACCGTGACGCACCCGGACATGTTGCGTTATTTTATGACGATTCCCGAGGCCTGCCAGTTAATCATGCAGTCTTCGGTAATGGGGTCGGGTGGTGAGATTTTTGTGCTGGATATGGGCGAACCTGTCAAAATCACCTATCTTGCCGAGCAAATGATTCGCCTGTCCGGAAAAGAACCCGGAAAGGACGTGGAGATTGTCTATACTGGCCTGCGTCCAGGGGAAAAGTTGTTTGAGGAGCTTTTCCATGAGTCAGAGAACCTCTCAGCGACCCGTCATGAAAAGGTTCTATTGGCGAATTACCGGGAAGTGGACTGGAAATTTATGAACAAAAATCTGGAGGAGGTCGCGAGCAAGTGCGCCGCTTATGATGAGGAAGGCCTCTATGAGTTGGTGAAGATGTTTGTACCGGAAATGAAACCAACTTCGGTTAAAGAGGAACGCCTTGTTTCCAATTCCGGCAACTAAATAGCGGTTCCAAATACCTGTCCACTTTAGATATGACCGTTCGTTCTGAGCGAAGTCGAAGGGTTCACCACGAACGTAATTATATAGTGGGCAGAAATTCGGAACACGTATTTAGATTTTATAGAAGGTCAGAAATTTGTCCAAGCCATTACCCCTTTGCGTTGACCTTGATGGCACGCTTGTTCACACTGATATGTTGCTGGAATCCTTTATCCGGCTCCTGCGCCAGAAATTTCTTTATATTTTCTTTATTCCCTTCTGGCTACTGAAGGGAAAATCCTGTCTGAAACACAAGCTCGCTGAAAAGGTGAGTATTGATTACGGCTGCCTGCCTTATAACCAAAAACTTATCACGTATATCGAAAAAGAGAAAAAAAAGGGCAGAGAGATAGTTCTTGTCACGGCATCAGACAAAATAATTGCCAAAGGTATTGCCACACAGTTGGGACTCTTTGATGAGGTTTTGGCCAGCACGGATGGGCTTAATCTTAAAGGAGAGAAAAAAGCGGATGCGTTGGTGGAAAGATATGCCGATAAAGAATTTGACTATATTGGCAATGAAACGGTTGATCTGGCTGTCTGGAAGCACGCCGCGACTGCTATCTCGGTTAACTCCAGCAGGAGCCTGAGACGAGTATTGTCAGAATTTGACAAGGTGGAATACATAGAGACTGACACGGAAAAATCATTTTTCAGGAGTAGTATACGCGCACTGCGTCCCCATCAATGGGCCAAAAATATCCTTGTGTTTGTTCCCCTGTTACTGTCGCATTCCTATTTCGATGAGTCCCGAGTTTTATCGACCCTGCTGGCTTTCATTTCTTTTTGTCTGTGCGCCTCGGCGGTGTATATATTTAATGACTTGATGGATCTGGATGCTGACCGCCGGCATCCGGTAAAAAAGAATCGCCCCTTTGCAGCGGGGGATCTCTCTATTCTTTCCGGCCTTCTTCTGTCAGTGCTGCTATTAGGGCTGTCTGCTTTTCTGGCATTTAATATATCTTTAGGTTACGCCCTTGTTTTTGCCGTTTATTTTCTTACCACAACGGCTTATTCGCTGGGACTCAAATCCGTGGCGTTACTGGATGTTTTTATTCTTGCGGGGCTTTACACCCTGCGCGTGCTGGCAGGGACGTTTTCTGCAGATGCACAGGCATCTTTCTGGTTGCTGGCCTTCTCGTTATTTATCTTTTTCTCGCTGGCCATGCTCAAACGTTATTCCGAGTTGTATAATCTTGAACGACGGGGAAAAAAGAGAATTCTGGTGCGTGGCTATTCGACTGATGATAAGGAAATCCTGGCCCTTCTGGGGGTCGCCAGTGGCTATATTTCGGTACTGGTGATGGCCCTGTATATCACCACGCCTGAACATATGGTGGCATATCGCAAGCCGGAATTCCTGTGGATAGTTTTTCCTGCGCTCTTGTTCTGGATCAGCCGAATCTGGTTGCTGGCCAGTCGTGGTCAGATGAATGAGGATCCGGTTCTTTTTGCGCTCAAGGATGTGCCCAGTTACTTTATTGCACTGATAGCGGCAACTGGTGTTGTCCTTGCCATTTAGCGCATGAATGTCTTTCAATCATGGGGCCGCATCCCGGCCGTAAGGCAAAATAAGCTTTTCCCCGAATGGCGGAATACCCTTTCAATAGAGGATCGGGGCAGTCTGCTTTTGCCCTATGGGCGGGGACGAAGTTATGGTGATAGCTGTCTGAATGACCGGCAGACCATCTGCGTCACCTCACGCCTGAATCATTTCATTCATTTTGATCGTGAGCAGGGTATCCTGCGCTGTGAATCCGGTGTCGGCCTGGATGAAATTCTGCAACTGGTGGTGCCGCATGGCTGGTTTTTAGCGGTTACCCCGGGAACCCAATATGTCACTGTCGGTGGCGCGATTGCCAATGATGTGCATGGTAAAAATCATCATCTGGCGGGTACCTTTGGTTGTCATCTGACGGCCTTTGAGTTAGTGCGCACAACGGGCGAGCGCCTGTATTGTTCAGCGACTGAAAATGCCGCCATGTTCAAAGCCACGATCGGCGGCCTGGGGTTGACCGGTCTGATTACCTGGGTGGAAATACGCCTGAAAAAAATGGCAACGCCGTTCATGGATAGTGAAACGATTCGTTTTGAAAATCTGGCTGAATTCTTTGTTCTATCCGAGGAATCTGATCGGGACTGGGAATACACCGTAGCCTGGATCGACTGTCTGGCGCAGGGCGAAAGTTTGGGGCGGGGATTGTTCATACGCGGGCGGCATAGCGAACAGTTGATGTCTGCAAGCGGGAAAATAGCTAAGAGGCGATTGTCCATGCCGGTAAACGCACCTGGATTTCTTCTGAATCAATACACTATTCGTCTGTTCAATAAAATTTATTATCGTAAAAACAGGAAAGGGGAAAGTGTTGCTCATGGGCATTATGAGTCCTTTTTCTATCCTCTGGACAGCATCGGCAACTGGAACCGGATGTATGGGCGGCGAGGATTCTACCAGTACCAGTGCCTGGTTCCGCTGTCTGATGGACAGGCTATCATAACCCGCTTGCTGGAAATGATTGCGGCTTCAGGTATGGGATCCTTTCTTTCAGTACTAAAAAAATTTGGTGATATCGAGTCGCCGGGTATGTTGTCGTTTCCGCGTCCGGGCATTACCCTGGCGCTGGATTTTCCCAACTATGGAACGAAGCTGCTGACGCTGTTTGAGAAGCTGGATGAGCAAGTCATGCAGGCAAAGGGGGCGGTCTATCCAGCCAAGGATGCAAGGATGTCCGCTAAAGCTTTTCAGCATTATTTCCCGCAATGGCGTGATTTTAGCCGATACCGGGATCCGGGTATGTCATCCAGTTTCTGGCGTCGTGTGACAGGGGAATAAATGATGAACAAGCAGGCAAAGGGACGATGAAAAAAATTCTGATCATTGGCGCAACCTCAGCTATCGCCCGGGAAGTGGCAAAAATCTATGTGCTGCAAGGCGCTCGTCTTTGTCTGGCAGGCCGGGATGAAAAGAAATTGCACATTGTTGCCGACGATCTCACTGCCCGCGGGGCACAAGCTGTGCAAGTGTTGACTGTTGAATTGACTGATCCCGCAACACACGGGGACATGATTAAACAGGCCGAGGATTTTCTACAGGGGCTTGACTGCGTGCTCATTGCCTATGGTTCCCTGCCTGATCAGCATGCCTGTGAGGCGGATGCCGGGCAGACACTCAAGGAATTGAATACCAATTTTATTAGCGTGGTGGCCCTGTTAACACGACTGGCCAATGATATGGAACAGCGCGGTCATGGCGTGCTTGCAGTTATTTCATCCGTGGCCGGGGATCGCGGCCGCCAGAGCAATTATATCTATGGCGCGGCCAAGGGGGGATTGAGCATTTTTTTACAGGGCTTGCGCAATCGCCTGGCCTCGAAGGGCGTGCATGTTCTGACCGTCAAGCCTGGTTTTGTTGATACACCGATGACGGTTGATTTTAACAAAGGCCTGCTCTGGGTGTCGGCTGAAACGGTCGCTCAGGGTATCGTCAAAGCCATGGATAAAAAACGGGATGTGGTTTATCTGCCCTGGTTCTGGCGGGGAATTATGCTGATAATAAAGTCTATTCCCGAGCGCATGTTCAAAAAAATGAAATTGTAAAAGAAATGAAATTAGACAAAAACAGTAAAATTATTATACCGGGCGCCGCAGGGCTGGTCGGGCAGAATCTGGTCGTACAGCTGAAAAAACAGGGTTATACCCATCTGGTTGCAATTGACAAGTTTACAGAAAATCTGAATATTTTGAAAAAAATTCATCCGGGTATCACCGCGATTGATGCCGATGTATCCCGCCCGGGTGACTGGCAGGCGCATCTCAAAGATGCGCAAATGGTGATCATGTTACAGGCTCAAATCGGATCGAAATATTCGGATGATTTTATTCGCAATAATATCGAGTCGGCTGAGTGCGTACTGGCGACCATGAGAGAGTATTCGGTGCCCTATGTGGTGCATATCAGCTCATCGGTGGTGGAGTCGGTGGCGGACGATGATTATACCAACACCAAGAAAGAGCAGGAACGGCGGGTAATCGAAAGTGGACTTAAATATTGCGTTTTGCGCCCGACTCTGATGTTTGGTTGGTTTGATCGTAAACACCTGGGCTGGCTATCACGTTTCATGCAGAGAATCCCCGTATTCCCCATTCCCGGCGATGGTCGTTATATGCGTCAGCCACTGTACGCCAAGGATTTTTGCAACATTATAATTGCCGCCATGAAAATGCAGCCCGAGAATGAAATCCACAATATTACCGGACGGGAAAAGGTCAATTATATTGACATGATTCGCTGTATCCGGGATACGGTAAAAGCAAAAACATGGATAGTGAAGATCCCTTATTCGCTGTTCTGGATCCTGCTCAAAGTCTATGCCCTGTTCAGTCATAATCCCCCGTTTACCGCCGCCCAGTTGAAAGCGTTGGTCGGACATGACGAGTTTGAGCTGATTCCCTGGTGGGAGATTTTTAATATTGAATCTACCGCGTTTACTGCGGCTATCGAGGAGACTTTTCTTGATAAAACGTATTCGCATTATGTATTGAAATTTTAGGAATAACGATGTCAAAAGTTGCTGTGATTGGCGCGGGTGTCATGGGCCTGGCCTGTGCCTATGATTTGCTCAGGCAGGGACACGAGGTGGATATTTATGAAGCCGACGACCGCATTGGTGGCATGGCGGCGCATTTTGATTTTGCCGGCCTGAGTATCGAGCGCTATTATCATTTTATCTGCAAGCCTGATGAAAGCCTGTTTACACTTCTAAAGGAATTGGCTATCGAGGATAAGCTGTGCTGGACGGATACCCGCATGGGCTATTATTTCAAGGGCCGCCTGCACGAATGGGGTAACCCGATTGCCCTGCTGAAATTCCCTGAACTCGATTTAATCTCAAAACTCCGTTATGGTTTCCATGCCTTTGTCTCAACCAAAATTAAAAACTGGCAACACCTGGATGAGCAGGAAGCTTCGGTGTGGATCCGCCGCTGGATTGGGCAGCGCGCCTATGAGGTATTTTGGCAGCGATTGTTTGCCCTCAAGTTTTTCGAGTACAAAGACAATCTTTCTGCGGCCTGGATCTGGTCACGCATCAAGCGCGTGGGCCTCTCACGCAAGAGCCTGATGCAGGAGCAAATGGGCTATCTTGAAGGCGGCTCACAGACGCTACTGGATGAATTTGGAAAGGCGATTATCGAACGAGGGGGGGAGTTTCATTTGAATACAGCGGTCAGGCAGGTGAGCATCAGAAATAATGCGGTTGATGTGCTGCGAACCGATACTGACAGCCTGCATTATGATGCCGCATTTAGTACTATCCCCTTGCCGCTGGTGGCGGACATGATTCCCGCTTTGCCGGAAGAAAATAAACAGAAATATCGTTCGATTCAGAATATGGGGGTGGTCTGCGTTATTTTCCAGATGAAAAAGGCCGTAACGGATAATTTCTGGCTTAATATCAGTGATGACACTATTGATATTCCAGGTATTATCGAATTCTCCAACCTGCGGCCATTAGGAACGCATGTGACCTATGTACCCTATTATATGCCGCAGACGCATGCCAAGCATGAGATGAGCAATGATGAATTTATCGCTGAGGCGCGCTCCTATATAAAGAAACTGAACCCGGATCTGGATGATGATGATTTCAGCCACGCGCATGTATCACGTTACGGTTTCGCCCAGCCGGTCTGTCCACCGGGATTCCTGAAGACACTACCCCCCATCAAGACCGACATAAAAGGGCTGTATATTGCGGATACCAGTTATTATTATCCCGAAGATCGGTCTATTTCCGAGAGTGTGCGTCTGGGACGCAAAATGGCGGCTATGTATACTGAGTAGCCTGGGTAGAGCAAAGCGAAATGAAACCCGGGGATGGAGATGCTGTTGATCCCACGCAATCACGCCATTTAAAAATTACAAATTGGGATAGCGAACTGGATTTAGTCAGTGAATAACAAAAAAGAATTTATCCAGTTTATGCTGGTCGGCGGCTTTGCGGCAGCCGTGAATTTTCTCAGCCGGATTATTTTCAGCCAGTGGATGGATTTTGGCGCGGCTGTGGTGGCCGCCTATGGGGTGGGCATGGTGACGGCTTACCTATTATCAAAGTTTCTGGTATTCATGCCCAGCGGCAAAAGGGCGCATGAGGAATTTTTTCATTTTACCCTGATCAACCTTGCCGCCATGATCCAGGTATGGCTGATCAGCGTTGGCCTGGCAGAATATTTGTTTCCCTGGCTGGCCTTTGATTTTCACCCGCAGGAAGTGGCCCATTTCATCGGTTTGTGCGTGCCGGTGGTGAGCAGTTATCTGGGCCACAAGCATTTTACGTTTGCCAGTAAAGCATAGTGTGTGGCCCAGCCCGGCTTATTCAACATCCAGCGGACGCATACCGATGGTATTGTAGCCCGCATCGACATAGGTGATTTCGCCGGTAATGCCGGCCGCCAGATCGGAGCAAAGGAAGGCCGCTACATTGCCGACATCTTCGATAGTGACATTGCGGCGCAGGGGGGCGGTGTTTTCCACTTCCTTGAGCATCTTTCGGAAATTATTGATACCGGCGGCGGCGAGGGTTTTGATGGGACCCGCCGAGATGCCGTTGACGCGAATGCCATCCGGACCGAGGCTTTGCGACATATAGCGTACATTGGCTTCCAGGCTGGCCTTGGCCAGGCCCATGACATTGTAGCTGGGCATGGCGCGCTGGGCGCCCAGATAACTCAGGGTCAGCATGGCGCCGTCACGGCCTTCCATCATGCGGATGCCGGATTTAGCCAGCGCGGCAAAGCTGTAGGAACTGATCTCATGGGCGGCGCGGAAGCCTTCGCGGGTGACGCTGTTGAGATAATCGCCTTCAAGTTCGGCGCGTGGGGCATAAGCGACAGAGTGAATGATAATATCCAGTCCGTCCCAGTAGTTATCCAGCTTGTCGAATACAGTGTCGATCTCTTCATCACTGCTGACATCGCAGGGGACGATGATTTCAGAGTCCATTTCGGCGGCCATTTTGGCTACACGCCCTTCAAGCCGCTCATTTTGGTAGGTGAAAGCCAGCTCAGCGCCTTCGCGGTGCATGGCCTGGGCGATGCCCCAGGCGATAGAGCGGTTGCTGGCCAGCCCAACGATCAGAGCGCGTTTACCTTGAAGAAAAGCCATCTTGCTTACCTTTAAAATTATGATTTCAAATGGATGGTGTGCCAGTGAAATGATGCGTACACAGCACCACGTAATTTATCTACCATACCGGAAATCCGCTGCCGGGAAAAGGGCCGAAAAGCTATTAAGCGCTTACTTGCCAGGGGCTTTTCCTTCGGCTTCTGATTATAATAAACTGCAAAACCAAATGAAACTACTGCGGTCATAATGAACACGGTTACTTATGGCGGATAGCCGGAATCCAAAGAGAATACGATATTGCTGGCATTAAACGAGGTACGACTGGCGACATATCGGTGCATGACAGATCGTTCACTGTCTGCCCCATGGGGCCGTCGCCCGTTGCTGTCAGTACTGTTGGCCGTTCTGTTAATGGCATTGATAACCCAGATATCCTCGGCCGCCTGGAACAATCCCTATCCCGGCAGCGATAGCGGTAAAAACATCCTCTATTCCTCTTTTTCCGAACGACCCAAACACCTTGATCCTATCCGTTCCTACAGTTCTAACGAATATGCCTTTATCGGTCAGATTTATGAACCGCCGTTGCAATACAATTTTCTTAAGCGTCCCTATGAACTGGAACCCCTGACCGCCGAGCGGATCCCCCATCCTCGTTACTATAATGCAGCCGGCAGGGAAATCAGCGCCAATGGTGGTGCTAAAGTCGCCTACAGCGTGTATGAAATACACATTCGTCCCGGTATTCGTTACCAGCCGCATCCGGCCTTTGCCGTGGATGCGCAGGGACGGCCGCGTTATTTGTCTTTAACGAAAAAAGACCTGAAAAACGTGCACAGTCTGGCGGACTTTCCTTATCAGGGCAGCCGTGAACTGGTGGCTGAGGATTATGTCTACGAAATCAAGCGCCTGGCGCACCCACGCCTGAGTTCCCCCATACAGGGGCTGATGAATGAGTACATCGTGGGTTTAAAGGACTATGCCGCCACGCTGGCGAAGGCCTGGAAACGACAGGTTGCTAAAGTGGGTGAGGACAAAGCTTTTCTGGATTTGCGCGACTATCCCTTAGCCGGTGTCAAGGTGGTGGATCGCTACACCTATAGCATCAAGGTCAAGGGCCGCTACCCCCAGTTGCTGTATTGGCTGGCGATGCCGTTTTTTGCACCCATGCCCTGGGAAGCCGACCGTTTCTACTCACAGCCGGGCATGAAAGAACGCAACATCAGCCTTGACTGGTATCCGGTGGGTACCGGCGCCTATATGCTCACGGTCAATGATCCCAACCTGCGCATGGTGCTGGAACGCAACCCTAATTTTCATGCGCAGTTTTATCCCTCCAAAGGTGAGCCTGGAGACAGAGCAAAAGGCTGGCTGGCGGATGCCGGTAAACGCCTGCCGTTTATCGACAAGGTGGTTTACAACCTGGAAAAGGAAAATATTCCTTACTGGAACAAATTTTTGCAGGGCTATTATGACGTGTCCGGCGTCAGTTCTGACAGTTTTGATCAGGCCATCCAGTTTAGTCATCAAGGTGAAGCCGAGCTGACGCCATTGATGCAGGCCAAGGGGATCAAGTTACTGACCAGTGTGCAGACCTCAATTTCCTACATGGGCTTTAACATGCTGGACCCTGTCGTGGGCGGGTATTCCGAACGTGCGCGCCTGCTGCGCCGGGCCATTGCCATTGCCGTGAATTATGAAGAGTTCATTTCCATTTTCGCCAATGGCCGGGGCATGCCGGCCCAGGGCGTGATTCCGCCGGGTATTTTTGGTTATGTCGGGGGCAAGGCGGGGATTGATCCCTATGTCTATAACTGGGTGAACGGTCGGCCTCAACGCAAGTCGGTTGCTGAGGCGAGGACTCTGTTGGTGCGCGCGGGTTATCCGGGTGGGCGGGATATACGGACAGGCAAGCCCCTGCTGATTCATCTGGATATTACCGGCGGCGGTCCCGAAGACAAGGCGCGCTTTGACTGGCTGCGAAAACAATTAAAAAAGATTGATCTGGAACTGGTGGTGCGCAATACCGATTATAACCGTTTTCAGGAGAAAATGCGCAAGGGCAATGCGCAGTTATTCATGTGGGGATGGAATGCCGACTATCCTGATCCGGAAAATTTCCTGTTTCTATTATATGGTCCCAATGGCAAGGCAAAATATCATGGTGAGAATGCGGCGAACTATTCCAATCCGGAATTCGATCGTCTGTTTGAAAAAATGAAAACCATGGACAACACGCCCCAACGCCTGGCTCTGATCAAGCGCATGGTTAATATTGTGCGCCGTGACGGACCGTGGATATGGGGTTTTTATCCAAAACAGTTTGTTCTGTATCACAGTTGGTATCATAACGCCAAGCCTAACCAGATGGCACATAATACCCTGATGTATCGGCGCATCGATCCTCAATTGCGCGAACAGAAACGGGCCGAATGGAACCGGCCCATTATTTGGCCACTGGCCCTGCTATTGCTGCTGCTGATGGTGAGCCTGATTCCCGCTATTGTGGTTTACCGGCGAAAGGAACGTCAGCCAGCCCTTATTCGATCCAGGCGCGCACGCTGATGTTGGCCTATATCGTCCGCCGCCTGCTTTATGCTATCCCCATTCTGATCGGTGTGAACCTGCTGACTTTCTCGCTGTTCTTTCTGGTGAATAGTCCCGACGACATGGCGCGCATGCATCTGGGTATGAAACGGGTGACGCCTGAGGCCATTGTCAAATGGAAGCAGGAACGCGGTTATGACAAGCCGTTGATGTATAACGCTAATATTAGCGGGTTGGGCGCGTTCACCGATACCATCTTTTTCGAGAAGTCCGTGAGCCTGTTTGCATTCAACTTTGGCAGCGCCGATGATGGCCGTGACATCGGTTTTGACATCAGCCAGCGCATGTGGCCGAGTCTCGCCATTGCCGTGCCGGTTTTCATTGTCGGCATTCTTGTTAACATTACCTTCGCCATGCTGCTGGCTTTTTTCCGCGCTACCTATATCGATATCTGGGGTGTGGTGTTGTGCGTGGTGCTGATGTCTATTTCCGCGTTATTCTATATCATTGGTGGCCAGTTTTTAATTGGCAAGCTGCTGCATCTGGTCCCCATCTCTGGTTATGACACGGGTCTGAGTGCGGTCAAGTTTCTGATCCTGCCGGTGATCATCGGCATCATTGGTGGTATCGGGGCCGGCTCACGCTGGTATCGTACCATTTTTCTTGAAGAGATTAACCGCGACTATGTGCGCACCGCGCGCGCCAAGGGACTGTCAGAATTGGCTGTTCTGTTCCGGCATGTGTTGAAAAACGCGATGATCCCTATCCTCACCGGCGCGGTGGTGGTTATTCCTGCCCTGTTTATGGGTAGCCTGCTGCTGGAGTCCTTTTTCGGCATTCCCGGTCTGGGCAGTTATACCATCGACGCTATCCGCAACCAGGACTTTGCCATTGTGCGCGCGATGGTATTCCTCGGATCGGTACTGTACATTTTTGGACTGATTTTGACTGACATTTCCTATACCCTGGTCGACCCCCGGATCAGGCTGGATTGAGGATGCCGGCCATGAGTAAAAAATTCTGGTTGTCTCCGCTGCTCCTGGTCATCGGTATGAGCACACTGCTTGCTGTGTTGCCGGGAATGCTCGGAGTGAAGCCGGTGGTGCTCTGGACCGATCGCTTTATCTACCTGTTAGTGGTGGCGGTGATTTTTCTGATCGCTTATATCCGCCACAAACCACACTTGCGCCAGCCCTGGCGGCATGTCCTGAACAACCGTCAGGCGATGGTGGCGGCCGTTATTCTCTGTGCTTATGTGGCAGTCGGTCTGCTGGATTCCATTCACTACCGTCAGCCCCTTCAAGGAGAGAAGGCGCACAATGGTGAGAAACTGTATTCCGTTGAGGTCTTCAGCGCACTGGATGCGTTGTTGTCTCATTTGCGTGAACGAGTGGAAAAAACCTATTCGGCACCCTTTGCCTATCGCTTATATTCCATGGAGACGATGATCGCCAGTGATGGCAGCCAGTATCGTGCTTATCCGAGACTGAAATATGGCGCGGCGCATCTGCAGGATCCTGCCAGCCAGCGTGGCCGGGATATTTTATTCAAAACACTGCTCGGTGCAGGACAGGGACTGATCATTTTTGCGGTGTCCGTGTTGCTGCTACTGGCTTACCTGGCCCGGTCTCAGGCATTATCGTTTAAACAGGCATGGCGGCAGTGCTGGCGGGCGGAGTCTGCGAGTGCGCTACGGATAGTGTTATATACGCTGGCGGTGCTGATGGTTCTCTCATCCGTTGTCTGGAAACTGAGTTTTTTCTACCATGTTTTTGGTACCGACAAGGTGGGTCAGGACGTGTTGTATCTGGCGCTGAAAAGTATTCGCACCGGCCTGGTGATCGGCACCCTGACCACGATGATCATGTTGCCCTTTGCGATTTTGCTCGGCATCATGGCGGGTTATTTCCGTGGCTGGGTGGATGATCTGATTCAGTATATTTATACCACGCTCAGTTCTGTGCCGAGCATATTATTGATTGCCGCTGCCGTGCTGTCGATACAGGTGTATATGACCAATCATCCTGAGCTGTTCGAGTCGGTACGGGATCAGGCGGATCTGAAACTGCTGGCGTTATGTGTCGTGCTGGGCATTACCAGCTGGACCGGACTCTGCCGCCTGTTGCGCGGAGAAACGCTCAAGCTTCGGGAAATGGATTACATCCAGGCGGCGACGGCTTTTGGCGTGGGCCGTTTCACCATCATTGTTCGTCACCTGTTGCCCAATGTATTGCACATCGTGCTGATCATGGTGGTGCTGGATTTCAGTGGCCTGGTGCTGGCCGAGGCGGTGCTCTCCTATATCGGGATCGGCGTGGATCCCTCCACTATCAGTTGGGGCAATATGATTAACGGTGCGCGTTTGGAACTGGCGCGTGAACCCATTGTCTGGTGGTCACTGGTGGCCGCTTTTGTCTTTATGTTTACCCTGGTGCTGGCCGCCAACCTGTTTTCCGATGCGGTGCGGGATGCGTTCGATCCGCATCTGAATATGCGGGACAAAACCTGATGCCCCGTGAAATTCCGGACACCTTACTGGACGTAAAAGACTTGGGCACCTGGTTTGGCCGTTACGAGAAGCCATTTCGGGTGGTCGATAAAGTCAGTTTTGATATCCGAAGAGGGGAGACCTTCGCCCTGCTGGGCGAGTCCGGTTGCGGTAAGTCTATGACGGCCCTGTCACTGATGCAACTGGTGCCCTCACCGGCTGGGCGTATTGTCTCCGGTCATGTCATGTTTCAGGGCGAAGATCTGTTGCAGTATTCAGAACAGCAGATGCGCAGCATACGCGGGCAGCGTATGGCGATGATTTTTCAGGAGCCCATGACCTCGCTTAATCCGGTGCTGACTATCGGCGAGCAGGTCGTCGAGGTGTTGCGCCTGCAGCCACAGGCAAACAGAAATCAGAAAAAGGTACGATCAGAGGCCATCAGTACCCTGGCGGCGGTGGGCATGCCCGATCCAGTGCACCGGCTGAACGACTATCCGCATCAATTATCCGGTGGTATGAAGCAACGGGTGATGATTGCCATGGCGCTTGCAGCCAGACCGGCATTGCTGATTGCGGATGAGCCGACCACGGCGCTGGACGTGACTATACAGGCGCAGGTGCTGGATCTACTCAAGGACATCCAGCAACAGGCGGGCATGGCCATTCTGCTGATCACGCATGATCTGGGGATTGTCGCGGATCGTGTGGACAGGCTGGCGGTGATGTATGCCGGGCAGATCATCGAGCAGGCGACAAGGGCGCAGTTTTTTTCCGCCTCGGCTCATCCCTATTCGCGCAAATTGTTCGCCGCCCTGCCGGGCATGCACAAGCGTGACACACAGCTTGACACTATTCGTGGTAATGTGCCGCCTCTGGATACAGAGTTTAAAGGCTGCCGGTTTTCGGGTCGCTGTGAACAGGTGCATGCGCCCTGTGAAAATGAAATACCGGATTGGTATACGTTGGCTGACGGCCATCGGGTGCGGTGTCATTTATACCGGGGCCGGTCATCGGTAAACGAAAGTGTGTTTGTAGCCATAAATAAACCGATCATCACTGAAAATAGGGATGTGGCGCCTGTCATTATGCAGACGCGTGATCTCAAGGTGCATTTTCCCATTCGTAAAGGCCTGTTTAAACGGATTGTAGGCCATGTTTATGCAGTCGATGGCATTGATCTGGTGCTGCGTCGGGGCCAGACGCTGGCGCTGGTGGGGGAGTCGGGTTGTGGCAAGACCACGGCGGGCAAGGCTCTGCTACAGTTAATTCGGCCCAGTGCCGGTTCGGTGCAATGGCAGGAACAGGAACTGACCATACTCAAAGGCAAACGCCTGCGTCAGTTGCGGGCGCACTTTCAGATCATTTTTCAGGATCCCTTCTCATCATTGAATCCGCGCATGATGGTGGGAGAAATTCTGGAAGAAGGGATGCGCGCTCAGCATGTCGCCGGTAGTCGTCAGGAACGCGAAGCCATGGTTGAACGTTTGCTGCAACAGGTAGGGATGCCACTTGATGTACGATACCGTTATCCGCATGAATTTTCCGGTGGACAGCGCCAGCGTATCAGCATTGCGCGTGTGCTGGCGGTAAAGCCGGATATCATTGTTTGTGACGAACCCACCAGCGCGCTGGATGTTTCAGTGCAGGCACAGACCCTGAACCTGTTAAAGGCGTTGCAGATTGAACTGGGAATCAGCTATCTCTTCATTACCCATAACATATCCGTGGTCGAATACCTGGCGCATGAGATTGCAGTGATGTATCTTGGCCGCATTGTTGAAAAAGGCCCGGCCAAAGAGGTGCTGACTTCACCAAAACACCCCTATACCGAAGCCCTGCTCTCCGCCGTGCCTGTGATCGAACGTGAGTCGAAAGAGTCTGGTTCGCGTAAGCTAATCCGTCTTGAAGGTGAACTGCCCTCACCGATTTATCCACCATCGGGCTGCCATTTTCATCCCCGCTGTCCGCAGGTGATGGATGAATGCCGGCAAACTTACCCCTCGGTCTCCTTTCTGGGTGGGGGACATGAAGTGTGTTGCCACCTGCTTGATGGCAAGCAAAAAATAAATCAGACTAACCTGAATTCAAAGGATTAACATGACTGTATTTGACTCGATAATATTAGGAATCATAGAAGGTTTCACAGAATTTTTACCTATCTCATCAACCGGACATATGATTGTCGCCAGCCAATTTCTGGGAATAGAGCAAACAAGCGTCACCAAAGCCTATGAAGTTATTATTCAATTTGCAGCTATTTTGGCGGTATTTTTTAACTATAGAGATAAATTTACGCTGAAAAAGATAGATTTATGGAAAAAAGTAATTCTGGCTTTTATTCCGATTGGAGTGGTGGGCTTTGTTTTTTCTCATCAAATAAAAGAACTCTTTAGCATAGAAATAGTCGCCATCATGTTTATAGTGGGTGGCATTATCTTCCTGCTGGTCGAGAGGTTTTTTATTCCTAATGAAGCCGATTTAATCGATGATGTTGAAAAAGTAACGTTTAAGCAATCTTTATGGATAGGCTTTGCGCAGGTATTTGCACTTATTCCCGGAACCAGTCGAGCGGGTTCGACCATTATAGGGGCTTTACTTGTTGGTTTAAGCCGAAAGGCCAGTGCGGAGTTTAGCTTCTTACTCGCATTTCCGGTAATGAGTGCCGTGACAGCCTTCGATCTGCTAAAACATTATCATGAGTTCAGTGATGCAAACCTTATGATATTAGGGATTGGGTTTGTTGTGGCGTTTATAGTGGCATATCTAACGATAAAATTATTCCTGGTATTTTTAGAAAAATCCACATTTGTACCCTTTGGAATTTATCGAATACTTTTTGGTGCGATTTTACTTTTATGGTTTAATCCAATCTAAATAGCTGTTCAAGACACCCGCATGCTTCAGGAATGGCCGTTCGTCCTGAGTCCTTCGGCTTCGTTCAGAAGAGTCCTGTCGAAAGAAGTCTGTCGAAAGAAGTCTGTCGAAAGAAGTCTGTCGAAAGAAGTCTGTCGAAGAACCGATCAATTCAACATAACGTGAAAGTGGGCCGGGTGCAGGTCCTGGATTTATAATAGTGAAGAATTTTTTATGAAAAAATTACTGAAAGTTTTACTGATTTTCACCCTTTTTTTACCGCTTTTCTTTTTTCAGGCAACGGCTGGTATTAAACAGAATACGGTTGAACATTATTTACAGCAACAAAAGAAATTGGGCAGGAAGCCGAACCATTTAATTGGTCAAAGCAGTCCTTATTTATTACAACATGCCTACAACCCGGTGAACTGGTATCCCTGGGGGAAAGAGGCTTTTGCGCGGGCAAAAAAAGAGAATAAACCGATTTTTCTTTCTATCGGTTATTCTACCTGTCACTGGTGCCATGTGATGGAACATGAGTCGTTTGAAAATAAAATCATTGCCCGCTATCTGAATAAACATTTTATTTCAATTGAAGTTGATCGCGAAGAGCGACCGGATATTGATGCGGTTTATATGTCTGCAACAGAGTTAATCAATGGTAGTGGCGGTTGGCCGATGACGGTTTTTGTTGATCATCAGTTACGTCCATTTCATTCGGCGACTTATTATCCGCCGTTTTCTACCGGACAACATGTCGGTTTGCTGGATATATTGAAGAAAATAAATAAGCTCTGGCACAACGACCCGAAGCGCATCAATAAAGTCGCGGCACTGGTGACCGCCCGAATAAGACGGATGGCAAAAGAAACCAGTGAGGATGTAAGTGTTAAGGCCGATGTTGACAGCAAAGCGATGCAGGAGATCCGTTCTCAATTTGATGATGAAATGGGTGGCTTTGGCGTGGCGCCGAAATTTCCGAAGCCCGGAATATTTGCTTTTTTAACCCGTCAGGCAAAACAAAATAATAAATTTTCAAAAACGGCTAAAAATATGATGAGCCTGACCCTGGATGCAATGGCGGCCGGCGGATTCTATGATCAGGTTGGTGGTGGTTTTCATCGCTATTCGGTGGACGAAAACTGGCAGGTGCCGCATTTTGAGAAAATGTTATACAGCCAGGCATTGATGGCGTTGGCGTATATGGATTTTTATACGGTTGATCCAAAACCCCGTTACCAGCAGGTGGTGACTGAAACATTGGGTTTTGTTGCAAGAGAAATGCAATCACCTCAAGGTGGGTTTTATTCCGCCCTTGATGCTGACAGTGAACGTCCGCATAAGCCGGGTGAAAAGGCGGAGGGCGCCTATTATTTATGGACACAGGCGGAATTAAAAAAAGTGCTGAATAAAGAAGAGTTTGCCTTTATTCATGATTATTATGCTATCTCGGCTGACGGTAATATTGCCTCTGACCCACGTGGTGAATTTGGAAAAACCAATATTTTGTCTATCGCAGAATCATTTCGCGATAAAAAACTAAGCGAGCATCAGCAGATTTTATTGTATTCAGCCAAGTTAAAACTCAATGCTGTCAGAATGTTGAGGCCGCGCCCCCACTTGGATGATAAAATTATTACAGCCTGGAACGGCATGATGATTAGCGCTTATGCGCGGGCGGCAGGCGTTTTTCCGGAAGACAAAGCGCCGTTTTTGCTGAAAGCCACCACTACCGCAAATTTTATATACCAAAATCTACGCAATAAAAAAACAGCTAACTTATACCGGCGTTATCGCAATGGAAAGGCAGGCGTAGCGGCGGCATTAAATGATTATGCATGGTTGATAAAAGGTTTTCTTGGAATTTACAAGGTGAATCATGATGCTAAATGGTTACAACGTGCAAAACAGCTAACACAAAAACAGGATGCTCTGTTTCTGGATAAAAAAGATGGCGCCTATTATGAAGCCTCAAAGACCGATACGAATATATTATTTCGTTCAAAAAGTGCTTACGATGGGGCACTACCGGCCGCTAATGCGATTGTGATGGCGAATATGAAAGCTTTATCACGCTTATCCAGCGACAAAACGGAGCGTGATCATTATCTTGAAAAGGCGCATAAAATCCGTCATGCTTTTGCTGCTGTCATTAATGCCAACCCTGCTGCCACCGCTATGATGTTGGCGAATTGAAGGTGTTTGATTTCATCTCTTTGGGTTTAATTCCCCGTGGCTTGCCACGAAAAACAGTAGGATGGGTAGAGCGAAGCGAAACCCATCAGTACGTTACAGATTAATACCCCGCCCGCTTGCGGCGGGGTAGTTTATTCTTTTTTCTGCTTTTCGCTCAGTTTCTTCTCCAGATAGTGAATATTGACGCCGCCGGTCTGGAAGGCGGCGTCACGGAGTAGTTCCTGGTGCAAGGGGATATTGGTTTTGATGCCATCGATAACCACTTCGCTGAGGGCGCCGCGCATGCGCGCCAGGGCAACGTCGCGGGTTTCACCGTGACAGATCAGTTTGCCTATCATCGAATCATAATAGGGTGGCACCTTGTAGCCGTTGTAGATGTGGCTGTCTACGCGTACGCCGGGACCGCCAGGGGCATGGTAGGCAGTGATCGTCCCGGGTGAAGGCATAAAATTTTCCGGGTTTTCGGCATTAATGCGGCATTCTATCGCATGCCCCTGTACTTTGATGTCGTCCTGGTGGTAGGCCAGTTCCAGACCCGAGGCGATGCGCAGTTGTTCTTTGACAATATCAACGCCCGTGATCATTTCCGTGACGGGGTGTTCCACCTGTATGCGGGTATTCATTTCGATAAAGTAGAATTCATCATCTTCATACAGGAACTCAAAGGTGCCAGCGCCCTGGTAACCAATGTCGCGGCAGGCCTGGGCGCAGCGTTCGCCAATCTTGTTGCGTATAGCCTCGGTGATGCCCGGCGCGGGAGCTTCCTCGATGACTTTCTGGTGTCGGCGCTGCATGGAGCAGTCGCGCTCAGCCAGGTGAATGGCATTGCCATGCTCATCGGACAGGACCTGGATTTCGATATGGCGCGGGTTGCCAAGGAATTTTTCCATGTACACCACATTATTATTAAAGGCGGCTCCCGCTTCGGCCCGAGTCAATAATATGGCGTTGAGCAGAGCCGGCTCAGCATGCACCACGCGCATGCCGCGTCCGCCGCCGCCGCCCGCCGCCTTGATAATGATCGGATAACCGATCCCGCGTGCGATTTTGATATTGGTTTCATCATTCTCATCGAGCGGGCCATCGGATCCGGGTACCGTAGGAACTCCTGCCGCTTTCATGGCTTTGATGGCGGCGACCTTGTCGCCCATCATGCGGATGGTTTCGGGTTTGGGACCGATGAAAATAAAACCGCTTTCGATCACTCGTTCGGCAAAGTCAGCGTTTTCAGAGAGGAAACCGTAGCCGGGATGGATGCCGACCGTGTCTGTGACTTCGGCGGCGCTGATCACGGCGGGTACGTTCAGGTAACTGTCGAGTGAGGAGGCCGGGCCGATGCAAACCGACTCATCAGCCAGGCGTACATGTTTGAGATCGCGGTCGGCATCGGAATGGACGGCAACGGTTTTTATATCCAGTTCGCGGCAGGCTCGCAGTATACGCAGGGCGATTTCTCCGCGATTGGCAATAAGAATTTTGTCAAGCATTAGGTTTGATCTTGTCATGTTTTATTAATACCCGGTGCGATTCAGCCGCGCCGCTCTGTGTTCACCGTGTGGAGAAAAGTTATGTCATTCGTTTATTCAATGACGAACAGGGGTTGGTCATATTCCACCGGTTGCCCGTTTTCAACCAGGATAGCTTTGATAATGCCGGCTTTGTCGGCCTCGATTTGGTTAAGCAGCTTCATCGCTTCGATGATGCACAGGGTATCGCCCGTCTTGACGGATTGGCCGACTTCGACAAAAGCGGAGGCACCCGGAGAAGGCGCGCGATAAAATACCCCCACCATCGGTGATTTCACTACATGGCCGGCAATGGCGTTAGTCTCACTGTTGGCAGTAGGTGCCGGGGTAGATTCTGGTATGGCAACAGGCGCGGGAGCAATGGCGGCAACAGGCGGGGGGGCTGCGACCGGAGCATGCTGGGAATAGCGGCTGATACGCACCGATTCCTCGCCTTCCTGAATTTCGATTTCGGCAATGCCGGATTCTTCCAGTAATTCAATCAGTTTTTTGACTTTTCGAATATCCATTAAACGTACCTGTGTGCATAAATTATGGGGGACTACCGCAGATTTTTGATGGTGGCCTGCAGTGCAAGTGTGTAGCCGTATGGACCCAGCCCGCTGATAACACCCTCGGCCAGATCCGAAAAATAGGAATGCTGGCGGAAGGATTCGCGGGCATGGACATTGGACAAATGTATTTCAATAAAGGGTATTTTAACGGCAGCCAGCGCATCCCGCAGGGCGACGCTGGTGTGAGTGAACGCCGCCGGGTTGATAATGATAGAGGCGACATGATCGCGTTGCGCCTGATGCACCGCCTCTACCAGATCGTGCTCGGCGTTGCTTTGCAGGCAGCGCAGCCGGTGGCCTGCTGCCTCGGCCTGTTTCATGAGGCCATCGTTAATTTCATCCAGGGTGGCGGCGCCATAGTGTTCAGGTTCCCGGCTGCCAAGCAAATTGAGGTTGGGGCCATGAAGGAGCAGTAGATTTGCCACGTTGAGTATCCTGGTATTCGGTTAGTGAAGCTGTTTTTCTGTAGTTAAGCGAGTTTAGACGTTAATTCACGGTATTTCGCCGCAAAATAATAAAAATTTTGATGATTGTGCATCATGTGCAAAATTTTGTCCAGAACCAGACGACTTCAAGACGATTTCACGTTTATTCAACGAAGATAGTGATATTTTACGGAAAAACGGGGTCAGAAAAACGAAAAAAAAACGAAAAACGGAAAAACGGAAAAACGGGGTCAGAACACAGATTTGACTAATATACTAAAAAAACGGGGTCAGAACACAGATTTGTGCTCCCTTCCACATGATGTTATGGGATGAATTTGGCCAACAGCCTTCAAGGTGTTTCTATCAAGCTAGATGTCAACTGGCATCGCAGCATCATCTGGCTCACGAAAGCTAAGATAGCTGTAATCCCATTCTAAAAATCCCTTCACACCATCGAAGGTAATAGCAGCAGTCGATTCAATATTAATATCTGTTACTTCGATACCATCGCATTGACCAAGTTGATATTCAAGCTGGTCTTTTATCTCCATGCACGATTTGTGTTGGTTTGGATCATCGAATTTTTCAGCATCCATAACCAGTATAATTTCTATGCTGTATTCATCGTTACTATCCAGTTCTGAAAAAGGATAAACCTGAACAAGCACATTACTGACAAAGGAGTTCAGATGGGAAAACTTTTTACCTATTCGATCTTTCCGTATATCGATCCGACTTACAAATGTCTCTGGAAATGCTGTACGTGTATAGCGTCGTGATAGCCACCTCAGGATCATATTCAGTGTTTGTTCATCATGTATAGAAGAATCAGGTTTCCGATCAAGAAGTAGCTCACGCTTTATGAGGTGGCGTTCATAAGGCAACGCGAACCAATGCGTAATACCGTCTCCAGCAAAATCAAGGTTGAATTCAATCCTGCGACTGTTTTTTCCACCCAGGTATCCTCCATTGGGTTCCTGGTTTAGTGGATGGAGGCACAATGCTTCAAAATAGGGTTCTCTTTCAAATGAGTCCTGGACGAGGTCACATGTCTGGCTGACAATCAACAAGTGGGTATTATCTGGAATTTCATAGTGGGCGTTTTCTTTGAGACACTCGTCATTGGGGACAAGTAAAATGCCTTGCTTCCACCCTGATTCAATGAGGCGCTCCCGATTCGCCATACAGTGTTGCCCCCATTATTTGTCTGCTGTGACAGAACCCGTAAGCCGTTCCAACAATTCCCTATGGTCTTCAGCATCCGCGGGGGATTTTGCGGAACGCGCTTTGACGCGATCCATCCTTTCACGTTGTTTGTTCATAAGCACCAAAAGACTGTCCATTCCGCTGCGAATCTCATCCATATTCAGTTCTTCACGGCTGAGACGTTCAAGCATACCTGAACCATCGCCAAGTTTCTGCTTCATCAGCTTACCAGGCGCGTAATGATAAGGATTTTTCACTTTCCATTCCTGTGCAGTTTCGTACAATGTTTCGATACGCTGAACAATGCCTGCGCTTCGCGGTTCATTTTCAAACCAATTGTACACACTAGCGCGGGATACCTTGAGGATGTCAGCCAAGGCAGCCATGCTCAGACCAAAGGCTTCTCGAATGCCGTTAAGTTTTTCTGCAATCGTTGGAGGAGCATCTATGGCCTCAACCTCGGAAGACAGGATTATGACAGGCCATGCATCAGGAGCATGTACAGGTATTGGGTGTCTGATCAATCCAGCCAGTGCAGCATCAAAACGTGAACCAGAACCACAAATAGTAAACATACCTTCCGACCCCAAAAGAACGTGGATTGAGCTACCACTACTTACTTCCAAAGGTTCCGGTTCGTATGCCAAGACGTGACCAAGTGACAAAGGCAACTTACTTGGTATCCATCCTATCTGTTCTTGTTGTACTGCCATCAGTTGCTCTCCTTTTGCCACACAGCACGTGCTTCTTCCGTGGTCGTATTAATAAATGCCTCCGAAGATACAGTATGTAACTTACGAAATTGTTCTACAATTTTATCAATTTCGAAAGGCTGTTCCTGTTCGACATAGTGATCATAGTCGAGCAAACCTGCAATCTGATTCTCTAAACGCTCCCGGCGTAAACGTGGAGCTGATTCAAGTTTGGTCGGAAAGATATCAGCCGGCAATAAATCTTGGGTAGCACTTTGCCGATGTCGCATGATTAGTGTACCTCCAACAGGTGTTTCATATATCACTAGTTGCTCCATACGCCGAGGTTCTCCAATAGCCGCTAAGTTTGGCAATCGTAGAGTCTCGATCACTTGTTTATCGACAGTAAGGCCTTTCTCATGCTGTAGTAGATCTACGTACCGAAAACCTTGGCGCGTGACACGCACCCCATCTGGTAACGTGTTTACAAAAGCCTGTAGCACTTTCTCAAGTTCGGAAGTAAAAACTCTCGAAGTCTCATATTCAGTAGTGTGAAATGTCAGCGAGTCCGCAGCAACAATCATGCCTGTGCGGCAGCTATCATTCTTGATGTGCCAACGTTGGATACTATCACCAATAACTGCCTGGCCATCTTTAAATCCAACCTGTTCTATCCGCTCGGTTTCTGCTTTGGGATAGGATTCGAAAACCTTTTCGTGAAAGTCTTCCCAACGCTTGTCCATACGCGGCACATGCGAAAAACGAATCTGGGCCAGGACGTAGATCAGCGGGGCATTGAGCATTTGACCGAGTGCGTTTGCCACATAATCTCCTTTTTTTTCTGGAAACGGGTCCATTAAGGTATTTAGGTTATATTATCTATGTACACACTAAACAAAATCGGCGTGTAATAATACTAACTTTAGCATATTTTGACACTTATTTTGACACTTTGTTTCAATAGTCAACAAGAAGGAGTGAGTTACAAACAGCCTGGATCCGAACCGTGCTACTTATAACATGCTGAAATAACAATAAATTATGAGGTTTCACAACTATTGAATTTGGCGTCAACTACTCCGGCACCAAAACACCGGGAAGCCAACAGCAGAGAGTGTACATTCATAGAGTCAAGGTAGATGTATTAATTGTTGCAACGATTAATAACGATGAGCACGGGGTATGGCGTTTCCTCCTTAAAACGTGGTTTTTGCCCTTAAAAAAGGCT
>ENA-ORDP01000415-ORDP01000415.1-marine-sediment-metagenome-genome-assembly--contig:-NODE-415-length-28249-cov-7.788998_pt1 | contig 28249 bp, 36 predicted proteins | sample MGYA00248627_ERZ508539 | MGnify/ENA primary metagenome ERZ508539 (study PRJEB26208, sample SAMN05571518) | marine sediment metagenome | biome: deep sea; feature: Hydrothermal vent; material... | reverse complement strand
AGGACATCGGCACGCTACAGCGCCTGGCACCTGATTCAGACCAACGAAGCTCGCCGTTTGATCAGGTGATCGTCTCGTTGGATTCGGTCAAGCCTATGGATAAACGGCGTGGTTGGTCTTTGGCCCGGTTGGCGGAATACAATCGCAGCAGATTTGAAGATCTGGTAACGGCAGGGGGCTGGCGGAAGCGGCACTATGTGCTGCTGCTTCTCTGGTTCCCACGCAGAGCGTGGGAGAAATACGCCTGTGCTAGTCACACCATGCAAGAATAAACCCTTTTGCGTTTATTGACGTTCATTGGCGGACAGATAAATTTTTGCCTTTTAAGAAATTTTCGTGGGGATAACGCAGGTTTCGAGCAGTTTTTCCAGCCCTTCCCGGGCAATTTCCCGGATTTCCTCTGACTCGTCCTGCAACTGTTTCTGCAATACCGGAATGGCCTCCGGGTTCTCTGTCAGGGCCAGGTAATGGCTGATATCCGCGCGTATGCGCGGACTTTTGTGGGATGCGAGTTGACTGAATTCCGGAATGAGCGGCGCCAGGCTGGCTTTGTCTTCGATGCTCTCCAGAATCGCATCAATTCCAATGCGTACCTGCATTTCCGTATCCTCATCTTCGAGCAGGGGGATTAATGCTCGAAGCTGCTGTGGGGCGTTATTCAGCATGTTGATCAATTTATTCAGGTTTCCCTGTTTTAGTTCTTGCGCAATATATTCGCTCATTCCTTCCGTGCTGTTGGCGCGTTGCGCCCATTTTCGCAATTCGCCTGGGGAATGCTGGCCTTCCAGTATGAAGGGGCCGAGGCGAGTCCAGGGCACAGAGCGCACATTCAGTTCCTGAGCCCGTTGCGGTCTGGGTACGATGTTGGTGATTTCCAGATGTCCAATCAGGCCTTCCTTAACCAGTTGCGACAGGCCTTCGAGAACAATGGCGCAGTGGGCGCAACCCGTGGCCAGCAGGAGTTCCGCATCAGGACTGTCCGGGGATAAGTCTGTCATGTCAGGTTCTCACAAAGAATGGACGGCTTAGGCCTCAATATCCGGAATCAGCTTGCTGCGTAGCCGTGTGATCATATCCTTGAGGTGCAGTTTGCGTTTTTTCAGACGTATGATCTGCAATTGGTCTACCTCGGGATCGTGCGCCAGCCGGTAAATCACCTCATCCAGATCACGATGTTCAATGATAAGCCGCTCCATTTTCTGGCGCAGTTCCTGGTTGGTTTCTTCATTTTTCATTGCATGAATAGGGGATAAGCGGGTACACGATCCGGGGTGATGACACCATTTTAACTGAAACCATAGGGGGAGCAAGGAAAGTCGGTATAATAGCGGATTATTTATTAATCTTAGCGCCTCAACTATGCCCCCCCTTGTCAGCCTTAAAAATGTATCCCTCGCCTTCGGAAGCGCGCCCCTGCTGGAGCAGGTCAACCTCAATATCGAGCGAGGTGAGCGCCTCTGCCTGCTGGGGCGTAACGGCACGGGCAAATCCACCTTGCTACGCGTCCTTGGCGCTGAAATCGGGGTTGATGACGGTGAAATCTGGCGTCATGACAGCCTGCGGGTGGCCAGCCTGGAACAAGAGGTCCCGGTCGGGGACAGGCGCAGTGTTTTCGATGTGGTGGCCAGTGGTCTGGAAACGCTGGGCGATTTATTGAGCAACTACCATCATCTGGCTCATCAGCTTGAACAGGGCGAACATGACGCGGCGTTGCTGGAAAAATTTTCCCACCTGCAGCAGCAGATCGAAGTGGCGGAAGGTTGGCGTTTTGAACAACGTGTGTCCGCTGCCATTTCGCGTCTTGAACTGCCGGTCGATAAAAGCATGGATGAACTCTCCGGTGGGCTAAAACGGCGCGTATTGCTGGCGCGGGCGCTGGTGCAGGAGCCGGATTTGTTGTTGCTGGACGAGCCTACCAACCATCTGGATATCGAGGGTATCACCTGGTTGGAAGAGTTTATGCTGAGTTTTAAGGGTGCGTTATTATTTATCACTCATGATCGGACGTTTTTGCAGCAACTGGCGACCCGCATTATTGAACTGGATCGGGGTCAGTTGACGTCATGGCCCGGCGATTATGCGAATTACTTGCGCAAGAAAGAAGAACGGCTGGCCGTCGAGTCGGAACAAAACGCCCTGTTCGACAAAAGGCTGGCGCAGGAGGAGGTCTGGATCCGCCAGGGGATCAAGGCGCGGCGTACCCGCAACGAAGGCCGGGTCAGGGCGCTCAAGGCTTTGCGCGAGCAGCGTGGTGCGCGGCGTGAACAGGGAGCTAAGGCAAAGCTTAATCTGGAGGTGGCCAATGTTTCCGGCAAGCTGGTAGCGGAGGTGGAGAAGGCCAGCCTGAGCCTCGGTGGGCGTTGTCTGTTGCGTGATTTTTCAACCCGCATCATGCGAGGCGATCGTATTGGCATCATTGGCCCCAACGGTGTGGGGAAGACCAGCCTGATTAAAATGCTGCTGGGTGAGCTGCCGCCGGACAGCGGCACGGTGACGCTGGGGACCAAACTGGAAGTGGCCTATTTTGACCAACAGCGGGCGCAACTGGATCTGCAAAAGACGGTGATCGAGAATCTCAATCTGGGAACGGATCAAGTGACCATCAACGGCAGTTCCCGTCATGTGATCAGCTATTTGCAGGATTTTCTGTTTACGCCACAGCGCGTGAATTCTCCCGTCAGTTCGCTTTCGGGTGGTGAGCGCAATCGTTTGCTGCTGGCGCAGCTGTTTACCCGGCCCGCCAATCTGCTGGTAATGGATGAACCCACCAATGATCTTGACGTGGAAACCCTGGAATTACTGGAAGAATTGTTGGCCGAGTTCAAGGGCACCCTGTTGCTGGTCAGTCATGATCGCAGTTTTCTGGATAATGTTGTTAGCAGCACGCTGGTGTTCGAAGAGCATAGCATTCTGCGCGAATATGTCGGGGGTTATCAGGACTGGTTGCGGCAGAAGGTTCAGACGGCGGCGGACAGGTCGGCGCTGAATACTAAAAGTAAAAATACGCCAGCCGCAAAAACGCCGACTGCGAATAAAATGCGTAAACTGAGTTATAAGGAACAGGATGAACTCGACAATTTGCCCAAAAAAATCGAATCACTGGAACTCGAGCAGGAAAGGCTCCAGGCAAAAATCAGCGATGCCGGATTCTATCAGCAGGATAAACAGAAAATTGTGGATACTCTGCAACAGATAGAGGCCATACAAAAGACAGTGGAACAATCCTATCAGCGCTGGGAAGAGTTGGGATGATATTTGCCCGTGAAGCAGGAATCAACTTTCCTCATCAAAACGATTATTGACAAGATGTTCAATGGCGTCGATCGCCTCCTGCTCATCTTCACCATTAGCGCATAGCAGCAACGAAGTTCCCTTGCCGGCGGCCAGCATCATGACGCCCATGATGCTTTTACCATTGACCTTTTTATCATGGTGATGAAGAAAGAGATCGGCCTTGAATTGCGAACTCAGGGTTACCAGTTTGGCGGCGGCGCGAGCATGCAAACCGAGTTTGTTACAAATCAGGATTTCTTTTTTTAGCACCTGAGAATGGCCTTCATTTTTCAGTCCCTCCGGCCGTTAGCGCAAGAATGCCGTCCTGACCGCCGCTAACCGCTTTCTCGGCCAGATCATTTAATTTAAGGCCGGGATAGTTCATTACCCGTACGAGCATCGGCAGGTTGACGCCGGAAACCAGTACCCGTTCGGGATTCAACAGTTCCGAGACAATGTTACTGGGAGTGGCGCCATACATGTCAGTCAGGATGAGTACGCCCTCACCGTCATTCAGTTTTTGCAGGGTGCTACGAACCTGTTCCAGCATTTCATCGGTGTTGCAGTCCATGCATGCGACCAGCACCCGGGTTGGCAAAGTCGCGCTGCCGATCACGTCTATGGCAGTATTATATAAAGTTTCGCCGATACTGTCGTGTGTCAGGATTAACAGACCAACACTCATTTCCGTTTCCTCATGATAGCTCTCTGTGCCGATGCAGAATACCGGGGCGTCGTTCTTTAAACCAGGCAGTCAGCTTTTCAACCATATAAACAGACCGGTGCTGACCACCGGTACAACCGATGGCGATGGTCATATAACTGCGATTATCCGCTTCAAAACGTGGTATCCAGTGTTCGAGAAAGTTGCGGATATCCTCGAACATTTTTATGGCATCGTCATGCTGTTCCAGAAATTCAGTAACGGCCGGGTCGCAGCCTGTCAGCTTGCGCAGACAGGGTTCCCAGTGTGGATTGGGAATACAGCGTACGTCAAAAACAAAATCGGCATCGACCGGTATGCCCTGTTTGAAACCAAAGGATTCAAATAGCAGGGAGAGCCGGCTATGATCGCCGTTGTTGACGCGGGATTGAATCAGTTCCCGTAGTTGATGAATATTGGTGCGGCTGGTATCCATGTGCAGATCAGCCTCGACGGCAATCGCTTCGAGCAGGCTGCGTTCCTGAATAATCGCTTCACTAAGCGGTACTTTGTCACTGCTGAGTGGGTGACGGCGCCGGGTTTCACTGAAACGTTTTATCAGGGTGGCATTGTCAGCTTCAAGAAAGAAAATTTCAATATCCATCTTGTGTGATCTCAGATCTTTGAGAATACCGGAAAAGCCGGCCAGATCGGCAGCGGTGTTGCGAGCATCGATACCCACCGCGATATGTTCATGGTCCATATTGGTGGATGAAAGTAATTGATCAGCCAGTGCGGGTAGCATGGCTGCCGGCAGATTGTCGATGCAATAGTATTGCAGATCTTCCAGCACATTGAGCGCGATAGACTTGCCGGAGCCGGACAGGCCGCTGATGATGATCAGTTTCATGATGAGTTATTCTTGATCAGTTTTCGCTGACGGTTAATAAAGTCCTGGGCGGAATTATAGCCGTGTAAATGCAGAGCATGGTTGCGTACGGCGGTTTCAATGACAATGCTCAGATCCCGCCCCGGCCCCAGAGGCAGAACGACTTCAGGAATGTTTATATCCAGCACCCTGAAGTACTGCTGGGTGCAGGTGCAGTCCAGGCGTTCCAGTGGTGGGTTGTTCTGTGCGTCAAAATTCTCCAGTTTGATGATCAGGCTCAGACGTTTGTCATTGAGAATCGCATTATCACCGAACATGGCGCGCACGTTAAGTATTCCCAGCCCACGAACCTCGATAAAATCTGCGAGTAGATCCGGGCAGCGACCATGCACCGTATCCGGGGTGGCCTGAAAGAATTCGGGCGCGTCATCAGCAATAAGACGGTGGCCGCGGGTCAACAATTCCAGCGCCAGCTCACTTTTTCCTACCCCACTGGGACCGGTGAGCAGCACGCCCAGTCCCAGCACTTCCATGAATACGCCGTGGATGATCTGTTTTTTGGAGAGCATGCTGCTGAGATGACAATCCAGCACCTCGATAATCCGGCGCGCGGTAAGGGGGGAACCGAGCAGGGGCGTCATCGTGTCCCTGGCCCCTTGACGCAGCGCATCCCTCGGCAGGGTGGAACAGGCAAAAATAATCATAGCGGGGCGGGCGTCGAACAACTGGCGCAGGGTATCCTCACAGATATCGGCTTCCAGTTCGGATAAATACTGGGTTTCGGTTGCCCCCAGTACCTGAATGCGGTTGGGGCGTATCAGATTCAGGTAGCCGACCAGATTGGGCTGGGGGTCGGATCGGGATTCCAGAATCGGACGATCAGTTTGATTTGTGTCGGACAGCCAGATCAGTTCCAGCGGTTTTTGATGGCTATCAAAGACGTCCTGTACCGTGAGATTTGTGGCCATGATCAGGTCGGAGGTTGTTCTCGTTCCCTGATAAGTGAATATATTTCATGTTTGCTCCCGGCATGGCGGAGGCTGTCTCTGAAGCCTTGTTTGTTGAACAGGCTGGCCAGTTCGGAAAGAATGGCAAGATGTTCGTCAGTGGATTCCTCGGGCACCAGCAAGGCGAATATCAGATCAACCGGCGCCTGGTCGATGGCGTCGAAGTCGATCCCCTCGGCCAGCCGGATAAAGGCGCCGCTGGCCTGGCGAGTGTTCTTCACCCGCCCATGGGGAATGGCTACGCCATACCCAATACCGGTACTGCCGAGGCGTTCACGGGACAGCAGGCTGTCAAAAATATCACCGGCGGTGACATATAACTGATCCTGCGCCAGCAGTTGACTGAGTGCTTCAAGCGCCCGTTTTTTGCTGTGAGCGCCTGCTTCGCAGGCAATACGATCTTCGCTTAACAGGTCACTGAGTTGCATGCCCGATTCTCATTAATCCGGATAGTCTATTTTATTCAAATGCCCCGGTTATGCAGCATAAATACCGGAGCCTTGAGCCTTAGTTTTCTTCTTCCACCTCGGCCTGCCATTTCGGGCTACCGTTACCCCGGTGATGGTTGGTGATCTTTTCCTTGTGCTTTTTGACTTGCCGATCCAGTTTGTCAATCATGGCGTCGATGGCGGCATACATGTCTTCGTGCTCGGCATCGGCAAACAAATTGCCACCACTGACATGGATGGTCGCTTCCGCCTTTTGCCTGAGTTTTTCGAGACTCAATATAACGTGGACGTTGGTAACATGATCAAAATGCCGTTCAATCCGTTCGAGTTTTCCGACTACGTAGTCATGGAGTGAATCAGTAATTTCAAGATGATGTCCTGTTATATTCAGTTGCATAGAGTATTCCTCCTGGATATTTATGTGAGGCGTTTACGTTCATTCGAAGGCGGTATGGCTAGCGTCTCCCGGTATTTTGCAACGGTACGGCGCGCAACCATGATACCCTGATCTGAAAGTATATTGGCGATTTTACTGTCACTCAATGGTTTGTTGGGCAGCTCAGCGGCGACCAGTTTTTTGATCAGGGCGCGAATGGCCGTGGCGGAACATTCGCCGCCACTGACGGTGGAAACGTGACTGGAAAAAAAGTATTTCAGTTCGAAGATACCGCGGGGGGTATGCATGTATTTTCGGGTGGTGACGCGGGAGATGGTGGATTCGTGCATATCGACCTTTTCGGCAATGTCGTGCAGTACCAGCGCCTTCATCGCTTCTTCACCATGTTCGAGAAAATCAGCCTGACGATCGACGATGCAGCGGGAAACTTTGAGCAAGGTTTCATTGCGGCTTATCAGGCTCTTGATAAACCAGCGTGCTTCCTGCAGATGGTTTTTCAGACAGGTGTTGTCCTTGCTGTCGTTGACTTTTTTAATCAGACTGGCGTAATGTGGATTGACGCGAAGGCGGGGCGCGGCATCGGAATTCAGTTCCACCTGCCAACGACCCTTGATCTTGGTGACAATCACATCCGGGATAATATATTCCGGCCGGCTGGCCGTGATCTGGCTGCCGGGTCGGGGGTTGAGTGACTGAATCAGATGAATGATTTCTTTCAGCGACTCTTCGCTTATTTTCATGCGCCGAGTCAACTGGGCATAGTCACGGTTGGCGAGCAGCTCGAAGTGTTCATTAACCAGTTGGATGGCCGGTTCCAGCCATTCAGATTCAAGTGGAAACTGTTTTAGTTGCAGGCTCAGACTTTCGCGCAAATCCCGCGCACCGATCCCGGCGGGATCGAAATTCTGGATTCGGTGCAGCACCGCCTCGACTTCATCGAGTTCGATTTCCTCAAGATCATTGATCAGTGCCTGACGAATCTCTTCGATTGAAGTGCCGAGATAGCCATCATCATTGATGCCATCAATGATCACCCTGGCAATAGCCTGATCGGTTTCGGAAAAGGGTGTCATCTCCATCTGCCAGTGTAAATGATCCTGCAAGGATTCATCGCTGGTACCGGAAACCTCGAAGTCGTGTTCGACGGCGTTGCCGGATGAGGATGGCGGGGTGATGGAGTCGTAGATGTCATCCCAACTGGAATCGGTCGACAATTCGTCGGGGATGGGAGAATCTTCATTCGATCCCTTGATTTCAGTTGTTTCAGTTTCCTGTTTACTGGCGGCTATCTCGGTCTCGGGTGTGCTTTCAGAATCATTCTTGTTAGTGGATGTGTTGTTATGATCGTCATCCAGTTCCAGCATTAAATTGGAGTCCAGCGCATCCTGAATTTCAGTATGCAGCTCCAGCGTGGACAGCTGTAGCAGACGAATCGCTTGCTGCAACTGGGGAGTCATGGTCAGGTGTTGACCGAGTCGGAGTTGTAAAGCTTGTTTCATATTTTATATTTGGGGATCTCAGTCGGCGGGAAAGGGTTACCGGCTATATTAATTTTAGCTTATTTCAATTTGTAGTGCAGGAAATTTGGCATACTTTTTTCATAACAATTAAATTGACAAATCTGTTGTGATGGCTACCGCTTTTTCTTTCTGATTTTACGCTGTCTTTGAGTCAGTCATGTCTTGATTGAGGAGAACAAGGGGGCTATAGGCGGAAGTGTTCACCCAGATAGACTTTTCTGACATGGCTGTCAGCCAGCAGGGAGTCAGGATCACCAGAGGCAATCACCTGGCCGGAATTCATGATGTAGGCGCGTTCACAGATGCCCAGCGTTTCGCGCACATTGTGATCGGTAATGAGCACACCGATGTCACGTTCAGTCAGATGTTTGATAATGCTCTGAATATCCAGTACCGAGATGGGATCCACCCCGGCGAAAGGTTCATCGAGCAAAATAAATCGTGGTTCGGTGGCCAGTGCCCGGGCGATTTCCACCCGCCGCCGTTCGCCACCGGAGAGGCTGACGCCGATATTGTGGCGGATGTGGGTGATATGAAGTTCTTCCAGCAGTTCTTCCCGTTTTTGTTCCTGTTGAAAATGGCTCAGTTCGGAGCGGGTCTGCAGAATGGCCATGATGTTATCGGCCACCGACAGTTTGCGAAAAATGGACGCCTCCTGCGGCAGATAGCCAATACCATTGCGAGCACGCAGGTGTAGTGGTAGCAGGGTAATATCCTTATCGTCCAGATAAATGCTGCCCTTGTCTGCGGCTACCAGCCCCACGATCATATAGAATAAGGTGGTTTTGCCGGCGCCATTAGGCCCCAGCAGGCCGACGATTTCGCCACTTTTTATATTAAGGGATACATCCTGCACCACATCGCGGCCCTTGTAACGTTTGGCCAGGTGGTGGGCGCTGAGTTCACTCCGGGAGGGGGACGTGTCGCTCATGGTGTTTCGTCAGGTGCGGGTTGCCCGGATGCGGGTTTCCAGGGCGCAGATAATTGCCAGGGTGGCGGTCCCCAGGGTGCGGATTGCCAGGACGCAGGTTGCTGAGACGCAGGTTGCTGAGACGCAGGTTGCTGGGGTTCGGGTTGCTGGGGTTCGGGTTGCTGGGACGCAGGTTGCCAGGGTTCGGGTTGCCAGGACGTGGGTTGCCAGGGCGCAGATTGCCAGGGTGCAAGTTGCCAGGACGCAGGTTGCCAGGGTGCGTATTGTTCGGATGCCGTGCCGTTAGTGGCTGTTTTCTTCTGTACGATCACGGCACGGACGCGACCGGATTTTTTGCCCTCCGAATTGGCTGAGATCCGACTGTTTCGAGTGTCATATTCAATATGTTCACCGGAAAAATGGTTACCACCCTGCCAGACTTCGGCATCTTTCATTAGAAGCAGTTGATCGGTACTGGCATAATATTCCATGCGCCGTGCCCGTGAGTACACGACTTTGGTGCTGTTGTCAGGAAGTTGCTGCAGTTTTGCCGGACTGCCAATGATGATCAGCTTGTTCAGCAGGCCATCGACTAAATAGATATACACCTCGTCAGCATCGATTTTCAGGCTACCCTGAGTAATATGCACGTTGCCAATATAATGGCTGTAGCCTTTGGGTTGTTCGGCGATCATGCGGTCGGCGTCGATATGAATAGGCTGTTGCCGATCACCGCTCAGGGCGCATGCCGGTGATACCGGCGTCAAGGCCAGTAATAATAGTGGCAGTAGCAAGGACAGTTTAAGGCCGGGATACGTCATATTTTCCTCGTGTATCCGCCAGAAATTCCAGTCGCCCCAGAGCCAGGTTGGCGTGCATTCCGATGGCGGTGGTTTGATGATAGCCACGGGTCAGTTTAACGGCGGCATCGGTTTCAGCATAGTCACGCTGGGTGTCGATACGTAAATCCCGGGTCAGCAATTGCATGCGGGTACGGGCAGTGCCGGGTTGGGTGATGTCCACAGCGCCATTGAGATGAATGCGCCGGCCGTCATCATAAACCACCCCTTCCTTGGCTACCATGATCCAGGGGGGATGTTTTTTAGTGAACATTCTGAGCACTGGTGCGGCCAGTTGCAGAGTATTATCATCAGGGTAGTGATTCAGTCGCCGGGCCGCCAGACGATAGTGCAGGCTGCCATCAGCATTGAACACCGTGGCTTTTAGGCCTTCGATATAATAATCGGGTTCGTGGCGCAGGGCGGTGGTGTCCTTGATGTTTTTTTGCTCGATGGCAGTGAGCAGCCAGTTGGCGAAGGCGCTGAGTATGACGACAAACAGCAGGGTAAGAAAATAATGCAGGCGGCTCATGGCAGAAAATACTGAATCTGAGTGTCCAGCGTGTTCTGCGCCTCCATGATGAGATCACAAACATCGCGCGCCGCGCCGCGACCGCCATTGTGTGGAGTTTGCCAATGGGCGTGCTGTTTGGCAGCGGGATGGGCATCCTGTACCGCAATGGCCAGCCCGGCGCGTGTGAGCACGGGCAGATCGACCACATCATCGCCCACATAGGCGGTCTGTTCAAAATCCAGCGCCAGCTTTTTCACCAGGCTTTCAAAGGTAGGCAGTTTTTCCAGTTTGCCCTGATAGACGTATTTGATCCCCAGGTTGAGCATACGGTGTTCGACCACAGGGGAACTGCGAGCGGTGATAATGCCGATGGCCACCCCCGAGCGTTGCAGCATTTTCATGCCCAATCCGTCGCGGGCGTTGAAAGCCTTGTATTCCTGCCCATCGTCACCGACAAACAGACTGCCATCGGTCAGTACGCCATCGACGTCGAAGACCACCAGTTTGATCTGTCTCGCTTTTTCGAGAATGTCTTTCATACGTTCAGTTACAAGTTACGGGGGACGACGGTCGGAACCGGGGTTTTGTCCCCTGTTCCTCGTTATTAATGTTGCATAAGTATTTTCACCATAGCCCCCTCTCCCTCCGGGAGAGGGTGGGGGTGAGGGGATAATACATGCAAATACTGTTGCAACGATTAATACTTGTCCCGATCATGCGTTATACCACGCCGGCGCGCAACAGGTCGTGCATGTTCAATGCGCCAATCAAATGCTTCTGATCATCGACCACGGGCAGGGCATTGATCCGTTTGCTGTCCATGAGTTGCAGGGCTTCGGCGGCCAGCCGGTCCTTCGCAATGGTGGTGAAACGATGGCTCATGCCATCGCTGATGTTCAGCGTCTGGATATCGATTTTGCCGTGATCCAGAAGTCGGCGCAGATCGCCGTCGGTAAAAATGCCCAGTAGATGGCCGTTGTCATCCACCACAGTCGTCATCCCCAGCCCTTTTTGTGACATCTCTACCAGGGCTTCGGCGAGACTGGCTCGTCGATTAATTTTCGGCAGGCTGTCGCCGCTATGCATGAGATCGGCCACATGCAGGAGCAGGCGTTTACCGAGGCGCCCGCCGGGGTGGGAGAGCGCGAAGTCATCGGAGGTGAAACCGCGGGATTCGAGCAGGGAAATCGCCAGCGCATCGCCCATAACCAGGGTAGCGGTGGTGCTGGAAGTCGGGGCCAGTCCCAGCGGGCAGGCTTCGCGTTCAACGCTAACGTCCAGATGCACATCGGCCTCCGAGGCCAGTCGGGATCCGGGATTGCCGGTCAGGGCGATCAGGGGGGCGCCGAGCCGCTTGATCAGGGGCACAATGGTGAGGATTTCGTCGGTGCCACCGGAGTTGGATAGCGCCAGCACGACATCCTGTGTGGTGATCATGCCCAGATCGCCGTGGCTGGCATCGCCGGGATGGACGAAAAAAGCGGGGGAGCCGGTGCTGGCCAGGGTGGCGGCAATCTTGCCACCGATGTGCCCCGATTTGCCCATCCCGGTGACTACGATTCGGCCCTGGCAGTGGAGCATATATTCACAGGCGCGGATAAACTGATCATCAATGCGTGACTTCAGGGCATGGATAGCCGTGGCCTCGGTATCCACGACCGCACGGCCCATTTTGATGATTTGTTCGTGATTCATACGCCCGCTGCTATTTGGCCGGGTAGCCCAGCTCGGCCAGCTTTTCGCGAATGCCGGTTTCAGAAAGCGACCCACCGCTGATCGTAACGTGGCCGTTTTCAATCTCGACTTCGACCGTCTCAATGCCATCCAGAGGTTTCAGACCTTCCTGAATGGTAGAGGCGCAGCCGCCGCATTTTACATTTTCAACATCAAGTTCCAGGTGCTCGCTCATAATTATTTACCTTTACGATTTAAAACGATTTAAAGTTTTATCCAGGTTTAATTGAAACCCACTTCAACTGCCATGCATGCCTTTGCTGGCATCGAAGTAGAGTATACCCAGATAGACAAAATAACTGCATAATAACAGCAGTCCTTCCCAGCGATTAATGCGTCCTTCTCCACGAAAGCCATAGGCAAATACAAACAGGGCGATGCTCAGACCGATCATCCAGGGAAAGTCACGGGTCAGCACGGCGGGATCCAGCGTATGTGGCGCGATCAGACCGGGAAGTCCCAGCACGGCCAGTATATTGAACATATTGGAACCGATTACGTTGCCAATGGCAATATCATGCTCATTTTTCAGCGCACTCATAATCGAAGCGGCCAGCTCCGGCATGCTGGTGCCGATGGCGACCACGGTCAGGCCGATGATCAAATCGCTGACGCCGAGTGCATGCGCGATATTGACCGCGCCCCAGACCAGGATGCGGGAGCTGAACAGCAACAGGATCAGACCCGCGATTAACCAGAAGAGGGCCTTGTCGGTGGCAATGTGCGGGATTTCATGATCGTATTCCAGTTCCAGTGGATCCTTTTTCTCCTTCATGCCGATTGTGATCATCCACTTGAGCACGACCACCAGACCGATGAGCAGGATCAGACCATCGAGGCGGGTGAGCTGCCCGTCGAGCACCAGGAGCAAGGCCACGATCATCGTCAGGAACATCACCGGGTATTCCCGGCGCAACGTTTTGGAATTGACTTTTAAGGGTGAGATCAGCGCAGTTATGCCCAGCACCAGGGCGATATTGGCGATATTGGAACCCAGGGCATTGCCGACGCCCATGGCCGGATCGCCCTGCCAGGCGGCGACGGCAGAGACCAGAATTTCCGGCGCTGACGTGCCGATACCGACAATCGTCAGGCCGATGATCAGCGGTGAGATACCAAGATTACGCGCCAGCGCGGCGGCGCCGTAGACGAAGCGTTCTGCACCCCAGACCAGCAGCACGAAGCCGCTCAGTACGGCGACAACAGAGAGAAAAATGTCATTATTCATAAGGCGAATGGTAACTGCAAATGATGGTTTTCAGCACGCATAAATCAGCGATTTTCCGGAATTACGCGGAGTTCGGGTGACTGAATTTATGGCGTGGCGGGTGTCGTTTTAGGTGTTTTCGGCGTGCCCTTTTCGAGTTCCAGCTCCAGTTCCAGATCCGCATCATCGTTACTGTTATCCGGTTCATTTTCCTCGGGGAGGGGAGGGGGATTGCCATCATAGATCAGGTTGCGGCGATGTTGCAGATAAGCTTCACGCATAAAAATATAGGGGTCGAGTGCGGCCTGGTCCAGGACACGGGAGGCGCCCAGCAGTTCTGCCCGTTTGCTGATAAAGGCCAGCCCCGCGAGGCCCCAGGTCACGCTGTTATCCTGAACCAGCGAATGGGAGAGCGGGTGGTTGTATATATCGACTATCAGCCCGCCGGTACCGCGGATGGTGCTGGGGCCGAGAAAAGGTAGAACCAAATAGGGGCCGGCGGGTACCCCCCATACGGCCAGCGTCTGGCCGAAATCTTCCTGGTGTTTGGAGAGGCCGACATAGGTCGCCGGATCAAACAGGCCAAAAACGCCCAGTGTGGAATTGACGGCGATGCGGTAAAAATCCGAACCGGCTTGTTCCACCTTGAACTGCAGCAGATCATTGAACAATACAATAACATCGGACAGATTGCTGAAAAAATGGGAGACACCGCTCTGGATAAAGTTTGGCGTATAGTCCGTATAGGCCTGGGCGACGGGACGAATGGCGGCCTTGTCCACCGTCGTGTTGAACTTATAAATGGCCCGGTTATAGGACTCAAAGGGGTCGTGCTTGTCCGGTGGACCGGGTACGCTGGCGCACCCGCTGGCAAGCACGATGCCTGTTAGCAGGATGAAGAACTGACAAAATTTAATAAAAGACAGGTTCAGGGGCACAATGCTAATCGGTCGGTTATTATTGGCGGGAATAATCCCATTGTTATGTCAATGAATCAAGATATTAATCGTTGCATAAGTATTTGCATGTATTTTATCCCCTCACCCCAACCCTCTCCCAGAGGGAGAGGGGGCTATGGTGCAAATACTTATGCAACGATTAATAAAGATAGGAGGCATAAAATCCAGGTCAAGAAATACGCGATCAAATTCTCATTCCCTCGCGCTTGGCCCCTGGGTTTTAATTTTGCCGCAGCGCTGACAGCGATAGCGGCTGATCAGCTTGCCTGATTTTACATCGAAGGGGTTTTCATTGACCACAGCCCATTTGTGAAAGCCGCTTTTACACAGCGTTTTGCCCCGGTGTTTGTCTTTGGGGCGGATTTTTTTAAATTGCAGGACAGTGTTCATAGGGGTAGATTATTGATTCCGGATGACAAGGCATAGTATGACAGAAAACGCAGATAACGTGCTGATTGGCGCCCGTGGCTGGCGCCATCCTGGCTGGCAGGATAGTTTCTATCCGGATGATCTTCCGCAAGACTGGCAGTTAGCCTACTATAGTAATGAATTTTCCATGGTCGTAATTCGCGAACACGACTGGATGCAGATCGACGATATGGCTGACCTGCAGAAGGAATGCGCAGAGGGTTTCCGTTTTCTCGTGGAGTGGCCTGTTTTGGCGGCGGCGGAAAGTTTGTCCGGCCATATTGATAGAATTCAGCAATTGGGCAGCCACTGTGCAGGCGTGATTATCCAGGCTGAGCAGGCTCATGCGCAGCAGCAGCTGGGGACCTGTCGTTCTATGTTACCGGAGACTATCCCTTGTTACTTTGATGGCTATCTGCAGAGCGAAACAAACAGCCTGATAAAAGTGCATACCGGCACAAACTTAAAAGAGTTGCGTAGACTCATGGAGTCAGCACTGCAAGTGCCGGCTTCATCCCCCGTGCGGGTGATTGTCGAAGGCGAGCCACCGGATATCAAACTGCTGCGTGATACTAAAACCCTGCTTGGACTATTGTGACTATTCAAGTCCTGCTATTCGAGTTCATCCTCTCCTTGTGTCATGCTGCCTGTATCCTGTATCTTTGTGCCATGCGTGGAAAATACAAACATGGATTTTCATGACTAATCACCATTCTCAGATTGATGCGTCCCTGGTAAAAATTCGCAACCTGAGTTTTGCTCGCGGGCCGCACAAAATTTTCGACGGTATCGATCTGGACATCCAGCGTGGTAAGGTGACCGCGATCATGGGGCCCAGCGGCACGGGCAAAACCACCCTGCTGCGACTCATTGGCGGCCAGTTGCGCCCGGATACGGGCACGGTCGAAGTGGATGGCGAAGCGGTGCCCCGGCTGGGTCACAGGCAGCTCTACCGGTTGCGCAAGCGCATGGGGATGTTGTTCCAGAACGGCGCATTGCTAACGGATATCAATGCCTTCGATAATGTGGCCTTTCCCCTGCGTGAACATACCCGCCTGTCTGAACGCCTGATTCGCACCCTGGTGTTAATGAAGCTGGAGGCGGTCGGTCTGCGCGGCGCACGTGATCTGATGCCCAGCGAACTGTCCGGCGGCATGTCGCGGCGCGTGGCGCTGGCGCGCGCGGTGGTGATGGATCCCATGATTATGATGTATGACGAACCTTTCACCGGCCAGGATCCCATCTCTATGGGGGTGCTGGTGCGCCTGATTCGCTCCCTCAATGATGCGATGGGCCTGAGTAGCATCATCGTCTCCCATGATATCCAGGAAACGGCGGCGATCGCCGACTATATCTACCTGCTGTCCGGCGGCAAGGTGGTGGCCGAGGGAACCACCGACGATCTGTATGCCTCCGAGTCGGAATGGGCGCAGCAGTTTCTACAGGGCGAGCCTGACGGGCCGGTGCCGTTTCACTATCCGGCGCGTGATTTTACGGAAGACATGCTGGACCTGCCGGCAGGGGGGGCCAACTGATGCTGGCGATGCTGCAAAGCCTGGGACGCAAGGCGCTGGATTTCTTTCAGCGTCTGGGGCGCGGGCATATTCTGCTGCTGCGGATCCTGGCGGGTTCCCATACCCTGCTGGCCCGTTTCGATCTGGTCATTAAGCAGATTTTTTCAGTGGGGGTGCTCTCCCTGCTGATTATTTTAGTTTCCGGCCTGTTTGTCGGGATGGTGCTGGGATTGCAGGGCTATAATACGCTGGTGGATTTTGGCGCCGAGGAATCGCTGGGCGTAGTGGTGTCGCTGTCGCTGGTGCGCGAGTTGGGTCCGGTAGTGAGCGCGCTATTGTTCGCTGGCCGCGCAGGTTCGGCGCTCACGGCCGAGATTGGTCTGATGAAGGCGACCGAGCAATTATCCGCCATGGAGATGATGGCCGTGGATCCGGTGCGCCGGGTGCTGGCGCCGCGTTTTTGGGCAGGGGTGATTTCCATGCCTCTGCTGGCGGCTATTTTCAGCGCGGTAGGTGTGATTGGCGGCTATTTTGTCGGGGTGGGTCTGCTGGGCGTCGACGATGGTGCCTACTGGTCGCAGATGCAGGCTAACGTGGATTTCTATAGTGATATTTTAAATGGCGTGCTCAAGAGTTTCGTCTTTGGCATTGTCGTCACCTGGATCGCTATTTTTGAAGGTAACGATGCGCTGCCCACCTCGGAGGGGGTCAGCCGCGCGACTACCCGTACGGTCGTGCATTCATCACTGGCAGTGCTGGGGCTGGACTTTATTCTTACGGCTCTGATGTTCGGCAGCTAAATGCCGTAAAGCCCGACAGATTAACGGCCATAAAAAAACGGATCTGATATTTTAGAATGTGTGCGTTTAGATTAAGGGAGAAGAAACCATGACCTCGCGTATGACTGAAATCTGGGTCGGCCTTTTTGTCGCCGCCGGTATGGTCGCCCTGTTCATGCTGGCCATGCAGGTCAGTAACCTGAGTACGTATAGCAATGCCGATGGTTTTGATGTCATTGCCCGCTTTGACGATGCCAGCGGTCTTAAGGTGCGCTCGCCGGTAACGATGGCCGGGGTGCGTATCGGCCGGGTGAAAGCTATCAGATTTGATGATCAGACCTTCGAAGCCGTTGTGACTCTGCGTCTGGGCAAGAGTCACACCACCTTGCCGGAGGATACCTCGGCGAGTATTTATACGGCCGGTCTGCTGGGGGAAAAATACGTGGGTCTGGAGCCCGGTGCGGGGTCTAATCACTGTGAGGACCAGGCGCTGGAAGCCGAACTGGAAGGTGGGACATCTAATCCGGCCGACTGTAAGGGTAACGGCGCCAGTAATGTGCTGCATGAGGGATCCCATATTACCCTGACCCAGAGTTCGATGGTGCTGGAAAAACTGATCGGCCAGTTTGTTTCCAAATTTCTGAGTGACAGTAAGGTGGGAAATAAAAAATGATACCCCAACGTTTCTATATTCTGATTTTGCCGCTACTGTTGCTGTTGGGAAGTGTCAGCCCGGCCCAGGCCGCACAGGCGCCGGATGTGCTGATAAAAAATACCACGGAAGAAATGCTTACGGCGCTGGATAAACACAGCAAGGAGCTGAAGAAGGATCCGACGCTGATCTACGGACTGGTTAGTGACATTGTTCTGCCGCATTTTGATTTCATTCGCATGTCCCGCTCGGTACTGGCGCAGAACTGGCGAAAAGCCAGTTTTAAGCAGAAGCTGGGCTTTGTGCGCGCTTTTCGTACGCTGATGGTGCGCACTTATGCGGTGGCGTTGCTGGAATACACGAATCAGAAAATTCATGTTTTACCGGCGAAGCTCAGGGCCGGTGAGAAAAATGCTACGGTGCGCATGGAAGTACTGCAACAGGGCAAGCCGCCGGCGATCATCAACTATCGGCTGCACCTGAAAAAGAAAGGCTGGAAAGTCTATGACGTAGCCACGGACGGGATCTCGCTGATTACTAATTACCGCACGTCCTTTGCCTCTGAGATTAAGCAGAAGGGACTCGATGCCCTGATCGCCCGGCTGCAAAAGCACAACGAGAAAGCGGACAAATGAATGCAGCCTTGTTGAAGGAAGAGGGAACCCACCTGAAAATTTCAGGTGATCTGGATCGGGAAACGGTGCCGGATCTCCTGATCCAGCTACAGGCTCGGCTACAGCAGCATCCGGGCGAGAAGATCTGCCTCAATCTTCAGGGCGTGACCCGTAGCGACAGTGCCGGACTCGCCCTGCTGGTGGAATGCCGCCGGCTCATGCGCCTGCAGCAGGGCAGCCTGTGTTTTGAAGGCCTGCCGGAACAAATGCAGCATATGGCCGACATCAGCGGACTGACCGGCTTTCTGCAGTGAAATTAGCGCCCGTCCATCAAGATGGGCTATTCACGCAAAGGCGCAGGGAGCAAGGAAAAAACTATTGATAATCAAAACCATGCAATCTCCACAGAAATTTTCGTTTCCACAGAAATTTTCGTTTCCACAGAAATTTCCGTTCGTCCTGAGCCTGTCGAAGGACAAGCAGATTATAAACACCCAATTTTCAGTGTTTCCGTGCTCATTGGTGGACTTTTCTCTTATCCTTTTGATTTTGAATATTATTTCGTAGGGATGCCTCATATTTGGAACGCCTGCTTAGCCGGAATTTCGTCAGCACAGTCGTCTTTTCCCTATCCGTTTCCCTCGCATACAGGCTAAAATACGCGCCCGTCTATTCCAGCAAAGGGTGTATGTGAATGAATCCCGAAGAAGTAAAAAAACTCATCGAGGCCGGCCTGCCGGATTGTGATATCACCGTAACAGGGGATGGCAGTCACTTTGATACCATCGTTGTCGGTGAGGTATTTGCCGGTCTTTCCCCGGTAAAAAAACAGCAACTGGTTTATGCCACCGTGGCGGACCGAATCACCAGTGGTCAAATGCACGCCCTGTCGATTAAAACCTATACTCCGGATGAGTGGGCCACGGCCCGTAAGTTGCAAATCTCCTGATGGACAAACTGCTCATTCATGGCGGCATTCCGCTACAGGGCGAGATCCGGATTTCAGGAGCCAAGAACGCCGCCCTGCCGATTATTGTTTCCACCCTGCTGGCCGATGAGCCGGTGACCATCTGCAACGTCCCGCACCTGCATGACATCACGACCACGATGGAGCTGCTGGGGCGCATGGGGGTGCAGATCACCATCAATGAGAAAATGAGTGTGGAGGTGGATTCCCGAACTATCAGGGAGCTGGTCGCCCCTTACGAACTGGTGAAGACCATGCGCGCCTCGATCCTGGTGCTGGGGCCGCTGCTGGCCCGCCACGGCCAGGCCGAAGTTTCGCTGCCCGGTGGTTGTGCCATTGGCTCGCGGCCGGTAGATCTGCACATTCGCGGACTGGAAGCCATGGGCGCGGAGATCAGCGTTGAAAACGGCTATATTAAGGCGCGCTGCCAGCGCCTGAAAGGGACCAAGCTGGTAATGGATCTGGTGACGGTAACCGGTACCGAGAATTTGATGATGGCGGCCACGCTGGCCGAGGGCGTCACTATTATCGAAAATGCCGCGCGAGAGCCTGAGGTAGTGGATCTGGCCGACTGCCTCAACAGCATGGGCGCGAAAATTTCCGGTGCCGGCAGTGATACCATCAAGATTGAAGGGGTGGAACGCCTGGGCGGTACCCATTATAAGGTGTTACCGGATCGAATCGAAACCGGCACCTTCCTGGTGGCAGCGGCGATTACCGGCGGCAAGATCAAGCTTAAGGACACCGCCCCGGACTTACTCGATGCGGTGCTGGCCAAGTTGCAGGAAGCCGGTGCGGATATTGAAATCGGCCCGGACTGGATTAGCCTGGACATGCATGGGCGACGGCCCAAATCAGTGGATATTCGCACCGCCCCCTATCCGGCCTTTCCCACCGACATGCAGGCTCAGTTCACGGTGCTGAACGCACTGGCTACGGGTTCCTCGGCGATTACCGAAACGGTGTTTGAAAATCGCTTCATGCATGTGCAGGAGTTGCAGCGCATGGGAGCCAACATCAGCCTGAAAGGCAATACCGCGTTTGCCACCGGCGTGGAGGGACTCAATGGCGCGCCGGTCATGGCCACCGATCTGCGGGCTTCGGCCAGCCTCGTGATTGCCGGGCTGATTGCCAGCGGCGAAACCGCAGTAGAACGCATTTACCACATCGATCGCGGTTATGAATGTATCGAAGAAAAGTTGCAACTACTGGGCGCACAAATTCGACGGGTACCCTCTTAATGTAGGTTGGGATGAGCGATAGCGAAGCCCAACAGATATGTGTCCTGAAATTGTTGGGCTTCGCTATCGCTCAGCCCAACCTACAAATAATAAACCTGTAATCATGAATAATAATTTAACTATCGCGTTATCCAAAGGCCGTATTTTCAAGGAAACCCTGCCGCTGCTGAAACACGCGGGTATCGAGCCGCTGGACGATCTGGACACCACGCGCAAGCTGATCCTGGATACCAATCGGGACGATGTGAAACTGGTGATTATTCGTGCTTCCGATGTGCCGACCTATGTGCAATACGGCGCGGCCGATCTGGGCATTGCGGGCAAGGACGTGCTGATGGAACACGGCGGCGAGGGGATCTACGAACCGCTGGATCTGAAGATCGCCCGCTGCAAGCTGATGACCGCCGGTTTCAGAGACGCGCCACCGGTCAAGGGCCGTCTTCGGGTGGCCACTAAGTTTGTGAACTGCACGCGGCGTTATTTCGCTGAAAAAGGCCGCCAGGTTGAGGTGATCAAACTCTACGGGTCAATGGAGCTGGCACCGATTGCCGGTCTGGCTGACTGTATTGTGGATGTGGTGGATACGGGCAACACCCTGCGCGCCAATGGGCTGGAACCCAAAGAACACATCGCCGACATCAGCTCGCGGTTAATAGTCAATCGTGCATCGATGAAAATGAAACATGAACGGGTCAAACAGTTTATTGATCTGATGGCCGAGGCAGTCGAGAAATGAAACAGCTTAATACAGATTCTGCCGATTTTTATACCGAGCTGGAAACCATGCTGGCCTGGGAAAGTGTGGCCGATGACAAGGTGCAGGCCACAGTAAAAGACATACTCAATGCCGTGCGCAGTCGCGGCGATGCGGCGGTGCTGGAATATACCAACCGTTTTGATCGCATGCAGATAGACGATTTTTCTGCGCTGGAACTGTCGCAGGCGCGACTTGAGACGGCGCTGGAAAATATTCCGCAGCAACAGGGCAGGGCGCTGGAAACCGCCGCCGAACGTCTGCGCAGTTATCATCAGCATCAGAAAATGCAGTCCTGGTCCTATACAGAAGAAGACGGCACCCTGCTGGGTCAGCAGATAACGGCACTGGATCGCGTGGGCCTGTATGTCCCGGGCGGCAAGGCGACTTATCCATCATCCGTGTTGATGAATGCGATTCCGGCGCATGTAGCCGGGGTGGACGAGATCATTATGGTGGTGCCGATGCCGGATGGCGAAGTGAACGAACTGGTGCTGGCGGCGGCGGCGATTGCCGGGGTCAACCGTGTATTCACTATTGGTGGTGCGCAGGCAGTTGCTGCCTTGGCCTATGGTACCGAAACAGTGCCGCAGGTGGACAAGATCGTTGGCCCCGGTAATATTTATGTCGCCGCCGCCAAGTCGATGGTCTTTGGCCGGGTGGGCATCGATATGATAGCCGGGCCGTCTGAAATTCTGGTGATCTGTGATGGCAAAACCGATCCCGACTGGATCGCCATGGATCTGTTTTCCCAGGCCGAACATGATCAAGACGCGCAGTCCATTCTGCTCTCGCCGGATGCGGATTTCCTGCAAAGAGTGAAAGCCAGCATCGACAGGCTGCTGCCGGAAATGGAGCGCCGGAAAATTATCGAAGCCTCATTGAATGCGCGGGGCGTGTTGATCGAAGTGCGGGATCTGGATGAAGCGATCGAGGTAGCCAATTACATTGCCCCCGAACATCTGGAATTATCGGTAGAAAACCCGCAGGCGCTGGCGGAGAATGTTCGTCATGCCGGGGCTATTTTCATGGGCCGCTACACGGCCGAAGCGCTGGGTGATTATTGCGCCGGACCCAACCATGTGTTGCCGACTTCACGCACCGCCCGCTTCAGTTCGCCTCTGGGTGTCTATGATTTTCAGAAACGTTCGAGCCTGATCATGTGCTCAGCCGAGGGTGCGTCTGAGCTGGGCAAAACGGCCTCGGTACTGGCTCGCGGCGAGAGTCTCACCGCCCACGCCCGCTCGGCCGAATACCGCATCAAGAAGTGAGATATTTTGTGTTGTGAGCAAAAAGAGTATTAACGCAAAGACGCAAAGACGCGAAGAAGGCAAAGAAATTCAAGTTAAACCTTTGCGATCTTCGCCTCTTTGCGTTGAAGAGCAGATCGTCAGCCGCTGGATTCGGCCCCAAATCCGCAAGCTGTCGGCCTACCCTGTGCCGGATGCCTCAGGTCTGATTAAACTCGATGCGATGGAAAACCCCTATCACTGGCCGCAGGATAAAATCGATCAGTGGCTGGAATTATTGCGCAGTGCCGAGCTGAACCGCTATCCCGATCCCCATGCCCGGCGGCTTAAAGATCGCCTGCGCGAAGTTATGGCGGTGCCGGCTGATGCGGCCATGCTGCTGGGCAACGGCTCCGATGAAATCATCCAGATGATCATCATGGCTGTGAGCGGCGAAGGCCGCAGCGTGTTGTCGGTCGATCCAGGCTTTGTCATGTACCGCATGATTGCCGACTTTTGCGGCATGGACTATATCGGCGTGCCCCTGCGAGAGGATTTTTCGCTGGATGCCGAAGCCGTGCTGGCGTCGATCGAACAGCATCAACCGGCCGTGGTATTTCTGGCCTACCCCAACAACCCCACCGGCAATCTGTTTGAGCGGGCAGACATGCTGCGGATTATTGAGGCAGCGCCGGGCATCGTGGTGGTGGATGAGGCCTACCATGCCTTTGCCGAGGACAGCTTCATGCCCCTGCTGGGGGAGTATGAGAATCTTTTACTCATGCGCACGGTCTCGAAGATGGGACTCGCCGGGCTGCGTCTGGGCATGCTGGCCGGTGCGCGGCAATGGCTGGATGAGTTCGACAAGGTACGCCTGCCCTATAATATTAACATCCTGACCCAGCTCAGTGCCGGATTTGCCCTGCAACATGCCGCCATGCTGGCTGCGCAGACTCAACAGATCAAGCAGGATCGGACTAAACTTTATGCCCGGATGCAGGCGCTGGATGCGCTGAGAGTTTTCCCCAGCCAGGCCAATTTTATTCTTTTCCGGGTACCGGCGGGCAAGACCGCCAGCGTATTCGAAGGATTGAAAACCGAAGGCATCCTGATAAAAAACATGGACAAAGCGGGGCCGCTGTTGCGCGACTGCCTGCGAGTGACCGTCGGTACAGCCGAAGAAAACGCTGCTTTTTTACAGGCGTTGGCGAGAATTAACCTGCCCCGGTCCTGATTCCCACTATGCCCTCCCAGACAGCACCCTCGCTCCTCGTGTCGGCGACCGAAGGAAGTGCCTGTGGTGCACAAAACCCGTTCCCAACCGGGCCAGGTTTAATTTTTCCAGAAGCCCCTTTTTTGTTTATCCCTTTGTTTTCCTGAAGAATATTTTCCCTATTTGTACTACACTTTGTCGATTACCATGTTTATCGATAGGGCATAGACAGATGGCGAGTAAACAGTTTCAAACGGTGGATGAACTGGATCTCAGACAGGATCTACATCACCGTGAAGTTGAAATTGAGCTGTTGCAGGAAACCTTTTCCGAAATTGGCAGTGAACTGGATCTTGAGCGTGTTTTCCAGATTGTCGCCGAGCGGGCGCGCGATCTGGTGCAGGCGCAAACCCTGCTGATCCCCATTTTGGACGATAACTGTGAAACCTATACTTATCGTGGGGGCGCCGGTGTCCATGCCAAAGAGATCGTGGGCGAATCCCTGCCGCTCGACTTTGGTATTTGCGGCTGGGTCTGGCGGCACAAGAAAGCCTGGTGGCGGGGTGTGCTGGATGAACTGAGCGATGAGGAACGCAATTACTGGGAGAAGGAAGCCGGTTCGGTTATTCTGATTCCATTGCAAGGAAAGAGGCATTTTCTCGGCGGCATTGCGGGTTTCAATAAGCGCGGGGAAGAGGAGTTCGATCGCCGCGATCTGAATATGTTGTCGATGTTCGCCAGCATTGTTTCCATTGCCATTGAAAATGCCATGGCGGTACAGAAAATGGAAGAGGCCAGGCAACTGACAGAAGATTACCAGATACAATTGCAACGGCTGAATCGCCAGTTGAGTGAAAGCAACCGTGAGCTGGAATACCTGTCACTTTATGATACGGTCACAGGGTTGCCTAACCGCTCCCTGTTCCGTGATCGTTTTACCCAGCATCTTGCGCTTGCACAGGCTCAGGGGCAGCGCTTCGGTCTGTTGCTCATTGATCTGAATAATTTCAAGGAAATCAATGAAACCCTGGGGCATGAGCGCGGCGATCAGGTGTTAAAGAATGTCGCTCGCCGTTTTCTGGCCTATCTTGGTGGAAACAACATACTCAGCCGCCTGGGTGGGGATGAATTTGCGCTGCTTTTGCCGGACGTGGATCGTGCACAGAGTCTTCGCCACGCCGGTCATTTGCTGCAGCAGCTGGATGCGCCGTTTGATATTGACAGTATGACGATTGCCGTCAGCGCCAGCATCGGCGTGAGTCTTTTTCCTGAGCATGGTGCGGATATCAGCACGCTGTTGCGGCACACGGATCTGGCCATGTTCAGGGCCAAGACCGGAAAGCGGGGCGTGAGCCTGTATGATCCGGTTGCCGATCATTCCTCTCCCGGTATGCTGATGATGACGGCGGATTTGCGCAAAGCGCTGGAACAGCAGGAGTTTGAGTTATATTACCAGCCTAAGGTGAATCTACGGAATAACCGCATTGACAGTGTCGAGGCGCTGGGGCGCTGGCAACATCCACAGCGGGGTTTTGTATCCTCCACTATGTTTATTCGTGTGCTGGAACAGACGGGCATGATCGATCGTTATACTCATTGGGTCATTGAAACCGCGATTGAACAAATCAGGCTATGGCAAAGCCAGCAACGGGACATTCGCATCGCCGTCAATATATCAACCCAGACCCTGATGAATCCGGATTTCATGATTTATCTTGAAGGTCTTGATTCTATCGCGGATAGCGGCGGCAACTTGCAGTTTGAGATTACCGAAAACCTGTTTCTGTCCGAATATGACCGGCTTTGTGAAACCCTGGGCTACATTTGTCAACTGGGCATCACACTCTCGATTGATGATTTTGGTACGGGTTATTCTTCGCTGGGACGGTTGAAGAAACTGCCGGTAAGCGAACTGAAAATTGATTGCAGTTTTATTATGGATATGGATAAGAGTGTCGATGATGAAGTCATCGTGCATTCAACTATTGAATTGGCGCACAATCTTGGCCTGTCAGTGGTGGCGGAAGGGGTGGAATCGGAAAAGACCTGTCAGCGTTTGCTCGAAATGGGCTGTGATATGGCGCAGGGATTTTTGATCAGCAAACCGGTTCCAATCGAGCAGTTCGAGCGATTTCTGGCCGAGTGGGGGAACTGATTATTGGATCTTTTTGAGTGTCATTCCCCGCTGTTAGATGCCTGAAATAATTAGATCGATAGCATCAATAAATTTAGATCTATGATTTGAAATGTTTGTAACTTCGGTGCCTAATAATGTTCTTTCTATTCCGGCAATTTGTTGGGTGATGGCCGCATACTTATTACCATCAATTTCCACAATTGGGCAAAGTTTTGTTATAACCTGATCTTTAACCGTTGAGTATTTTCCAAGAGGGATAACAATTGTTGTACGAAGTTGATCTAATAGATCAGATTGGATATCGAGTAAGTAGGGAAAGATTTTTTTAGTTTTGGAATTTTTATTTTTATAAACGGTAAATTGGCTCATTAGAAACTCCTAATTCCGTCACTAAAAACGCCTTCATTCTCAACAAAATCATTATATGCTTGAATAGCTTTTGTATTTTCTTGGAGCCACTGTTCTCTCTGTCTAATTTTTAGTTGCCTGGCAAGCTCATTTTCAAGCGTGGCTGAAAGATTAATATTCATTTCACGAGCCTTTGAAAGTAAGTCGCTGTTTATAGAGAGGTTTGTTGGCTTTTTGGGAGCCTGAATATCGAAAGCTTTCATAATCATAATTCCTACAAAGGATTGTGCGTATAGTGTATGCGTATGTTTAACAAAGGTCAATAATGGGCATCTAACAACGACGCGCAAACCGTGCGCGTCTTACCCTGGTCGTTATAAGCTTAAAAACACAGCCTCGTGTAATAAATCCTACTTTAGACTACAATGTACTACATAGTAATCAAATTTGCAGGTGTCATCATGGGCGTAACAAGTGTCCGGCTACAACCAGAAATAGAAAGTCCATTAGAAAAATTGGCCGTCAAACTTGACAGGAGCAAAAACTATCTTATAAATCAGGCAATTAAAGAATTTCTTGCTCGTAAATCTCTCGATGAAAAAAAATGGAATGAAACATTAGAGGCACTAGAGTCGGTAAAATCAAATCAGCTCGTAGAAGAACAAGATGTTAATGAATGGCTAGATAGTTGGGGTAAAAATAATGAAAATATGCCACCGAAAATATGAAGCTATCGTACTCCCGTGAAGCAATCCGTGATTTAATTCGACTAAGAGAATTCATAGCAACAAAAAATCCGGAGGCGACTCAAAGAATTGCCAAATCAATCCGAAAAGGAATCTCACAATTAAAAACGTTTCCTTACCTGGGTGTTGAAGTAGAACTGGCACCCGATCCAGAAATAATACGTGATTTAATTATTGGTAACTATATTGCACGTTATTTGATACACGCAAAACAAATTTACATCCTCAGGGTATGGCATCACAAGGAAGAGCACTTATAACAAGTCAATTAACGGCAACCACAAAAACGTGGCTCGTTATTTCAAACATTACGCGTATATTGCATTAGATAAACCATCTGCAGCAGCAGATTGGGTAGACACAGCGTTCGAATCCGTTAAACGGCTAAAAAAATTCCCACGAAGTGGGCGCGTAATTCCTGAAATTCAGTTAGACGAGTTTCGTGAAATATTCTTAGACAATTACCATATCATCTACATGAATTGAAGAAAAACAAATATCAATTCTTACCGTGCGTAGTGACAGGGAAACTCTACCAGTTGACGAAGTATCGGCAACTCAACTTTAACGTTAGACCGCACTCGTAGATTACAATGATATGGGAAATCATTAAATAACGATAAAGCATATTCTTATAATTTTTTTTCTTATGAATTCAACATTTTTCTTTAAAGGTTATGAAAATGTAGGTGGTTACCCTTATACCCTGGAAGATATTGAATTTTTCGGTGGATTTCTCGATTTGAGTTTAAATGAAAATAAAATATATGATTATGGCTTCTGGGTAAATAATTATGAGTTTAATTTGGTTCTTTCTTTTAAATATTACGGTCCTCCTTTTGACATTAGCAATTATCACAAAGATATTTTGATATTAGTAAAAACCTGATTGTATCCAAAAATATTTTTGGGCCATTGGAATTTCTTATGTATTACATCAAAGCGTATGGTTTTGGAATAATCTATGGGTAATTTTAATACAATTCCCATTAACTAAGGTGGGGGAGATAATTATTGCACTTCCGGTACTGTTTGGTCCCGCTTATTATAACGCTTGTGGCGAATTTAGGGGGGCTGAAAAAAATGAAGAATGCCGTGGAGGGGCATAACTTGAAGTACGTAATATTATTTACTCTTCTCTTTGTCTTATTAACCGCATGCTCAAAAAGCCAGGATGATTACGGAACTGAGGTGAATGCCACTAAAATATACTGCTTATCACTTCAAGACGCTAATATTACAGCGACTGAGAAAAAGAACATACAGGAAGCCAAAGAATGCTTACGCCTAGCTCAAGGTATTGCCT
>ENA-ORDP01000414-ORDP01000414.1-marine-sediment-metagenome-genome-assembly--contig:-NODE-414-length-28262-cov-8.064700_pt1 | contig 28262 bp, 24 predicted proteins | sample MGYA00248627_ERZ508539 | MGnify/ENA primary metagenome ERZ508539 (study PRJEB26208, sample SAMN05571518) | marine sediment metagenome | biome: deep sea; feature: Hydrothermal vent; material... | reverse complement strand
ATATCCTTCTTTTTGGATTTTATAAATTCCTGCTGGCTTATATTTCCAGTTCAAGCTTTCAAAAATATTTTTAATTTCTTTTATTACATCTTCCTTTGCATAAAGTACAGCCTTTCTTGCCCTTAGCTTAGCATTTGCCACAATTCTCTGCTTTTCCTGTTCAGCCTCTCGTTTATATTTTGGAAGTATCTCACTATAAATTTCATCAGCTTCCGCATTGGCATCTCTTTTTATCTTTTCAGCCTGAGTCCTTGCTTCATTAAGAATTTTTGAAGCTTCTGCTTCGGCATCCTCATTAATCTTCTTAACTATCTTTTCAACTTGCTCCATGGACATAAGTATCTCTCCTTGTCATAATGTAACCTCAATCTCCTCCATAGTCCCATATGAATTATCATGACCTTTCATGCAACTGCAAACAAATAATTTGAGCATTGTATCACCATATAAACCGAGAGTTATATACAAACTTTAACAAATGTTTAAACCAATTCAATACTTAAATACTTTCCGTTATATTTACATCTTTAAAAATCTTATGCAAATTAAATAGTTATGTATATATTTTCGCATGCATTCCGCAGACCACAATCTCTCTACTTAACAACACAGATGTTTTCATTGCCTGAAATCCAATTTCAAAAACACTGCACTCGGGAAAGTTCTTTGTAAATCCGGTTACCCCCTGTAAGTTCTGAAGCGGGGTGGGGTAGCCAGGTCCATCCCGCCGGGCTCATAACCCGGAGACCGGTCGTTCAAATCGACCCCCCGCTATTAAGAGGAGTCGCACCGATAGCTTTTTATCGGTGTGGCTAACTTCTATTTCTTAATGACATCCAAAAGATGTTATGAAAATGCTATCAGAAAACTAGGGGAGAAGGGAGATATTGAATCTAAAGAGATGTTGAGATTTGCATCTGATATGCAGGCTGAAGGGATTTCTTTTTCCAGAGTGGAAAAGTACATCTATCATCTTAATTTTTTTCTTTATTGTTTTCATAATCATCCATTTTAATCAATCAATTTAATCCAGCATTTTTACGTATTTTTTTCTCAAGTCCTTTACCTATTTCTTGACTACCATGATTCGGAAATATAATTATTCCTTTTTTATTATCATGTTTCATTTTTACATGTGATCATTTTTGTGATACCGGATACCATCCATCCTTAATTAAAAGTCGGTATAGTTTAGAACATTTCATTCATTATTTATCATTGTAATCACCGGAACAAAGGTAAATAATTATTTACCTTTCTGCAAGCCGGTCGGTTATATTATATTTGATCTATTTTTTTAAAATGGAATTGTAATTGTAATTGTATGAGTATATTTTTAGGTTAATTACTTCTAAATATAAAATAATTAATTATAAACTTAGAGGGAAAAATGAAGCAGATTAAGATCATTCTTTTTGCTCTGCTGTTAACAGGATTGTTGTCCGTAAATACTAATGCCCAAAAGTATGGTATTTACAGCAAGACTTTGGATAACGGTTTAGACGTAATTGTAATTCATAATCCTGCCGTACCATTAATTACAGTAGAGATGGATGTTAAAAACGGCTCTTATACAGAATCGCCGGAGTATGACGGTCTCTCTCATCTTTACGAACATATGTTTTTCAAAGCAAATAAAACAATTCCGAATCAAAAAAGATATATGGAAAGGCTTAATGAACTCGGTGCAAGCTGGAACGGTTCTACAAGTCAGGAGAGAGTAAATTATTTTTTTACCGTACCAAAGGACAGCGTTAAACCCGCTATGGTATTTATGTATAACGCTATTACAGGTCCGTTATTCAAACAGAAAGAACTTGTTAACGAAAGACCCGTTGTTACAGGCGAATATGACAGGAACGAATCAAATCCTTTCTTTCATTTAGTTAGAGCTGTTGATAAAAAAGTCTGGTGGAAATATTACAGCCGCAAAAACGTAATCGGCAGTAGAAAAATTATTATGACGGCTACAACAAAAAAAATGCAGACTGTACAGGATAGATTTTATATTCCCAATAATTCTGCATTAATTCTTTCAGGCGATATCACACCTGAATACGGTTTTAAACTTGCAGAAAAAGTATTTTCAAAATGGAAAAGGGGAAAAGACCCGTTCAGCTATTTGAAAATACCCAAACATCCCCCGATTAAAAAAACAGAGACAGTAGTAGTTGTAAAGCCTATAAATTTTGTAGGAATGTATATTGTATGGCAGGGTCCTAATGTTTCGGAAGACCCAAAAGCTACTTATGCCGCCGATGTTTTATCATTTATACTCGGTCAAAAGACTTCAAAATTTTACAAAAATATTGTTGAAAGCGGCTTGGCTTACGGAATAAATTTCGGATACAATACATTGAATCATGGTGCACCGATTTCTATTTTTGCACAAACTTCTCCCAAAAATTTCAAGAAAGTAGAGAAAGCCATTTATGGTGAAATAAAAAAAATGACATCGAAAAATTATTATACTGATGAACAACTTGAAAGTGCTAAAACAATTTTAGCAATTGACGATCAATATGGCAGAGAAAGACCATCGCAATTTGTCCACACCGTAGGTTACTGGTGGGCAATTTCCGGTTTGGATTATTATTTAAATTATGTTGATAATCTTAAAAAGGTAACGAGAGAGGATATCAATAATTATTTAAATAAATATGTTATCGGTAAAAAACACGTGGAAGGAGTATTGGTCTCACCAAAAGTAAAAACTAAACTTGGTTTATAAAAAGATTTTTAAGGAGAAAAAAATGAAATTCCGAAATTTAAAATTATCAATATTCCTAATTGTTTTAGGAATAACCGGATTAAGTTTTGCATCCGGTACGGAGTCATTTACCGTTAACGGGTTGAAGGTGATTCTCAAAAAGAATACATCCACAAATATTATTTCAGCAAACATTTATTTAAAGGGTGGTGCTGCGGTTTTATCACCTGAAACTTCAGGTATTGAAAATTTTGCACTATTAGTAGCACAGAAAGGAACAAAAAATTATCCGAAAGATATTCTCAATTCATTACTTGAAAAAATGGATTCCAAAATATTCTCTACGGTTAATTCCGATTACTCTGCTTTACATTTAAGAAGTGTTAAACAAAACTTTCAAAAATCGTGGAAAATTTTTGCCGATATTCTTTTAAATCCTTTGTTTAATAAAAAAGATGTTGATATACAAAGAGCACAGCAAATAGCTGTTATTAAGCAAATTGTAGACAATGCAGATCCTTATTTAAGGCAACTGAGCACACAAGCATTTTATACAAATCATCCTTATTCCGTAAGTGTTATAGGAACAATTGCTACAATTTCATCGTTCACCGGCTCACAATTAAAGGATTATATGAGAAGCCGTATTAATACGTCTTCAATGCTTTTGGTGATTGTAGGGAATGCCGATAGAACTGAAATTGAAAAAATGGTTCAGGATTCATTCGGCAATTTACCGGTCGGTAATTTTAAGGCAATAAAATATACTGAAGTTAATCACCAGGCTCCTTCAATTAAAATAGTCAAACGAAAATTACCTACAAACTATATCCGGGGTAGTTTCCCTGCACCTGCTTTCGGGACAAAAGATTATTACACCATGGCGATAGCCACTTCAATATTAAGGGATAGATTATTCCAGGAAGTAAGAACCAAAAGAGGTTTGTCTTATGCACCTGCAGCAGGTTCGGCAAATAAATTTTCTAACTTTGGATTCATATACGTTACTGCTGTAAAACCGGATACCACAATTAAAGTTATGCACGCAGAAGTAGAAAAAATAAGGTCCGAAAAAGTATCTGCAAGTGAACTTACGAACAAAGTTAATGTGATGATAACAAGATACTATTTGGGAAATGAGACAAATGCATCACAAGCAAATATATTAGCCACATTCGAACTTTCGGGTGCCGGTTATGCCGAAGGGGCAAAGTATAAGGATAATATGCGGCAAGTAACAACGGATGAAATTTTGAATGTCAGCAAAAAATATATGAAAGATTTTCAGTTTGTTTTACTCGGTAATCCAAAGTCATTGGGGATTGAAAACTTTATGTTTTAGTTCTTAAATTTTTATGTGCTGTCACGGATTCGCCCGTGACAGCTACTTAAAACAATTCTTAAAAAATATTTGTCCTAAATATTATAAAGTCATATTTTTTCATTATGGTATTAGATTTAATTGTAAAATACACCGATGATGGTTACACAGCCGAAGTACCGAGCATAAACGGCTGCGAATGTTGGGCACACGATGAAGATACCGTGATTACCAAAATTTTAGACTTAGCTTCTTTTTACCTGAATGTTGACCCTAAAAAAATTAAGTTGGATATGGCGCACGGGACAAAACAAAAACAGATTTATAAATTAGTATTTAACAAAAGTAATTAGTGAAAAAAGAAAGAACATCCCGGAGACAGAATAAAATTATATCCGTCGTTTCAAAGCGGCAAAAATCTCTTGCTCTAATTTTAGAGAATATTCACGATCCCCACAATGTTAGTGCAATTTTCAGAACCTGTGATGCTGTAGGTGTGCAGGAAGTATCACTAATTTATAATTACGAAAAACTTCCAAAGTTGGGAAAAAAATCTTCCGCATCCGCTTACAAATGGGTGGAAAAGCAAAAATATAAATCGGTAAAAGAATGCTATGAAAATTTTAATAAAAAAGGTTTCAAGATTTTTGCTTCATCTTTAAATGCTGATAAAAATTTATATGAACTGGATTTAACGGAAAAATGTGCAATAGTATTAGGGAACGAACACAGAGGTATATCGGATGAAGCCGGGGAACTTGCCGATGAAAAATTTATTATTCCAATGCAAGGTATGGTTCAGAGTTTGAATGTTTCCGTAGCCGCAGCAGTTATTTTGTTTGAAGCTATGCGGCAGAGAACGGCAAAGGGTATGTATAAAAATTCGGAATACTCTGAAGAAGAATTGAAAAAAATGATAAATTACTGGACAAATAAAAAATGAGTTTGGTTTTATAAAAGAACTATTAGAGATGAGGCTGTCTCAAAAGGTCAAATTTTTATTAACCCACGATTTTAATCGTGGGGTTCTGAACAAAAAACGTGATTTTTGTTAACCGTTTCAACGGTTTTTCCTTCTTTTGAGACGGTCTCTTTAAAGAATTATTTTTAAACTATGATGCAATCATTTAATAAAATAAAAAGTGTAAACGGTTCACTAAATCTTCCCGGCGATAAATCAATTTCACACAGGGCGTTGATGATATCCGCAATGGCGGAAGGGGAGTCCGTAATCACCAATCTTTCCGACGGAGAAGACGTAAAATCAACCCACAAATGTCTTGCTCAACTTGGTGTGGAAATTTTGGAAGTTGAGGGAATGGTAAAGATTAAGGGACTTGGATTTAAAAAGTTTGCACCACCAACAGAAGAGCTTTTTGCAGGTAATTCTGGAACAACGGCGAGACTGATGAGCGGGATACTTGCAGCACAAAATTTTCAATCCGTAATTACGGGTGACGAATCCCTTTCGCAAAGACCGATGAAAAGAATTATAGAACCCCTTGCACAGATGGGCGGAGATATTTCTTCCAATGATTCCAAACTTCCGTTGATTATTAAACCTTCTATAAATTTCAAACCGATTATTTATAAACTCCCGGTTGCAAGTGCACAGGTGAAAAGTGCAATACTCTTTGCAGGACTTCATTGCGAAGATGAAACAAAAGTTATTGAAACTATCCCTTCCCGCGACCACACCGAAAAGATGCTGAATCTTAAATCTAAAAAAACAGAAGAGGGGAGAATGGTTTACGTTTCAAAATTAGATTACCCCAATCCCAAAGACTTTTTTGTTCCTTCCGATATTTCCACAGCTGCATATTTTATTGTGCTTGCTCTACTTATTCCAAATTCATCTTTGCTGATAAAAAATGTTTCCTTAAATGAAAGCAGGTTGGGATTTGTAAAACACCTAAAAAAAATGGGTGCAAAAATTGATTTCGAAAATGTTAATAAAGAAGCTCTTGAACCGTACGGTGATTTGTTTGTAAAAAGCAGTGAGCTTAAAAACATAGGAATCAACAAAGAGGATATCCCCAATCTTATTGATGAAATACCCATTCTCTCTGTAGCAGCATTATTTGCAGAAGGTAGGTTTAATTTAGATAACGCTTCTGAACTCAGGCACAAAGAATCCGACAGAATAAAAGCTATTGTAAATAATCTGCGAAGATTAAATATAAATGTCGAGGAAAAACCCGGCGGTTTTGTTTTTGATGATAACCTGAAAGTGAACACCGCAGATTTTGAAAGTTTCGGCGACCACAGAATAGCAATGTCGTTTGCAGTTTTATCAATGCTGATGAAAGACGGCGGAAGAGTTGAGGGATTTGATTGTGTTAAAATTTCCAACCCGGATTTTATGAAGCAGATACACACTGTAGAGACGTAACACATGCTACATCTCTACTAAATTTTGGTGAACAGATTAAGTAATTTTATTACTTATAACTCAATTGCCTGATGCTCAAATTTGTCTATTTCCAATTCGTTATAAATTTTATCTAAGATGTCACTGCCGTATTTATTTTCAAAGTAGATAAAATTTAAAGCTCTTTCCTGCAGATTAGAATTAGGGTACAAAGAAGAAGATATCTTATTTATTTGTCTAATAGATGATTCGTGTTTTCTTTTAACGGCATTCTCGGCTTTGTTTTTTAACTCGTCTAAATATCGGAAAATTTTCTGCTGAGATTTTGAACTTGCATCGCCTAAGGTTTTATCCAATTGAAATAGATTCTCCCTCAATTTATCAAAGGTTATCTCAAATTCATCTTTAACTTTCTTAAACAATTCATCTGTATTATCATCTGAAATAGAAGCGATTATTCTTTCTTCTAATTGTTCCTTCTCAACAAAAACATCTTCCAATTTTAATTTAAATTTATCAAGAGATTTTTGTATTCCTTTTTCTATCAATGTTGCCGATGAGCGGGGGAAAATAATCGGTTCTTCAATATTGAATAAATTGTACAGCGGTAGCAGTTGTGCAAAATATGCAATCTCACTTGGTCCGCCCACATAAAATGCCGTAGGTAAGATATAATCCTGGCAAATCGGTCTGAGTAAAACATTCGGGCTAAAATTTTGAGGTTGAGTTTCGATTAAATTTAAAAGTTCGTCCGAAGAAAATTTTATCCGTGTTCCTTTTAGCCGGAATCCTTCATCGGTAAGTTCAATTAAAAATCTTCCATTATCATTACTGTAAAAAAGATTTACCGGCTTAACTTTTATTTGAGCGTGATAAAGTTCTTCAAGTGTTGCACTTGCTTTTATTACTTGTTCTGTGTGTGTTCTAAAATCAGAGATTTCTTTTTTAAATACGGGTCTTAATATTTCTTTTATCTTTGTGTCTTGGGGATCAAATACCAATAATCCGTATTTATCAAAAAGAGAAAAAAGTACTTGCGTAAAAGCATCTTTGAATGAATTGCCGGGTTTGTAAAAACCTTTTAACCTGTTGAGTATATTCTCAGTAAATTCAGTTGGTCTTAATGTTTTCTCTATCTCTTCAAAAAATAAATTTATGTCTTCGTTTAAATTTATTTTCCCGACACTTTTTCTATCATCATCGTTTGATATTTTTTCACTGTAATTAATTACCCGGAATTCATTTTCTAAATTCAACATTCCGATTGAACTAACTTCATTAAAATCATGGTCGTCTCCTTCAAGCCAAAACACAGGTACAAAATTAAAATCATTATATCTTTCCGATAAATATTCACATAATTTTATAGCCGTTAAAGTTTTATAAATTGTATAAAGTGGTCCACCCAAAATACCTAACTGCTGCCCTGTTACAACTGTTAGAGTTTTATTTGATTTTAATTTTTCTATATTATTTTGTGTTTTATCGGAAGGACTAAAATCAGAATATTGCTCTGAAATTATTTCGGAAAGATTAGATAATCTTGAGGAAAAACTTTCTGTCACTTTTTTAAAATGGAGTAGATATTCGTCTTTGTTTCTAAAATTCTTTTTATAAAATCGGTTTACTTTTTCAAAATCGTAAACATAATCAAGAAATATTTTTGGATAACCTAAGATTTCTTTATAATTTAAGTTCATTCAAGCTCCTTTAAATGAAAATCTATATGTTAAAGTAAAAAAAACTGTGAAAGTAGACAACATTGGATAAAATAAAAGAAAATAAAAAAGATAGTATCATTGATATTTTATTGCATTTTGCAATAAATAATAAAACGCTGCTAATAACTTTAAAGCTTATCATTGCAGCAGGATTAATTTGGTATCTAATTTACAAATTAGATTACAATAAAATAATCATGTCATTAGAAAATGCTAATTATTATTTGATTGGTTTTGTAGTGGGATTGATGGTGCTTAATTTATATCTTCAATATAGACGATGGGAGTTAACCTCAAGACTTCTACTCAGTCAATTAGACAAAAGAAAAATATTCCGATCTTTTATATATGGAATATCTGCCGGTGCGTTTACACCTGCAAGAGTGGGCGAGTATTTGGGCAGGGCAATGGCTTATAAAGATAAACCCTTGCTTCATTCATTCGGTGCAACATTTTTGGATAAATTTTTTCTTCTTATCGTTGTCGTTTTTACGGGTTCAATAGGAAGTGTTTTATATTTAAGTATTAGCTACCGGATATCTAATATTATTACGGTGCCTCTTTTCATCGTTTTATTTTTGCTTCTTGTTTTCTTTATTATTGTTCTAAAAAATCCGCGTTATTGGTTTGATAATATTAGCGAAAGATTCAAAAAATATGACAAGATAAATACCGGTATTGAAAGGATAAACTCGTTAGACTTCAACAAAAAAGAATATGCTAATGAAATGCTTGTACTTTCTATTCTTCATTTTATCACAATTCTTTTGCAGTTTGCATTGTTAGTCTCTGCATTTTCATTTCAGTATAATTATTTAGGTTACATCTGGGCAGGTTCACTTGTGTTGTTTGTAAATTCCATAATCCCATCAATATCATTTGGTGATCTGGGTGTAAGGGAAGGCGCTGCTGTTTTTTTCTTACTTCCTTTTGGGATCTCAAATATTGCAGCATTTAATGCATCAATATTCTTATTCTTAATCAATATTTTGCTACCTGCAATTTTAGGACTTTTCTTTTTGATAAAGAGGAACAATGTTTGATTACGTCTTTCTTGTAATTTTATTGCCCATTCTTGTTTACTACTTATATTTTTTGCTATCAATTTATAAGGGGTTAAATAATTTGTCTTTTTGGGAAAACAATAACCTGCCTAATGAATTTGTGACTGTGATCATTCCCTTTAGAAATGAATCGGATAATATAATTCAAAGCTTAAGAAGTATTGAAAAACAAAATTATCCAACCGATAAACTTGAAGTAATTTATGTTAATGATTCTTCTACTGATGATTCGGAAGTGAAACTAAAATCTCAAATAAATTCCGAACATATCCGGGTTATTTCCGTGCCTGAAGAATTTGCAAAAAAAGCACATAAAAAAAGAGCAATTAAATACGGGATTAAAAATGCAAAGGGAGAAGTTATTGTAACTACTGATGCCGACTGCGAACATAAAAATAATTGGCTCACAACTTTGTTAAACGGTTTTGATAAAAATACCGGTTTTATTTCCGGTCCCGTAGAGTTTATCGAAGAAGAAAATTTCTTTAATCAATTACAAAGACTTGAGTTTGCAAGTCTTATTATTACAGGGGCTGGATTAATAGGAGCAGACAAGCCGATAATTTGTAACGGGGCTAACCTTGCATACAGAAAATCTGTTTTTGAAGAAGTCGGGGGTTTTGAAGGACAGATGGAATTATCTTCGGGTGATGATGAAATTTTAATGCAAAGGATTTGGAAGAGGACTGATTATAAAATAAAATTTTGTATTAATAGAGATGCCTTTTCTTTTACACAGGCGAACAAAGACTTATCACAATTTTATAATCAAAGGAAAAGATGGGCAAGTAAAGGATTATTCTACGAATTAAAAAGCACATTAACTTCCATAATTTTTATTTTATTATTCTATCTGTGTTTGTTAATATTGTTAGTCCTTTCATTTATAAACACTTCATTTTATTTACCAATTTTTATAACCGTTTTTGTTCTAAAAATATTCTTTGAATTTATTGTAATGAAAAGGGGTTGTAATTTATTATTCCATAAAAAAATGCTGAAGTATTTCCTGCTTGCTGAAATATTTCATATCCCTTATATATTAATTTCCGGAATTACGGGTATTTTCGGCAACTTTGTGTGGAAAGAAAGAAAACTTTCACGCTGAATAAATTAGACAAATCAAAGCTCTAACTGTCTAAAATAATGTACAGGCATTTAATTAAAACCTACTAAAAACTAAATAATCACATTAATTTACTTGGCACAATGATTGGTTTGTTAAATGCAAACGACGGAGAATATTATGAAAAAATTAGTACTAAGTCTTTTTGTTGTAATGTTTGTATTTGCTTTTACAAAGGACACAAATGCAAAAGTTAAATTAGAAATATCAGGGGGAGTATATTTTTATTCAGAATTACAACCTTATGGAAATTGGTATAAATTGAATGGGGGAATAACAGTTTGGCGTCCGGCAAATGTAAGAACTAATTGGCAGCCTTATAGATACGGTAGATGGTTTTGGACAGATGACGGCTGGTATTGGAATTCAGATGAAGATTTTGGTTTCATAACTTATCACTACGGTCGTTGGTATTATGACGATTACTACGGCTGGGTTTGGGTCCCCGGCAACAGGTGGGCACCTGCCTGGGTCGATTGGAAATATGATAACGATTATATAGGCTGGGCTCCGTTACCTCCTTATGCAGAATTTTCTATAAATATCGGGATTCATTTTTCAAATAATTTTCATTACGGGTACAGATATTGGAGTTTTGTAAGATACAGAGATTTTAGTTCCCCTTATGTATATAATTATTTTGTTGGACCAAAATATAAATATAGAATTTATTCAAGTACCAAATACAGAAATAATTACGGTTATAATCGAGGAAGAGTTATAAATAGAGGTGTAGATATAAAATATGTAAGGGAAAGAAGTGGAGGAAGAGTTGTAACAAGAAAAATAGAAAGAGTGAATAGTGTAAGAGATATTAATAAAAGAACCAGGAGTAAGAAATATGTTAGATCTTATGTTTATACAAAACCAAGGGTAAATATTAGAACTTACAAAAAGAATCGTACTTTCATTGAAAGAGATAGAACAACCATCAGGAAACAGTATAGGACTCGTGCTGAAATAAATAGAAATGAAAGAAATAAAGTATTTAGAAATAATATTCCTAATACTAATAGACAAAGAAGAATAGAGAAGAGAACAACAAGAAGACCGGAAATAAGGACAAGGGTTCAAAGAAGTACAAGAAGAACAATAATAAGACGTAAGAGTCCTACAACAAATAGAATGCGAGCTAGAAGAAGGAGATAATTTTTTTCAGCCTTTTTATTTATGAGCGGTATTATTTAAAAAATAATGCCGTTTTTTTTTGGACGATTAGAAAATAAATCTATTTTACTTATTTTAATAATTGTAATTATTGAAGTTTTGAAATTTTAATAATTCTATCTTTTAATTAATTGAAAGTGAGATGATAAACCATCTTACTTTTTAAGGGGAATCCGAATCGCAAAATTTCGGAAATTAAAATTAGGAGTTCATAAAATGAAAAGTAATTTAGAAGAAGCTCTTGAGTATCACAGTAAAGGGAGAGCAGGTAAAATAGAAGTGGTTACAACTAAACCTTGCTTGACTTCAAGAGAATTATCTTTAGCATATACCCCCTGGGTTGCAGAGCCATGTCGTGTAATAAATAAAAACCCGGAAGATGTTTATAAATATACTGCAAAAGGTAATTTAGTCGCAGTAGTTACTAACGGAACAGCGGTTTTAGGTTTGGGTGATATCGGTCCTTTAGCAAGTAAACCTGTTATGGAAGGTAAAGGTGTTTTATTTAAAAGATTTGCTGATATAGATGTTTTTGATATTGAACTTAAGAGTAAAGACCCAAAAGAAATAATAAAGGCAGTACAGCTTTTAGAGCCCACTTTTGGCGGAATAAATTTAGAAGATATAAAAGCTCCGGAATGTTTTGAGATTGAAGAAACATTGAAAGAGACAATGAACATTCCTGTTTTCCACGACGATCAACATGGCACGGCAATTATTTCTTGTGCTGCTTTATTAAATGCAGTAGAAATTGTCGGTAAAGAAATGTCTGAAATAAAAATCATTGTTAACGGTGCGGGCTCGGCTGCCATATCTTGTTGCAATCTTTATGTCAGTGCAGGTGCAAAAAAAGAAAACATTACCATGTATGATTCAAAAGGATGTCTCCACAAAGGAAGAACAGACCTTAATAAATACAAAATGCAATTTGCTGTTGATGAAGACAGGGGAACATTAACCGATGCTATGAAAGGTGCCGATGTATTTGTCGGTTTATCCGTTGGCGGTGTTGTTTCAAAAGAAATGATAAAAAGTATGGCAAAGGATCCGGTCGTATTTGCATTGGCTAATCCTGACCCGGAAATTACTTACGAAGATGCAACCTCTGCACGTGATGACATTGTTATGGCTACAGGCAGAAGTGATTATCCAAATCAAGTAAATAACGTGCTTGGTTTTCCCTTTATTTTTAGGGGAGCTTTAGATGTAAGAGCAAACAAGATAAACGAAGAAATGAAAATGGCAGCTACATTAGCTCTTGCCGACCTGGCAAAAGAGAAAGTACCGGAATTGGTATTACGTGCCTATGAAGGTGAAGAATTCTCATTCGGCAGACATTACATAATACCTAAGCCATTTGATCCAAGAGTACTCTGGCATGTTGCTCCTGCTATTGCTAAAGCTGCAATGGATACCGGCGTAGCAAGAACAAACATTGAAGATTGGGATGCATACAAAGAGCAGTTAAAAGAAAGACTCGGTCTTTCAAAAGAAGTTGTTCGTGTAATGGTACAAAAAGCGAAAGTTAATCCAAAGAGAGTTGTTTATCCTGATGGAGAAGATGAAAAAATAATTCGTGCTACACATTCTGTAGTAAATGACAATATTGCAAAACCAATATTGCTTGGAAATGAAAAAATAATAAAAGATACAATAAAAGATTTGGGCTATGATGAAGGCGAGATCGAAATTATTGATCCTACCCAAAGTAATAAAATAGATGAATATGCTCAGAAATATTTTGATAAAAGAAAGCGTAAAGGAGTAACATTAAGGCAGGCAAATCAATTAATGAGCAAACCAAATTATTTTGGTGCAATGATGGTAGATTCCGGGGATGCCGATGCTTACATTGGCGGTTTGAATGCTCATTATCCAAGGACAATCAAACCGGCTCTTCAATGTATTGGTGTAAGAGACGGGTTTAAAGTTGTTTCGGGACTATATATTATAATTGCTAAAAATGATGTATATTTCTTTGCCGATACAACTGTTAATATTAACCCTACTGCCGATGAACTTGCAGAAATTGCTATTTCAGCGGCTGATACAGTTCAAGATTTTGATATCGTACCTAAAATAGCAATGCTGTCTTTCAGTAATTTCGGTAGTTCATCTTCGCCTGAAGTTCTAAAGGTGAAACAAGCAGTTAAAAAAGTAAAAGAATTAAGACCTGACTTAATGATTGACGGTGAAATGCAGGCTGATACTGCTGTTGTACCTGAATTAATAGAGCAAGATTTCCCATTCAGTAATTTGAAAGGTAGAGCAAATGTATTAGTATTTCCTGATCTTAATTCCGGTAATATTGCTTATAAATTAATGGCAAGAATTGGACAGGCAACTGTAGTTGGTCCTATTTTAATGGGAATGAAAGTACCAATCCACGTACTTCAAAGAAATGCACCGGTTGAAGATATAATAAATATGACGGCAATTGCTGTTGTTGGAGCAAACACATTAAAATAAAAACCAGGTTGTTAAGTATAAGATTAAATAACAACGTTTTTTTATTTGTCAACTTACTCTTACGCAAAGATAGAGATGACATCTTTTTATAAGGTAAATCAATACTCCATTTTGGGGATTGACCTTGCTTTTATTTGAATTTTATTAAAATAAAGATGTCATCTCTTTGCTACTCATTTTTCTGCATAAAGTGACTTACCAACTCTATTTTACTTCTTTAATAAGTTTTGCATTTTCAACAACTACCGGGTATTTATAACCGGAGCTAAAATCTTTATTTGTTGAAAGAGTTCCCTGCATTATAACGTACGAACCGACTTTTACGTTTGAATTGCTGGTTATCAGTAAATCGTAATTATCTTTGTAACTTGTACCGTCCTGAATATGTATCCAATTTTTGTTCATTATTTGGGGATTGACTTTAGTTACTTCTCCTTCAATTGTAACTGTTTTTCCCGAAAGGGATTTTTTATCGGAAAAGATCTGCTTGATTGTTAAGCTGCCTTTATATCTTTGCTTAATTACTTTTGTTATTTCTTGCGGATTTTTTTTAGGATGCTCTAAAACGTCGGAGGTTTTTTTTGAGCTTGAGATGTTGTTAACGAATAATATCGATTTAAAAGTTTTGTTTAATGAGGTGCTTTTAAAATTTTTCATTTCTATACTCTGTGAAAAAAATAATGTATCACCTTTTGAAGCACCTATTTTATTTGCTGCAATCCAATAAGTTTTACCATTTTCAATTACTTCTATGTAAGCAACACTACCAACATCTTGGTATTCTTTTACAATAACTTTATGGTTTCCCCCGGTAATTGGCTGAGCCTTTCCATTGAATGTTTTTGGTGTCGGAATTTGTTTCGGACTTTCCTTACAAGCCGGAAATGTTAATAATAAAATAGGTATAAATAGTAATAATTTTTTCATAATATCCCTTTTATATGATGTCTATCAATATTTTATATTTCTTAAAATTAACAAAAAAATAGGAAATTAATCTGTACGAAATATTTTTAAATCGTTTATTAAATAAACAAAATTATTTATTAAAAAGAATTTCTTCTTATTTTATATCGGCACTAATTATTTCCGGTAGAGATATTACTGCTTTGTCTTATATTTCCAAAAGAAATAAAAAGGAAGCCCAAGTAATATCAAAATTAATCCCATTGCAGCATCTTTAGTATTTGAAATTAAGGTGTTAACCAAAAATAGAAATGAAAAGACAACAAAAATAGCCGGAAGGTACGGATATCCCCAAACCTTATATGGTCGATAAGCATCGGGCATTTTTTTCCTTAATACAAATACTCCAAAAGTGCCGAGTCCGTAAAATAACCAGGATGCGAAAATTACATAATTTGTAATAGTGTCGAAAGAACCTGAAAGAACCAGTATAGATGCCCAGAGTGCCTGTATTAACAAAGCTGTATGAGGTGTTCCATGCTTCGGATGAATTTTGCCTAATTTTTTGAAGAACAATTTATCGCGAGCCATTGCAAAAGGTACACGTGCCGTTGAAAGAATGCTTCCGTTTAGTGAACCGAAGGTTGAGACAATTACAGCTATCGATATAATTTCCGCACCTCTGTTACCAAAGATTACGTATGCCGCCGATGCTGCAACCAAAGGAGACTTAGCCATTGTATTCACAGGTAAAACATATAAAAAAGCCAAATTAACAAGAACATAAAGAGCAATGACAATTAGAGTGCCGAATAACAGTGCACGTGGTACGTTTTGTTTGGGCTTCTTTATTTCTCCAGCTACAAAAGTAACGTTGTTCCAACCGTCATAAGCCCAAAAAGCGCCCGCTAAAGCTAAGCCTATTAAAGAGATCAAATTGCGTGATACAACAGAAGGCATCTGAAACCCGGTATATATATTTGATAAACTTCCGCTTCCGAAAGAAAACAGCAACACCGATAAAACAGCAATCGTAGCAATTTTTATAAATGTAACTGTTGTTTGAACAACGCCTCCGAAAATAACTCCGAAATAATTCACAATATTTAAAAATGCAATAGCAAGAATTGCAACTGCTTTAGTACCGAAGTTAACTAAAGGATAAATGTTTCCGACCACAGGAATATAAAAGTGAAAATTACTTATCGATTCAGAGAATTGTGGAAATTTTATAAAATAGCCCAAATATTCGGCAAAAACATAAGCAATAGCAGCTTGTCCTCCGGTTTGAAGAACCGACAGAATGGACCACCCGTAAATGAAAGCTGTAAAATCTCCGTACATTTTTCTGAAATAAACATATTGTCCGCCTGTGGCATCAATCATTCCGGCAATTTCCGAATTACTTAACGCTCCGATAAAAGTTATCAGCCCTGCTAAGACCCATACTATAATTAAAAGTTCCGGCGATAATAATTGTCCCGCAATTGTAGCAGGTTTTCTAAAAATACCGGAACCAATCATTGAGCCTGCAACAATCATTATTGCTGCGGTAACTCCTAAACCCCTTACTAATTCTGTTTTCTTTTTTGGTTGCAAGATTAGACTGTTTTGAATTGTTCAAATAATATGTGATTAAAATAAAGATTACATCACTTATTTCAAATTTAACTTGAATAAATTGTTAGAGTTTTTTGTGAAAGAATTCATCTTTACAAAACTTGTAGAGCGACGAGGTTCGTCGCTCATTTACCTATTATTTTTAAACGAGCTTTTTTTTGCAAAGGCTACAGCTTACTTTTGATGAGCGAGCAACTGCTCGCTTTACAAAACACCTTTCCCCTATGTCCCAACGATTGTTAATTGTACATTCCACCCAAGCTAAAGCTTCTGTGGATAAATGTTAATTGAAAATTAACTTTACTATAAGTGTATTTTCTTTTAGATTTGTATACTAGAGGCACATCTTAAAATTCAAAAGGAGTATATTCTGATGGCAAATGAATTAGGGATATTAGGATACGATTATGTAGAATTTTATGCCGGTTCTATTACACCCCATCCAATAGGTATTCCTCAGGGACCGCAGTTCGGGGAAACTGAAAAATCTGTGGGCAAAAAATAAACTGAGGAATATGCAATTATGATTGATACTTTTGAATCATTACAGTTAACAACAAACGTAAAAGAAACAATGGACAAGAATTATTCCCAATCCTGGTTAGAGAACGGTAATGATTAAAATCCCTAAGCATGTTGAAAAGCTTAAACCCTACCAAGCCGGTAAACCAATTGATGAACTCTTCCGCGAATACGGACTTGAAAAAATTGTAAAGCTTGCATCAAATGAAAATCCATTAGGTCCTTCTCCCAAAGCAATGGACGCAATTAAAAAACACATAACTGAGATTCATCGATACACAAACCCTGCAGCGTTTGATCTTGTAAATGCAATAGCGAAAAAGATAAACAAATTACCGGGTCAAATAGTTACCGGTAACGGATCGGATTCTTTACTCCAGTATATCGTCACTGCATTCAGCGAAGAAGAAGATGAACTACTAACTTCCAAAGGTTCGTTTATCGGTTGGTACGTAAACGTTAACAAATACGGAAGAATATCAAAACAAGTTGAGCAGAAAAATTACAGATTTGATCTCGATAAAATTGCCGATAGTATTACTGAAAAAACAAAAATAATTTATCTCGCAAATCCAAATAATCCTACCGGTACAATTTTTACAAAGCAAGATTTTGAAAATTTCCTTCTAAAAGTCCCGGATAATATTTTAATAGTTTTGGATGAAGCTTATACTGTTTATGCAGAGTCAAATCCTAACTACCCGAATGGATTAAAATATGACAATAAAAATTTGATAGTTTTAAGAACACTGTCAAAAGCATACGGACTCGCCGGAATTAGAATGGGATTTGCGGTAGGGCACGAAGATTTAATAAAAATATTATATAAGGTGAAGTTACCCTTCGAACCAAATTCATTGGCTCAAGCTGCTGCAATTGCAGCACTTAATGATGATGAATTTTTACAGCAGACAGTTGCATTAAATAAAAAATCATTAAATAGATTTAAGAAAAAATTTGATGAATTATCCATTATGTATTTATCAACTTCCGCAAATTTTTTATTATTGTTATTTGCCGACGAAGATTATACTATTAAATTTAATGAAGAATGTTTGAAAAAGGGATTAATACTAAGACACGTAAAATCATTCGGTATTCCAAACGGAATAAGAATAAATTCCGGTACTGTTGACGAAACTGAATTTGCCATTAATGTAATTTCGCAAGTTCAAAATCAATTAATAAAAAAATAAAATTTGTTCAAACTAATTTTAATCATTAGAGAGTGAAATAAGAATAGAAATAAAAAGGTCGGCATCACTAAGGCATGTTCCTTCCTTGATCTATTCCGTAAAAGAAATTTCCCGGACAATAAGCGGTAAAAAAGTTGGAATTGCAATAACTAAAATAAGTAACGGGGAAAAAGTAAAAAATAAAGATGCTTTATTGAATCCTAATTCGTTGATGGAATATAAAAAGCTTTTTAAAAAAATAAAAATTGTGTTGATATTTATATTAAATATTGAATAAATTAATGTAACTAATAAAAGGTATATATAATGAAATTTTCATCCGAGGAAAAAGAGGGGATTGCAATTGAATCGGTTCACATTTCAAGAGCTACTTATAATTATGCTCAAGAATTTAAAGACATTCTCGATCAAAGAATTAATGACGGTACACTTAACATTGTTGTTAGTTTAAAAGGATGTAAATATATGGATTCTACTTTTTTGGGAACTTTAGTATCGGCAGCACGAAGATTAAAACAATCAGGCGGTTGTTTAAAAATTTCTGATTTACATTCGGAAACTTTAGTCCTTTTTGAAATTACAGGTATGATGAGAATATTTGAGATTTATAAAAATATAGAAGATGCTTTAGCAAGTTATACTAATTTAGTGGATTAAAATCTTATTAGTTAAAATTTTTATAGCAACAAAAGGCATTAAATATTAAATTGTTTAATGCCTTTTTTAATGTAATATTATTGAACCAATTATCTGAAAGTGTAAGTAAAATATGTCATTTCGTAGCAAAATCAACAATTCTAACTGACTGGCAAGTCAGATATTATAACCTCTTACATTTTATTTCTCTATTAAAGTAATTATATTTATTTCTTATTATAATTATTAATTAAAATTTTTATGAATGAAAAATATGATATAGCCATACTTGGTGGCGGTCCCGGTGGATATGTTGCGGCAATTAGAGCCTCACAATTAGGATATAAAACTGTTGTAATTGATAAGGATAATTTAGGGGGAATTTGTCTCAATTGGGGTTGTATTCCAACAAAATCGTTATTGAAAAATGCTGAGATTTTTGATACAATCAAGAATAAAGGAAAAGAATTCGGCATTACTGCAACAGGGCTGACGTTTGATTTTAATACTATTATTAAAAGAAGTCGTAATATTTCTGAAAAAATTTCCTCAAATGTGGAAATGCTAATAAAGAAAAATAAAGTTAAAAGAATAAGGGGATTCGGAAAATTAACTTCTAAAACTCAAATATCTATTTTTGACAAAGAAAACAATGAAATTGAAAAAATAGAGGCTGACAAAATCATTATTTCAACCGGTGCAAGAACCAAAGTTTTCGATACTATTCCCATAGATAGAAAAATGATTATTACAAGTACTGAAGCTATGATTTTGGATAAACAACCCAATGAATTAATTATAATCGGCGGTGGAGCTATCGGAATTGAATTTGCCTATTTCTATTCTGTTTTAGGCACTAAAGTAACAATTATTGAAATGATGGATCATATTTTACCGGTTGAAGACAGTGAAGTTTCTGATACTCTTCGAAGAAGTTTTAAGAAACGGGGAATTAATATTTACACCGGTACAAAAGTAGATAGAGCTGAAGTTAAAGGTAAAAAAGTAAATGTAATAGTTAATAGAAACGGCAAACAGGAAACACTTTCAGCAGATAAAGTTTTATGTGCAATTGGTGTAAAGGAAAATGTTGAAGGATTTGGACTTGAAGAATTAGGAATTGAACTCTTTAAAAATCGCATAAAAGTAGACATATCTACTTACGAAACTAATGTTAAAGGGATATATGCAATTGGTGACGTAATCGGTCCGCCTTGGTTGGCTCACGTAGCATCTGCCGAAGGAATTCATTGTGTTGAAAAAATGAAGGGATTGAATCCACCTGATATTGAATATGAAAATATTCCAGGCTGTACATATTGTCAACCCCAGGTTGCCAGTGTTGGTTTAACGGAAAAGGCAGCCAAAGAAAAGGGTTATGAAGTGAAAGTAGGAAAATTCCCATTTTTGGCAAACGGTAAAGCTTTTGCCGTGGGTGAAAGAGAGGGTTTTGTTAAATTTGTTTTTGATGCAAAATACGGAGAATTATTAGGAGCACATATTATCGGGTCGGAAGCGACAGAACTTATTGCAGAAGCAGCTTTAGCCAAGTCATTGGAAGCTACGGGAGAGTCAATAATTAAAACAGTACACGCACACCCGACTCTTTCTGAAGCTCTGATGGAAGCTGCCGCACAAGCTTATGGTGAAGCAATCCATATTTAACACAAAAAAAATATCTTAAAAGATTAAAAGTAAATTGAGAAATTTAAATTATTGCAATATTAATTTAATTGATTATAAAGAAGCTTGGGATTTACAGAAAGATGTGTTGGAAGCAAGGAGTAATAATTTAATTGATGACACATTTTTTCTACTCGAGCATTATAATACGTATACTCTCGGCAGAGTTGCCGATAAAAAGCACTTAATAAGTTCTGATTCATTTTTAAAGCTAAACAAAATTTCAGTTTATGAAATTGACCGCGGTGGAGATATAACTTATCACGGACCCGGACAAATTGTTGGGTATCCTGTTATAAATTTAAGCGATTGGCAAAAAGATACTCATAAATATTTAAGAGCTTTAGAAGAAGTTATTATAAAAACTTGCGATTATTATGGAATTATTGCAGGAAGAAATAATCAATACACCGGCGTTTGGATTGAAAATAGAAAAATAGCTGCTATTGGGATTAAAGTTAAAAAATGGGTAACAATGCACGGTTTTGCGTTTAACGTTAACACTAATCTATCTCTTTTTAAAGGCATTATTCCTTGTGGAATTGATGACAAAGAAGTAACTTCATTAAATAAAGAGTTAGGTAAGAAAATAGAAATTAAAGAAGTGAAAGAAATATTACTCAGAAATTTCAAAGAAGTTTTCGATTACAATAAAATTAAACATATTAACTATGATAAGTTTTCACTATCAGCAATGAACAATACAAATAATTGAGGAAAAAGATGGCGAAAGAGATTAAATCTACAACTGTGACTATTGAAAAAGAAGTAAAAAAATCTTTAAAACAAAAGGGAACTTCAAATAAAAAGAATATATCGGTTTTAAAAAGTACCGGGTTAAATAAACAGCAAATACTTGATTCCTTAAGATTGATGCTTTTAGCCCGCGGTATTGACAATAAAGCAATGAATTTATTAAAACAGGGTAGAACTTTCTTTCATATTGCCGGCTCCGGGCATGAAGCTATTCAAACAGCCGTGGGCATGGCAATTGATTCAAATAATGACTGGCTGTTTCCCTATTATAGAGATTTAGCAGTTGTCTTAGCAGCGGGAACAACTCCTGTAGACTTTTTTATGGAATGCTTTTCAAAAGCTGATGATCCCAACAGTGGTGCCCGGCAGCTTCCATGTCATTGGGGTTCAAAAAAGATTAATCTACCGTCTCAGTCAAGTCCTACAGGGACTCAATTTTTACAAGCGGTTGGTACGGCATTATCACTTAAAAGACGAAATAAAAATAATTTTGCTTTTGTCAGCAGCGGCGAAGGTACAACAAGTCAAGGTGAATTTCACGAAGCTGTTAACTGGGCAAGCAGAGAAAAATTACCAGTTTTATTTCTAATTGAAAATAATAAATATGCTATCTCTGTTAATGTAAGTCAACAGAGCGGGGGTAAAAACCATTCAATTTCAGAAATGATGAGCGGGTATAAAAATTTATTAAGATTATCAATTGACGGAACAGATTATAGTGAATCTCATAACGCAGTAAAGGAAGCACTTAAATACTTAAAAAGCGGTAAGGGACCGGTTTTAATTGAGGCTTACGTAGTTCGATTGCTTTCCCATTCTTCTTCAGATGATCAAAAGAAATATAGAGATGCAAAAGAACTGGAAGAAGATTTAAAGAATTGTCCTATCTTAAAATTATCGACCAAATTGATTGATGAAAAAATTATTACCGAAGATGAATTTAAACAGATAAAAGAAGATGTAAATAAGGAGATAAATAAAGCTGTAGATGAAAGTATTAATATGCCGGATCCTTTACCGGAAACTGCAAGTAGATATGTTTTTGATGAAAGCGGTAAAAAAGAAAGTTTAAGTTATGAATCTTCTATTCCTGAAGGTGCTCCGGTTGTAATGGTAGATGCAATTAACCATGCACTACACGAGGAGATGGAGAATAATGAAAATATTTATGTTTTCGGTGAAGATATTGCCGATAGAAAAGGAGGGGTATTTACAGTAACAAAAGGATTATCTACAACATTCGGAGAAGAAAGAGTATTTAATTCTCCATTAGCCGAAGCAAGTATTATGGGCGTTGCAACAGGTATGGCTTTAACCGGTTTGAAGCCTGTTGTTGAAATTCAATTCGGTGATTACATTTGGCCCGGCTTAATGCAAATAAAAAGTGAAATTGCAACAATGAGATATCGTTCTAATAATACTTGGTTTGCCCCTGTTGTTACACGTGTTCCTGTGGGTGGTTATATTCACGGCGGTCTCTATCACAGCCAAAACATTGAATCCATTTTTGCACACATCCCGGGATTGTTTATTGCGTATCCTTCTAATGCTGCGGATGCTAAAGGATTATTAAAAACAGCTTGTAGAATTGATGATCCGGTAATCTTTTGTGAACATAAAGGATTGTACAGGCAAAGTTCGGCAATGTCGCCTGAACCGGATGAAAATTATCTACTTCCTTTCGGAAAAGCAAAAGTAGTAAAAGAAGGTACCGACATTACGGTTATTTCTTATGGAGTTTCTATGTGGGATTCTGTATTGGCTGCAAAAACGTTAGCAGACGAAGGTTATTCTGTTGAAGTAATTGATTTAAGAACAATAATTCCACTTGATGTTGAAACAATTTTCAATTCAGTGAAAAAAACAAATAAAGCAGTCGTAATTCACGAAGATACTTTAACCGGCGGGTTCGGTGCTGAAATTGTATCGAGAATAAGTGACGAATGTTTTGAATATTTAGACGGTCCCATAAAAAGAATTGCAGCAATTGATGCACATATTCCTTATTCACCAATTTTGGAAAATGCTGTATTACCAAACAGAAAAAGAATTTACGAAGGTATAAAATATCTTTTAAAATATTAGTAAAAGAATATTAGGAGTTTATAAATGGAAATAGTAATGCCTAAAATGGGTGAGAGTGTTACGGAAGGAACAATCATTAAGTGGTATAAAAATGTTGGAGATCCCGTTGAAGAGGATGAAATTATTTTTGAAATAAGTACAGACAAAGTTGATACCGAAGTACCGTCACCTATGAAAGGAACTTTAACATCTATTAAAGTACCTGAAGGAGATACAGTTGAAGTAGGGACTGTTGTTGCAACTGTAGATGAAAATGGTTCTGTAAAAGTTGATAAAAAAGTAGAAGAAACTGTTACGGAAGAGCAATTGAATGTTCCTGTACCTCCGTTTGAAAATACAGCTACAAAAATTGAAACAAAACGAAGTGGAAATGTTACTGAAATTGCCATGCCCAAAATGGGTGAATCGGTTATGGAAGGTACTATTATCAAGTGGTTTAAAAAAGTAGGTGACACTGTAAACAAAGATGAGACAATATTTGAAATTAGTACGGACAAAGTTGATACGGAAGTTCCGTCACCTGTTGAAGGTACTGTTTCTGAAATATTAGTTGCCGAACAAGAAACGGTAGAGGTCGGGACAGTTGTTGCAAAGATATCTTCAACAAATGGATCTGAAGTTAAAAGCTCTCAACCTGAAGAAAAAGTTAAAGTAATTGAAGAAGTACAACCTGAACCGCATACAATGCACGAGGTTATTGCAGATAATGTTGTCAATACAACTTCAATAAAACAGGAAAGAAGTGGAAGTTCATCATTTTTTTCTCCGCTTGTTTTAAATATTGCCAAAAAGGAAAATATAAGTTTTGATGAATTAAATAATATCCGGGGAACCGGTCTTAACGGTAGAGTTACGAAAAAAGATGTTCTGAAATTCATAGAAAAAAGAATTACGGGAACGGAAAAGACACAACCCAAAGTTCAGGAAAGCAGAACAGTCTTACCTCAAGCTCCTAAACCTCCGGTAAAATTTGAACCCGGTACCGGTATTACAAGAATTCCAATGGATAATATTAGACAAAAAATTATGCAGTATATGGTTAACAGTCGTGATACTTCGGTTCACGTAACTGCTATGCTTGAAGTAGATATAACCAAAATTTATAATTTCTTAAAAAAGAACAAAGAAAAAATATCTACTGAAAACGGTATTAAGCTTACTTATATGGCTTTTATTGCCGATGCTTGTGTGAAAGCATTAAAAGCATATCCTTTGGTAAATTCAACGATAGAAGGCTCAACAATATTACAGAAAAATTTTGTAAACCTGGGTATTGCCGTATCAATGGAACCCAACGGTTTAATTGTACCGAATATAAAAGGTGCTGAACAAAGAAATATACTCGGTCTTGCCAAAGCAATTAATGATTTGGCTTATAACGCAAGGAACAAAAAACTTTCACCCGATGATATTACGAACGGTACTTTTACTATTACAAATTACGGCGTGTTCGGTACTATTTTTGGAACACCGATTATTAACCAGCCTGAAGTAGCAATACTTGGCGTAGGAACGGTAGTTAAGAAACCTGTAGTTATTGAGATAGACGGGGCTGATGTAATTGCAATAAGACCGACCATGGCATTAACATTATCACACGATCACAGGTTAGTGGATGGTATGCTCGGCGGACTGTTTTTAAAATACTTAAAAGATACTTTGGAATCATTTAACGAAAATATATTTTAATCATAGCAGGTGGCTAATATTTCTGTGTCTAATTAAAAAATATGGCTCTATATTAAATACAATGGGTAGATATTTCATTAACCAACGGATTTATCCGTTGGGTTAATGTAAAAGTTTTAACCAATGTATTTCATATAGTTCTAAAAATATTATGTACAAAATAAACCAACATCAAAAAGCATTTAAACAAAGAATAGAAAAGTCAAAAGTACCTCTCGGTAAAAGACCTAATTGGCTGAAAGTAAAATTACCTACCGGCGAAAACTATACGGATGTACTCAAAATAATGAGGGGACAGAAACTTCACACGGTCTGTGAAGAAGCCAGATGCCCAAATATTGCAGAATGCTGGAATGCCCGTACTGCAACTTTTATGATACTTGGTGATACCTGCACGAGAAGTTGCGGGTTTTGTAACATAAAATTAGGGTTGCCGAACGAACTGGATTTAGATGAACCAAGAAGAGTTGCTGAATCTGTTGAGCAATTAAAATTAAGACACGTTGTAATTACATCAGTTAATCGTGATGAATTAAAGGATGGTGGAGCTTCAATTTTTAGTGAAACCGTGAGACTAATTAATGAAAAGATCCCGGGTTGTACTGTAGAAATTTTAATCCCGGATTTTAAAGGTGAAAAACATGCCTTTGAAATTATTATGAAAAATCCACCCAATATTTTAAATCATAATTTAGAGACGGTACCAAGATTATATCACGCCGTAAGACCGCAGGCAAAATACGAAAGAAGTTTGGAATTGATTTCGTGGTTTAAAAATAGAGGACTGAGAACTAAAAGCGGTATAATGGTTGGTATTGGAGAAAGACCGGATGAAGTTTTAAATTTGATGAAAGATTTAAGGCAGCATGAATGTGATATTCTAACAATCGGTCAATATTTACAACCTACAAAAAATCATCTTCCTGTCGACAGGTTTGTTGAACCGGGAGAATTTAAAATGTACAGGGATGAAGCTATAATTATGGGGTTCAAAGCAGTAGAATCATCACCTCTTGCAAGAAGTTCATATCACGCAGATAAACATGCAAGAGATTTATTCTAAAAGTGAAGTTTAAGGCACAAATTATTTGGTAAAAGAATTTCAATTTCTTAAATTTGTAAGATAAATTTTAAACGATAAAAGGGCAAAAATGAGCGAAGCAAAAGGTAAAATTATACAGATTATTGGACCCGTAGTTGACATTGAATTTGAAGACGGACACCTGCCGGCAATTTACAATGCAATACGAATTCCGCGAACAACTACCGAAGGGAAAGAAGAAAATCTAATAGTAGAAGTTCAATCGCACCTTGGTGAAGATAGGGTAAGAACTGTTGCAATGGATACTACCGACGGTTTGGTCAGAGGTACAGAGTCATTCGATACAGGTGAACCTATTTCAGTACCCGTTGGTCCGGCTACATTAGGTCGTTTGATAAATGTAATTGGTGACGGAATTGACGGACTTGGAACTGAGATCAAAACTGAAAAAAGATACCCCATTCACAGACCGGCTCCAAAATTTAAAAACTTATCTACCGAAAACGAAATGTTTGAGACAGGTATTAAAGTAATTGATTTACTTGAACCTTATTCGAAAGGTGGAAAGACGGGATTGTTCGGTGGTGCCGGTGTCGGGAAAACCGTTATCATTATGGAGCTTATTAATAACATTGCTCTTCAACACGGTGGATATTCAGTATTTGCCGGTGTGGGAGAAAGAACCCGTGAAGGTAACGACCTTTGGTTAGAGATGAAAGAATCCGGTGTGCTGGACAAAACGGCATTGGTATTCGGACAAATGAACGAGCCTCCCGGTGCAAGATTGAGAGTAGGTTTAACAGGTTTAACAATTGCTGAATATTTCAGGGAAGAAGAGGGAAGAGATGTTCTTTTATTTATCGATAATATTTTCCGTTTTACCCAAGCCGGCTCTGAAGTGAGCGCACTTTTGGGACGTATGCCTTCTGCGGTTGGTTACCAACCTAACTTAGCGAGTGAAATGGGTGCACTTCAAGAAAGAATTACTTCAACTGATAAAGGTTCTATTACTTCCGTACAGGCAATTTATGTACCTGCGGATGACTTGACTGATCCTGCTCCTGCAACAGCTTTTGCACACTTGGATGCTACAACCGTTCTCAGCAGGCAAATTTCCGAACTGGGAATTTATCCCGCAGTAGATCCTTTAGATTCTACTTCGAGAATATTGGAACCGTCAATTATAGGAAACGAGCATTACGATGTTGCTAAAAACGTTAAAGAAATCCTTCAGCATTATAAAGATTTGCAAGACATTATAAATATTCTCGGTATGGACGAACTTTCGGACGAAGACAAAACCGTAGTGAGAAGAGCAAGAAGAATTCAAAGATTTTTCAGCCAGCCATTTCACGTTGCGGAACAATTTACCGGTTATGCCGGAAAGTACGTGAAGTTGGACGATACAATACGCGCGTTCAAAGGAATTATTGATGGTGAATACGACGATTTACCGGAAGGTGCTTTTATGTACGTTGGTACTATCGAAGAAGCAGTTGAAAAAGCAAAAAATATGAAATAATATGGCAGAACTAAATTTAGAAATAACATCACCTGATAAAGTAGTCTTTTCCAAAGTAGTAACTTCAGTAACTGTTCCTGGAACGGCAGGTTCTTTTCAAGTATTGGTAAATCACGCACCGATAATAAGCACATTTGAAATCGGGACAATTAAAATTGTTTTGGAAAACTCAGAGGTTCAATATTGTGCAACTTCAGGAGGCACAATCGAAGTATTAAATAATAAAATATTGCTCTTATCGGATGCTATTGAATTGATTGAAGATATTGACATTGAAAGAACAAAATCCGCAAAAGAAAGAGCCGAAAAAAGAATTAGTGAAAAAGAGAATGAAGCAATTGATGTTGAAAGGGCAAAAGCTTCACTCAATAGAGCTGAAAATAGATTGAAAGCTACAGAGACACATTTAAAAGACAAAACTTAATTTCAATATTTATTTAAGTTAAAAATTAAGGAACCCAATTCGGTGTTTATCGGATTGGGTTTCTTGTTTTGTAGAGCGAATCTCCCGATTCGCTTTTTATGAGCGTAAGGTGACTTCCGCTTTACACAACAGCGTAAGCCGGAATCGAAAGTACAGAGGGTTTATTTTGCAGAGATATAAATACTAAATAAATTCCATTAAAAATTTAGAAGCGGAAACAAGTCTGATGCCG
>ENA-ORDP01000413-ORDP01000413.1-marine-sediment-metagenome-genome-assembly--contig:-NODE-413-length-28324-cov-7.492731_pt1 | contig 28324 bp, 26 predicted proteins | sample MGYA00248627_ERZ508539 | MGnify/ENA primary metagenome ERZ508539 (study PRJEB26208, sample SAMN05571518) | marine sediment metagenome | biome: deep sea; feature: Hydrothermal vent; material... | reverse complement strand
CCTTCTTCCATAGGTCTTTGGAATGCTTTTCTGCCCAATATCAATCCCATTCCGCCGGCGCGTTTATTAATAACCGCAGTTTCGGCAGTATCGGCAAAATCATTTGCACCCGAAGCACCGCCGCTGTTAATTAAACCGGCTCTTCCCATATAATCGTTTATAACCTGGTAACGGCAAAGGTCTATAGGATGATCGGAGTTTAATTCGGTGTACATTTTTTCGTTAGTTTTTCCAAAGCCGATAGCTTTAAATCCGCCGTTATTTACCGGGAGTTTCTGCTTAATAATATCCGCTTCAATTGTTACGCCGAGATGATTTGCCTGTGCTGTTAAATCGGAGGCTGCGTGATAATCAACACCGTCTTGTTTGAACTCCGGGTTTCTTAAATAGCACCAAAGTATTGTTGCCAATCCCATTTCATGAGCATATTGAAACGCCTGGCTTACTTCGATAATTTGTCTTGAACTTTCTTCAGACCCGAAATAAATTGTTGCACCCACTGCTGCTGCACCGAGATCAACTGCCTGCTCAACTGACCCAAACATAATTTGGTCGTATTTAGTGGGATAGGTTAAAAGTTCGTTGTGATTAAGTTTCACAATAAAAGGAATTTTGTGTGCATATTTTCTGGAAACCATTCCCAAAACACCCAATGTAGATGCAACACCGTTGCATCCGCCTTCAATAGCAAGCTTAACAATATTTTCGGGATCAAAGTAAATCGGGTTTGGAGCAAATGAAGCTCCGCCGGTATGTTCAACCCCCTGATCTACAGGCAATATTGAAACATAGCCTGTGCCTGCAAGTCTTCCGTGAGAAAATAACCATTGAAGGTTTTTTAGTACGTTTATGCTTCTGTCGGATTGTACAAAAACACGGTCAACAAAATCCGGTCCCGGTAAATTAAGCTGTTCTTTCGGAAACTTTGCCTTGTAATTTAAAAGATCGTCGGCTTTATCGCCTAACAGTTCTGTAATTTTATCAATCATTATTCGTCCCTCTTTCATTTAAATTTATAATATAAGGTGAAATTTAATCATTCCTGAAAATAATAAAAAATTATTCTTTTGTTGATTGGATATGGTCAAAAATATTTACGGCATGATTTATTGAATTCTCAATAAAATATTTACAGGTGTTCATTCCTTTACAAACTACGCCTGCTAAATAAACACCTTTAGTATTAGTTTCAAAATTACTTTCATCAAGCTGTGGAACTAAATTTATATCATCACTGATATCTATTCCCATCATTTAAAAAAATTAAAATCAGGATGATAATCGGTTATTGCAAGTACAAAATCATTTTTATTCATTGGATAATTTCTCCCCATTATTTGAATAAATTTTATTTGCCTTCTTCGCAGCAATAACAATTCCCTTTATCATTGATGAACTAAATCCGTTATGTTCCATTTCATTGAGGCCTGAAATAGTAATTCCTTGCGGAGTAGTAACTTTATCAATCTCACTTTCAGGATGTTTTCCTCCTTTAATAAGCATTGCAGCGGCACCTTTTGCTGTTTGTGCTGCCATGAACAAAGCTTCTTCGGAATGAAAACCTATTTCGATACCACCCTGCGAAGCAGCACGTACAGCACGCAAAAAAAATGCTAATCCACATGCACATAACGCTGTTGCAGAACCCATCAAATCTTCACTTATCTCTATCGTTTGTCCAACCGCATTGAATATTTTTTTTGTTAGTTCTATTGCTTCGTTATCCGCATCTTCAGCAGCAATACAAGTCATAGATTCACTTATAGCTATTGCCGTATTGGGCATAACTCTAATGACGGAAACGGAAACATTAAGTTTACTTTTGATCTGTTTAATACATGCACCTGAAACGACAGAAATTATTATATGTTCTTCAGTCACTACATCCTTAATTTCATTTAACAATCTGTTCAACTGATGGGGGGTAACTGCCAAAATGATAATTCTATTTTTCCTCACCGCCTCTTTATTGTCGTTTAATGCATTAAATCCTTCTTTGTTTAATTCATCAATAAATTTTTTTCCTTTCCTTGTTACTGTTAAATCTTCAGGCTTTAACATCTTAGCATTCACCAATCCATAACCAATTGCAGAGCCTATATTGCCAAATCCCAATATTGATATTTTCATTTTATTACTAAACATGTTATTCCTTATTATTAAACTTTTAAAGTCTCACCTTCTGACTTTGCAATAATTACTGCGCCACACGAATCACTCCACACATTAACTGCAGTCCTACCCATATCTAAAATTCTATCCACAGCTAAAATAAGACCCACACCTTCCAAAGGAAGACCAACTGCAGAAAGAATTACAGTAATCATAACCAAACCGGCCATTGGAATACCTGCTGCGCCAATTGATGCAAGCAGTGCAGTAAAGACAACCACCAACTGCTGAACAAAAGACAAATCAATTCCATAAGCTTGCGCTATAAACATAGCAGCTACGAGTTCATACAAAGCAGTGCCGTCCATATTTATAGTAGCGCCCAAAGGTAAAATAAAACTTGTTATTTTATTAGAAACTCCCGCATTGTTTTCAACGGCATCCATAGTTAAGGGAAGAGTTGCAGAAGAAGATGATGTGGAAAATGCAGTTAAAAGTGGCGTTGTCATAGATTTAAAATGAAGCCACGGATCTACTTTCCCAACAAATTTAAGCAACAGTGGAAGAGTAACCAATGAATGAAAACCCAAGCCTAATGATACCGCAGCCATATATATACCAAGTCTCTGAACAATTCCCCACAATGCTTGTTTGTCTCCAGCCTGATCTGCAACAACAGCCGCTACAATTCCAAATATTCCGATCGGTGTAAACTTTATTACAAAAGCGGTGACATTCATCATTAATTCAAATCCCCCGTTAAATAAATTTGCCAGTGGATCACGATAAATGATTTTAAGTTTTGTAATAAAATACCCGATAAGAATAGAAAAGAAAATAATTGCAAGCATATCCCCCGTAGAAAGTGCACTAATAATATTTGTGGGAACTAAACGAAGGAGAATATTTCCCAAGCTATCGGAAACATTTGTTAGTTTGGTAACATTTTGAGTAAAACCAAGATTAGCACCTACACCGGGTTGAAGTAAGTTTACTAAAATTAATCCTGTAAAAATCGCGAATAAACTTGTAGTTATGTAATAGGCAAAAGTTTTTAATCCGAGTCTTCCAAGGTTCTGTGCATCACCGATATTTATAATTCCGGATGTAATGGAAGTAAAAATAAGAGGGACAATTAACATTTTTAATGCACGTAAAAATAAGTCCCCGGACCATGCTACATAACTCACATAATCAGTAAAAAACATACCGTATAAAACGCCGAGGAACAAACCGATTAATATTTGCCAGTGTAATTTTAGTTTAAACATATCAACCTGTAATTTTATTGCTTGAATATTGACTTATGAATGAGCCTACTCTAAAAAGTTATGTTCAGTAATAATATAATTTAATTGTAGTTCAAAATCGAACTTTAAATTCCTATAATTGACCTTTTTAGACCTGCCTATGTCGAAACGACTTCGTGCAGACAGGTTCGGCTCATAAATATAACAATTTTTTTTTATTACAATAAATTTTTAAGAATTTCATCGCAGACTGCATAACCGTGTTTAGTTAATTTTATTGATTGGGAATTATTTTCCGCAAAATTATTTTCAATTAGTTTTGAAAAATAACCCTCTTTTTCTTTCAGCCACTCACCACCGAATTTTTCCCTGAATTCATTTTTCTTCAGTCCGCTGCTTCTTAAAGAAAGCATAACATATTCGTTTAACTTTTGCTCTTTCGTTAAGACTTCATAATTCCTTACAGCCGAACCGTAATTATTAATTTCTGAAATATACTTTTTTAAGCTTGAAAAATTCCACCATCGCTTTCCGTTCACAAAGGAATGAGCGGCTGTACCGAAACTTAAGTAATCCTGATAATGCCAGTAAGCATTGTTGTGCCTACACTCAAAACCGTCTTTGCAGAAATTAGAAACTTCATATTGTTTAAAACCTTGCCTTGTAAGAAAATCAATGGTTGAAGAATAAAGACCGGCATCGTAATCTGAGTCATGCAGGGTTACTTTTCCGTCAAGAACCATTTTATTTAAAATTGTTCCGCGTTCAAGTATTAAACTGTATGCGGATACATGTGTTATCGGAAGTGAAACAGCTTGCTTAAGATTATTTATCCAAATCTCTTTTGTTTGTTTCGGTAGGTTAAAAATTAAATCAATACTTATATTTTTAAAGCCGGCATTATTAGCATCTTCAACCGTTTTAACAGCAGCATCTTTTGAATGTATACGCGTTAAAAATTTTAATTCATCTTCATTAAATGACTGGACACCTATACTGATTCTGTTAAAACCTATGTTCTTAAATTCTTTTAATTTTTCAAAACTTATCGTACCGGGATTTGTTTCTATTGTTGTTTCAACATCATCGGCAACGGTAAAAAATTTATTAATCTGATTCAGAATTTCATTTAAATAATCTGCATCCATTAATGAAGGGGTTCCGCCGCCAAAAAAAATCGAAGTTATTATCCTATCTTTCGAAAATTCTTTCGAATAAGTTTCAATCTCTTTTTTTAATGCCGATAAAAAAGGTTTGATGTTATCGGTTGTTATTATTGAGTAAAAATCACAATAAATACATTTATGCTTGCAGAAAGGAATGTGGATGTAGAGTGCTGTTTGTTTCATGTATATTTATAAGAAATTCTTACACCTACTTTTATAACGAACGATTTCATCAATTATTTTCTCCTTGCATTATATAATACATTAGTATATATTTGAACTGAATCACTGAAAGTGTGAATACATCGTAGGTGGTGTGTATTTTTTAGGCGGTCATTTGACCGCCTTTTTCTTTGGGATAATAAACTATACCGTAAATATTTTTACTGCTTGCTTTTAAATTTAGAACTTGTCTAATAATTTCCAACCACTTCGTTATGTCTTCAAATTTAACATAGCCTTTTAATCTGTTAGGTAATCCGTGTTCTTCTAATTTAACAGAAGAATATAATGTAATAATATATGATACCAAATCAGCTAATTGAATAAAATAAGATTCTTTTGAATCTTTAGGTAATGGGTCTTCTATTAAATATTTAATTTCTTTTCTATAATTAAAGCCGGAATATTTAGAGGGAATATAATTAATTTTTTGGATTTTTCTAGTTGTCTTTCTCATTTTACCTACACGCCCTGAATCGGTAATAATCATGAATCTTTTATTGCTTTCATTAACAGCAGACAAATCATTTTCAATTCTCTGAACTGAATATGTTAAAGCTTTATCTAATACGTCATATTTATCAGATATTATATTTTTCTTTATAATAACTGTATTAATAATCTTTAGCTCTAATGAAGAAAGAAACTCACAAAATGATGTTATTATTTTGATTTTATTTTGTTTTGAAAAGTTAAAATCCCTGTAAGGATTTTTATCTAAAAGAAAATTTTTCGTATGCATTTCTAAATTAACAGGTAATCCAAAATCATGTTTTAATTTTCTCCTAAATTCTTTGATTAAGTCATAATTATTGCGCCAACTTAGATAATGCATATAAATAGCTGATAACACAAAGAAGGGTGATGAATAAATTGGATAACCATCATCACCAGATTCATCATAATATACTAGATGCATTGGCACTCTTCTTGTTTTTCATCAGTTCTTTAGCCCCGTTTATACTTGCTTCGGTTATTTCCTCGCCGCTCATCAGTTTAGCAATTTCATTAACCCGCTGGTCATCGCCTAATTTATAAATTGAGCTTACAACTCTACCGCCTATTAATTTTTTATTTACTGCATAATGATGATGTGCATTACCTGCAATTTGCGGCAGATGTGTAATTGCTATTATTTGGTGACTTTTGGAAAGCTCTTCCAAAGCTTTGCCGACTTTCTGTGCAATTCTTCCGCTTATCCCGGTGTCGATTTCGTCAAATATTAAAACAGGCAGTGCTTCGGTTTTTGCAAGTACTGATTTTAATGCGAGCATTACACGGGAGATTTCTCCGCCGGACGCTACTTTCACCAAGGGTTTTACATCTTCACCTATATTTGTGGAAATAAAAAATTCCACCTCGTCACAACCGCTATTTGTAATTTTTATCTTTTTATTCTTTGATAGTATATAATTTGTGTCTTCATCTTCAGCCAACAGTCTTTCAATTTTTACTTTAAAGGATGACTGTTCAATACCAAGTTCATTAAGTGTTTCGTTTATATTTTTTTCGATCAAAGGGATTTTGCTTTTTCTTTTATTAGATATTTCAGTCGCTAATTTTCCGCAATCGCTTCTTAAATTTTCAATCTTATTTTCCATTTCTTTTATTCTTCCCGAAAAATTTTCGGCAAGTAAAAATTCTTCCCCTATCTTTTCCCTATGTGTCAAAACAACTTTAAGAGAACCGCCGTATTTTTTCTTCAGTAAATTTAAAGCACCGAGTCTCTCCCTAACCTCCTCAAGATGTTCGGGTTCAATATCTATTTTAGAATTATAGGAACGGATTGTTTCGGCTATATCATTTATTTGTGAAAGTACGTTCCTGCTTTCTTTTTCCGTAACGGAAAAGGTTTCATCAATTAGTTCTATTTCGCCCAGCTTCCGGTTTACTTCACCGAGAAGATCCTGTACCGATCTCTCTCCTTCATAAAGAGTTTGATAAATTGAGGTAGTCAATTCAAGGAGCCGTTCGGAATTTTCCAGAATCTTCAATTCATTTGAAAGTTTATCGTCTTCATTTTCTTGGGGAGAAACGGAATCAATTTCTTTTATCTGAAATGAGTAAAGTTCTTTTTTTTCATTTAAAGATTTCTCTTTTTTCTTCAAAGATTTTAATTCATCAATCTTTTCCTGAAAGCCATTAAATGTTTTTCTGTATTCGGCTATTGATAAGTTGTTGTTCACATACTGGTCCAAAAAGTCAATATGTGTTTCACTTCTGAGCAAAGATTGATGTTCGTGCTGTCCGTGCAGGTCAATCAGCACATCTCCCAACCGGTTTATAAAAGTTAGCGGCACAGGCGAATCATTTACAAAACAGCGGTTTGCTCCTTTTAAAGATATTTCCCTTCTTATGATTAAGTCATCTGTTGTTTCAACATCGTTATTTAATAATAATTCTTTTACCTTGTGGTTGTCTTTTATGTTAAAAATTCCTTCCACAAAAGATTTCGCGGCACCTTTTCTCACTATTTCTGTTGATGCTCTTCCGCCGAGAAGCAAACCCATTGCATCTACAATAATAGATTTACCCGCACCGGTTTCACCCGTGATGATATTCAATCCTTCCCCGAACTCTACCTGCAGATGTTCGATGAGTGCGTAGTCTTTTATTTCTATTGATTTTAACATATTACTGTTTTTTATAGGTGGGATAATTTAGCTTATTTTATCAGCAATTTCAAAAAGGTTTGTTTACTAAATTTGAAAATTATTTTCCTGTTTTATTTTTATAGTAATGTATTCCGCAAATCGTTTTTGAATCAATAATTTCTCCACTAGTAATTTTTTCGTCAATTTCATCAAGAGTGTATTCAAACATTTCCATTCCGTACTCACCTTCTTCCCTGTTATGATTGCCCGGTGTTAAATTTTCAGCAAGATAAATGTGCAGTACTTCGGTACAGAATCCGGGGGTGGTTGCGATTGCGCCCAGTTTATTAATGGATTTTGTACTGTACCCGGTTTCTTCGGTCAATTCTCTTTCGGCACAATTTTGTGGGTCTTCATCTTTTTCAAGTTTGCCTGCGGGAAGCTCCAGCATAAATTTTTGAAAGGGATAACGGAATTGTTTTACCATAATTATTCTACCGTCTTCTTTGACCGGTACAATTACGGAACCGCCGGGGTGAAGTGCAACTTCTCTTATTGCTTTGTTTCCACTGTCGTATTCAATATCGTCAACCTGAAGATCGAATACTCTACCGTGAAATAATATTTCGCTTTTCTTTACTTTGAAGTTCATAATTTTCTTCCGTAACCACTATTTTAATTAATAATCTCTTTTACTCTTCCTATCTCACCGCTTTCCAACCTGACTTTAATTCCGTGAGGATGTACAGCAGAATTTGTTAAAATATTTTTAACAATCCCTTCTGTAAGTTTACCTGTTCTTTGATCTGCTTTCAAAACAATTTTTACTTGCAGACCGGGCTTTATTTCAGAACGTTTATTACCGTTATTATTCATAATTAAATTTATTAATATTTAAATATACAAACCTGCACAATAACCTGAAGCCCAAGCCCATTGGAAATTATATCCACCCAGCCAGCCGGTAACATCTATTACTTCACCAATAAAATAAAGGTTATTTGTTTTTTTTGTTTCAAAAGTTTTTGAAGAAAGCTCGTTCGTATCAACACCACCTTTTGTAACTTCCGCTTTCTCAAATCCTTCCGTTCCTGATGGAATTATTTTCCAACTATGAAATATTTTGCAAATCTTTTCAATGTCATTTTCGCCGTACTGATTTAGAGATTTATCAAATCCAATTAAATGAATAAATCTTTGCACAACACTTTTGGGTAAAATCGAACCGAGAGGTGTGAGCAAAATCGCTTTTGGACTTTTTATTTTCCATTCTTTTATTTTCTCCGAAAGATCAAATTCCGGTAACAGATTAATTGTTACTTCATCTCCTTCATTCCAATAATTTGAAATTTGCAGAATAGCCGGTCCGCTTAGTCCCTTGTGCGTAAAAAGAATATTTCCGCGAAAGGACTTTCCGTTGCAAGTTACTATTGAATCAACTGAGACACCTGAAAGGACTGAATAACTTTTAAGATCTTTTTCACTTAACGTAAACGGAACAAGCGAAGGTTTGCACGCAACAATATTAATACCGAACTGCTTTGCAATTTTAAATCCGAAATCTGTTGCACCGATTTTGGGAATTGATAAACCGCCGGTAGCGATTACAAGTGATTCCGAAGAAAATTCACCAATGTTTGTTTTTATTTTGAATAGCTCTTCCTTTTCTATTTTATCAACTTTACAGTTTGTTTGTATTTCCACACCTGAATCTTCACATTCTTCTAAAAGAAGATTAACGATCTCTATTGATTTACCATCACAGAAAAGCTGTCCAAGAGTTTTCTCGTGATATGGGATTTTATATTTTTCAACCAGCGAAATAAAATCTTGTTCATTAAAACGGCTAAGTGCTGATTTACAGAAATGTGTGTTTTGTGAAACAAAATTTTCAGGCTGCACATAGAAATTTGTAAAGTTACATCTACCTCCGCCCGATATTAAAATTTTCTTTCCAACTTTTTCATTGTGTTCAATAACAAGTACTTTTCTTCCTCTTTTACCGGCAGTTGCAGCACACATCAGTCCTGCAGCGCCGGCACCGATAATAATTACATCATAATAGTTCTTTGAATTCATTGATAAAAGGGGAATAAAAAGTTTTTATGTACCGCTTTGTTTCCATTGTAATATTCAATCTCATCAACCTGAAGCTCGAATACTCTACCCGGGAATAATATTTTGCTTTTCTTTGTTTTGAAGTTCATATTTTTTAACAATTTATGAGTCGAACCTGCCTGCACGTAGTCGTTTCGGCATAGGCAGGTCTAAAAAGGTTAATTATGAGAAAATCGGGTAAAAATTTTGAACAAAAACAAAACATAATTTTGTTAAACATACCTTTTTAGAGCAGACTCATTTATATTAAAATAATTTTTTAAAATCATTATCAAAATTAGCAGGTAAATCATTTTCATATTTCCAGTAATCAACAATTTGTTGAATCATAGTGTTATCTATAAAATTATTTACAGACATCATTTTCATTAGTTCAAGTGTATTCATAACTTTTACTTCAAACTCTTTACAAGTTAAAATCATATTTTGGTCATCTGTCACTAATGGAATTTTTAACTCTAAAGCTGTTGCTATACAGTAAATATCTTCTCTAGAAAGTTTTAGCCCGGATTCTTTTTGATAACCCCATATAAAATCGAAATTTTTCTCAATCTCTTCACTTTCAACTTTTGATATTTTTAGCCTTTTTTTTCTGTTTTGTAAATACTCATCTTGTTCAATCCAACTAAACTTACTTTGCAACCTACCACTTCTTTTTAATTCGATCTCTATTTCTTTATGAATATATAATGTTAAATTATTTTTCCCGAAAGGCTGCCCTAATAAAGGATGTTTAGATTGAGCTAAGCGAAGGTAAGAATTTGTATCGAGAAGAATCTTACTTTGTGCCATTTACAATATATTTATATATTTCTTTTGCATCAGTAATAGGTAGATTCATTACTGTTTTGATATATCCTTCGGTTAATCCTTTTGCTAAATATAATTCTTCAAGTAACTTAAAAAAGATGGTTTTATATTTTTCTTCAATCGTTTTAATGTAAGTTTCAACATCAGGTTTTTCATCTTTAAAAAGGTGCTGGCTCATTAATTTATATTTTTTAGTAAAATTAGTTGTTGCTTTGAAAATATGGGGTTCAAGATTTATACCGGGCAATTTTCTAAATTCTGCAAACTTATTAATTTCTTTATAAATAGTAATAGGAGATATTATTAGTTGATTAGCAATCTTGATTGTATAATCAATCTTTTTATAAATTCCTCTGATTGCTTTTATTTTGAAATAATTTTCTTCAGCTAAATTACTTGGAAAAAGGAAGGCTCCGGCAAAATTATCAGCAAAATCTTCTGCTTTTTTATCTTCTAAAGATGGTGTTAAAATATGCCCGAGTTCATGCGAAAGCCAAAATTTAAAATCGAATATTTTCGTGTCTAAATTTATAAACACCCAAGTCGTTTGGCTGTCAGGTAGATAAATGTGTAATGCATTTTCGTGTTGGTTTTTAGTTCCAAGAAGTTGAGGAATTAATATAGCATTAAACAAATTTAATATTGAAATAACCTCTTTAAAATTTAATCTATCTTCTGTTATATTATATTTTTTTCTTACAAGGTTAACAATTTTTTGAATATAGCTATATTCATTGACAGGTTGTTTTAATTCGGAAGGCTTTATCATCATTTCAGAAGGAAGGTATTCTGTTATTTCTCTTAAAGCAAAGCCCATTTGTTGCGCAACTTGAATATGTTTTTTCTTTGTCTTTACATTTCCTACTTTTCTAAAAGAGATTTTAGGTATGGGTAATTCTTTCTGTAATGTTATTTCATCAAATTTCAGGTTAAGTATTTTGCTTAACATTAATAATTTTGAAGGCTTTGGGAACGACTTATTCTTAAGCCATTGAGAAACAGCCTCTCTACTAACGACAAGTTCTTTGCTAATTGAGGATTGATTATAACCGTAATGAGATAATCGTTCTTTTATTAGATTCGTATTTAATTCTTTTTGCATAAAGCAAATTTAAATTATCCTTTTAATAGTGTCAAGTTTTGTCAAGTTATATCCGCTTGATAATTATGTTGCGAAACTTATTATATGAAAAAGTTCAATTTGAATTTTATGCTAAAGCAATTTTTATTCTAACTTTTATAATCCTTATCATAATAAGGTATAAGTTCGCTCCCTAAAAATTTAAGCACGGCTGTAATCACACCAAGGTCATCAAGGTAGCCGATCAAAGGGGTAATATCCGGTATAGCATCAATCGGTACTATAAAATAAATCAATGCTCCTACTACAATTGATTTTCTGTACCAGCTTACATTGGAGTCACGCATATATTTTACAAGCGCAAAAATATCTTTAGCAAAAGATATTTTTTTACCTACCCTTTCCAGTTTTTCCCAAAGATTTTCATCAATATACTTTTCCTGATCTTCACTGCTCCCGGCTTCTAATTCGACTAATTTTTCAGGCTTGTCATAATCAAAATCTATTTCTTCAACTTCTTTCATTGTTATTCCTTCTTGTATTTTTCGAACCAATCAAAAATGGAATTCCACCAAAGTCTTGCGTCTTGAGGTTTTGTTACAAAATGGTATTCATCGGGGAAATAAATTAATTTGCTCGGAACACCGAGTCTCTGTAAAGATGTAAATAATTGAAAAGCCTGCTCTTCGGGAACTCTAAAATCATTTGCACCTTGAAATATTAACATAGGTGTTTTTGCATTTTGTATAAAACGTTGAGGAGACCATTTTTCGTATAATGCTCTGTTCTGCCAAGGGGTGCCGCCGAATTCCCACTCAGGGAACCACAATTCTTCAGTTGTTCCCCACATACTTACTGTATTAAATACTCCGTCGTGAGAAACAAGCGCATTGAATCTGTCCGTATGACCTTCTATCCAATTTATCATATAACCGCCGTAAGAAGCCCCGGCAGCAAATGTGTTCTTCTTATCAATAAAATTAAAATTTGACAAGGCATAATCGTAGGCATTCATTAAGTCTGTGTAGACTTTTCCTCCCCAGTCTTTTGATATTTCATTCGTGAACTGCTGACCGTAACCTACGCTTCCCCTTGGATTTGGAGCAACAACCACGTATCCTTTTGAAGCAAATAATTGTGTGTTCCAGCGGTAATGAAAATCATCCGTCCAGTGCCCTTGAGGTCCGCCGTGAATTAAAAATATCAACGGATATTTTTTCGATTTGTCGAAGAAAGGCGGTTTTACCAAAATAGATTGTACTTCTTTTCCCCCGGCTCCTTTGGACCAAAAAGTTTCAATGGGAATCATTTCCAATTTCGATAGTAACTTTCTATTCAGATTGGTTAGTTGTTTAATATTACTTCCGTCATTATTCATTGAGAATATTTCATAAGGCAGATTTGAACGCTGCTGTTTAAAATAAATTGTTTTACCGTCCGGTGATATGGTTAAGCCGCTGTTAACATGATCTTTTAATATCATTTTTACTTTACCGGTTTCAATATTTATTTTATAAACCGAGTTGTAAATTTCATTAGGGGAAGTAAAATAAATTGTTTTCGAATCAGGTGACCAAATCATTTCTCCTATCGACCGATCGAATTTTGGTGTTAAATCTTTTAGCTTTCCTGTCTTTCTGTTGTAAAGAGTAAGTTCTTTTCTATCCGCTTCAAAACCGGCTGTTCTCATAGATGTAAAAGCAATGTACTTACCGTCAGGTGAATAAACAGGCTGTGCATCTGCACCCGGGCTTTTAGATATTTTCTTTTCTTTTAATGTTTTAAGGTTAATAATATAGATTTCATTATTAGTACTATTCTGAACTCTTTCAGCAGCATTCATTGTAAATGCTACTTCATTATCGCGGGGTGAAAAATTATAATCGTTTCCGCTGCCTAAGTCTAAAGGTGGGATATCGTGATTTTTCAGAAAATTTAAATCTGTATATTTATTGGTTTTCAAATCATAAATAAAAAGGTGGTCTCTCTTTTCACCAAGCCAATGATTCCAGTATCTAAACATTAAGTGCGTAAGTATTTTAGCTTTTACTTTACTTTCTTTCTGTTCTTTATCTCTTTGCTCTATGTCTTTCTGTGTTTTACTATCGGGATAAACCGAAGAAACAAATAAAAGTTTACTGCCGTCGTGCGACCATTCAAAACCCGAAGCGCCTGAGTAAATATCAGTTACCTGTTTCGGATTATTACCGTTAAAATCGCTGATCCAAATTTGTCCCTTTAAAGAATAAGCTACGTGTTTTCCGTCGGGTGAAAACTTTGGACTGCTTTCGTTCTTTTTAGAATTGTTTAAGGGACGAAGATTTTTTCCGTCCGAATCAATTAAATATATACCGGTATTACCTTTATTAGTTTCCATATTATATGTGGTAACGGAAAAAGCAATGGTTTTGCTGTCCGGTGAAAGTTCAAAACTTCCTATTCTTTTCATTGCCCAAAGGTCATTTACGGTTATCGGTCTTTTGTTTTGTGCGATAACGGGCATAGCCAATAATATTATAACCAACAATAATTTTTTCATTTTTAACCTCTTTTTGCTTTTCAATTTTTATACTTAAAAAATAGTGGAAGTTGCTGCTAAAGGCAATTTATACACCGCCGTATTTACACAGCTCAATAAAAAATCTTATAAAAAGAAACTTAAAATGAATCCAAATATTAGTTGTTGCATCGTACTACTTGTAAATCGTGACGATGTTTGTAAAAATCTTAACTCACATCTAATATTTAACAGATAATAATAAATGAGGTTGAAATGTTCCTTCTATGGAAAAGACTAAACTTTAGCTTTTTAATCTTGATGCTGACCTTACCCGGGTTAAATGCTCAGGAAAATAATAGAGTTAAATTATCACTTAATGATGCACTTAATTTAGCAAATAAAAAGAATTTTGAATTAAGGTTGGCACGTGCGGAAATTGATAAAATGTCTGCCGACAAGAATAAATCTTTATCGGTATTTATGCCGCAGGTTACGCTTTCGGAAACATTTATAAAAACGGATGACCCGATATCCGTGTTCGGTTTTAAGCTGAAACAAAAGATTATTTCACCGGCTGATTTTAATCCTGTGTTGTTAAACAACCCGAACAACACAAGTAATTATAATACGAGAATAGTTGTAAAACAACCGTTGATAAACTTTGACGGGTTCTTTGGAAGAGCTGCAGCAGCAGAAGGGCTTTCGGCTGTAAAGTATAAAAAAACAAGAACCGAAAAGTATGTTCAGTTTTTAGTTAAAACTAATTATTATTTGTTGGGACTCCAAAACAAAAGTTTGCAGGTAATAAAAAAAGATTTACAAACTGCTAAAGCAAACAGAAAATTTATTAAGAACTATTATAACGAAGGTTTAATTACAAAAGCCGACTATTTAATGGTGGAAGTTTACGTCTCTAATGTTAAAAGTCAGTTGGTGGAAACCGAAAACAACGTTAAAAAAGCAAGCGATAATTTAAGGTTCGTACTTGGTATAAAAGGTAACAAACAAATACAACCCGTAGATTCCCTGACTCTGCCCACTATTAATTTAATTGATTACCAACCCAGATCAATAATTGAAAACAGGTCGGACATTCTTGCCTATCGGTACAAAGTGAATGCTTTGGGTAAATTGGAAAAAATGAATTGGATGAAATTATTACCGAGAGTAAACGCATTCGGAGCCTTTGAATATAATGATACTAAATTTCTCGGGACACAAGCCAACAACTGGTTGGTCGGCGTTAACCTGCAGTGGAATATTTTTAACGGGTTCAAAAATATAGCATCAATACAAAAATCAAAAGCGGAATTAAGCTTGGCTGAAACTGAATATCAAAAAGCCAAAACAAAAGGAATAAATGATATAAACGGATCTATTAGAGATATTAAAGCTGCAAAAGCAAAGTTAATGCTTGCAGAAGCAGCTGTTAATCAATCAGCCGAAGCATTAAGAATTATTACAAACAGGTATAATAAAGGATTGGAAAAAACAATTGATTTAATAAACATAGAAGCTTCAGCCTTAAATACAAAATTAAACTATTGGAAAACTCTGTACTACTATAATGTAACGGTTTTTAAAGCCGAATTAATGTTGGAAAGAAAATTAGTAATAAATTAAAAATAGGTATGAAAATGAGGAAAAAATATAACACAATAATTTTAATTTCTTTTTTATTGCTTGCAGTTTTTTTCACTGCTTGCGGGAATGATGAAAATGTGAAGACTAATACACCGATTAAAGTAAAGGTTAAAAAGATAATCAAAGTAGAAGTACCGTTTCAATATGAATATCCCGGGAACGTAGAGGGAGTAAGAAGAGCAAAGTTAAGTACTAAATTAATGGGTACATTAATATACTTTCCGTTTGAAGCAGGCACAAAAATTACAAAGGGACAAATCTTAGCAAAAATTAAAAGCGCCGGTTTAGATGCAAAAAGAGGACAAGTAAATGCAAATATATTGCAAGCCAAAGCAGCTTTTAATAACATAAAAATAAATTATGAAAGAATTAAAAGACTTTACGCTTTAGAAAGCGCTTCAAAAAAAGAACTTGAAGATACAGAGTTAGCTTATAAGATGGCTAAGGAAAGATTAAAAGCAGCCGAAGAAATGAAAAAAGAAATAAGCGATATTTTAAGTTATTCAATAATAAAAGCTCCTTTTAACGGTTACATTGTTAACAAATTTATTGAGCAGGGAGATATAACTTCCCCCGGTCGTCCCATAATGACAGTTGAAAGTTTTAACAAATTTAAAGTTAATGCCCAGGTTTCCGCAGATGAAATAAATTTATTTAATAGAGGAGGCGAAGTTAAGGTTTACATAGATGCCGTTTCCCCGGAACCTTTTATCGGTATAGTAAAAGAAATTAATCCCGGAGGAAATTCTTACAGCAAACAATTTGGAGTCCAGATTTTATTGAACAAAAAAGGTGTTGCTAATTCAAAAATTATGTCGGGAATGTATGCCAGGGTAGTCCTTGAAAATAAAACAAAACCCATTATTGCAATAAATAAAAATTCCCTTGTAAAAAGGGGACAGCTTGAAGGTGTTTACACCGTATCAACAAGAAATGAAGCGTTGCTGAGATGGGTTAGACTGGGAAAGACTATAGGAAACAAAGTAGAAATTTTATCCGGTCTTTCAGCAGGGGAAGTTGTAATAACAGATAAAAATAAAGTTAAAGATGGTCAAAAAATAGAGGTAGTAAAATGAAATTAGGACTATCAGGAAATTTAGCAAAAGCATTTATACAATCTAAACTGACTGTTTTATTTATTATAGCAATTTTAGCACTCGGTGTTTTCAGTATATATTTAACTCCGAGTGAAGAAGAACCGCAAATAAATATTCCCATGGCTGACATCTATGTTCAATACCCGGGAGCCAACCCTAAAGAAGTAGAATCGCGATTAGCAGAACCATTGGAAAAAATGATAACAAATATAACCGGGGTTGAAAATGTTTACTCAACCTCAATGCCTGGTGTGGTAATGTTAACGGTTCAGTTTTTTGTAAATGAAGACTTTGAAAGAAGTGTTGTAAAACTTTACAATGAAATATTAAAAAATATGGATAAAATGCCTGCAGGTGTTTCACTGCCTCTGATAAAAACAAGATCTATTGACGACGTACCAATTTTATCTCTATCTCTTTGGAGTAAGGTTTATGATGATTATCAGCTAAGGAGAATAGGAATTGAATTATCGAAAGAAATAAAGAAGATTAAAAATGTTTCAGATATAAATGTAATTGGCGGACGAAAACGAAAGATAAACGTGATACTAAATAAAAATAAAATGGCAGGATACCACGTTGATCCGTTGATAATAATGAGAAGAATTCAAAGCTCAAACAAACAATCTCTTTCGGGAAAATTTGATGAAAACGATGAGGAGTTTATAGTTAAAACAGGTAACTTTTTTAAAAGTAAGGAAGACCTCGGAAACCTAATATTAGGGGTCTATAACGGAAGCCCTGTTTACCTTAAAAATGTTGCTAAGATAACAGACGGACCGGAAGAACCCCAAAATTATACAAGCTATGGTTATGGTTTTGATGAAATACAAAAAGCCGGTTTAAAATACGGAGCGGAATTCCCTTCGGTTACTTTGTCCGTTTCTAAAATAAAGAATTCGGATGCTAAAATAATGTCGAAAGAAGTTTTGGCTAAAATCGAAAATTTGAAAGGAAAGATAATTCCAAATGAAGTAAATATTACCGTTACAAGAAACTATGGAAAATCAGCATCGGAAAAAGTTAAAGGATTACTGTTCCATTTATTGACCGCAATATTTGCAGCCTCAATAATTGTAGCTCTTTTCCTTGGCGTACGCGGAGGTTTGGTTGTATTTACATCCGTACCCATAACGTTTGCATTAACATTGTTTGTATACTACATGCTGGGTTACACTTTAAATAGAATAACATTATTTGCTCTTGTTTTTGTAACGGGTATCGTGGTAGATGATTCAATAATAATTGTTGAAAACATGCACCGTCACTTTAAAATGAAAAAACAAACCCGGTACCAGGCGGCATTGACGGCTATTGATGAAGTCGGAAACCCGACAATTCTTTCAACCTTTACGGTTATTGCAGCAATTTTGCCTATGGCTTTTGTTTCAGGATTAATGGGTCCCTATATGGCACCTATGCCGATTGGAGCATCACTTTCAACTTTGTTTTCTCTTTTGGTGGCTTTAATTATTACACCTTATATAGCATTTAAGTTTTTAAAAACGGATGAAAGTAAAACTAAGTCGAAAAAGAAAATCGATTTAAAAGATACCTTTATCTATAAAATGTATGAAAAGACTATGGTACCATTACTTGAAAGTTCAAAGAAAAGGTGGACATTTATTATTTCAGTAGTCGGCTTATTGTTGGTTTCCGTTATGCTCGTTTACTTTAAATTTGTAACCGTAAAAATGCTGCCTTTTGATAATAAGAATGAAATACAAGTAATAATTGATATGCCTGAAGGTACAACTCTTGAAAGGACGGCAGTGGTTACAAAAGAAATTGCCGGTTATTTAAGAACCGTTCCCGAAATAATTGATTACCAGACTTACGTGGGTACGGCTGCCCCTATAAACTTTAACGGGCTTGTAAGACACTATGATTTAAGAAAAAGTTCAAATGTCGCCGATATACAAGTTAACTTGTTGGATAAAGGAGAACGTTCCGAACAAAGTCACGATATAGCAAAAAAAATAAGACCGGAAATTCAAAATATAGCTAAGCGTTTTAATGCAAATGTAAAAATAGCAGAAGTTCCCCCGGGACCTCCTGTACTATCAACCCTTGTAGCTGAAGTTTACGGACCGGATTATAAATCGCAAATAAAATATGCGAAAAAACTAAAGAGAATATTCGAAACAACAAAAAACGTGGTTGATGTTGACTGGTATGTTGATGGAGATCAGCAGGAATATAATTTTGAAATAAATAAACGAAAAGCTGCACTGGCTGGAATTTCACCTGAACAAATAGTTGGAGTAATGGGGTTGTCGCTTCACGGAAAAGATGTTTCGTTAATGTACAAACCTAATGAAGACGAACCGCTTTTTATAAATGTAAGAATGAAAGAAAATCAACGTTCGGGTGTTAATGAATTAAAAAATATAAAAATAATGTCTAAAACAGGTAGTCTTGTTCCTGTATCTGAATTAGTGCACGTAAAGGAAAAAATAAAAAGTAAAAGTATATATAGGAAAAACCAGAGAAGGGTTGTTTATGTAACAGGTGATGTAGCTGGAAAACTTGAAAGCCCTATTTACTCAATTTTAGATATCGATAAAAAAATAAAAGCCCTAAATGAAAAAGAGGGCATGAACGTAGAAGCGTATTTTACTCATCAACCCGAAAATGAAGAGGTCGTTTCCGTAAAATGGGGCGGCGAGTGGAAAATTACTTATGAAGTATTCAGGGATTTAGGAATAGCGTTCGGCTTTGCATTAATAGTTATTTACATGCTCATAATAGGATGGTTCCAGTCATTCAAAGTACCCATAATAATGATGATTGCAATTCCCCTTTCTCTAATAGGTGTGATTGCTGCACATTTATTGTTCGGCGCATTTTTTACAGCAACTTCTATGATTGGCTCTATTGCTTTAGCCGGCATAATGGTACGAAATTCAATACTTCTTGTCGACTTTATTGAATTACGGCTTAAGGATGGAATACCCCTTAAACAAGCGGTAATAGAAGCTGGTGCGGTTAGAACAACACCAATACTCTTAACTGCGGGAGCTGTAATCATCGGTGCATTTATAATAATATTTGACCCGATATTCCAGGGACTTGCTTTGGCTTTAATTGGCGGAGGAATTGCATCAACAGCACTGACTCTTATAATGGTACCTTTAGTTTATTTTATGGTTGAACACGAAAAAGTGAACCCGGTAGTTAACGAATGAAGAAGTATCTAACTGTTAACTTAGTTTCTAAAAGTAAGTTTTACAAAATAAAATAAGAGGGAAATAAAAATGAAATTAGTAGTAATTATATGCGTAGAAGAGCTATCTGATTTAGCGAGGGATTTGCTAAAAAAAACTCAAGTACCTGCGTTTAGTGAAACCGATATAAAAGGAACTCGTATTATTGAAGAAAATACGAGCGATAATTGGTTTGCAGATAAACACGCTTTAGACAATTCGCGTTTGTTTTTTACATTCTGCAATGAGCAAAAGGCTGCACAGGTACTTAAAGCAGTTACGGAATGTAAAACAGATATCAAAAACGAACACGTACACGCGTTTCAATTAGATATAGAAAAAACTATCTCGTAATGTACGGAGGAATTTTAAAATGAATATTAAACCATTAACAATTAAAAAGGAAAAAGAAAATGATACAATTATTAGTTAGAAGATTTGCAGGTATTTTTATTTTGGTTAGTCTTGCTTTGGGATTCTTTTTAAGCCCGTATTGGTACTTATTTACTGTATTCGTCGGCTTAAATCTTTTTCAATCATCTTTTACAAATTACTGTCCTCTTGAAAAGATATTAGAAAAAGTAGTTAAAGAAAAGTAGAAAATGTAAAAGTAAATTACTTTTACATATTATCGTGACTTTTTAACCGCAGAGGAAACAAAGAGAACGCAGAGTAAAAAAATGTATTTAAAAATCTCTTCTTTTTACTTAGCGGATCCTTTGCGTTCTCTGCGGTTAAGTTTTAAAAGAATGAACACACATTATTTTCTAACAAAAGTTTTGTTAAAGAACAATAATTAAATATTCCTTTTAATTATCTTTTGCAACTTTTTTTCCGTGAACCAATATTCAAAATATTAGGCACCAAATAGCTGACTGAACAAAGCCTTCTTTACTAATGAAAATTATATATCTATTTTAGCAAGCCAAAATAATTTTAATTTAATTGTAATAGATGGATACACAAAGCACCAAATATTTGCCCGGCGGTTTCGACCAATACCTTAAGTTAAGTAAAGCTATTGATTTGAATAATAAAAAAATATTATTCATCGGTTCCGGGCTGGAAAGGCTCCTGCTTAAAATAGATTTATCATTATTCCCTTCAGTTTATTATATAATTGAAGACCACGAATCCTTAATTAGTACCCGCTATTTATTGTCGGGTATTAAAGGAATAAATATTAGAATGATGGAATTTGATAACACGGATTTTTCCCCTGATGAATTTGATGTTGTTTATGTTCAAGGTTCAATAGCTTCCGACAAAAGAAATAAAATTGTAAAAGAAGTTAAAAGAATATTAAAACCAGGAGGTGTCTTTTGTGTCGGAGAGTCGGTTAAATTAGTAACAGATATTCCACAATTTGTCAAAGATATGTATGATAATTCCGGGATTGCACCTTTAGACATTAATGAGTTTTCAAAATACTTTAATGAAAGAAAATTTGAAATACTTTTTGAAGAAGACCTTTCTTATACCCTAAAAAAATATTACAAGAGTTGGAATGATGTTTTAAATGAGAATTTGAAAAAACTTTCCGATGAAGAAAAGCAACAAAATAAAAAGTTAATCAAAAGAATCGGACACGAATCAAAAGCATACAATAATTTGGGCGGTTCAAAATATATGGGATTCAAAATGCTGATCTTAAAAAAGGAAAGCGATGAAAAAAGGTGATTTAATAGAACTGACAATTGAAGATTATGCGTTTGAAGGCAAAGGAATTGCAAGGGTTGAAAAAGAAGGCGCCGATGAAAATCAGTCTAAATATGTAATCTTTGTAACAGGTGCTTACCCGGGAGACAAAGTACAAGCAAGACTGCTGAAAGTAAAAAAATCTTTTTCCGAAGCGAAATGTGTTGAGATAATTGAAAAATCAGAATTGCGAACCGAAGCACGGTGTAATTTTTTTGGAAGCTGCGGCGGTTGTAAACAACAGGATTTAGAATATAAGCACCAAATAAAATTTAAAAGTTTACAGGTTGAAAATGTGTTCAAAACAATCGGTGGTTTCACCGATTTAAATATTGAAGAATTAATTCCTTCCGAAAAAACATATTTCTACAGAAATAAAATGGAGTTCTCATTCAGTAATAAAAGATGGCTTACTTTGGAGGAGATTGCTTCGGACAAAATTATTGACAGAAATTTTGCTCTCGGTCTGCACATTCCTAGAATTTATGACAAGGTTTTGGACATAAACGAATGCTTTCTCCAATCGGAGGAAAGCAATAAAATATTAAATTTTACAAGAGACTTTTTTAAGTCGAGAGAAACAACAATTTATTCGACAAAAAACCACAAGGGATATTTAAGAAATCTTGTCATCCGCCAATCACAGCACTTTGATGAATTAATGGTGAACCTTGTAACATCCGAAGAAAACGATGAGCTAATGAGTGAATACACAGAAGGACTTAAAAAAGAAGTGCCGCAGATAACAACAATTATAAATAATATAAATCTTAAAAAAGCCAATGTAGCAATCGGCGATTACGAGAAAGTCTTTTTCGGTGACGGTTTTATAAATGATAGTATTGGCAAATTTAAATTTAGAGTAAGTGCAAATTCGTTTTTCCAAACCAATACTCTGCAAGCTGAAAATCTTTACAACATAGCTTTGGATTTTGCAGAAATTAAAGGAGACGAAATTGTATATGATTTATATTCCGGTACGGGTACAATTTCTATTTATGCTTCTGAAAAAGCTAAAGCAGTTTACGGATTTGAAAATGTACATTCTTCAATAGAGGATGCAGGTAAAAATGCAGAATTAAATAAAATTAGTAATGTCCATTTTTACGAAGCTAATTTATACAAACCAATGCTGCCGATTGTAGAAGAAAACAATTTACCAAAACCACAAACAATAATTATTGACCCGCCGAGAAACGGGATGCACAAAAATACGGTAGCCGATGTGCTTGGTTTAAGTCCGGATAAAATTGTTTATGTAAGCTGCAACCCCGCAACACAGGCGAGGGATATTAAACTGCTTGTGGAAGGCGGATATAAATTAGTGAAGATGAAGCCGGTTGATATGTTCCCGCATACTTTTCATATTGAGAATGTTGTGTTGCTTGTGAAAAGGGAAATAGAACGCGAATCTCGCGGATAATACGGATTTTCACGGATATTAAATCTGCGTTAATCAGCCGAATCCGCGCAATCCGTGTTCTATAAACCCCCAATAATAAACTTAAAATGAACGACGCTCTTTTAAACACTCAACCACATTTTTAAAATTAACTCCTTTCGCCTGCAGCAGCACTAAAAAATGGAACAATAAATCCGCTGATTCGTTTATAAAAAGTTCTGCATTTTCATCCTTTGCTTCTATCACAACCTCTACGGCTTCTTCGCCTACTTTTTGTGCGATTTTATTTATTCCTTTTTTTATTTTATAGATAAAAACTCTAATTATGAAAATCAACATTTTTATTTTTCTGATAGTTTTAAAGAAATAATAATTGAAAGCAGTTTGTTTTCTTATCCGTTACAACGACTTCGACAATCTTTACAGACTCGGCTTAATAATGCACAAATTGATGCGCATGCTCTTCCGTTCGTGCGTGCGTTGATTCTCGGCGATCGCTCAGGTTTACAAAATGAGGATTGGACGGTGTTGCAAAAGACCGGAACGATACATCTTATGGCGATATCGGGTCTGCATGTCGGTCTGGTCGCTGCGTTTATATTTTTTATCACGCGTTTTATCTGGTCAAGGATTCCTCGTGCTGCACTTTATGTGGCGGCACCGCGAGTGGCGGCAATTATGGCCTGGGGTGCGGCCTTTTTTTACTCGGCATTAGCGGGCTTTGCTTTGCCCACACAACGGGCGATGATCATGTTAAGCGTTGTGTTGTTCGCGTTGGTCATGAAGAAGCGTATTCAGCCCACATATGTGTTTAGTGCGGCGTTAGCGATTGTCTTGATCTTTGATAGCTTTGCGGTCTTATCCGTTAGTTTTTGGCTTTCTTTTGGTGCGGTGGCGTTTATATATTATTTTATTTTTGTCACAAGTATGCCCGACGCAGGCAATAAAACATCACGTTTTAAGTATTGGCTGTATCTACAGCTATTTATTAGTGTCGGTTTGCTGCCACTTACGATTCAGTTCTTTCAACAGGCGCCGGTACTTTCACCTATTGCCAATGTGGTTGCGGTACCCGTGGTTGGATTTATTATTGTGCCCCTGAGTTTTGCCGGTAGTCTATTGCTATTTATAAATGATGCTCTGGCATCGGTAATTTTTGATTTAATCGCGTTTGTTTTTTCAATGCTGTGGGTTTTTCTACAATGGTTTTCAGATTTATCGTTCAGCACGTATGCCTTTTCAACGCCGTCCATATTCGCTTTGTTATTAGCACTTACCGGTTTAGGGATGATTTTTCTGCCCAGACTATTAGGTATTAGAGTCTTTGGATTTATTTGTTGCCTTCCCATTTTACTTCCCGTTCATGCGCAGATTGAAAAAGGCGAATTCAGGATATCTGCACTCGATGTCGGACAGGGGCTTGCTCTCGTGGTGCAAACGACGGACCATAGTTTGCTGTTTGATGCCGGCCCCAGATTTAGCCAAAATCTGGATGCGGGTCGCGCCGTCGTTATTCCTTTTCTGCGTGAAAGAGGGATCAATAAACTGGACGTTATGTTAATCAGTCATGCCGATAATGATCATATTGGCGGGGCGAGTTCCGTTATTTCTGGAATCACGGTTACGGATGTATTAACGAGCGTTCCTGACAGATTTTTGGACGACAACATCAGCGCAGTGCGACGCTGTGTAAGCGGGCAAAACTGGCAGTGGGATGGCATTCAATTTGAGATTATTCATCCCGCTGAAAAAGATTATGTTTCCGGTTTGAGTGAGAATAATCTGTCCTGTGTGTTGTTACTAACATCAAAAAACCAACGCGTTTTATTTACCGGCGATATTGAACGAGAGGCTGAACAGCTTATTTTGCGGCGTTACCCGGATTTATCCGACCTGGATCTAATCGTAGCTCCGCATCATGGCAGTAAAATCGGTATCATTTCCCGCATTCTCAGGTGATGGATCGGTATCAATCGATTCAGGCTGAAATTTATCAAACCAGTGAATCGGGAATGATAAGCTTTGATTCGAAAACGAGTGTGACAGGTCAATATCGCCCGCAAAACCGGTCATACTGGGACTAAATCCGGGTTTAAAATGCCCCTTTCGGCTATGCTGCGTCTTTGTTAAAGTGTGCCTGCTGATCGGGCACTAAGTTATTAATTTGCTTAATTTTTAAGGAGTACGGACGAGTGGATGTATATGTTCAAGCGGGCGGATATTTAATGTTCCCCATCATACTTTTTTCTGTGGCGGCTGCGGCCATTGTCGCTGAACGTATCTGGTCATTGCAGAGCCGGAAAATTGTTCCGCCTACGCTGGTGGCCCAGGTCTGGCAGTGGCATAAGGCAGGAACACTCGATGAGGAACATATCGACGCATTGGCTAAAAATTCACCACTTGGACGGGTTCTCGCGGCGGGTTTAGCCAACCTGAATCATCCAAGAGAAATTATGAAAGAAACCATTGAAGATACCGGGCGCCAGGTTGTGCATGAGCTGGAGCGGTTCCTGAACTCACTGGGTACGATTGCAGCGGTCACACCATTACTGGGTTTACTCGGTACCGTGGTGGGTATGATCAAAGTATTCAGCGAGATCATGAAACACGGCGTCGGCAATCCCAGCGTGTTAGCGGGGGGGATTTCTGAGGCCTTAATTACTACTGCTGCAGGGCTGTTTGTTGCTATTCCAAGTTTGATTTTATATCGATATCTGCGTGGTAAGGTCGATGCGCTGGTATTGAAAATGGAAGAAGAGGCGTTAAAGATGGTTGACGTGATGCATGGCGATCGTGAACTTGTCAGCAAAGGCTAATTATGAATTTTCGCTCAGAAACAAAAGAACCAGTTGATATTAATCTGACCCCATTGATCGACGTTGTATTTTTATTGTTGATCTTTTTTATGGTATCGACGACGTTTCAGAAAAGCTCTGAAATTCAAATTGAATTACCCGAGGCCAGTGGTAAACCACCAGAGATAAAAGAGTTCTCACTCGAGATTGGCATTGATGGCTTAGGCCGCTATTTTGTTAATAATCGAGTATTGGTCGATAAAAAGCTCTCCACATTAAAACTTGCGATTCAGCAGACCTTGACCAACGCTAAACAACAAAAACCGCATATCACGATCAGTTCAGATAAAAATGCATCCTACCAGTCTGTTGTTACGGCGATGGACGCCGTCAACCAGTTAGGCTTGAACAAGTTTAGTCTCACCACAAAACAAAGCAACGAAGAAAACTAACATGGCGGAAAACCCGACTCCGGTTAGTGGCTGGGCAGTTTATAAACGACTGTTACGCTACTCCGTTGAATACTGGCGAACGTTTATAATCGCGATTACTGGTATGATTATTGTTGCGATATCGACATTATTGTTTGCAAAATTTGTCGAACCAATGCTGGATGAGACCTTTATTGAACGTGACCTGGAAACTATTAAGTGGGTGCCGCTCGGATTGATGGCCATCTACGGAATTCGTATGTTAGGTGCGTTTTTGTCGAGTTATTTTATGGCCTATATTGCGCGTAGTGTGGTGCGAAAAATGCGCACTAAAATATTTGGCCATTACTTAACATTACCCATTGCATTTTTTGATGCGCAATCGTCTGGGGCATTGGTCTCAAAAATGGTTTATGACGTTGAGCAACTTGCCGATGCGGCTTCTAATGTCGTTAAGGTGCTGTTCAAAGATTCATTAACGATAATTGCGTTACTTATTTTTATGTTTCTTGAAAATCCGCAACTTACACTAGTGTTAATGATCAGCATCCCGGTGCTGCTGGTTTTTGTTTTGATTGTCAGTAAACGATTCCGTCGTGTCAGCCAACGGATCCAAAACTCCATGGGAGATGTGTCAACCATAACCGAAGAGATTATTGAAGCGAATCGCGAGGTTAAAATATTTGGTGGCCAATCTTATGAGAATAAACGTTTTGAAGTAATTAATAAAAATAATTGGCGACAATTTTTAAAATATCATGCTACCAACGCATTAAGCTCGCCAGTGATTGAGTTTATTGTGGCTACCGGTTTTGCCGGCGTCCTGTATTTCGTTACTCAACCGGATATGATCGAAAGTATTACTCCGGGGAAATTCATGTCCTTCCTGACGGCGATGTTATTGTTATTACAATCAGCGCGACCTCTTGCTTCGATCAATGCTCAGCTACAACGTGGTATTGCGGCTGCGCAAAGTGTATTTTCCTTGCTGGATGAAAATGAGGAAATTAATACGGGTAACCAAAATCTGGAACGGGTTAAAGGTAAAATCGAATTTAAACATGCCACCTTTAGTTACGAAAAAGATCGACCGGTTTTGCACGATTTAAACCTGGAAATCAATGCTGGCGAGAGTGTTGCATTTGTTGGGCATTCAGGTTCAGGAAAGACAACGTTAGTTAATCTATTGCCTCGGTTTTATGATCTCCAACAGGGATCGATTGAAATTGACGGTCATAATATCGATGACATTCGATTAGACAGTTTACGATCACATATTGCTCTTGTCAGTCAACACGTCACTCTATTTAACGATACAGTCGCACATAATATCGCCTACGGCGATCTGGATTCAGCCACCCCGGAAGATATAAGGGCTGCTGCAAAGGCTGCCCATGCCCTTGAGTTCATCGAACAATTGCCAGAGGGTTTTGATACCCTGGTAGGTGAAAACGGTGTTCGTTTTTCTGGTGGGCAACGCCAACGTATTGCCATTGCGCGGGCTATATTGAAAGATGCGCCAATCTTAATTTTAGATGAAGCTACTTCTGCGCTGGATACGGAATCAGAACGACATATCCAGGCTGCGTTAAGCGAGGTTATGAAAGATCGAACCACGCTGGTTATTGCTCACAGATTATCAACCATAGAACGTGTCGATAAGATTGTCGTTATCGATAATGGCAGAATTATAGAATCTGGGAAACACAGTGAATTACTAACCAATAGTGGTACTTACGAGAAGCTGTATAAACTGCAATTTTCTGATGTGGCTAAATCTGAAAAATGAGTTTTCATAAATGATCTCGGCATTCAGGCAAATGATAAGCCATCATCTACAGCAATCCTGGTATGACAAATCAGGCTTGACCCTGGCATTGAGACCTTTGTCGTGGCTATTCATATTGATCAGTGTGACACGACGCTATTTATATCGTGCTGGAGTTAAAAAGGCTACAGAACTCTCGGTTCCGACTATCATTGTTGGAAATCTCACGGTTGGTGGTACGGGTAAAACGCCATTAGTGATCTGGCTGGCGAATTATCTGAAAGAACTGGGTTATAAACCGGGGATATTAAGCCGTGGGTATAGTGGTATGGCGCATAGTTGGCCGCAACAGGTGCGCCCAGACGCGGATCCCTATATTGTTGGTGATGAGGCTGTAGTGATATCTCGACGCACTCAGTGTCCAATGGCG
>ENA-ORDP01000412-ORDP01000412.1-marine-sediment-metagenome-genome-assembly--contig:-NODE-412-length-28339-cov-8.319509_pt1 | contig 28339 bp, 30 predicted proteins | sample MGYA00248627_ERZ508539 | MGnify/ENA primary metagenome ERZ508539 (study PRJEB26208, sample SAMN05571518) | marine sediment metagenome | biome: deep sea; feature: Hydrothermal vent; material... | reverse complement strand
CGGAGGTAGAGGGGGCTAGGCTTCAGAGCTACCCACAAATTTTTCCGAAGAGCCACAAAAATAATATACGGAGTTTGCTTTGTTCGAGAAAATTCTTGTCGCCAACCGTGGTGAAATCGCGGTCCGTATCGTGCGTGCCTGTTCAGAGATGGGTATTAAGTCCGCCGCCATCTATTCCGATGCGGACCGCCATGCCCTCCACGTCAAAAAGGCCGATGAGGCCTATAACGTGGGCCCTGATCCCGTGGGGGGCTATCTCAATGTCTTTCGTATCGTCAACCTGGCCGTGGCCGCCGGTTGTGATGCCCTGCACCCTGGTTATGGTTTTTTATCAGAAAACCCTCTACTGGCGGACATCTGCACAAGACGGGGTATCACCTTTATCGGACCTGATGCTGCGGTCATCCGCTCCATGGGTAACAAGACCGTCGCCCGCCAGACCATGATGGATGCCGGTGTACCGGTGACACCGGGCTCCACTGGCAATTTACGAGATTGTGATGAGGCCCTGGCCCTGGCCAAAGAGATTGGTTATCCGATCATGCTCAAGGCCACCTCAGGCGGTGGCGGCCGGGGAATCCGCCGTTGCAATGACCCCCAGGAACTGGAACGGAATTACGAGCGCGTGGTTTCTGAGGCCACCAAGGCCTTTGGTAGCGCCGAAGTATTTTTAGAAAAATATGTCGATACCCCACGCCATATTGAGGTCCAGATCATTGGTGATCAACACGGTCACACGGTGCATCTGTTTGAACGCGATTGCTCCATCCAAAGACGCCATCAAAAATTGCTGGAGATTGCACCCTCACCCCAACTCAGCGAAAGGCAACGCAAATACGTCTGTGGCCTGGCGATAAAGGCCGCCACTGCGGCCAATTATAAAAATGCGGGGACCGTTGAGTTCTTGCTCGACAAAAATGGTGATTTTTATTTTATGGAAATGAACACCCGGTTACAGGTCGAGCACACCGTCACCGAACAGATTACCGGTATTGATATTGTCCAGGAGCAAATCAGCGTTGCCAATGGCAAACCGCTGTCGTTTAGTCAGTCCGACATACAGCGCCGTGGCTACGCTATTCAGTTTCGCATCAATGCCGAGGATCCCAAGAACGATTTTCTGCCCAACTTCGGCCGCATTACCCGGTACTATGCCCCGGGGGGTCCCGGTGTACGTAATGATGCAGCAATCTATACCGGATATGATTTTCCACCCCACTACGATTCCATGTGCGCAAAACTCACCACCTGGGCTCTGACTTGGGAGAGTCTGCTGGAACGATCCCGCCGGGCCTTACGAGACATCGGTGTGTTTGGGGTCAAGACCACCGTGCCTTATCATCTGGAGATTCTCAAAACCGCCGAATTTCGACGCGGACAATTTGACACCGGTTTCGTGGACAACCACCCCGAACTGGTAAACTACTCAGTCAGGCATCCACCCTCAGCACTGGCTGCGGCTATCGCCGCTGCTATTGCCGCCCACTATGGAACGTAAATTAATAATGCCCTCTACCGTAAAGATCACTGACCTGATTCTTCGCGATGCCCATCAATCGCTCATCGCCACACGTATGCGCACAGAAGACATGCTGCCCATTTGTGAAAAACTGGACCGGGTGGGTTATTGGTCATTGGAGGCCTGGGGAGGTGCTACCTTTGATGCCTGTCTTCGATTTCTTAAGGAAGATCCCTGGGAGCGCTTGCGACGTCTTAAGGAGGCTCTGCCCAACACCCCTTTGCAGATGTTGTTGCGTGGTCAAAATCTACTGGGTTATCGGCACTATTCCGATGACGTGGCCCGGGCCTTTGTCATCCAGGCCGCAGAAAACGGTATTGATGTCTTCCGTATCTTTGATGCTATGAATGACCTGCGCAATCTCAAGACCTCCATAGATGCGGTCATCAAAACCGGTAAACATGCCCAGGGGGCCATTTGCTACACCACCAGCCCGGTACACACCATTGACCATTTTGTTACTCAAGCCAAGGAGCTTGAAACCATGGGCTGCCACAGCATCTGCATCAAAGATATGGCCGGCCTGCTGACACCGGGTCGTTCCGCAGAATTATTTTCTGCCCTATCATCGGCGTTGGATCTGCCCCTGCACTTTCACTCCCATACCACCGTAGGTGTGGCCAATATCAGTATGTTTGAGGCGGTGATGAACGGCGCCCAGCATGTGGATACGGCAATCAGTTCTTTCTCATGGGGCACCAGCCACTCATCCACCGAAAGCATGATCGTTGCGTTTAAAGATACGCCTTACGACACCGGCCTGGACCTGGCTCTGGTCCAGGAAATTGGTTTTTACTTTCGGGGCATTCGGCCCAAGTACCATCAGTTTGAAAGTGAGTTCTCAGGCATCGATACCCGGGTGCAGATCAGTCAGGTACCGGGCGGCATGATCTCTAACTTGTCCAACCAGCTCAAGGAACAGGGTGCACTGGCTAAGATGAATGAGGTGCTGGCGGAAATACCCCAGGTGCGTAAAGAACTGGGCTACCCGCCATTGGTAACGCCTACCTCTCAGATTGTTGGCGCCCAGGCCGTACTCAATGTTGTCACCGGCGAGCGTTACAAGAGTATTACCAATGAAGTAAAAATGTATCTGCAAGGGCGCTATGGCCGTGCACCTGGACCCATCGACGAATCCCTGCGCGAAAAGGCCATTGGGAGTGATGCTGTGATTGAAAACCGGCCCGCTGACAATCTGAAACCAGAGATGGACAAGCTACGCCACGAAATTGGAGACTTGGCCAAAAATGAGAAAGACGTTTTGAGTTATGCCATGTTCCCGGAAATAGGCCGCCAGTTTCTTGAGCAGCGTGAAGCAGGTACTTTGGAACCGGAAATATTACTGCCGGTAGAGGATAACAAAAAGACTGTCAACGGACACGATGCCCCAACAGATTTCAATATCACCCTCCACGGCGAGACCTATCAGGTCAAAGTCACCGGCGTGGGCCACAAGAGCGAGGATCAAAGGCCCTTTTACCTCACCGTGGACGGTCTACCGGAAGAGGTGCTGGTAGAATCCCTCAACGAAGGCGCTATGGACTCTCCGGCTAAAACGGCTAAAGGTTCGAAACGCCCCAAGGCCACCCACCAAGGGCAGGTCACCAGTTCCATGCCGGGGACCATAGTAGATGTGTCGGTTTCCAAGGGTGACAAGGTCAATGCCGGGGACCCGGTATTGGTGATTGAGGCCATGAAAATGGAAAATGAAGTGCCTGCCCCCATCAGCGGCGTCGTCAAGGCGGTACACGTCAGCAAAGGTGACAAGGTCAATCCTGACGAGGCATTGATTGAGATTGAGTAAAATAAATAACCCAAAACTTGTTCTCGCCTCCTCCTCACCCTACCGGCGTGAACTTTTAGGGCGTCTTCAAATTCCATTTGAAATCCTGGCCCCCAAGATCGATGAAACACCATTGAAGGATGAACCCGCACCGGCATTGGTAGAACGACTTTCCATCTCCAAGGCCAAGGCCGCCGCTGAAAAGTTTCCGAAGGCACTGATCATCGGCTCGGACCAAGTGGCAGTACATAACGGTCACATCGTAGGCAAACCCCATACCCACGACAATGCGGTGCAGCAACTACGCGAGGCCTCGGGGACCCGAATCACCCTCTACACCGGTTTGGTCTTACTCAATGCCAGCACTGGCACCGTGCAAAGCGAGATAGTGCCTTTCCATGTTGTATTTCGATCTTTGAGTGAAGAACAAATCGAAAATTATCTGCGCAAAGAAAAGCCTTATAAGTGCGCCGGAAGCGTGCGTTCAGAAGGCTTGGGGATCAGTCTGTTGGAGCGCTTTGAAGGCGATGATCCGAACACTCTAATTGGTTTACCGCTGATACGGCTGGTTAGAATGCTGGAGAAGGAAGGCGTACAGGTGATCTAATCTACTCTTGATAATTTGCTGCTAAGACGAATCTCTGGTTCCCACGCTCCCGCGTGGGACCCCATAGCCCCGCCCTACCGAGCCAACCATATGCGTCCCCACGCGGGAGCGTGGGGACGAGGCGCTAATATACAACTACCCCGCCAATGGCTATTGGCCTTTAATGTGGAAATAAGACGCGGTGCGAACTTTGCGGTTGCTGTGTTTTTTTCAGGGCATCTAACGGCCTGCGCCACCCATAGGTAGGGCCACCATGATCCTCTGTTTGAACGCGTCGGTTTGGAACGCCCTGGCCATGGCGGCGCCAAATCGTTTGGTGATGCGTTCGACGAAATCCTGTTTTGGCGTGTAGTCTACAATTTTTTCGGCGCCAATAATTTCTCGTGCCACATAACTTGCGCTACCCAAGGCATCTACCAGACCCAATTTCATCGCCTGCTCGCCGGTCCAAAACAAACCAGAGAAAAGGTCCTGATCATGGACCAGCTTCTCGCCACGACCGTTCTGCACCGCTTTGATGAACTGTTTGTGGACTTCCTCCAACAATCGTTGGGCATGTTCCTTGTCATCGGGAGTGAGCGGTGAAAAGGGGTCCAAAAAACCCTTGTTCTCCCCCGCTGTCAGTAATCGACGTTCCACGCCAACCTTCTTCATGGTGTCGACAAATCCAAATCCGTCCATGAGCACACCGATGGAACCGACAATGCTCGCCTTGTTGGCATAAATGGTCTCTGCAGCAACGGCAATATAATAACCACCGGAAGCACAAATATCACTGATGACCGCGTACACTGGCCGGTCTGGATACTTTTTTCGCAACCGTATTATCTCGTCGTTGATATATCCTGCCTGTACCGGGCTGCCACCTGGGCTATTGATACGCAAAATCACCGCCACGGCTTGTTCTTCTTCAAATGCAGCACGCAGGCCTGCCACTATTCGGTCGGCATCGACATCCATACCTGGCCCGATAACCCCTTCAATGTCCACCAGGGCGGTATGTTTACCACTGATGCTCCCCACACCGTCACCCATGGCCACAACGAAGAGCACGACAAGATAAATAGCAAAAAATAATTTGAAGCCAACATTCCAACGCCGTGATATGCGCTGTTCCTTAAACTGTTCCAAAGCCAGTTTCTCGAGCACGTCTCGTTCCCAACTGGGCTTTTTGTCAGCACCGGATTTATTTTGTGTTTCAGACATCGGATTGACCTTCAATAATTTTTTCCAAGTGTACTCCTTTTCCATCTACAAGATGCACTTCCTCCCCAACTTCCCGTATTTTTATGGCTATCAAGCCCCTACCGGCACAACGCCCACTAATACACTCACCCGTGAGCGGGTTATAGCGGGCCCCATGGGTAGAGCATATAAGCTGTTGCCCGGTACTATCAAAAAAGATTCCCGGTTGCCAATCCAGTTCTACACCGATATGTGCGCATTCATTGATGAAGGCCTTGATTTCACCGTCAAAGCGTATGACGAAGGCAGACCGGGACCGGCCGTCGAGTTGCACGACAAAACGCACGCCAAGACCGCTGTTCTCAAGCTCACGGATAGCACATAGTCGTGTGGCAGAATCCTTTTTCATGTCAGCCAGCAACACACTGACTGAAATGAATCCAGGCAGGCCAACGGCTTGTGATTGAGTAGGCGTTGGCGCTCATGCACACCGTAGCTAACCGCCAACGATACCAGTCCGGCTTCATTGGCCATTTGCAGATCATATTCGGTATCACCCACCATAATCGCCGCATCCTTGTCATGGCCGGTTTCCTTGAGAATGTCGAACAACATTTGTGGGTGGGGCTTGGACCTTGACTCATCGGCGCAGCGGCTGGCTGAAAAGAGACGACCTACATGGGTGCGCTCAAAAATCCTATCCAAACCCCGCCGGGCCTTGCCTGTGGCAACGGCTAAAGTGTAACCCTGGTCAACGAGCTCTACCAATCCGGTTTCTACATCAGGGAAAAACTCCATCGGGGTTTGATCCAGATATAAAAAGTGCTCCCGGTAACGACTGACCACTGCATCCTTGGCTGTTTGGTCAAGGCTGGGAAATAAAATCTTCATGGCCTCGGTGAGCCCAAGACCGATAACGTTTCGAACCGACTCATCGCCCGGATACGGTGCACCGGTATCGGCCGCTGCCTGTTTAAAACAGGTCACTATCTTGAGGGCCGAGTCCATTAGGGTGCCATCCCAATCAAAAATAATAAGTTTAAATCGGTCTATCACGATAATCGCCGTCTATGGGTGTAATTCTGCAAGTCCTCTGATAATGGTGTCTCAATGATCTTCACCTTGCCAGAGTCTGGATGGACAAACTGGAGCCGTGAGGCATGCAAAAACAATCGATTTAGACCCTGTTGTCGGCATTGCTTATTGAAGACACGGTCACCGTACTTCTCATCTCCGGCAATGGGGTGACCTATATGAACCGCATGGACCCGGGCCTGATGGGTACGGCCGGTATACAACTCGATTTCCACTAAAGCACAATGGTCAAGCTGCTTGGTCAACCGAAAACCACTGCTGGAGGGTCTGCCCTCTTCGGAAACTTCCACCATGCGCTCCCCGGAACGTACCACATTCTTGACCAAATTGGCGTCCACCCGGCGCTGTTTTGCGCCCTTCCACGGTCCCCGAACCAGGGCGATGTAGGTTCGTCTTATCCCCTTTTCGGCATGGTTTCGCAGGGAAGCATGAAGAGACAAAAGCGCGCCCCGGCTCTTTGCGATTAGTAAGCATCCGGAAGTCTCACGGTCCAGGCGGTGTACTAACTCCAGATAAGTTTGCTGAGGCCGGCTACGGCGCAAGTCCTCAATAATGCCGAGGGAATAACCGCTGCCACCGTGGACCGGTATGCCACTGGGTTTGTCCATCACCAGCAAAAACTCGTCCTCATAGACCACCCTGGGCTCGAGCTCAAAACTTGGAAGATGACTAAAGTCCTCGCGGGCCGCGGTCCGAATGGGGGGGACCCGGACCACATCGCCCTCACGCAATCGATAGTCCGGGCGTACGCGGCCTTTATTGATGCGGACTTCGCCAGTACGCACAATACGATAGATGTGGCTCTTGGGGACCCCTTTAAGGGCCGCCAAAAGGTAGTTATCCAGCCGTTGGCCACTATGCTGGGCATCCACTTCCACCCATTTAACCTGTAATTTTTCGGAGATTTTGCTCATAACTTACTAATAAATAATAACAGATTGATGAATTAGACATGGGCTGATATAGTGTCCCTAGCGTGAATTCCGCGTGGCGCCGCAACCTAAGGCGACAAACCCCGCGTGAACGAACGATTTCTTAGGTGCCCGGCCAATGCGGGGCACCGGAATTCGGCCTATCCGGCCCGCGGCAAGCGCCCGGCCATTATCCGCCGAAAGGTAAATCAAGTTGCGCTCATAACGACGCAACCCAACTGAACATTAGTACGCTCCCCCTACCCCGTAGTCAGAGCGATAGCCGAATCACAGCCGACTCAGCTGTTTATACGCAGGGTCGCTAAGGTGTATCACCTGCGCTAAAACGCTTGGACGTAGCGCACCGGGGAGCGTCGAGGACCAGACGCATGAAAAGAATGTTGTTTAACGCAACTCATCCTGAAGAGTTGCGTGTAGCCATCGTTGATGGCCAGAAGTTAATCGATCTTGATATCGAGTCCACCTCCCACAATCAGAAAAAGGGCAATATTTATAAAGGCATAGTCACTCGAGTTGAGCCCAGCCTTGAGGCGGCCTTCGTTGACTATGGTTCCGAGCGCCAGGGGTTCTTGCCGCTAAAGGAAATCTCCCGCATTTACTTTAGCAACTACTCTGGCTCTACACCCATGGCTCAGGTGCGGATTCGAGACGTTATAAAGGAAGGCCAGGAACTCCCGGTACAGGTCGAAAAGGAAGAACGCGGCAACAAGGGCGCCGCCCTCACCACCTTTATCAGTCTCGCCGGACGCTATCTGGTGTTGATGCCCCGCAACCCCAAGGGAGGCGGTATCTCCAGACGCATTGAAGGTGAGGAACGGGCGGAAATTCGAGAGGCCCTGGCCCAAATTACGGTGCCCACTGAGCACGCCCTCATCGCTCGCACTGCGGGCATTGGCAAGAGTGCCGAAGAACTACAGTGGGATCTGGATTATCTCATGCAGCTATGGGAGGCCATCAGTAAAGCTACCGATGAGCGCCCGGCACCCTTTTTGGTCTACCAGGAGAGTAATCTGGTAGTGCGCGCCATTCGCGATTACCTGCGCAATGATATTGTCGAGATCCTTATCGATAGCACTGAGATTCACGAGCGTGCCGAACGCTTTATGCAGCAGGTAATGCCTCACAACCTGTCTAAGCTAAAGCTCTATCACGACAATGTGCCGTTGTTCTCTCGTTTTCAGATCGAGCACCAGATTGAATCGGCCTTTTCTCGCAACGTGCAGTTGAGCTCGGGTGGCGCTCTGGTTATTGACCATACCGAAGCGTTGGTGACTATCGACATCAACTCCGCCAAGGCGACCAAGGGCGCCGATATCGAAGAAACCGCCTTGCAAACAAATCTTGAAGCCTCCGATGAAATCGCCAGACAACTACGCCTGCGGGATCTGGGTGGCCTGGTGGTCATCGATTTCATCGACATGTCTTCCACGCGAAACCAGCGTGCCGTCGAAAGTCGCTTACAAGAAGCTTTGCGCGTGGATCGTGCCAGAGTTCAAGTCGGTCGCATCTCCAAATTTGGTCTTCTGGAGATGTCTCGCCAGCGACTACGCCCTTCTCTCGGCGAATCTAACTACAAGGTCTGTCCCCATTGTGACGGTACCGGTTTTATACGCGGGGTTCAGTCATTCGCCTTGAGCATATTGCGCATCATTGAAGAAGAGGCCCTGAAGGAAAATACCGAGGCTATTCATGCCCACTTACCCGTGGATATTGCTACTTATCTCCTTAATGAAAAACGACATGAGATAGGCTTGCTTGAGCAACGCCTCGGCAATCAGGTGTTTATGATTCCTGAAAAGGCCCTACACACACCGCAATATCAAATTAAGCGTCTTCGCAATGAACAGCTTGAGGATGTCGTCGGCCAAGCCAGCTATCAAATCAAAATGGATGAAGAGGATGCCGAAAAAATCGTAAAACCTGTTTCCAGGGCCAACGAAAAGGCAGCTGTAGCAGAGATCACCCCAACGTCGGTGGTGCCGACAAAAAAATCACCTGGGTTTTTCGCTCGATTAGTGGCAAGCCTATTGGGTGGTAGCAAGCAGAAAAAACCTGTAAAAAAATCGAGCCAAACTCAAGGACGTGGCCGTCAACAACCACAACGTCGTCACAGCACATCCGCACAGGGAGGCGCTCGCCGTCGTGGTGGTCAGCGAGACAATCGTGGCGGCCAACGCGATAACCGAGGTGGCCAACGTGACAGTCGTGGCGGCCAACAACGCAAAGTCAAAGACACGAGCAAGACTCAAAGTCACAGCAACCAAACCAGAAATAACGACCAGCAAGCTGGTCGTCAAGAAAATAAGCAAAGTAACCGCCAGGACACCCCGGTCAACAGGGCGCCCCACAACGAAGACAGCGGACAACAACGTAGTAACCGCAGCGGCAGCGGCAGCGGCAGCGGCAGCGGCAGCGGCAGCGGCAGCGGCAGGCGCCCACGCCGCAGCCGTGGCCGTAACGGTACTCAGAATTCACCCATGGACTCCAACAGCGTCCAGTCAACGCCGACAAACGGAAATGTGGCGCCCGCAGCGACACCTGTAGTCCATCAAGAAGTCGATGGTAATCGCGCACCAGTGAAAACAACCGAGCCCAAACCCACCACACCGACAGTATCTTCTGCCCCCCCAAAATCTGATGTTGTGAAGAATGAAAGTCGTCCCACACCGAGTGAGACCACTACAGATAAACCCGCTGAAAAACCTGCACTGGACAAGCCAGTTGGACCCCAGGCAAGTACGTCTGCCCCACCTGATGCTATGAAAAGCAGTCCTCCACCAAACACCACCGCCACACCACCCGCGCCAAGCCCGAAGACTGCGGATATATCGGCTGAAAAACCTGTTCCAGCAAAACCAGTAGAAGCCCAGGTGATTACGGCCACTCCTCCTCCGGCGGCGCCCGTTACCAGCAATCAGCCACCTGTGGCGCCGGTGGAAAAAAAACCGGCATCGAAGCTACAACAGGTTGAAACCAAGTCGACGCCCGTAGACCCATAACCAATCACTTCCCTGGTATTGCTCTTAATTCACCACGGAGGTCACAGAGAAAGGATGTGTACTTACGTAAACAGGGCAATCGATTCCACATGGCGGGTGTGGGGGAACATGTCCATGACTCCTGCGCTGACCAGCTTATAGCCCTGTTTGTGGACTAGAATTTCTGCATCTCTAGCCAGGGTGGCCGGATTACAGGATACATAGACAATCCGAGTAAACTGTCCCAAGCCAACCTGTTCCACCACTTCCAGGGCCCCGGTGCGGGGTGGATCAAGCAATAACTTGGTTATGGTGGGATCCAGTACATTGGAAAGTGAGTCGCTTTGATATAGATCGGTCACCCGGAAATCCACGTTATCCAGTCCATTTCTTTTAGCGTTCTTCCTGGCACGTTGGATCAGAGTGCCATCGGCTTCCAGCGCCACCACGCTAACATGCTGTCTCGCCAGGGCAAGACTAAAGTTACCCAGGCCACAAAAGAGATCCAACACTCGATCTGAGTTTTCCAAAGCAAGCAACTCCAAAGCTAGGGCTACCATCTTGCTGTTGATAGCGGCGTTGACCTGGACAAAATCTGTGGGTTGAAATTCAAAGCTCAAGTGATATTCAGGTAATGAGTATTCCAGTGCCACCGTATCAGGCCAGAGAACAGTAATGGTCTCGGGCCCTCCAGGCTGTTGATATATCTGGATACCAGTGTCCCGGCCAAATTCAATCAGCCGGTGTTTATCCTGATCATCAAGAGGGACAAGATTACGAAATACCAGCGCCGCAGTTTGATCATCTACAGCGACTTCGATCTGGGCAATCTGTTCGCGACTGTTTAAACCGTCGACCAGTTCCCTAAGCAACCCTATACGGGAACCGATTATAGGGTCGAGCACCTCACAGGCAGACATTACTGTGAGATAGCCCCTGGCCCGCTCCCGGAAACCTACCAGGGCACCACCCTTTTTAGGGACATAGCGCACCCCGAGCCTGGCCTTACGCCGGTAGCCCCATACCGGACCGGTTATCGGCTCAAGCACGGTTTCTGGCACAACCTTTCCAATGCGTTCCAGATTATCTAACAACACTTGTTGTTTTGCCTCAACCTGTGCCTGGGGCTTGAGGTGTTGCAGGCTGCATCCGCCACAAATACCGTAGACTTCACACTTAGGATGAGTCACACGCTGGGGAGATGGATTCTCTATGGAGGCAACGCGTCCCTCGTCATAGGATTTGCGTCGGCGCAGGGTCTGGTACTCCACGTTCTCCCCTGGCAACGCACCTTCTATGAATACTGCCTTGCCTCCCACACGGGCCACACCCTTAGCCTCGTGATTGAGGGAATCGATATGGGCCTTACGCAGGGTGTGTTGATCCGTTAAACGGGAGCGACGGCGTGCCACAGACTAGTTCCACGTCTCCAGGAATGCCTTGAGATGGGACTGATTGGATTTTTCCAGGGTATCGCGCACCCGCTGACACTCACTATCGTATTGGTCCTTGCTCAGATGGCCGCGTATTAGTTCCCAACGCAGATAGATAAGATAGGTGTTAAGCACATCGGTCTCACAATAATCACGTATGGCCACGACCTCACCCTGCAAATAACGTCCCCAAACATCTGCGCCACTCATCCCCATCTTCCCAGGAAAACCCAATAGGGTTGCCACCTGATCCAGGGGTGCATTGGCGCGGGGTTGATAGCCCCCCAATACATCCATGAGATCAGTGTGCCGACTATGGAACCGGCTCAGATAATTGTTCCACTTGAACTCACGATCATCCTCACCGCTTTCCCAATAACGGGGCGCGGCGATACCGTGGACAAGACTACGGTAGTGTAATACGGGGAGGTCAAACCCTCCCCCATTCCAGGTCACCAAAGTCGGCGTGTAGCGATCAACGCCATCAAAGAATCGGGTAATGATGTCGGCCTCACCGGCGTCCACTTCGCCCAATGACCACACCTTAAAGGTATTTTCACTACGCAACACCACGGATATAGCAGCCACCCGATGCAAGTGGTGGGGCAAAAACTCTGAGTCGGTCTTTTCACGACGCTTGTTAAACATGACCTGGGCCACGTCTTTGTCGCTTAGCCCATCCAGATCATAAAGTCGCCGTCCACCCTCCACGTCGGGGATGGTCTCAATGTCAAATACCATGACGTTCATATTGCACTTAACCTTCTGTTTTTATTATATATTATTATGGACACCTGAGATAATACCCCCTTTGATGCCCCCAAACCGATCTTTTCTCTTAAACACCACCCAATGTTAGCATGCCAGTATCAGGCGCTAACGCGGATTCTGCAATATATCCTGATGTGGCTGCACTCTCACACCGGTAACAGGGGTTCGAGTCCCCTAGGGAGCGCCATATAAATCAAGGGTATATAAAGAAGTCTAAATTTGTACGGAAACCTGTACGGAAATTATTTTGCGCTTTATGGATTAACTCAGCACTGGAGGCTTATATGCTAATACTCACCCGCCGCACTGGCGAATCCCTACTGCTCTATCCCTCACAAGACATTGACCCGAACATGACCGTTCGTGAGTTGTTCGCCAATGGGCCTATTGAAATATGGTCCGAGGGCTTTAAGGGCGATCAAATCAAGATAGGGATCGAGGCATCCAGCCAGATTAGAGTCATGCGGGATGAGTTAAGTAATTCCTAGTTTTAGTCATATCGCGCGATATGGCGCCCATAAGGTTCATACCACTGTACTTTCCAACCGTGTTTTTTACACATCCGAATGAGATCCTTTTCATTGCACACATTACCCTTTGTAATTTTATCGTGCGTTTTCTTGTTTACCAGCAATCCATTCCATACCTTATCCGAGAGGTCGGGATACAGAGATGCGCTACGTATATGTGAAAATTCACCCGATGTTAAGAGTCGTGTTCCCGTCAATTCATCTGACTTAATATCAAATTTTCTTTTTCTTTTAGATTTTAGATTCCTCCTAGCTGTCATTAAGTATTCGCCGTATTCCAATCTTTTAGTAAGCGCGTACTCTGAGTCACGTATGCTCATGTATAGCTTCTCCGAGTAAAGCGCATATTTTGACCCCCTATGGGTTCTTGCCTCTGTAATGAGAGTGTCTATAAGTGCGCCAATCTGGGTGCCATGTATCATGGTTTCTTTCCCGTATTGCTCCCGATATCTACTTCCTATATCCCGTATCTTGAATAATGCTATTGCCTTGGTCGTTCTGAGAATGGTATGAAGTTTGCTGCGTCGAATCCATACGGCACCCTTTGAATCGATTACGGCACCATTTATCCACGCGTTGTAGATCGCCTTAGCAGGATTATTTTGTAGGTCATTGGATAAACGGAAAAATAAAGATAATTCCGTGGCGTTATAAAAATAAGTGGTTATATATCTGGTCATTCACCAACAATCTCGTTATAAATATCCTTTAGATTGCTTGCAGCGAGTGCTGCTTGTGGGTGTGGATTCCTATCGGGATGTACCTTTTGCGCTAATTTTCGGTACCACTCACGTGCCAACCTTTTGGAATGGTATAAATCTTCCGAGATTTCAAGCTCCCGCGCTCGATGCTCACCGTCTAGTATTGCCAATGCGTACACAAGGCGCGCTTTCTCTGAAACAAAATACAATTGTGTTGATTCTGACTGCGATGAGGATTTCGTCAACCTACGAAAAAAGACCGCAGTCTCAAGAGCAGCCTTCCAACTGTTTTTCATTACAAGCGAGAGCCTCCCCTCATAACGTATCTTAAGCTCGCTCTTAATGACCAGTCTAATCAATGTGAGCTTGCCTAATTTTTTAATTTCATCAACACTCTGACACGCGATGATTTCCGAAAATTGAGGCTTCTGTGCTGTCATTTTCACACCCTAGATAGGCGTCTCACACTGTTATATAATCGGAGACATATTATTATCTTCATTATGGCGTTTCGCCCTCGGACGACCATAATACACCCAGGCCTAATATTTATGAACATGCAGAAAAGCCAACAATCATAAATCTTTATCTTAGAGCCCTATATTCCCGTTTACGGCAAATAATACCCACAGCCTGGGCAGCTATTAGCCCTTTGTCTGCTGGGTCCGGTATCTGAGGCTTTCCCGATATGGGGTATTTTGGGTATTATCTACGTAGGTTGGTGGCAACCTTCACTGGAATACGCACCCATCTAGACTGGATAATATTCTGTGCTAGATCAGGACAAATGAATACATAAGGAGCGAGAATGGAAAGCTGGTTCTTTTATATAATTGTGGCCGCAATAGCATATTTTTTTGGCAAATCTTCAATGACGCCAAAAGTCGAAGCTGCGGAAAATAATTACAAGGAAACAATCGATAAGCTCAATGAGATGGATCTTAAACTTAATGACACAACTAGAAAGTTTGAGGAACTCTCAGGAATTTATGACCAAACATTAGCTGATCTTTACAATGATTCGGTGTTGCTCCCTAGCCTAGCTAGATGGGCAAAGGCTTTGCAAAAGATCAAAGATGATGGGGTCGTGAATTACCTAAAAACCAAGAAACATCCAGCAATGAAGGGCGCTGAAGTTGCACAATTGGCGAAACGTGAGGCTAGAGAAAGAAAAAAGGAACTGGATATAGCTCTCAACCGGGTTGATTTGTACGAATCGTTGGCCCCATGGCTAATTGAACACACAGAAGTATCTTTACACGATTTGTTGGAGTCGATAAGAGAAGATATTAAGCAGCAGGATATTTATAAAAGGGATGAGGACCCCGCTTCACTATATGTTCTTAAATCCGAATGGTTGGAATTGTCTGAAACCAATAGAAATCAGTTGGCATTAGATAGATACTGCAATCCAAGAAGAAAAAGAAGCCCTTGGTCAGCAGGGATAGAGTATGAGCGGTATGTTGGGTATTTATTTGAGCGCAAGGGGTATCAAGTTGAATACCAAGGTGCGCTTAGAGGAAAAGAAGATTTAGGCATTGATTTAATATGCCAGAATAATAGTCGCATTTATATCGTCCAATGTAAACGACTTTCCGCAGTGAAACAGCTTCCTGTTCGTGAGAATGTTGTCGCCCAAGTCTATGGATCTGCCCGGTTCTATCAAATGGACAAAGATACAGAAAAAACAGTATTCCCAATGATAGTAACCAGTTATGAGTTGTCTGGTGAAGCGAAACGTTTTGCGGAATATTTAGGAGTGCAATTCAATGAGAATAGAGCAATTAAGTCCTATCCAATGATTAAATGCAATATTTCAAGAAGAGACGGAGAGAAAATATACCACCTCCCGATTGATCAACAATATGACAGGGTTATTATTAACGATGTTGATGGGGAGTTTTACGCGAAGACAGTAATTGAAGCAGAGGGCAAAGGATTTCGACGTGCCTTCAGATGGAAGGGTGTTCCCGGCGCGGGCGAGAATGAACCGGACTTATGGCAAGATTCCATCCAAAGACATGAAAATTCGCTGTAACTATTTTAAATGTACATTTAATTGTTGAAAGTTTTAGTTTAATTTTGTTTTACTGCAAAAATATTTCTTGACACGCATTTACAAGAGTTCATAATCGAGAAAGTTCTCAAATTCTTTTTTAGAATGTAAAAGCGGGGCACGTGAGTGTATCAGCACCCACGAGTCCCTAACCAAGCCAACCACTATAGGAGGTTGAAATGGCTAAACTAACTGTACCACACCTCGAAGTAACCGATCTGCCCTGCACCAACATTCCCAAAAATGCTCCCAAATGGGAAAGTGAGGTGGAACATGTCTAGTGCTTCTGCGCCTCTACGACTTGTTAGCAACCCTTCCCCACCCACTGTTATTGGGAAAGTAGCACCGCCAACTCGAAAACCCAACAAAGAAATTCGCTCTCGTGAGTATTTAACCAGCCAGGAAGTGGACAAGATTATGGCTGAGGCTCGACGTAGGGGCCGTCACGGGCATCGGGACGCCACCATGATACTTCTTGCTTATCGTCATGGCCTGCGCGTCTCTGAACTTGTGGACCTGCGTTGGGATCAAATTGACTGGAAGGGTTACATTCACGTTCAGCGTCTCAAGAATGGCAACGATTCGACCCAACCAATGGAAGGTGACGAAATCAGAGCATTAAGGCGATTAAAAAGGGAGAATCCTGAAAGCTCGTTTATTTTTACTACCGAGCGGAAGGGTCCACTCACTGCTTCGACATTTCGCAAATTGATCGCTAAGGCTGGAGAATTGGTTAACGCGGATTTACCTAGACCAATCCATCCCCATATGCTCAGACATGGCTGTGGGTTTTACCTTGCCAATAAAAATATTGATACACGCACTATTCAGGACTGGCTGGGGCACCGCAACATCCAACACACGGTGCGTTATACACAGTTGAATGGAGATCGGTTCAAGGGGCTTTGGAGGGAGTGAGGGCAAAGGCTGGGGGAGAGTTCAGGATTTGCTGGGCTCTCCCATCAGTCAGGATTCAATATCGAACCATTCCTTGTCTTTAATGATCGTGTATAGGTTGATCCCACCGATTACTAACAGCACTAATCCGAACAAAAATACCACTCATCCTAGACCTGAGTTTTGCTGAATGCCTTCTACTATTAAGGCTATCCCACCTAGAAAAAGCAACAAATTAATCCAGATATGAAACGTACCTCGGATTAACAAAAAGCCAATGCCTACGATAACGAGAGCCCCAAGTATTTTTATTGCTGTGGAGATAGATTCCATTTATTTATGCGCCTAACCTAAATTATGACGCCTAAATGTATCATTTGTTTGTGCCTAATAGCGGCATATCAAAAAACTCTCCGAATATCACTAGCTCTCTTGATTTCCCAAACGATCAGCCTGAATCTGTTCGTAGATTTCCTGACGATGTACGGGAATCTCTCTGGGCGCTTCAATGCCGATGCTGACTTGGTTGCCTATGATTTTAAGCACAGTGACCTGGATTTCATCGCCGATGTTTAAGGTTTCACCAGGACGGCGGGTAAGGATAAGCATAATGGACTCCTTTCCAATAATTTTGTGTTGATATTACAGCATTGAGACCTTGGCAAGTCCAGCACTAGATGAGTACTACCCAGGAGGCTGATGGGGCAATGTTCCCGCATCTCTGGCCTTAATGTACTCCTGCACTTTCATGCCATAAATTCGGGAAAATACCCGATCTTCATGGGTAACTTCCGTTTTGGTGACACTGACTTTATCCCCGTAGCGGCCCCGTTTGAGCCCCTTAAGCAGGAATACCATCAACATGTCACTCTTATCAAGCGCACGTTTGATTGCCGCCTGCTCTAGCTTATCGCAGATTGCTTCCTCAGCGTGCCTCACCCCCTTATCAAATTCCGGATCTGACCCACGCCAGTCGTACCAAGTGGTCCGCCCGATCCCAGCAGTTTGGCATGCAGCGCTTACCGTACCGTACTCACCATAAGCTTCCAATGCAGCCTGCTTTAGTTGTTCGGTTGTTCGGTTCAGGCTCTTTCTACCCGTACCCACCCCCTTGGTCTCAGCTACCGGGTCATTTTCGAACATAAAGTCACCTCTCCGCAGCTCTTCAATTATTCAAAGTCAAAATTTTGGGACATAATAATTTAACACACAAAACAACACGGTGCTGCAAGAGTTCAGTCTCCCACGTAATGCGTGCAAACTTATTTTTTAGCATACGCTCCCAATATTCTTTGTCAAACCACGAAAAGAAATGCAGCTTACTTTCTGTTGCCGATACAGAAAGCATGTGAAAGGCTTTCGTTAAGACTTTCGTTAAGGCTTTGAGTCCGGCTTGAGAGTTTTTTGTCTATGTGTTCTCGGCTAGGGTGGGAGTTTTATTTTCTGGCGGTTCCATAACAACACCGCCAGAGGTTTCGCCCGATAGTTGTCCGCGTGTTCCTATCGCCTTTGGTTAAGCCGCCAACATGGCACATTGGCTCTCATTCAGGTATGTATAGTAGTGACAACAAACACCCCTGCTTAACCCTTGCCTTGCCTTGCTTTAACCTTGCCTTGCCTGCCCCACCCCTTTACCTAGCCCTAGAAGATCGACTGGAAATGTAGATGTGGCGCGACTTTCCGGAGATGGTGATGGAAAACTCACAGGGATCGGCTCCCTATGAGTTTGCCGATTTTTGAATAACGCTCGCCACCTTGACCAACATCAACGACCGTAGCCGCGACGGTGATATCGCGGAACCATTTCCATGCGAAGATACGCAAACTACGGCCCGGGAATAATATCCGCATCTCCTTCTTGAAGTCTCCGGCTGATGCGACCTGGGGGCGTCCTTTGGTGTCAATCTTGGTAGCGTTATAGAAACGTGATAACTCCATACCCTTGCAGTCACCTTCACGTACTCTAAAGGTCAAGAAAATCTTAGGACCCCAGCGCGTCGTGGCGCAGCGGTGAGCCACTAACTCAAATTCATATTTGCCCGGCGGTATTAAAGCCTGCTCATCGAAAATGACATCCGGCCCCTCTTGTTGTGGCTGCGATTCGGCGAATAACTTTTCGAGCTCGAGGTCCCTTCCGCCCCCTACAGTTGGCCCAGACATGTCCGCCACCCCAGCAACTTTGCCGCCCTTTTTCGATTTTCCTCGTCGAGCCAATATCGCATAACGTGCGTAGGATGCCCCTGGAACCCTGCAACGACTTCATCCTTACGAGATACGTCGATGCCGTATTTTTGGATAGATGAAACAGTCGAATGGAGGCAATGGTCGTGAAGTTCACGTTCTGCCGTAAAACGGTGATGGGATTCCCCATTGGCCAGGGCAGCCAAGACGCGCTTGAGTTTTGAGTTGCTGCGAGTTAAGGTGTGGGCGCTTGTTTGTTTTTCAATGTTCTCCCCGCCCGCCATTGGTTGCCGCCCTGGCGGGCTTCTTAATGGCGCTCGCCGCCGCACATTGTGCCATTTGTCTTTACACCTTGAGTTACAAAAGCGATCCGCGTTAGGTCCGTCTTTAATTCGAGGCGTAAAAGCAGCCTGACATTCATCGCAGTATCGTTGCGAGGCTTCATGGGAGCCGTGTAGAGCCGTGTGAATAACATCAGGCTCCGTCCCTGCGGCTTTAGTCACATTGCGCGGTTTAAGGACTTCGCCGCTCATGACTCACCCCCCGTTTTTTGATCGCTATAGCCCGAAGGTTTCTCGATCAAGGCGCGGATGGACTCCACAGTCCACGCAGTGGTACGTGGGCCTAGTTTGACGGGCTTTGGAAAGCGACCAGATTTGACGCCCGCCCACCATGTCGAGCGGCTGACAGGGAAAATAGCTGGAATTGGAGGATCGGCTTTGCGGTTGCCGATAATTTGGTTAAGACGTAAAAAACCACACTCAGGAATTAATTGGGCCATTTGGACGGGCCTCCCTTATTAAGGGTTCGCCGTCCAGCCAGCCGAGCTACCGAATTAGAACGCGCAAGGTGCGCGCTGCTCCTGGTCTTGGTACGTTAGCGTTACCGGCGTCGGTCACGGTATTCCGGGCGGTAATCCCCCGGAGCCGAACCAACGTGACATAACCGCGCTAATCACAATTCAAATGTTAAACCAATGCTCCGATGTTGTCCAATGCTCACAAATAGTGATCAATTCAAAACTACTATAAACTAGGCGGATCTTTTGATCGGCACGATGTCCGCGCTTTCTTTTAGGTTATCGAGGTGGTTGGCCCACTTCTGCATCATGACCTTACGCTCTTTAAGGTACTGCGCGTGGTTATAGCTGGCCCGTACCTTGTCTTTTGGGCTGTGGGCAAGCTGGCGCTCGACTACATCAGGAGGGAAGCCCATTTCATTGAGAATGGTTGAGGCAGTCCCACGGAACCCATGCGGAGGGACTGAGACGCCAAGGGCAGTTAAAGCGACATTGATAGTTGACGGCGCTATACAGCGCGCAGGATCACGACGGTTAGGAAATAGCTTATCTGTACTTCCTGTGTGCTCGTGGAGCTTGTGAAGCAATTCTAGGGTCTGGATTGATAACGGCACTAGGTGTGTGGCCTCCATTTTCATCCTCTCACCCGGTATACGCCAGAGCGCATTGTCCCACTCGATTTCCGACCAATTGGCATCCAATAATTCCATTTTTCTGGTGAAGGTCAGGAGCAGTAACCTCAAGGCCAAGACTGTCGTAGGTTCACCTCCGTGATCATCTAGTTTTCTGATAAACACAGGGATTTCCCTATCCTCAAATGTATGGTGATGCCTAACCTTTGGTGCCCTGATAGCACCATTAAGAGCAGCGGCAGGATCATTGTCGGCTCGGAGCGTAACCGCAGCATATCGGAAAATCTTACTTGCCACCTGGCGGACAAGGGTCGCAAGATAGGCATGTCCCCGCCCTTCTACCGTTAGCAATACCTCAAGCACATGCTGGGCTGTGACGTCGCGAATTGGCATAGGACCAAGTTTTGGGAGCAAATCACGATCTAACAATAGCTTCACCTTGTTTGTCCACGGAGTGCCCCAATGTGGTTTCTGTTTGGTGTACCACTCCCAGGCAACCGCCTCAAAGGTGCTGGCATGCTCATGGCGCTGACGGAGCCTCTGGAGCTTTCTTTCTTGGGTGGGGTGCGTACCTTGCTGAACTAGCTTTCTGGCCTCTGTGTGCAAGTCTCTGGCCGTGGACAGAGTAATATCGGGGTAACGGCCAATGGCGAAACAATTTTCTTTGCTTGCGATACGATACTTATAGCGCCATAACTTTGTGCCAGTAGAATTGATGAGCACATACAATCCGCCGCCATCACTAAGCTTGTATGGCTTCTTCTTTGGCTTCGCGCCTCTTAATTTTGCGTCAGTCAGTCTATTCACGCTACCCCCTGGGATACCCCCAAAGAACATTTTAAGAACGGATAACGTCACACGTTAAAACGTCAACTCATGTGCCCCCAAAAATACCCCCTAGCCTCTCGGATACCCTTGGACTTGAACAGACGACATTGAACTTGATATTTTTAGGTAGCGCAATAGCCACCAAGACTGCTGTACTTAATTGGACATTATTGGACAAAAGATAATGAAAAATACCATGACGTTCATAGGCTATGAATTCCTTAAACTGCAGCCAAAGTCGCAAAGATTTGCAGTGTACTGTACAACAAGATGCGGTCAAGTCGTACATGGCGCCATATCCACATATCCTTGCCAGAACCCCACACCGTGATATGCTTGGTGTCTCAAGGGATTGAAACAAGAGGAGCCACCATGTCCAGTCCAGCACAAGACGTGATACGCCGTCACCGCTACACCGTAGAAGACTACCACCGCATGGCCACGGCCGGCATCCTACGCCAGGACCAACGGGTGGAGCTGATCAAAGGAGAGATCATCGACATGACACCCATCGGAAGCCGCCACGCCGCAACTGTAAGACAACTCGCCAAGATACTAGTGAATACTGCCGGAGATCGGGCCATTGTGTCCGTCCAGAGCCCTATCGAACTGGACGATCTCTCCGAACCGGAACCCGATCTGGCCCTGCTACGCCCCCAGGCGGATTTCTACGCCAGAGGCCACCCTCGACCGGCGGATATCCTGCTCATCATTGAAGTCGCGGACAACAGTCTGATCTTTGACCGCGACGTGAAGATACCCCTGTATGCCCGCCAGGGCATTGCCGAAGTTTGGTTGTTTGATTTAGGGACAACAAAACTGACGGTATATCGTAATCCATCAAAAGGTGGGTATGGGAAAGTGAAAACATTGGAAAGGATTAATGGCTTAACAGTGCCTATTTTAAAAGACGTAATGGTGGATTTATCGGGAGTGATGGGGTTTTAGCCAAGGTAACCCAATGCGCGATGACATTATCGGGGAAATTGACCGGTACGCGGTGGGCACAAGTGCCCACCCTTGCCATGCAGGCCTTCCAGGTGTGTGGCTGGATCACACTCTGGGTGAAGTCCAACCCCATGGCGACAACATGATGCAACGCCTATAAACAAAGGGGTTTTCGCGGTTGTGACTATGAATTTATGCAACTAACGGGGTAATAGATCGAGAACCTGATCTTGCTGTTGGAAAATACCTCCATCACCCTGCAGGTCTCGATTTATTGAGACATTGACACCAATGCTTGCCAAACTCTTGCAAGCGGCGCAGTCCACCGTTATGCTTTCCGGCTCAAGGGATTGAAACAAAAGGAACCACCATGTCCAGTCCAGCACAAGACGTAATACGACGTCACCGCTATACCATGGAGGAATACCACCGCATGGCTGCGGCCGGTATTCTACGCCAGGGCCAACGGGTGGAGTTGATCAAAGGAGAGATCATCGACATGACACCCATCGGAAGTCGCCACGCTGCCACTGTAGCCCATCTCACAAGATTACTCACAAGCGCTGTGGGGGAACATGCCATTGTCTGGGTACAAAACCCTATTGTGCTGGATGACCACTCCGAACCGGAACCCGACCTGGCCCTGCTACGACCACAAGCGGATTACTACGCCAGTGGTCACCCTCAACCGGCGGATGTTCTGCTCATCATTGAGGTCGCAGACAGCAGCCTGCACTTCGACCGAGACGTGAAGATACCCCTGTATGCTTGCCAGGGGATTGCCGAGGTTTGGCTGTTTGATTTAGAGGCGAAACGACTGACAGTGTATCGTAATCCGTCAGAGGATGGGTATCAGAAAACCGAGAATACGGAAAAACTCGGTCATTTAATCGTGCCAGGGCTGAGAGGTGTGGAGGTAGATGTGTCGGCGATACTGAAGTTTTAGTCGAGGTTGCAATGCAGAGGTGTGCAACACTCTATGTAGGTTGAGGCTGAGCGGAGCGAAGCCCAACAAATTCCTTATCTGCGATAAAAAATTATTTCTGTTTGTTGAGCTTCGCTTCGTTCAGCTCCCGCCTACGTTCGTTTTTCTTTGTGGCATAAATTTTTTACTCCGGAAATACCCCAGCAGACAAATACCGATCCCCCCGGTCACAGACGATGCTGACGATAACCGCATCTGACAATTCGCCAGATAATCGTAGCGCCGCTGCCATCGCCCCGCCGGATGAAACACCACAAAAAATACCTTCTTGTTTGGCCAATTGCCGGGTGGTCTCCTCCGCTTCCTCTTGAGTAACATCCAGGATGCGGTCAACCTTGGAGGCATCATAGATCTTGGGCAGATAGGCCTGAGGCCAGCGGCGAATGCCCGGAATAGCCGCACCCTCTTGGGGCTGCACGCCGATGATCTGAATGTCGGGGTTTTGCTCTTTCAAGTAACGTCCGGTACCCATGATGGTACCTGTGGTCCCCATGGAGCTGACAAAATGGGTGATGCGTCCATCGGTATCACGCCAAATCTCGGGGCCGGTGCCTATGTAGTGGGCTGCGGGGTTATCCGGGTTGGCGAATTGATCGAGCACCCGCCCTTTGCCCTCTTGCTCCATCTGTTGGGCGAGGTCCCTGGCCCCTTCCATTCCCTCGTCTTTGCTGACCAATATAATTTCGGCCCCATAGGCCTTCATGGCGGCCCGGCGTTCCACACTCATGTGCGCGGGCATGATCAGCACCATACGATAGCCCTTGATGGCCGCAACCATGGCCAGGGCGATGCCGGTATTGCCGCTGGTGGCCTCGATCAGGCTGTCTCCCGCACTGATCTCACCGCGCCGTTCCGCACCCAGGATCATATTCATGGCCGGACGATCTTTCACGGACCCGGCGGGGTTATCGCCCTCTAACTTCGCGAGCAGGATGTTAGTGGTGACGCCGGGCAGTCTTTGCAATCGTACTAAAGGGGTGTTGCCGACAAAATCTTCCAGAGTGTTCATGGCTGTGATTCTAACACGGCTCCATGTGTTCAATAATGAGTTGTGCCGAACGCCTGCCATTATAGATATTCACATCCAGTCGATAGGCCGCATGGACCCGATCCCATTCGGGCAGTTGTCCATCTGGCACAAGATTAAAGCCGATGGCGTCAATCTGACGATTACTATGTTGCCGCTGAAGCACCATCTTGATGTGCCGTTGACCGACGATACGTTGCTGCACCACCTGAAACACCCCGTCGAAGGTGGGTTCGGCAAAGGCCTGGCCCCAGGGGCCAGCCTGGCGCAAGGTCTCGGCGAACTGTATGCCCAGATCCGCCTCACTCAACTCACCATCGCTAAGGATGGTATTTTCCAGAATCTGGCCGTCCAAGTGTCTTTCGACCTCGATGATAAACGCGGCCTTAAAGTCATCAAATTGTTCGCGCTTAAGGCTTAATCCTGCGGCCATGGCATGACCACCAAATTTATCCAACAGGCCCGGATGAGATGTGGCCACCGCATCCAGCACATCGCGTATATGCAAGCCCTCAATGGATCGCGCCGAACCCTTGATCTCGCCCTCCAATCCAGGAGCGAAGGCAATGACGGGACGATGGGTTTGCTCCCGCACCCGGGAGGCCAGGATGCCAATGACCCCTTGGTGCCAGTCTTCCCCAAAAAGACAAAGGCCCACCGGTAGCATCCCCTCAAGCTCTAATGTAGGCAAAAGAGCCAGGGCCTGTTCCTTCATCCCGGTTTCAATTTTTCGGCGGGCAATATTCAATTCATCCAGTCCCTGGGCAATGCGCCATGCTTCATCTTCATCATCAGACAGCAAACAGCGTATCCCCAGACTCATATCGTCTAAACGACCGGCGGCATTGAGCCGAGGACCTAAGGCAAAGCCCAAGTCCGAAGTGACAATTTGGCCCAGTTGCCGCTTTCCCAATTCGAGTAAGGCGCGTATCCCGGGCCGGCACTGCCCGACATTGATGCGCGCCAGACCTTGGGCCACCAAGGTACGATTGACCTGATCCAGCGGTACCACATCCGCCACGGTGCCCAAGGCCACTAAATCCAAATAGCGCGCCATATTAGGCTCGGCGATGTTCTTCTGGTCGAACCAGCCACTGTCTCTCAGTGCGGTACGCAAGGCACTGAGTACATAAAAGATCACACCAACCCCGGCAAGATTCTTGGAAGGAAATCCATCGCCGGGCTGATTGGGATTGACAATGGCATCCGCCGTTGGCAACGCGCTACCCGGTAGGTGGTGGTCGGTGACGATCACCTTCATGCCGAGTTTATGGGCAGCATCCACACCGTTCACACTGGAGATACCATTGTCCACGGTTACGATGACATCTGGTTTACGCTTGGCCGCTTCGGTGACGATCTGTGGCGTCAATCCATAGCCGTACTCAAATCGATTGGGGACTAGATAGTCCACATGGACGGCGCCCATGGCCCTTAAGGCCAATACCGCTAAGGTGCAACTGGTGGCCCCATCGGCATCAAAATCACCGAGGATTAAGATCCTATTTTCATGCCTGACGGCATCCTGGAGTATCTGAACCGCCTCTGACATACCCTTGAGCAGCCCAGGCTTCGGCAAACCCGCAAGTGAGGTATTGAGTTCGTTATAGGAACGCAGATTTCGACCGGCATAGATGCGCGCCAACACGGGATGCAAGTCACCAGGCGCATCATCCAGATTCCTGGATAATGCTCGGCGTTTGATCACTCTGGGTTGCGAAAGGATGCTTGCCATTACCAAACCAGCAGCCCATCGGTGGACCGGCCGAGCCCCGAATTTCGAGTAAACTCATTTATCAAGTTTATTGTCTATCCTATTGTTTTATTTGAATATTATATGCTTACGCGCCACGCAACATAGGTCGCCGTGTTTGCCTCACAGGATAACGCGGGCCGGGTGTGAAATATAGGAAAATCCTCACCTACCACTGGTTTTATCGCCAATCCAGAAGGTAAAATCCGTCTCACCCTGTTTGACGCACGGCAATGGGATATAGTTGAAGTGCTTGAAAAATGCGAATACTAGTGCCCAAAAAAATCTACCGATTAACCTCGAAAAATACGGTTTTCATCTATTGAAATCACTTAACAAACTCACACTCCATGGGTTTAATAACCTGACCAAAACCCTTAGTTTCAATATCTATGATGTGTGTTATGCAAAAACAGGGCAACACCACAAAGAATACATCGACTATATTGATGAGGCCTATAACGCCGAACGATTGACATACATCCTCAAGGACGTAGCCGAAATCATTGAGGCCACTATTTTGAATGTTGCCCGGGAGGACTATGAACCACAGGGCGCCAGTGTCACCATGCTGATTGCCGAAGACTTGATGCCCTCGACCCAGCCAGGTGGCGAGGAAATTCCCGGCCCCTTACCGGATGCGGTCGTGGGCCATTTGGACAAAAGTCATATCACTGTACACACCTACCCCGAGAGCCATGCCGATAGTGGTATTAGCACCTTTCGTGCAGACATCGACGTATCGACTTGTGGCCGCATTTCTCCATTGCGCGCCCTCAACTATCTGATACACAGCTTTGAGTCTGATATTGTTATCATTGATTACCGTGTTCGTGGTTTTACCCGGGATATCACGGGCAAAAAACACTACATAGACCATCCTATCAATTCAATACAGAATTATATCCCTGGGGATTCACAATCACGCTATCAAATGGTCGATGTCAACGTTTACCAGGAAAATATATTCCACACTAAAATGATGCTAAGAGACTTTCAACTGGAAGATTATTTATTTGGCACGGGCTGTAGTGAGCTAAACTCACATGAGCTCAAAGAGATTTCTGCACGTCTAAAACTTGAAATATTGGAAATATTTTACGGCAGAAATCTTCCAGGCAATTCCAATTGTTTTGGCAACAGCTAATGCCTGGTTCTCGCCAAGGCGCCAAGCCCACAAAGAAAGACTGGATTTTACCCTATTCATTACATACATCGTCCATGTTGTGTGGGCATTCATGCCCACACAACATGGACGATGTTCATAGAGATGCCTGGCCTCTAGACGGTGGGCACAAGGACTCACCCTACGGGTAAAGTCTCCTCAATTTGTGCCGATAACCCGGCTATGGACAGCGGCCTAGCCCTTGATGCCGCCATTAGCATCGCCAACCCATCGCGGCTCCAAGACCGTGGCGGCGGCGTAGCGTCTATTGACAGCGGTTCAGCCCCGCCGGATACAGAAAAAAATCGTTCTTCCCCCAAAACCACCCCACTCACAGATGCCGAACAGCAACAGGTTCAGGAGTTGGTGCGCAGAGATCAGCAGGTACGGGCCCACGAAACCGCCCATAGCAGCACCGCCGGACGCTATGCGCGAGGGGGTGCATCGTACAGTTATGAGCGGGGACCAGACGGGCGACTGTACGCTATCGGCGGTGAGGTCAAAATTGACACTGCAGCCGTCTCCGGTGACCCTCAGGCCACCATCGAAAAGGCACGAGTGGTCCGCGCAGCGGCACTTGCACCAGCGCAACCCTCATCTCAGGATCGTATTGTGGCCAACCAAGCCACGCAAATGGCGGCGCAAGCCCGGGCTGAATTGGCCGATACAGTCAAATCCGCAAATCAAGCCAATGGACAAGAAAATACTCCTTCCCTATTCCCAGGCAGCATTCTTGATCTTTTTGCCTAATCTGGCTGCTTAGGGGATACGGTATTCTAAAGGCAGGCTGCGCGAAGCGAAGAGCCGGAATCCAGTAGAAAATCCATACGTTACTGGATTCTCGCTTGACGTACAGGGTGTACTAATACTGCGAAGACCAAGGATGACCGGGAGTATTGCGCGGGAATGACGGAACTGAAATTAACCAAAGGTTCCTTAGTTAAAAAACCAGGATGTTTATCTATCGGCTACCCCTACTCACCGTCATCCTGATGTTAACCATATTGTTTTTCTGAGATTTAGCAACCGAAGCAGAAATAACTTCTATCCCCGCCTTCTTTAGGGTATCGACCCACATCATCCATAGATCAAAATCTGCTTCTTGCAGCCAGACTTGATACTGATCTCGCTCACCGGGCCGCATCTGTTTGATGGCATCGCGCAAATTGCTTGCGGTGGCTGTACTTTCTATGACGGTGAGTACAGATTTACTGGGCTTGCTGTTGGATCTCAATCGTTTTTTCAGTAAAGGCTTGATCTGCGCCACCGTATACTCCATGTCCACCACGACCTGCCGTTGTGCCGGAACCTGCTTTCGCAGCTGCTTCAAGGCATCCTGCCACGGCTCCCAGATATTGACGTAGATCAGAATGGCCACAACTAACGTAATACCCACCAACATGTAAATGCGTTCGCGGGCATCCAGACTGCTCCAATATTGGCGTAGCGCATTCATCCGCTTACCCGTTGTATGCGAAACCGCGCCACCACTTGTTTTTCCAGCGCGCTTGATGACTGTAATTCTGCGCGCACA
>ENA-ORDP01000411-ORDP01000411.1-marine-sediment-metagenome-genome-assembly--contig:-NODE-411-length-28386-cov-3.922452_pt1 | contig 28386 bp, 29 predicted proteins | sample MGYA00248627_ERZ508539 | MGnify/ENA primary metagenome ERZ508539 (study PRJEB26208, sample SAMN05571518) | marine sediment metagenome | biome: deep sea; feature: Hydrothermal vent; material... | reverse complement strand
ACGCCAAATACCATCCCCGGGGGTAGGGATTTGCATAAATTCTGTCTCGACAGCGCACTGCACTATCAGATAAATTTCCGATACAAACAAATCCCCCTTTGAAAAAGACAGACAATTCAATCAATCGCTATGGCCATTCCTTCAATAATTTTTCTTATATGCGAACGGACCTCCGTTTTGCCAGTATGTTCCATTAGCCCTTCCCAGCATTTTTTCAGTTCGCATAGTCTCTGAAAAGGGTCAGGCCCGGACCCGGCATCCGTTGCGGCGATGGCGATATTCTTCAGGGCCTCTTCGCTACCCTGTCTGTCGCCCCGGGCAAGATACTCTGCGGATAACAACCGGCAGGACTTTTCAATCTTTTCGTCCAGGTCCCTTTTCAAGAAACAGCCCGGGTAGGGATCAAAATCCTCAGGATGAACTTTAGTCATTCCCTCTCTATCCTTCTGTTGTTCAATCTTTGCCCGCTCATAGATAAAACGCCGGATATCTTCTCTTAACCGTTTCCAGGTAGGATGCGTCTTTGGCGGGGGAAGATGCTTAATGGATAGTTGATTGTCCAGGAAGAAGCTAAACCCAAACATTTTCGCATTTATCAAAAAGTCTATATCCTCTCCTCTCGGAACCCAGGGGTCAAAAGGAATGCTAAAGAGGTCCCGATGGATGACCATGTTCCCGCCAAACACAAAAGGTGTTTCTTTTAACCTCGGCCCGGTTCCGATAAACTTGTCAAACCCTTCATTCATCCGCTCGAGCTGGTCCCAAGGTTTCATCCAGGGATAGCGGGTTGCTCTGACATGGTAGTCGCCGTCGGGTTGCCGGTAATATCCGGCTACGGCATTAACGGGTCTCCCTTCCCGGCTTCTTCCGATAAACTCTTTTGCTTTCGATATGAATTCCGGATCTTCAAACACCTCATCATCATCGATAAGGACGGCTACTTCCGCGTCCAGGATATGAGGAATAAACATACATAGGTTCCGAACATGAGAATATCCCCGGAGTTCAAGGAGGTTGTTATATTCCTTTTTGTCCTCGCTAATCAACAGCTCATGTATCTGTCGGAGATGGGAATGGCCAAACAATAATGTTTCTATCCCGCTAACCGCCGAGGCCGATTTAATGATGCCGGCAACTTTCTTTTCGACCCGGGTTTCGACATCTTCTGCATTGGCAACAGCGATGATTACCAATTGAAAATCTTTATCCTATAGGATGCCGGTACTCTCTATGGCTCTAAGCAGTGTGCCTTCGCTGTCTAAAGGAGTCGGATGGTCATAGACAGCATCTCCTTCTTTCCCACCGGCCGCACTTTCCCGGGCCCAATATGACGGAATTACCATGGTAATCTTCATAGGTTCCCCTTTACTTTATTGCCTTAATCTCCACAAAGAATTTTTCTGAAGGGAGCTTTTCCTTTTCCCAGGGCCTTTTGTATATAAACCTGATTTCGCTTTTCCCCGGTTTTAAGATCCGGAAATTTGTCACCCAGGTTCCTCCCGAACCAAGGAGTTTGTTGTTATCCCCCCCGGCGTTTCCGCCGGTTCCGACTACCTATCCACCGTCAGGATAAGTTTAGCAACCGGCTGAGAGCTTGTCAACAGGCAAAATTGTTGTTGCCTTGACCTGGGGATCGTGTTAAGATGAGGTAACATAAGGAGCAAGACGGTGAAGCGGAGTTATCCTTTTAAGGAAATAGAAGCCAAGTGGCAGCAATCCTGGGAGAAGGAGAGACTGATGTATATGGACGAGTCTTCCCCCAAGCCCAAGTACTACTGCCTGATGATGTTTCCTTATCCGTCCGCAGCTCTTCATGTCGGCCACGGGAGGAACTATATTATCGGGGATGTCGTAGCCCGCTACAAATTGATGCGGGGATACAATCTCCTGGCTCCCATGGGTTGGGATGCCTTTGGTCTGCCGGCTGAGAATGCGGCGATTAAAAACAATGTCCCGCCTGCTAAATGGACCCGTGAAAATGTTAGCTATATGCGTGACCAACTTAAATTACTGGGCCTGGGATATGACTGGGATCGAGAGTTGGCGACCTGTGATCCGGATTATTATCGCTGGGAACAGTGGTTGTTTACACGCCTGTACAAAAAAGGCCTGGTTTATAAAAAGACCTCGCCAGTTAACTGGTGTCCAAATGATTTGACCGTGCTCGCTAACGAACAGGTCATCGACGGTAAGTGCTGGCGTTGCGATAGCGAAGTGGAACGCAAGGACATTCCACAATGGTTTATGAAGATTACCGATTACGCAGAGGAGTTGCTATCTGAACTGGATAATCTCGAAGGCTGGCCTGAACAGGTTGTCACCATGCAGCGTAACTGGATCGGTAAGTCCCAGGGTGTCGATATTGAATTCGATCTAGTTGATAGCAAGGATAAGCTAAAAGTTTTTACGACCCGGCCGGATACCTTGATGGGTGCGACCTATGTTGCGGTTGCTGCATTACACCCGCTTGCAACAAAGGCGGCTGAAACCTCTTCAAATATACAGGCCTTTATTAAAGAGTGTATGCAAACGGGCACGGCCGAAGCGACAATAGAAACGCTGGAGAAAAAAGGCATTGATACCGGTTTCAAAGCAATCCATCCGATCACCGGTGATCGTGTTCCTGTGTTCATCGCCAATTTTGTTTTGATGGGTTACGGTGAAGGTGCGGTGATGTCAGTACCAGCCCATGATCAACGTGATTGGGAATTTGCCCGCCAATACGGTTTACCGATTCAGCAGGTGATTGCAGCAACGGATGGTGCTAAGGTCGATCTTAATAAAGCGGCCTTTGTCGAAAAGGGTATATTGATCAATTCAGGTAAATTTGATGGCATGACAGCTCTACAGGCCTTTGATGTCATTGCCACGCATCTGAAAAAGCGTAAAAAGGGTGGTAAGCGCACGACCTATCGTTTGCGTGACTGGGGTGTATCACGCCAGCGTTACTGGGGCGCTCCTATTCCTATTATTAATTGCGGGAAGTGTGGTGAAATGCCCGTGCCGGATAAAGATTTGCCCGTGGTGCTGCCAGAAGACATCAAGTTTGAGGGCGTCGGCTCACCGATCAAGAAAATGCCTTCGTTCTATAAGACCAAATGCCCCAAGTGTGGTGGCAAGGCAGAGCGTGAGACCGATACCTTTGATACTTTTATGGAGTCATCCTGGTATTACGCCCGCTACGCTTCGTCGGATAACGACAAAGCGATGCTGGATGAGCGTGCCAACTATTGGTTGCCCGTCGATCAGTATGTCGGCGGTATCGAACATGCCATTTTACATCTGTTGTACGCTCGATTTTTTAACAAACTGATGCGTGATCTCGGCCTCATCAAAACCAACGAGCCGTTCAAGAACCTGCTAACCCAGGGTATGGTCTTGAAAGATGGTTCCAAGATGTCAAAGTCAAAGGGTAATACTGTTGACCCTCAACGATTGATTGAACGCTACGGTGCCGATACGGCACGATTATTTATTATGTTTGCGGCCCCACCGGAACAAAGTCTTGAATGGTCTGATACCGCCGTCGAAGGTGCGTTCCGGTTTCTGCGCCGAATCTGGAAAATGGCCTTTGATCATATTCAACTGGGCCCAGTCGTTGAGCTGGACGTAACAAGCCTGGATGACAAGCAAAAGGTATTACGACGCCAGTTACACGAAACCATTAAAAAAATCTCGGATGATATGGGGCGACGCTTCACCTTTAATACCGCGATTGCCGCGGTCATGGAATTAATGAATACGATTGGCAAGTTTGAGGATCGCGGAAAACAAAGTCGGGCTATTTTACAGGAGGCACTCGAGGCCATCCTGTTGATGTTGTCTCCGATCGTTCCTCACTTTAGCCATAATCTGTGGCAGGAATTATGCCCCGGCACCGATGCGGTTGTTGATCAACCCTGGCCGGCAGCGGATGAAGAGGCGATGCAACGTGATGAGCTGGAACTGGTCGTGCAGGTAAATGGAAAATTGCGCGGTCGCATTAGTGTTCCTGCCGATGCCGATCGAAATGAAGTTGAGGAGATGGCCCTGGCCGATAAAAATGTTCAACGTTTTGTGGATGGTAAAGCGATCGTGAAAGTGATTGTGGTACCTGCTAGATTGGTGAATATCGTTGTTAGGTAATTACACTTATATATTTAAGCCGGTCATTCTTGCGTGTTTAATCGCATTATTAATCTCCTGTGGTTTTCGACTGAGGGGAGGCGGTGAAGTCCCTGCCGAGCTGAAGAGTGTTCATATCGCGGGTATCGCCGAGTATGAGATACTCAATCAGGAATTAAAGCGGGCCTTACAACGCGCAGGCTCCATCGTTACAAAAACCCCTGGTGACGCGCAGTCTATTATTAACATATCAGGTGAGGAGACCAAAAAACGTGTCCTGTCTGTTGATACACAGGGGCGCGCGGCCGAATATGAATTGAATTACCGCTTTAGCTTTTCTGTTACGGCCAATAATAGCGCTGGCGTAGAATCGGAGAGCAATCCAGGTAATGCCGCCGAAAAGTCTCCAGACCAGACGGTGTTAGTGCCTTTTCAGCAGATTAAACTGACACGCGATTTCCGTTTTGACCCGAACAATGTTCTGGCGACCGGGGCGGTAGAAAAACAACTTCAGTCAGAGTTGGTTAGATTTGCCGTACGGCAGATGCTACGTCGTATCCAGTCTCATTTAAACCAGCCCCAGGTAAAACTATCTGGGCAAAGTGAAAGCGGTCAGGCTGAAACGACCGGGGTAAAACAGGAATAAAATCAGCCCGCCGATCGTGGTATGCTGGTGGTATGAAGATTCCTTTTGCCCAGCTTCAAAACCAGCTTAAGAATGATCTAGCCCCCATTTATTTTGTTACGGGTGACGAACCTTTCCAGGTCGATGAGGCCTGTCGTATGGTCAGGGCGGCTGCGCAACAGCAAGGTTATACCGAACGGCAGGTATTGTATGTTGAACGGGGTTTTGACTGGTTTTGCCTTGCGGCGGAGAGTAATAACCTGTCTTTGTTTTCGGAAAAGAAACTGATCGAGTTGCGAATACCAACGGCCAAACCCGGCAGGGAGGGCACTCGGGCATTGCAGGAATATGCCGAGGTATTACCGCAGGATACCTGTTTGTTGATCAGCGCGGGCAAGCTGGAGTCTTCACAGACAAAGTCAAAATGGCTGAAGTCTCTGGAGCAGGCGGGTATCTTAATTCAGATTTGGCCAGTTGAGGTATCGCGTTTACCCCAGTGGATTCAACAGCGCCTTGCGCTGAGAAAGCTAAGTGCCGATCCGGAAGCTTTGAGGCTACTGGCTGATCGGGTTGAGGGAAATCTGCTTGCAGCCGACCAGGAATTTGAAAAACTACGGCTGCTATATGGCGAAGGAGAATTAACGACCGAGCAAATTCAGTCAGCGGTGAGTGATAGCGCCCGTTATGATATTTTCAGTTTTGCGGATACTGCTCTGGCTGGGGATCCTGAGCGGGTGACGAAATTATTGTTTGGCTTAAAGGCCGAAGGTGTAGAGGCCATTTTAATGCTTTGGGCCTTGCACCGGGAGATCCGTGTCCTTGGTTTGATCCATTCGACTATGGCGAGCGGTACCAATATCGACGCGGCGATGGCCGCACAAAGGGTCTGGGATAAGCGTAAGTCTTTGATTAGAGGGGCTTTGCAACGTAGTTCGTCTGAAAAGGTGCGGCAGTGGCTTAAGCATTGTCGGCAGGTCGATCGCATAATTAAGGGCCAGCAAGCAGGCAGAGCCTGGGATGAGTTGTTAGAATTAGCTTTACAGGTTGCCGATCGGCCCTTAATGGGGCAGATGAATTATGCTTAGATAGATCGTGCTCAGATGGATTATGCTCAGATAGATTATGCCTGGATAGATTATTTAGGGCGAGCTTAAACTATAGAGAAAGCCTGGAAATAGAGAGATCAAATGGACGCAAAATTCGATATCAAACAATACATGACCCAGCTTGGGCAACAGGCCCGTGCTGCCTCGCGTGAATTGATCAAAGCCGCTACGAATAAAAAGAATGAGGCGCTGTTGCATATCGCCAGTGTGATCCTGGAACGGCGCACAGAATTAATCGCGGAGAATGAAAAAGATTTGACCGCGGGTCGGGATAAAGGTCTCGATGATGCGTTGCTTGATCGATTAGCCCTGAACGATGAGCGCATTGATGGTATGGCAAAAGGTCTGCGTCAGATAGCGGCACTGGCGGACCCCGTTGGTGAGATCACCGAGATGAAATTTATGCCGTCAGGCATTCAGGTTGGCAAAATGCGCGTGCCCCTGGGTGTGATTGGTATCATTTATGAATCCCGTCCAAACGTTACGATTGATGCTGCAGCTCTGTGCCTGAAGTCGGGTAATGCCGCGATTCTGCGCGGTGGTTCTGAGGCTGCTTATTCAAACCAGGCCCTGGCAAAATGCATTATCAGCGGATTGAAAACGGCCGGTTTGCCTTCCACGGTTGTACAGGTGGTCGAACCAACCGATCGTGAGGCCGTCGGTGAGCTTATCACCATGTCAGATTATGTAGATGTGATCGTACCCCGCGGCGGTAAAGGTTTGATTGAGAGGGTCAGTGCGGATGCCCGTGTACCTGTGATCAAACACCTGCATGGTGTCTGTCACGTATATATAGATAGTAAAGCCGATTTAGATAAAGCCGTTAAAGTGGCCTTTAACGCCAAGACACAACGTTATGGCACCTGTAATACGATGGAGACCTTGCTGGTCGACAAGGCGGTTGCCACACAGGTTTTGCCAGAACTTGCTGAACTCTATAAAAAGGAAGGGGTAGAGTTAAGAGGGTGTGACGAAACGAAAAAAATTATTGCCGACATTAATTCAGCAACGGACGAAGACTGGAATACCGAGTATCTTGCGCCCATTCTCTCTATTAAAATAGTTGCCGGTATTGACGATGCTATTGAGCACATTCATCGATATAGCTCAATGCATACCGAGGCCATCATTACCGAAGACCTCGGTAAGGCGAGACGTTTTCTGACGGAAGTTGATTCAAGCTCGGTGATGGTCAATGCATCGACTCGATTTGCAGACGGTTTTGAATATGGCTTAGGTGCCGAGATTGGTATTAGCACGGACAAGATCCACGCACGTGGGCCGGTCGGATTGTTTGGCCTTACTTCGCAAAAATATATTGTTATTGGCGATGGACACATTCGTTCTTGAATTCCATTCTTGAATTGGGTTGCTGACTGCATGATAGGTATTTACGGTGGTACATTCGATCCGGTGCATTTTGGTCACCTACGCCCCGCGCTTGACGTTTATTCGTTACTTAGTCTCTCGAAAATCCGATTTATTCCCTGTGGCGTTCCGGCTCATCGAGATGCGCCTGTGGCGAACAGCCAACAACGGTTGGATATGTTAGCACTGGCCCTGGAAAGGCAGGCAAATTTTATGGTTGACGACAGGGAAGTAAACCGTTCGGGTACCTCTTATATGGTGGACACCATTAAGAGTCTACTGAAAGATTTTTCGGATGAGAAGTTTTGCTTAATTATAGGAATGGATGCCTTTGTAAAACTTGATACATGGAAGGACTGGAAAACGATTACCAAATTAGTCAGTCTGGTTATCACGCAAAGGCCAAGGTTTGCACCCAGTTCAATTCCGAGTTCGGATTTGATTCAGTACATGGATGAAAAACGTATTAATGACAAGGCGTCATTTCTTGATTCGCAACAGACACAGTGTTTTTTTTGTCCAGTGACACAGTTGGATATTTCGGCAACGAATATACGTGATTTAGTTCGTGCGGGCAGCGATGTTGATTATCTGCTACCCGAAAAAGTCGTGAACTATATCCAGGAAAATAATTTATACAGGTAAGAGGCCCTGAATGGAATATGAAAAGTTAACAGAGCTGGTGATCGATGCTCTGGAAGATATCAAAGGCATTGATATTCGCGTTCTGAATGTACGTGATAAAACCACAATAACCGACATCATGGTGATTGTGACAGGGAATAGTAACCGACAGGTCAAGGCCCTGGTTGACTCGGTGTTATCCCGTTGTAAAGAGAAGGACATTAATCCGATCGGTGTAGAGGGCGTTGATGCGGGTGAGTGGGCGCTGATCGATCTGGATGATGTTGTTGTGCATATTATGCAACCTGCGGTTCGTGATTTTTATAATATTGAAAAACTCTGGGGTGAAGAAAGTCCAGGTGCCCAGCTTGATCAAACCAGTTAGAAGATAATGCGTGTACAAATAGTTGCCATGGGGGATCGCATGCCTGCCTGGGTCCAACAGGGTTATAAGGAATATACAAAGCGCATCGGTGCTGGGCTGGACATCCAGCTTGTCGAGATCAGTCCAGAGAAACGCGGCAAATCGGCCGACGTGCAACGCATTATGCAAAAAGAGGCCGCGCGTATGCACCAGCGCATCCCGCAAAACAATTATGTGATTGCACTTGATAAAGACGGTAGCTCGTGGTCTACCGAGGTGCTGGCTGACAAGATTTCCGGTTGGCAACAGGATGGAACAAATATTAGTTTTCTCATTGGTGGTCCTGAAGGCATGGCCCGTGAATTATTACAAGAGGCGGATACATGTATATCGTTTTCAGCGATGACCTTTCCCCACCCGGTGGTGCGAATTATTCTTGCCGAACAGTTGTATCGCGTCTATTCCATTCTCAATCGCCACCCTTACCACAAGTAAGCAGACAACTAATCAGACAAAATGGACACCGATATCTATCTTGCCTCGCAATCACCACGTCGTCGTGAGCTGCTTAAGCAGCTCGGCGTTCGTTTTGAGGTGCGAATCGCCGATGTAGATGAACGTTATCTGCCCAGTGAGTCACCTGAACAGTATGTAAAGCGGCTGGCAACTGACAAAGCGAACGCAATCTGGCATTCACTGTCAGAGGATAGTCGCCGTCCGGTTTTAGGGGCTGACACAGCGGTTTGTATTGCCGGTGAAATATTAGGCAAACCCACGGACAAAGATGAGGGCATCGCTATGTTGCGTAGCCTGTCCGGCCAACAACACGAGGTGATGAGTGGGATTGCAGTGGTTGGTGAGATATATTCAGTATGTGTTAATGTCAGTCAGGTTAGTTTTAGGGCGTTGAGTGATGCCGAGATTGAGGCATACTGGGAAACCGGTGAGCCGCAGGGCAAGGCGGGTGGTTATGCTATTCAGGGTTACGCCGCTACATTCATATCCGAACTGCATGGAAGCTATTCAGGCGTGATGGGATTGCCGCTGTATGAAACAGCAAAACTCCTGTCCGAGCACAACATACCAATTTGGCAAAGCTGAGCGATGAGTGAAGAACTGTTAATTAATATTACACCGCAAGAGACACGTATTGCCTACATCGAAAACGGTGTATTGCAAGAGGTACACATCGAACGTACCAGCAGGCGAGGGTTGGTGGGTAATGTTTATAAAGGCAAAGTAAGTCGGGTTTTGCCCGGTATGCAGGCCGCTTTTATAGAGGTCGGGCTTGAAAGAACAGCCTTTTTACACGCCTCAGATATTGTCAAAAATGCAGATGAGGGGGCATCCCCAGCGAATTCCAGATCAGGCGAACTCAAGACAGAAGAACAAATTGTTAATTTATTGAGAGAAGGCCAGGAGATTGTCGTCCAGGTTGTTAAGGATCCGATGGGAACCAAAGGGGCGCGTTTGACCACGCAGGTATCCATTCCTTCTCGTTTTCTGGTATTTATGCCGGGGGCACAACACATTGGTATTTCGCAAAAAATTGAAGACCCTGAAGAACGACAGCGTCTAAAGGATATCATCCAGAGGCATGCGGCCGATTTTGAACCGGGGGGTTATATTCTTCGCACCGTGGCAGAAGGCATGAGTGAAGAGCTTATCCTGAAAGATATCCACTTTTTACAAAAATTATGGGTGGCAATTTCAGAACGCATGAATACCGAGACTACAGGTAGTTTATTGCACGAAGATATGCCTCTGGTGATGCGAACGATGCGCGATCTGGGTGATACCGATCTGGAAAAAATCAGGATCGATTCAAGAGAGACATCTGAAAAAGTTAACAAATTTGTAACCCGATTTATCCCCGAATTAAGTAATCGAATTGAACACTATCCTGGTGAACGTCCAATTTTTGATATCTACGGTGTTGAAGATGAGATCGTTAAGGCCATACAACGCAAAGTACAGTTAAAGTCAGGTGGTTATCTTATCATTGATCAGACCGAGGCGATGACGACTATTGATGTGAATACAGGTGCTTTTGTCGGTCATCGTAATCTTGAAGAGACCATATTCAAGACTAATCTTGAGGCAACCCAGACCATCGTACGTCAGTTACGTTTGCGTAATCTTGGTGGCATTATCATTATCGATTTCATCGATATGATGGATCCGGAACATCGTCGCCAGGTACTGCGCGCCCTGGAAAAAAATCTTGAGCGTGATCATGCCAAGACTTACATCAGTGAAGTATCTTCACTAGGGCTTGTCGAGATGACCAGAAAGCGCACGCGTGAATCATTGGAACATATTCTCTGTGAAGCCTGTCCAACCTGCAGTGGTCGAGGATCTTTAATGACAGCAGAGACGGTTTGCTACGATATTTTCCGCGAAATATTGCGTGAGGCACGCCAGTTTGATGCTCAAAAATTATTAGTACTGGCTTCCCAATCTGTCGTTGATGCCCTGGTCGATGAAGAATCAACCAGTCTTGCTGAACTCGAAGAGTTTATCGGTAAACCGATCAAGCTGCAGGTTGAGTCGGAATATACCCAGGAACAGTTTGATGTTGTCCTAATGTAATAGATATAAATAGATAAATCAGATGAAATGGATCAAAACCACGTATAAATGGTGTCACCGGACATTTTGGTACAGCCTTGTGGGTTTGATCATCACCCTTGCGATCGCAGTTTCATTATTCCGTTTGTACCTGCCTGATGTTAAAGGTTACCGAGAAGAAATTGAAGCCTTTGCCAGCGAAGTCCTCGATCATGATGTTCGCATCAATTCAATGGATGCAAAGCTGAGTGGTTTTACTCCATTGATTATTTTCGATGATGTTTATTTGCTAGATACTAAAAGTGGTAAGGAAATTATACATTTTGAAGAAGCCAGGTTAACTATCGATCTGCTACGTAGCTTATTCAAGATGGAGCTAGTTCCGGAAAGTTTTACTGTTATCGGTGTCGATCTTGGTGTCAAGCGAAAGCATGATGGGAGCTTTGCTATTCAGGGGCTGGATATCGACAAGATTGGAAAGCAGATGACTCTGGATCCTGATGAAAAGGGTTCTGATGAGCTGGCTAACTGGTTTTTTAAACGAGGCAAACTGGCTATCAAAAATAGCCGGGTAGTCTGGCAAGATGCACAGAAACATCGTAAACATAAATCGACGCAGTTTGAAAATGTAAATTTTTATTTGAGGAATGACGGTGACCGACATCAATTGACTGGAACCGTAACACTTCCAGTAGAGCTTGGCCGTGAGCTCGAGGTTGCCTTTGATTTTACTGGAAATATTCTCAAGCCAGCCGAGTGGTACGGTAAGGTATTTTACAAGGCAGACGGTCTTAACCTGGTAAACTGGGGGGTGAAGCCCAACTTTATGCACGCCAGCCTCGAACAGGGAACCCTTGATGTGGCCCTGTGGGGTGATTGGAATGCGGGTATCATCACGTCGTTTACAGCGGATGTTAAGGCAAAAGATTTTATTTTTAATTTTGGTGAACAAGAAACCCCTTTTAGCATGCAACAGCTCGGCGGTCTGGTTGATTGGCAGCGGAACGACCTTGGTTGGAAACTGAATGTCAAGGATTTTCAGTTTAAAGGAAAAAATGAGACCTGGCCGGTTTCATCATTATCGATCAATTACGCGAAGGAGGAGGAGCTAATCACGGCTTATTCAAGTTTCTTGCGACTTGATGACATCAAACAGTTATTAATCGATAGCAAAGTCCTTGATAAAGCGTTGCATTCGAATTTAGTGAAAATTGATCCTGGTGGCGATTTAAAAGATATTTATCTGGAGTATTCGTTTGATGAAACACAGGGACAGTTTTCTCTTGCATCAAAATTTAGTGGACTAAGCTTACAACCCTGGGAACATTTCCCTGGAATTGAAAATGTAACCGGCACGGTCTGGCTTGACGAAAGCAAAGGTAGATTTGAGATTGAAAGCACACAAGCTAAAGTGCTGGTTCCGGAAATGTTTCGTGTTCCCCTTGAACTTAGCTCATTACAGGGGAAAATAGACTGGTACAAAAAGAACAAGGCATGGCATGTGAATAGCGATGAGGTTGTTGCTACCTCACCTGACATCAAAGCGGACCTCGGATTTTATGCTCTGCTATCTGAAGATGGCACATCGCCGTATATTGATCTTCAGGTCAGTTATAAAAATGGAGATGCAAGTAAAACTCACAAATACCTTCCCGTAAGCATCATGGATGACAATTTAATATCCTGGCTGGATAATGCTTTTAAATCAGGCACGGTGAGTAGCGGTGGTGCGATACTCAACGGTCGAATGAAAGATTTTCCTTTCAAGGATCGCTCCGGTACTTTGTTAGCTGACTTCAAAACAAAAGATGTTGAACTTCATTATCGATCGGGTTGGCCAAACCTCATGGTGAACGATGCCGATTTAGAGGTGACCGGGTTAGGTTTGTCGGTAAAGTCTGGCAAGAGTACGTTATATAATAGTCAACTACATGATATCGATGTTTCTATCAAGAGTTTTGAGGCGCCAATCATATATGGACATTCCCGTCTACATGGGCCGACCAGAGATCTTACTAAATTTCTTGTCGAAAGCCCAATTTCGCCAGAAGCAAAAACTGTTCTGGATCAGACACGTATTTTGGGTAAGGCAAGCGGTAGTGGCATGCTGCAATTGCCCTTGTCAGAGTTGGTTTCTGCACGTGCGCCTTTACACTATGAGGTAAAAATTCAGCTCCACGATAACGAATTTAATGCGTGGCAAGGTAAACTGGTTGCCAAAAAAGTAAATGGTGATATAAAGGTTAGTCCGAAAGGTGTTTTTTCAGATAATATTAATTTCGATTTCCTCAGTGGCCACTCCAGCGCAAAGGTGTATACGACCACAATTAATAAACAACAAAATATACGGTTATCGATGCATGGGAAGATAGATACGAGTCAAATTTCTGAACATGTCGATCTTTCTGTGCTAGATCGAATTAGTGGAAAAACAGACTGGCAGGGAATTCTTGCGCTCGGTAATAAAGAGAGTCCGGGTTACTTCCAGTTCGTATCAAGATTGAAAGGTGTAGAATTAAAATTACCGGCACCATTGGCAAAAATTTCGAATACCGAAAAGCCATTTAATGTCCTGATCCAGTTTCCTGACAAGGATAAGTTGCCCATAAATATCAAATATGGGGGTGAGTTGTCTGCAGCGTTTGTTTTAAATCTGGATACCCTGAAAGAAAAACCCATTGATAAAGGGGACATTCTTTTTCCATTTACAAAAGACGGTGACAAGTCCACCACAGAGGAACCCCGTTTGCCGGAGCGTAGCGAGCTGGTAATACGTGGGCGGTTGTTGGAGTTTAAGGTAGACGACTGGTTGGCTCTGATTAACAAAGATGTAGATAAAAAAGATATTGGTTTTACCAGCCTTAACATTCCGATTAGACTCGACATGGATTATTTAAAAATTGTGACGAATGAAGTCGAGACTGATGAGGAGCAAGAAAAAGATCCACGAAAAATTGCACTATTCGACGGCGATATCCAGACACTTTTTTTTAATAATACCGACCTTGGACATGTTCGTTTCAAAATGGCCAGACATGAGGACGGTCTTTCTTTTAAAGAACTCTTTATCGATTCAGCTTATATGCACCTGGAAGGAGACGGAAGTTGGTTACTAAGAAATGGCAAGCAGCTCACCAACCTGGTGGTTGTTGTAACCACCGATAACCTTGGCCTTATGATGAGGAAACTAGGGTTTGCCGCGATCGTGAAAAATGGAACGGCCAAGGCAGTGATACAGGCAAATTGGTCTGATGCCCCCGATAAATTCAGTGTAGAAAAACTTAATGGTAACCTTGGTATCGTCGTTGATGATGGTCTCTTAAGTGATGTTAAACCCGGTGCCGGACGGTTATTAGGCTTATTTAGTCTGGCTGAATTGCCAAGGCGGTTGCTACTGGACTTTAGCGAGTTAAAAAAAGGTTTTTCATTCAAACAAATTGTTGGCCAGTTTGAAATTGAAGACGGTGATATGTATGCGGATAGTTTGAAGATTGTTAGCCCCATTGCGCTAATTACTATTCAGGGGCGCACGGGTCTTGCGGCCCGCGATTTTGATCAAATGGTTAGCGTTGTACCCAATGTATCTAATGCGATCCCTGTTGTTTCATGGTTGGCATGGGGGGGACAAATTGGCGCATTGGCGTTTCTTCTAGATCAGATGTTTGGGGATATAGTTAATACCTCTGTTACTACCGAGTATAGAATTACGGGCAGCTGGGACGACCCACAGATCAAAAAGATTGAAAAAGAGATACCAGATGATTTTCTGGACGACGAAGAAGAATACAAATAAACAGGTTTTGATCTATAATCTGCCGGTATGAATAGATTATCTTGTAATATCCGGTTTGCCTTGATTGTGAAGCTAATCCTGTTTCTGGCCGTATCTGGGTTGTCTTTTGCTGAGGAAAGTCCCCGAGCACTCACGCACGTGTTGACGGCAGAACAGTGGAATGTTCCTCGTCAGGCAAATACTATTCTCTCGATGCCCGCATTACAAACTGTGATGCAGGCATATCAGGCAGAAGCAGGTAGTCAGTTATTGATCAAGTATCCGGGCGGTGATGAGGGCACGCTATGGGCGCACGAGTTACGCGGCTGGCTGATTTCCTTAGGTGTCGCTTCTAATACTATTGAGTTAATTCCGGGTGCTGCAAAAACAGATCAACTTGAAATCAGTGTTATCCAACCCGAATAATAACAATCCACTAACGTTATAATCTTCTCATGGCAAAATTCGCTGCTATACAAATGGCCTCAGGCCCAAATGTTCAAGGTAATCTGACAGAGACCGGACGCTTGATCTCCCTGGCGGTTGAGGCTGAGGCCTCGCTAATTGTGTTGCCTGAGAATTTTGCGCATATGGGCGCAGAAGAATCAGACAAACTTGCTATTGCGGAGACCGAGGGGCAAGGTCTGATTCAGAGCTTTATGGCAGAACAGGCCCGGCAGCAGCAAATATGGATCATTGGCGGGACCATACCTATTTTGACAAGTGACAATACCCATGTAAAAGCAGCGTGTTTAGTTTTTGATGTAGACGGCGAGCAGGTAGCCCGCTATGACAAGTTTCATTTGTTTGATGTCCAGCTACAGGATTCCCAGGAAAAGTATATTGAGTCCGAGACCGTAAGTGCAGGCGATAGTTTAGTGTGGTTTGATTCACCTTTTGGCCGTATCGGTCTGGCCGTTTGTTATGATGTGCGCTTTCCAGAATTATTCAGAGAATTGATAAAACACGAAATTGAGATCTTTGCAATTCCATCTGCTTTCACCGCAACAACGGGGCAGGTGCACTGGGAAACGCTGATTCGTGCCAGAGCGATTGAAAACCTGTGTTATGTTGTGGCGGCAAATCAGGGTGGTTACCATGTGAGCGGTCGGGAGACTCATGGTGATAGTATGATCGTTGACCCATGGGGCAATATCATGGATCGTCTGCAACATGGTTCGGGTTTTGTGGTGGCGGACATTGATCTGAAACACCTGGCATTAATTAGGCAAAATTTTCCTTCTTTACAACATCGGCGGATACATTGCGGGAACATTCATGACGGATAAGCATCTACAAATAGCAACACAGAACCTGTTAATACCAGCCGAGCTGGACGAATCGATCTTGTCAAAAGTATTACATAGCATGATGGGTCACGATATTGATTATGCAGATGTCTATTTGCAGAGCAGTCGTCACGAGTCCTGGGTGCTGGAAGATAGCCTGGTCAAGGATGGGCAATACAATATTGAACAGGGTGTCGGCGTGCGTGCCGTCAGTGGCGAAAAAACGGGCTTTGCCTATTCAGATGAAATTATTCTACCGGCACTAACCTCGGCGGCGGATGCGGCGCGGGCCATCGCTCGGCAGGGGCAAGCCGGCAGTATCCGTAGCTGGGATAAACGTGCAGTACCCGCACTTTATACCGAAGAAGACCCTTTATCTGTGCTCAGCGCGGATCAAAAAATTCAACTCCTGCGTGCGGTGGATGCAGAGGCGCGAAAACAGGATCCTGCCATTAAACAGGTCATTGCATCTATTGCAGGTGTGCATGAGGTTGTGTTGGTTGCCGCCAGTGATGGAACGCTCAGTGCCGATGTGCGTCCGTTGGTAAGAATGAACGTCAGTGTGATTGCCGAACGGGATGGGCGCCGTGAACAAGGCAGTGCCGGTGGCGGTGGTCGCGTGACCTATAATTATTTTCTCGAAGAAGAACGCGCCCTGGGTTACGCCCGTGAGGCGGTGCGACAGGTGCTGGTAAACCTTGACGCGAAAGAGGCACCGGCTGGCGCAATGCCGGTCGTACTCGGACCGGGTTGGCCGGGAGTGCTGTTACATGAAGCGGTTGGTCATGGACTGGAAGGTGATTTTAATCGCAAAGGTTCTTCCGTATTCTCTGGACGTATTGGAGAGCAGGTTGCCTCAAAACACTGCACCGTTATCGATGATGGTTCCATTGCCCAGCGTCGAGGTTCATTGAGTATGGATGATGAAGGCACACCGACGCAGAAAAATGTACTGATTGAAAAGGGCATCTTGAAAAATTATATGCAGGACAAACAGAATGCCCGGCTGATGAATTTACCCGTGACCGGCAATGGCCGCCGTGAATCGTACGCGCATATGCCCATGCCAAGGATGACGAACACTTATCTTGCCAACGGCGACTACGATCCACAGGAAATTATTAAGTCCGTCGATAAAGGTCTGTATGCGGTGAATTTGGGGGGCGGTCAGGTTGATATTACTTCCGGCAAATTTGTTTTTTCCACCAGCGAAGCTTATATGATCGAAAAGGGCAAAATAACCTACCCAGTGAAAGGGGCCACCTTGATAGGCAATGGGCCGGAATCAATGAACCTGGTCAGCATGGTTGGGAATGATATGTCATTGGATACCGGTGTCGGTGTTTGTGGCAAAGAGGGTCAGAGTGTCCCGGTGGGTGTAGGGCAACCTACTTTACTGGTTGATCGGCTAACGGTAGGTGGGACCGGCACATGAGTCAGTTGATAAAACAAGCCAGGTCTGGCGACCCCGCAGATTTTAATACAGATGAATTAAAAAATATTGTTGAGACGATGCTCGGTGAGGCGAGGTTAAAAGGGGCATCGTCAGCAGAGGCCGGTTTAAATATTGAAACAGGACTGTCAGTCACGGTCAGGATGGGCGAGGTTGAAACGGTTGAACATAACCGGGATCGAAGTTTTGGTCTGACGGTTTATTTCGGTAAACGCAAAGGTTCAGCCAGTACCACGGACTTTTCCCGACAGGCTATTACCGATACCGTCCAGGCTGCCTGTGATATTGCCCGTTATACGGAAGAAGATGAATATGCCGGGCTTGCAGATAAAGATCGTCTTGCGATGACGTATCCTGATCTGAATCTTGATCATTCCTGGGAACTCTCTACCGAGCACGCTATTGAGATAGCCAGGCAATGTGAAGACTCGGCCCTGTCTTTTGATAAGCAGATAAGTAATTCGGAAGGTGGTTACCTTACTACGCACAAAGATTATCGAATTTATGCCAACAGTCATGGCCTCTGTGGACATTACTTCTCAACTCGACACAGCACAGGTTGTACGGTGATCGCCTCTAAATCAGAACGAATGGAACGTGATTACTGGTACAGTATTTCGCGTAAGCATGAGCATCTGGATGCCCCTGAGGACATTGGTAAAATGGCAGCACAGCGTGCATTGCAACGTCTGGGTGCGGTACGGACTAAAACACAGCGTGTTCCGGTTGTGTTTCAGGCCGAAGTTGCACGTGGATTGCTTGGGCATTTTGTGCGCGCTGTTAGCGGCGGTGCGCAATACCGTGAAGCCAGTTTTTTATTAGGCAAACTGAATGAAAGTGTTTTTCCAGAACGGATACGGATCGATGAACGCCCTCATATAAAACAGGCTATCGGCAGTGCGCCCTTCGACAGTGAAGGTGTCGTTAATACTGAGCACGATATTGTTACTGATGGCATCTTGCAAAGTTATGTGTTGGATTCTTATGCGGCACGACGGCTTGCTACGCAAACCACAGGCAATGCGGGCGGTGTACACAATCTATTTATCCAGCATGACGGGAAAGACCTGGCAGGCCTGCTCAAGGAAATGGGAACCGGCATTCTGGTCACCGAAGTGATGGGGCAAGGTGTCAATATCGTGACCGGCGATTATTCACGTGGTGGTACGGGTTTCTGGGTTGAGAATGGAGAAATTCAATATCCCATAGAAGAATTCACGCTGGCAGGAAATCTTGCAGATATATACAGGAATCTTGCGTTGGTTGGCAACGATGTGGATACACGGAGTAGTTTGTGTACGGGTTCGTGGTTGATTAATGAGATGATGATTGCTAGTAGTTAGGGGTTTTTTTCGCTAAAGTGAGATATGTAGTTTTTCGCCCCACTGGGGCAAGTTACTTTTCTTTGCTTGTCCAAAGAAAAGTAACCAAAAGAAAAGACACCCCGATGCTGGTGTCCCGCGTGAGTTTTGTTGTTTTCTGCGGTGTCCGGTTTTGATTCGCCTCCATGCTCAACAAAACCGGGCTCGGCTTCCCTGCCTCGCGCTATTTTATTTTCAAAAAACAACAAACCTCACACACCAGCCCATGGGGGAGGTTTGCTCGAAACAAGAACTGATACGCCTTTCCAGGAATTAACGCCGTGCTGGCTAAGTGGGGGATTCTCCATGGGTAAATCTTTGGTTACTTTCTTTTTGGACAAGCAAAAAGAAAGTAACTCGCTTCAGCGAAGCGAAAAAAACATCAAACTAAAAATAAAGCTGCTAATCCAAGAAATACAAAAAAACCGAGGACATCTGTAATGGTCGTCAATACTACACTGGCGGATAGTGCGGGATCAATATTCATTCGTTTGAGTAATAGCGGGATGGTCGCGCCTGCGATGGCCGCGACAATCAGATTAACGATGATCGCCGAACCGATAACAATACTGAGACTCAGGTTCTGATACCAGACTTCAGCAACGGCCGCGACAACGACGGCCCAGATAAGGCCGTTCCAGATACCGACACCCATCTCCTTAAGGATAAGACGCCTGGCGTTGGTACTACTGACCTGTCCCAGCGCCATGGCTCTGATGACAAGCGTCAGGGTTTGACTGCCCGCAATGCCACCCATACTGGCGACGATCGGCATCAGCACGGCGAGCGCGATCAGTTTATCGATGGTGCCGTCAAACTGACGTATCACCCACGAGGCCAGGATCGCGGTGATCAAATTGACACCTAACCAGATGAGGCGGCGCCGAGTACTTTTGATCACGGGTGCAAACAGATCTTCTTCCTCATTCAAGCCTGCCATCCCCATGAAGGAGTGATCGGCCTTGTCACGGATGACATCTACTACGTCATCAATGGTGATACGGCCTAGCAACTTATGGTCTTTATCTATTACCGGCGCGGTAACCAGGTCACGGCGTTCAAATATGTTGGCCACATCCTGTGCTGGCATATCCGCTCGAATACCTTCGACTTCACGATCCATGATCTCGGCGACGGTTGTGTCGGTATCGTGAGTGAGCAGGTCGTTAAAGGGCAACAGGCCCAGAAAGACGCCCTCTCGATCGACAACAAACAGGCTATCGGTGGTAGCCGGTATTTCTCCACGTCTTCTCAGGAAACGAAACACCACGTCCAGGCTGATGTCGGCACGGACCATCACCGTGTCCAGATCCATCAGACCACCGGCAGAGTCTTCCGGGTAGGCAAGTACCGAACGCAGCCGTTCGCGATCCTGATACTCCATCGTGAGTAACAGTTCCTGAATAACATTCTGCGGCATCTCGGGCAGAATGTCGGCAAGGTCATCGGTATCCAGAGTTTCCGTCGCGGCGATCAGGGCTTCGGCATCCATCTTGTCGATGATGACGCTTCGCGCTTCGTCATTCAGGTGTAATAAAACCTCACCTTCATGTTCAGCGGGAATATGGGGCCAGATGCGTTCGCGTTGGTTACCGGGTAGTGCTTCGAGATAATGAGCAATTTCGGCGGGGTGCAGGGCTTCAAAAAGTAATTCGATCTGCGTGGTATCATTCGCGGTAATCGCGTCACTTAACTGAGCGAGGATGTTGGCGTTTTGCTCTTTTTCATTGTTGACTTTGTTATTCATCACAACCACTCCTACAACCACACCCCAGGCTGACGCAAGTGTAGCAGGGCCGAATGATAAAATCGATGTTATGGGGAATGTGTGCTCAGTGGGAGAGGGCTGCGGGTGCATATTTTCCCGAGTGGTTACAATACCAGAGCCAGGTCGTTCGAGTTGTTAGTTATTCGTTTTCCTCAAAACGGTTGTTAATCAGTTGGCAAAGAAGGTCGAGCGCCTGTTGTTCATCGTCACCGTCAATGATAAGTTCAATAGTTGTGCCTTTTGAGGCCGCCAGCATCATAATCCCCATGATACTTTTCCCATTTACGATCTGACTCTTCTTGGCTACTTTTATTTCGGATTTGAAAGTCTGTGCCAGGGTGACAAACTTTGCAGCCGCACGAGCATGCATGCCTAATTTATTGATAATTTCAATATTTTTACGAAGCATGCATTTCCTTACGTTGTCCATTGTGGCCGGTTGCTTGCTGAGCGAGCTTTGCAGATGTTAAATTTTTTATGAGTATATCCATAGTCATGACAGTTCACGGTGGCGGATAACAACATTGTTATATTTCTCTTTTAGGACGTGGCCAATCTTTTCAGTCAGGTAGACAGAGCGGTGATAACCGCCTGTACAACCTATCGCGATGGTCATATAGCTTCTGTTTTCTTTTTCAAAAGTGGGAATCCAGTTATTGATAAACGTCGAGATATCGTTGTACATTCTGACAACATCGTCATGTGACTCCAGGTAGCTGATGACATCATCGTCTTTACCCGTTTTACTCCGCAACTCCGGTACCCAGTGAGGATTGGTGATACAGCGGACATCAAAAATAAAATTGGCATCATTGGGTATGCCATGTTTAAAGCCGAAAGATTCGATCAGGATCGACATGCCTTCCTGGTTATCTGATTCTACACATTGCTGGATCAGTTCTCGTAGCTGGTGGACATTGGTATGACTGGTATCAACGATACGGTCGGCACTTGATGATACCGGCGCAAGGTATTTGCTTTCACTTGTAATGGCCTCATTTAATGAAGTCTCGCCCGAACTTAACGGGTGTTTGCGTCGCGTTTCACTGAAACGTTTGATTAGCGTCTGCTCATCTGCGGTTAGATAAATTACCTTGGTGTTTAGTTTCATCGCATGCAATGTTTCAAGTAGCTCAGGAAACTGTTCAAGATTCTGGGCCAGGTTTCGTGCATCAATCCCGACTGCAAATTGTTCTGAAATTGGATCAGCAGCATGGGTGATCTGAACCGCCAGTGCATGCAGCAGAGCCATTGGCAGATTATCAATACAGTTGAAACCAACGTCTTCGAGTGCCTGTAGAGCAATCGATTTTCCTGAGCCTGATAAACCACTTACAATAATTAGTTTCATGATGTTTTGAATAGATATTGTTGTCGTTTTTCCAGCAGTGTACCTGCATCCTGCCCATGGTTGTAGAGTATATAATTCTTTATTGCTGTTTCGACGATCACTGAAAGATTTCGCTTAGGGTGAGCGTGGATAAGCTGAACGGGAATCCTGTGGTTGAGGATTGTGAGATGTGACGGTGTGCCCGTTAATGTAGGTTTTAATACGCATTCATCTCTAACGAGTTCGACAATTAATTCTAGCGGATATTGTGGCAAACAGATGTCAGCTGAGAATAAATCCGAAATATTTAGAACCCCCAGATCACGAACGGCTAGCAGGTCTTTTAACATGTGTGGGCTTTTGCCCATGATTTGGTCTGGGATCCGGTTCTGGTTCAGATCCTTTGCCTGGGTAAAATGTACAACATCATCACTTATGAATCGATGGCCCCGTTCAATCAATTCCAGTGCGAGTGTACTTTTGCCAATACCGGCATTACCCCGTATAAGCAGGCCAATATCAAGGACTGACAGAAATACGCCATGTTCGCAATGTGGTGTCTCATCCATATTTGAAATCGTTTTTGGCCCAGAGATGTTTAAAACAGGGATTATTTATTATCCGATAATTTAATACCAGGAACGAAGTAATATTAGTAATGAAAATACACTAAAATCAAGTTTATGAGTGAAAAAGCAGGGTTAACTATGTGCCACTATTCCAGTTACTCAGAAGTTTATGTATTTCTTCGCGGCTATCGGCTTCACGTAGTTTAGTCCGGAAATCTTCACTACTAAACATTTGAGCCAGTTGGGCGAGTACTTGCAAATGTTCGTCAGTGGATTCTCTGGGGACGAGCAGGGCAAATAAAAGGTCTACCGGTTGATGATCTGCTGAATCATAGTCAACGCCTTTTTGGAGCTTGATAAATGCACCTAGAGTGTGGCTGTTATCATTCAAACGACCGTGGGGAATGGCGACACCGTAACCAACACCGGTACCCCCCAGGCGCTCACGCGCCAGGAGGCTATCAAATACGTCATTTGATGAAACTGTATCTTCGGTGCTGGAAATCATCTCGCTCAGGTGTTCCAGGGCACGTTTTTTACTTTGTGCGTCGACACCGCAGGCGATGCGTTCGGGTATTATCAGATCAGTTAATAACATGGTGTTCTTGTTTATTTCCTGTTGTTTATTCTTCGGTGTGTTTCTGGGCACGGCCTTCGCTACGATGGTGATTTTTGACTTTTTCCTTGTGCTTTATTATTTGCCGGTCAAGCTTGTCAATCATTGCATCAATCGAGGCATACATATCACCATTGACCGCATCTGCAAAGACATCGGCACCACTGATGTGGATGGTTGCTTCGGCTTTTTGTCTTTGTTTTTCGACGGTTAATATAACATGGACATTAGTCACGCCATCAAAATGGCGCTCTAATCGCTCGAGTTTGTTTTCAACATAATTATGTAATGAATCGGTTATTTCTACATGGTGTCCAGTGACATTTATTTGCATAGTATGCTCCTTTCATATTATCAGGTTAGCCGTTTGCGTTCATTCGATGGTGGTATCGCCATTGCTTCACGATATTTTGCGACGGTTCGCCTTGCGACGTTAATTCCTTGTTCGGATAGAAAATTAGCGATTTTGCTGTCGCTTAGTGGTTTTCCAGGGGCCTCTGCGGCGATAAGTTTTTTAATGAGGGCTCTAATTGCGGTGGCAGAACACTCACCCCCGTCAGCCGTTGAGACGTGACTGGAGAAAAAATATTTCAATTCAAAAATACCACGCGGTGTATGCATATATTTCTTGGTAGTCACACGTGAGATCGTTGATTCATGCATTTCGACGGCCTCAGCAATGTCGTGCAGTACCAGGGCCTTCATCGCCTCATCCCCATATTCAAGAAAGGCTCGCTGTCGTTCCACGATGCAGGTGGCGACTTTGAGTAGCGTTTCATTGCGGCTGGCGAGGCTCTTGATGAACCAACGGGCCTCTTGCAGATGGTTTTTCATGCACGTGGAGTCGGCACTATTTTTGGTTTGTTTGACCATGTTGGCATATTGGGCGTTGATCCGAATGCGTGGCGCAGCATCTGTATTTAGTTCGACTTTCCATTTACCTTTAATCTTACGCACAGTGACATCGGGTATAATATACTCGGCCTTGCTCGGCGTGATTTGACTGCCTGGCCTGGGATTAAGCGATTGAATAATTTGAATGAGTACCTTCAGTTCATCCTCATCAACGCCCAACTTACGCATCAATTGATTAAAATCTCGGTTGGCCAGCAGCTCGAAGTGTTCGGAAACCAGTTTGAAGGCGACATTATTTTCGTCCGACTCACCCAGTATTTGTTTCAACTGCAGAATAAGGCTTTCCTGAACGCTTCGGGCAGCCACCCCTGGAGGGTCAAAGTTTTGGATACGATGTAGTACGGCTTCGACCTCATCAAGTTCAATTTCCAGTTCTGCGGGCAGTATCTGCCGAAGATCTTCAATTTCAGCGCGAAGAAAGCCATCATCGTCTATGGCGTCAATGATGGCGTCAGCGATTAACAGATCAGAATCTGAGAAGGGGGTAAGCTGCATTTGCCAGCGCAGGTGTTCCTGTAAACTTTCGGTATTGGTATCACCGATTTCCCGTTCACGATCAGATTCCTGGTAAGTAGATGAAGAAGTCGTCGTCTGGATATTGTCATAGGTATCTTCCCAGGTGCTATCGACGGGTAAATCTTCAGGAATTGTATCGGTCTGGATACTGTCCTGTTCGCCGGTGTTTTCCTTTGTGACTTGCTCTGTTTCATTTTCGGTCTTGTTGCCAGACTCGTTTTCACCATCCTCTGCAACTTCGAGCATCAGATTTGAATCGAGAGCTTCCTGGATTTCCTGCTGAAGTTCTAGGGTCGACAGTTGCAACAGTTTGATTGCCTGTTGCAATTGAGGAGTCATGGTGAGGTGTTGACCAAGACGGAGTTGTAATGCTTGTTTCATCAGTTATTCTTTTGAGAACCTGCCGATAGAATTGCAGGTCATAGTTTAATTCTAGCCTAGATTTGTCCTTACACCGAGCAATGATTTAGAGCGTAAATTGCTCCCCAAGATATACCTTCCTTACCTGTTTATCGGCCAATAACGTCTCAGGTTCACCTTGAGCGATGACTTCTCCCTCATTCATTATGTAACCGCGATCGCATATTTTCAGGGTTTCTCGGACATTGTGGTCCGTTATTAACACCCCAATGTCCCGATCGCGCAAATGCTGGATAATTGATTGAATATCCAACACCGAAATCGGGTCGACACCGGCAAATGGCTCATCTAACAGGATAAATCGGGGTGTGGTCGCCAGGGCTCGGGCTATCTCAACCCGGCGTCGTTCACCACCAGAGAGGCTCATACCTATATTCTGACGAATATGGGTGATATGGAGTTCCTCCAGAAGCTCTTCAAGGGCATTTTCCTGCTGGGCCGGTTCCAGGTCATCACGGGTTTGCAGGATGGCCATGATATTGTCCGCGACCGACAATTTTCTAAACACCGATGCCTCTTGCGGCAAGTAGCCGATACCCATGTGAGCCCGGTCATGCATGGGCATATCGGTTAAATCACGATCATCCAGATAAACATTGCCTTTTTCGGCATCAACCAGCCCGACTACCATATAGAAGGAAGTGGTTTTACCCGCGCCATTTGGCCCGAGCAGGCCGACGACTTCACCGCTATTGATATGAAACGAGACATTTTTCACAACGCTGCGACGTTTGTATTTTTTTGCCAGACTTTGTGCTGCGAGTGTACTCATTCTTTAGGTGGGGTCGTTTGCTGTTCCTGGTCGTTTGAGTTATCGGTAACCGGTTGAATGATAGCATGGACTCGGGAATCGCTGTCTTCATCTTTATTGGCCTTCACCGTGCTATTGAGCGTGTCATATTCAATAAAGTCACCGCTGAAGCGATTGCCACCCTGAACAACCTGAGCGTTGGTTTTTAGTACAAGACGCTCTTTGCTTACAAAGTACTCCATATAGTGGGCACGGGATTTAACGATATCCTTATTGTCTTCAGGTTGTTGTTTGAAGGTGGCGGGATTTCCGCTGATCGTTATCTTGGTTAATCTGCCTTTGCTTAAATAAACGGTAATTTTGTCAGCCTGGATATCCAGTGTGCCCTGTTTTAGATGGACGTTGCCGAGGTACTGGCTAACTTCCTCTTTTTCATTGACCTCAACTCGGTCAGCCTTGATGTCGATAGCTTGCTCCCGGTCACTAAGCAGTGCCCAGCTTGCATTAATGCCCGTCATAACGAACAGGAACACCGTCAATAAAGAGAAACGCGTCGATTTAATCAGGAACATAGTGTCCTCGGGCCTGAGACTTGAGTGTTAACGTCCCATTTTCCAAATTAACATCCATACCAATGGCATTGATAGTACTGTTTTTTCCAGTAATCTTCACCTTGCTATCGGTACGGGCGTGTTTTTTTGTGAAATCTATGTGCAATTTGTCGGTCTCCAGGAGGAGTCGTTGGTCTGGGTTGGGAGATTGTCGTTCAATTTTGACGTTTCCGGACAAATGCAGAATTTCAGTGTTCTTATAGCCGACGCCGTTGGTTGAGCTTGCCTGCCAAACTGGCTCGGTTTTATCAAAGATTTTAACGACAGGATGTTGTACTTCGATAGTATCGTTATCGGGAAAATGCTCCAGATGTTGTGCAGACAGGTTATAACTGGCCGTGCCGCTCTTGTCATACCTTGTGGCATTAAATACGCTAATAAAGTAATCGGGATCATGACGAAGAGAGGGGTCAGCGGTCTCGGGAGATTTATCAATGGAGGAGGATAATTTATAAGTGAGCGTGGCAATGGCCAGAACCACAATTAAAACGATAATGTAGTAAAGCTTGCTCATTTACAGAAAGGTATTCAGTTGTTCTTCCAACGTGCCCTGGGCTTCCATGATCAATTCACATATATCTCGGGCCGCACCGTGACCACCACTGTGTTCGGTGATCCAGTGAGCATGCTTTTTTACAATGGGATGGGCATCTTGTACCGCAATGGCGAGTCCGACTTTTTTCATTACCGGCAGGTCGACCACATCATCTCCCGCGTAGGCGGTCTCCTCAGGACGTATTTCTAATTTAGTGATCAAATCGTCGAAGGCTGCAATTTTGTCGAGGCGTCCCTGATAAAGGTGCTTGATGCCCAGGTTTTCCATACGGTGAGTCACCAACTTTGAGTTTCTTGCCGTAATCACACCCACTTCGACACCCGAGCGTTGTAATAGTTTTATTCCAAGACCATCCCGGGCATAAAAGGCCTTGTATTCCTGACCATCATCACCAAAGAATAAGCTGCCATCGGTCAGTACACCGTCGACATCGAAAATAACCAGTTTGATTTTCCTTGCCTGTAATAAAACATCTTGCATCTGAATACCTTCTGTATTTATACAACGCCTGCGCGTAGCAAGTTATGCATATTTAGTGCACCGATGACCTTGTTATCATCATCGACGACAGGGAAAGCGTTGATACTTTTTGATTCCATTAGCTGTAGCGCTTCGGCGGCAAGCCTGGATTTATTAATCGTCATACAGCCTGTGCTCATGACATCCCCGATATTGATATCGCTGATTTTAATCTCACCAATTTGATTTCGATCATGATCAAGTAATCTGCGTATATCGCCATCCGTAAAGATGCCCAGCAATACACCTTCTTCGTCGATGATCGTCGTCATTCCCAATCCCTTTTTGCTCATCTCTTCCAGCGCTGTGCTCAGGCTCGCGCTGACCGGGACTCTGGGGACATCGTTACCAGAATGCATTATATCTTCTACGTGCAGGAGTAGCCGCTTGCCAAGACGGCCCCCTGGGTGAGAACGGGCAAAATCATCCTGGGTAAAACCGCGTGACTCCAGTAAGGCGATCGCGAGTGCGTCACCCATAACTAATGTTGCGGTGGTGCTGGATGTGGGCGCTAAACCTAATGGACAGGCCTCTTTTTCAACGCTGACATCGATATGGAAGCTTGATTCCTTTGCCAGCCGGGATTGCGGGTTACCGGTCATGGCAATTAAGGGCACGTTGAGGCGTTTAATCAGGGGCAGGATAGTCAGGATTTCATCGGTTTCCCCTGAATTTGATAAGGCGAGCACGACGTCCTGGGCGGTGATCATGCCCAGGTCACCATGACTGGCTTCACCTGGATGCACGAAAAAAGCCGGCGTGCCGGTGCTGGCCAGGGTGGCGGCGATTTTGTGGCCAATGTGCCCAGACTTACCCATACCCAGGACGACGACACGCCCCGTGCAGCGCAACATCGCCTCGATGGCATCGGTAAAGGTATCATCGATTCTTTCGAGTAACTTCTCCGCGGCACGCGTCTCGGTTTCGATCACGGCCCTGGCAAGCTGAGCGACTTTATTTTTGTCCATATCGGCCCTGTTCAATTACCGTTGTTGAAAATGGCTTATTTTAAGAATATAGCGTGGCAAGGCATAGAATGCCCGACTTTATTTATACTATGGGTGGACGACGCCAAAATAAAGATAGGCCATGTAGGCAATGTAAGCACAGAGCAGGAAACCGCCTTCGAGTCGATTGATGCGTCCTTTGCCTCGAAAGCCATAGGCAAAGAAAAATAA
>ENA-ORDP01000410-ORDP01000410.1-marine-sediment-metagenome-genome-assembly--contig:-NODE-410-length-28431-cov-10.061496_pt1 | contig 28431 bp, 26 predicted proteins | sample MGYA00248627_ERZ508539 | MGnify/ENA primary metagenome ERZ508539 (study PRJEB26208, sample SAMN05571518) | marine sediment metagenome | biome: deep sea; feature: Hydrothermal vent; material... | reverse complement strand
TCGCTCTCGCCCATCCATGGGCTTCGCAACATAAGGTCATCCATGACCCAATCCCGGAGGGAGAGGGGGCTATGGTCCAAATACTTTATATATTCGATTAATATCATAATAAAAGGAGCAAAGCCCGGCTGCTGAAAAGCAAATCACCAGGTCAAATCATCTGGAATTTTATATTCAGCATAGGGATCGTTCTCGTCAAGTTCGGCTGTTTCATTATCAAATAAAATGATACGTTTTTCATTTCGCTGCTGAATTTTTTCAGCAATGGAGCGGGGCACCAGTTCATAACGGCCTTCTATGCGAGCAATACCCAGGTTTCCCTGCATAATTTTTTGTTTCATGGCCTCGTTAATATAAATTCGTTTAACTTTTTTCTGATGTTCGAAGTTATAGGGAATATCGCATTGTTCATTTCGATCAATGCAGTTGGCGGTAATGAGTTGATTGATTTCAGCAGAAATAGCTTTCTTTTTAGCCTGCTCCTGCTTTCGCTGATTCAATTCACGGTCACGCTTTGTTTTTTCGTCGGCGGCCTGCCGGGCTTTAAGATGGGTTTCATCAACAGCCGCCTGTTTTTGATTGCGTTGTTGTTTTTTCTTTTTCTGCTTGTCCTTGTTGGCTTTTTGCACCTGCTGCTTGCTCACGAGGCCTGCTTTAAGGAGCTGTTCCTGAAATGGATTATTCATGCCGTTGTCTCATGGTTATTTTGTTTGGGGGGTAGATAAGTTGATGCGACAAAATTGATCTAATCCGGATCATCAGTCCGGCAGATTATATCCAGAATTTCAGGTTAATCCTATTCTTTATAATCTACCGGTAAGTGCTGAGTGATGCAGATTTTGTCTCGATTATTGAACAGTGCCAGAACCTCATCGGCCTGCTTGCGTTTCTGGCCGTTGCAACTGATGAGGCGCTGAACCTTGAAATAGTTAAACGCATCGGCATTGCGGTAGATTTTGCGCGTAAAACAGGTGTCGTGGTTTGAAATAAGAACGGGAACTCTGTTGTGGTCACACTGTTCTGCCAGTTGCGCCAGTTTTTCTTGTTGTGGCAGATCAAATCCGCCGCGGCTGTAGTGGGTAAAGTTGGCGCTGTCAGACAGTGGAACATAGGGCGGGTCGCAATAGATTACATCGCCCTCGCAAGAAAGATTGAATGACTCTTCAAACGAGCAGTTGATGAAACTTGCTGATTGCGCCTTGTGATGAAAGGCCAGCATTTCCTTTTCCGGAAAATAAGGTCGCGCGTAGCGTCCGAAGGGGACGTTGTAACCGCCCTTTGAATTATAACGACAGAGGCCATTATAACCGTGCCGGTTAAGATAGAGGAACAAAGCCGCTTTCCGACGAATATCCTTCGTCGTATTGAATCGTTTTCGCAGAGCGTAGTAACGCTCGGGATTATTGTATTTACCGCTGAAATAAGGCTTACAGTAATGGATAAAGGCAAGACCTTCTTCTTTCAGGTATTGATACAGATTAATAAGATCAGTATTGGTATCACAGAGCAGGTAGCCAGGATAGTCGGCATTCAAAAACAGGGCGCCAGAGCCGGCAAAGGGTTCGATCAACCGCTGTCCTTGCGGGAGCAGTGCCTTGATCTGTTCAAGGACCCGGTACTTGTTGCCGGCCCATTTTAAAAAGGGCCGGATGGCCGTTGAGTCTGTTTCGGCCGGACTGGCTGTCTTCATCAGGCCATATCCTTGATGAAAACTTTTGCTTTGCGCTGATAGTTGTACAGTGTCCGCCGTTTGACAGGGAGTTGGTCTAACGAGCCAGGCTTGAATCCGTGCTCACGAAACCAGTGCGAGGCGCGCGTGCTGAGTACAAACAAACGATTGATACCGAGTTGGGCGCTTTGTTTTTCGATATAGTTTAGCAGGGCATTACCGCGCCCCTGGGTACGATAGTCCGGATGCACCGCCAGACAGGCCAGCTCGCCGATTTTTTCCTTTATATAAGGATAGAGCGCGGCGCAGGCAATAATAGTGCCGTCACGTTCCACCACGGTAAAATACTCGATTTCCATTTCCAGTTTTTCACGCGAACGGCGTACCAGAATGTCCTCGGCTTCCAGCGGCGCAATGAGTTCAAGAATACCGCCGATATCGTCCAGCCTGGCCTGGCGCGTATCCTCAAAGGGATTGGTCATTAGCAGGGTGCCGCTGCCATCGCGGGTAAACAGCTCCAGTAGCAGGGCGCCGTCGATATGACGGTTGATAATATGCGTGCGCGTCACGTTTTGCCCGCAAGCACCGATGGCTGCTTGCAGGCAGTGCTGGATGGATTCACTCCATTTGTGTTTCTTGTTCAACAATGTTTGGGCCTGACTGAGAGTCAGTTCACGGATCAGCCGGTTACGACTGTCGGTCAGACCCTTGCCATCGATCAGATAAATCAGTTTATCGGCCTTGAGCTCAGAGGCGACGGCCGAGGCGACGTCTTCTGCATTAAGATTAAAAATCTCCCCGGTGGGGGAATAGCCAATGGGGGAGAGCAGGGCGATAGCAGAGGAATCCAGCAGATTCTGGAGCGCAGCTGTATCAATCCGACGGACTTCGCCCGTGTGCTGGTAATCCACACCATCGCGCACGCCCAGGGGCTGGGCGGTGATGAAATTACCGGAGAGCACACGGATACAGGCACCGGCCATCGGTGAATTGGTTAGCCCCATCGATAACAGAGCCTCGATTTCCTGGCGTACGCAACCGGCGGCTTCCTTGACGCAGAGAAGGGCTTCATCGTCGGTGATGCGCAGGCCATTAACATAATGTAGCCGGGCCTGATGTTTATTCAGGCGGGCTTCGATTTGTGGACGGCAGCCATGTACCAGCACCAGTTTGACGCCAAGACTGTTGAGCAGGGTGAGATCGTGCGCCAGGCTTGAGAATTGCGCGTCCGCCAGCATTTCACCACCAAAAGCGATGACGAAAGTGCGTCCGCGAAAGGCGTTTATGTAGGGGGCGGAATCTCGAAACCCGCGGACGAAAGTTTCGCTATCGGAAATAGGACTCATAAATAGTTAATGGGGTTATTTCCAAGTATTTCTCTTTTTCCAACGGATTTTGGGCAGCAAAAGTCCCAGAAATATGCCACCGAGCAGGACGATGGCCCCGGCGATAAACCATTCCCGTTGGGAGCGATCCTTGAGTATCTGGTTTTCCTGGGCCATCATTTGCAGTTTCTTTTCAAGAGAAATATTCTGTTGTTGCAGTTTGCGGTTTTCCTTGTCAAGCAGGATGGGTTTGGCCGCGACCTCGCCGAGTCGGCTGAGTTGGCTTTCTGCCGTCTTGACCCTGGCCAGCAGATCCTTATTTTTGCTCTTCAGTTCGTGTCGCTGTTTGCGCAGTTTCTTTGTCTCTTCCTGCAATCGGGTATTTTCAGTTTTTAATTTACCGAGGTTCTTTTCCGCTGCTTGCAGTTTTAATCGTGCGATAGGCTCCGGACTCAGGTACTGGGAGCGGATCCAGCCTTCATCGCCGTTCTCGGTTCTGACTCGGGCATAACCCGTATCGGTCATTTCGAGAACGTCCAGTTTGGTGCCGCTGGGCAGGGTGCGGATGATCTGGTAGGTGCTGCCCTGCCCCGTGCGCAGGGTAATGACCAGTTGGTCGCTGACATACTGGATGTCTTCTGCGTGGTTCAGGGGGGAAATAAGGATGAGAGCAATAAATAGTAGCAGTTTCACCTTGAGGCCTTGTTTTATTTTGTAATGGCAGTTAAGCAGGGGCCATTAGATTAATTCTTACGGGATTTCGCACAATTTTTTCGTAGGTTAGGGGCTTAGAACTGATTTGTGCAGCATACATTCTCCATTATAAATTATATATAAAGTAATTTTATTTAATAGGGGGGGACCCCTCAAATGTGTGATTATTCACGTTTTATCTGATTTGTTACAGTCAAGAACAGGCTTTGGGCGATCTGTCATATCAATGTCATATTGCCTGGGTGTAATACTGATCTTGATGCGGTAAGGTATCAATATGTCATAAAATTGTCATTATTCACAACGGGATAAACTATGACGGACGAGAATAATTCCAGAGTGTTGGTGGTTGAGGATGAATTGGCCATCCGGGAGATGCTGAGTTTTACCCTGGCGCGGGCAGGTTTTGAAGTACTTGAAGCTGAGGATGTTCGCGAGGCGACTGATGTGATTGCCCGGTCGCGACCGGATGTGGTGCTGCTGGACTGGATGTTGCCGGGGATCAGCGGCATTGATTTTGCCCGGCGTCTGCGGCGGGAAGAGGTCACACGTGATCTGCCTATCATCATGCTCACCGCTCGCGGTGAGGAGTCCAGCAAGCTTAAGGGCTTTGCCGTCGGAGCGGATGATTACATTACAAAACCTTTTTCAACTCAAGAACTTATTGCAAGAATCAGGGCGCTGTTACGGCGTTCCGGGCTAAGCAGGGAAGAAGAAATGGTGGTGATCGAGGGGCTTAGCCTTGATACTGCCGGCCACCGGGTCAATATTAAAGGTAAGACAGTGAAACTGGGACCCACCGAGTTTCGCTTGTTGCACTTTTTTATGACCCACCCTGAACGGGTTTACAGCCGCGACCAGCTTCTGGATCAGGTGTGGGGAAATCAGGTCTATATTGAGGATCGCACCGTGGATGTTCACATTCGGCGTTTGCGCAAGGCACTGGCACCCTTCGATTATGATGGGCATGTGCAGACCGTACGTGGTTCCGGCTACCGATTTTCCAAACGGGTATAAATCCGAATGGCGGTGAAAGAGTTCTGGCAATTTGTGGTATTAGGCCTGCTCGCTATCCTGCTGGGGGCGATGGCGGATCACGTCAAAATCGCGCTGTTGATCTTTCTGCTGGCCTGGATTGCCTGGTATTTCAGTAACCTGGTCAGGTTGGCGCACTGGCTCGACCAGAGGAAAAAATACTCGCCGCCGCTATCCTACGGTCTCTGGGAACACGTTTTTACAGAGATCTACCACATGCAGCAGCGCAAACGCCGCCGCAACAAAAAACTGGTCAGGTTGTTGAGTCGTTTCCGTGAGTCCACCGCCGCTCTGCCCGAAGGTGTGATTGTCCTGCGCGAGCAGGGCGAGATTGAATGGTGGAATGAAATGGCCGGTGAACTGTTGGGACTGAAATATCCCCAGGATGTTGATCGGCGTCTCACCAACCTGCTGCGCAACCCTGAGGTGATGGAATATTTCAGGGATACGGATAAGGAAAAAGCGGTCCGTTTTCCCTCTCCCATCGCCGAGTTAAAAATTCTCTCGCTGAAGATCGTGCCCTATGGCAATAATCAGAAACTGGTGGTGGTGTGTGATGTGACGCTGAACAAACGAGTGGAAGAAATGCAGCGGGATTTTGTTGCCAATATCTCCCACGAATTGCGCACACCGCTGACGGTGATCAACGGTTATCTGGAAAACCTGCTGGAAGACTGTGAAGATCTGGATGCCGAGCGTCTGCAGCATACTTTCCGGGCGATGCAGCAGCAGGCGATCCGCATGCGCCAGCTGACGGACGATCTGACGACGCTGTCAAATGTAGACAATGATAAAGTAGGGCCTCGCAGTGAGATAGTTAATGTGCCACAGATGCTGGGAAGTCTGCATGAAGAGGCGCAGATCATCAGCGGCGAGAATAAATATACCCTGGTATTCGAAGTGGATAGCGAGCTGTTTCTGCGTGGCGATCCCCGGGAGCTGGATGGCGTATTCAGCAATCTGGTGGTGAATGCTATTCACTATACGCCCGCTGGTGGAGCTATTCGGATTCGCTGGTATCGGGACGAGACGGGCGCCCACTTCGAGGTGAACGATACCGGCATCGGTATTGCTCCCTATCATATTGAACGTCTTACCGAGCGTTTTTACCGGGTGGATATCGCGCGTTCACGCCATACCGGAGGCTCAGGGTTGGGACTGGCCATCGTTAAGCGCGCCCTGCAACGGCATCAGGCTGATCTACGCATTGACAGTGAAATTGGCCGGGGCAGCACTTTCATCTGTGATTTTCCTGAAGATATCATTCTGTTGAAAAGTGAGATCATGCCCCCCAGAAGCCTGAGGGGCTGACTACTGTCATGCAGACGGGAGTGGAGCCGGACCCCCCCCTGAATCGAAGCGCTGATCTACGAACTGAAGGAAAAATAGACTATTATTATAGTAACGCACAACATGCAGCAGACCGCGCGCGTATCCGACGGCGTTCATGTATTAAAGGTGAGTTAATCGAGCATGGCGACACCAGGAGTATATTCACTAACCCGAAAAGGAAAAAGGCGGAAGACTACATTACAGGACGCTATGAATAAAGACAGACACAAGGTACAAGATACAAGAGGAGAGATACAAGTCCCTTTTATCTCTTCATCTTTTGTCTGGTATCTTCTTTAAAAGATTGAGAGATGATTATGGACAAGCTAAAACTGGGACAGCATATTTCGCAACAATTCAATGAGGAACTGGAGGATATCCGGACTCGCGTTATGTATATGGGCGGTATCGTCGAGCAACAGCTTGCCGACGCTATCAAGGCGCTGACCACGAAAGACGCCTCACTGGCGGAAGTGGTGGTGACCAATGATTACAAGGTGAATGCGCTGGAGGTTTCCATTGATGAGGAATGCACTCAGATTTTGGCGCGGCGTCAGCCGGCGGCCAGTGATTTGCGTTTGGTGATCGCGGTTATTAAAACTATCACCGATCTTGAACGCATTGGCGACGAAGCCGAGCGTATCGGGCGCATGGCGCTGCACTTTGCAGAAAAGGGAGGTGAAAACAAGATGCTGGCGGGAATCGTTCACATGGGCGATTTGGTGGCCAAACTCCTGCACGATGCCCTGGATACCTTTGCCCGAACCGACAGTGAAGCTGCGGTGACGGTTGCACGCGGCGATAAAAAGGTCGATCGGGAATATGAAACCATCCTGCGCAACCTCATGACCTACATGATGGAAGATCCTCGTACTATCCCGATTCTGGTAGATATGATGTGGTCAGCCCGCGCACTGGAACGCATCGGTGATCGCTCCCGCAATATCTGCGAATATGTGATCTATCTGGTCAAAGGCAAGGACGTGCGGCATACCAGTGTGGACAAGGTGGCTCATGATGCACGTAATTTTGTTAGAGATCGGGACTAACTACATGATCCAAATACCAGAATACATATAAAACACTTTGCTAATAACCAACACAAGGAACCGAGATAAGCGATTACCTCGTTCCCACACAGAAGCCTGGGAACCAGCAAAAAACGCCATTTCTTTATGTGTATACGCCTGTGCTAGTGTAGTGTCCTGAATAGTATGTCTATTAAGAAAGCCAGTAAATACGCGAGTGCAAGGCGCAGACCGCAGGGAATGGCCGCTCCCTTGCCAAGGTCTGCAACGCGGCAATCGCGTATTTAATGGATTCCCTTCGGGCGAGACGAAAGAGGCCATCTGGGGTGTTGCGCCCTCTTGAGGCAGGACGGCTGCCCCTGCGAGGACGCGCCTACCATCTGACCTCTTTCGTCTCGTCTTAATAGGCATACTATTCAGGACACTGCACTAGGTTAGAACGACAGCGAGGAATAAATAACGTGCCTACTTATGATTATGCCTGTGAAGAAAATGGACAAACCGTAGAAGTCCAGCATCGGATGAATGAAGTGATCAGCAACTGGGGTGAACTATGCGACCGCGCCAGCATTGATGCGGGGAATACCGCAAGGAATGCGGCAGTGAAGAAACTGGCGACCGGTGGTCAGGTCGTGCGCAGCAGCAGTCTGGGTGACAGTGCGCCGCCCTGTGCCTCCGGTGGTTGTGGTCGAAGCTGCGGTTTGTGATGGAAGTTAATGCCTTCGCTCAACCCAACAGGCACATTTTGTTGGACTCTGCACTAGTAACGCGGCATGCCGTCGATGTGTAGCTGCGATTTGGGTAGACCGTGTTCTGTTAATTTGCGGCTCAGCAGCTTGAATCTTTCTTCGGGGCCATTCATATAAATATCACAGGCCGATAGATCCGGGTGATCCTGTAGCAGTTTGTCTCCCCAGTTTTGCAATTGCTCTGCGATGTCTGCTGGCGACCTGGCGGGCAGCGTTTCTGCGCTGTAAACAAAATGATCTTCTGCATCATTCCATGCGCGGCAGTAATTCTCCAGGTAGTGAGGGGTATCGGAGTTGACAAGCCAATACAGGTGTATGGCCTGTTTCGTTTCGCGTGCGAGCGCATGTTCAATCAGGCTTTTAATCGGTGCAAAGCCGGTTTCGTAAGCAATAAAGATCAAGTTCCGTGGCGAATCTTCATCAAGATGAAAATTACCATAAGGGCCAATGACGGTAAGCTTGTCTTTGAGCTTGATGCGATTGAAAATATAATCTGAAAATGCATCCCCCGGGTTATGGCGAAAATGAAACTGCAGGTACATGCCGTTACAGGGGCAACTGGCTATCGATATTTCATGTGGTGGCAGGCCCTCGATTTCGAGACGGACATATTGCCCGGCAAGAAACTGTAACGAATGACTGCGCGGGGTCCGCAACTGTAACAGGCGGATATCGTCACCAGCGTTTTCAATCCGGTAAACACTGGACTGAATTTGCTGTTCGGCAATATCATGGGCACTGCCTGGTTCATAGGCCTCCAGCAGCAGATCGCTTGCAGGTTTGCAACAGCATAGCAGAATCTGCTCATGCCCCCGTCCGTTATTTTTGAAAACATAATCAGAATGCAGGCGTTCGGCAATCTCACCTTCCAGCAGGCTGGCCTGACATTTTCCACATTGGCCATTACTACAGTTGTATTCCAGCGTAATGCCACTGCGCAGAGCGGCCTCGAGCAGGGTTTCGCCGAATTCAACATTAAACTGGTGACCGCTGGGTTGCAGGGTGACACGTACGCTCATATAAAGGATCCTTTAATTTCTCTGGATTTGATCTCCCGCCGCTTGCTGCGGGGTTGTTTATTATCCGTAGCCTGTTTTTATGAACAGCTACGAAAATATTTTTTGCAGATAAAATAATCCAGTGACAGTTTGCCGGGGCCATATAAGGTGAGCATCAACAGCGCCAACCCCCAGAGCATATGCTGGCTGAGTCCCAGTGCGCTGATATCCGGATACGATGTGGCGGCAACAATATTGAACACGAATAGCGCCAGGGCAGAATAGCGGCCGCCCAGGCCGATGATGAGCAGGACGGGTAATACCAGTTCGGCTGCGGTGCCCATGTAGGCTGCCACGGTGGGAGAAAGCAGCGGCACACTGTACTCATACTCAAACAGCATAATGGTGGTATCGAAACTCTGGATTTTAGTGAGTCCCGATTTGAAAAAAGCCGTGGCGACCCAGAGTTTCAGCGCCAGTTCGATGAGGGGGGTTATCGTAGACAGAACGCGGCCATAGAGGGAGTCGAGCGCAAAGATTTTCTGAACCAGGATAGAATTTTTGATGCCGTCAAAATTGGCCATGAGAGTTCCTTGATTTGTAACCACTGGGAACAGCTAAAAACCAGTCTGGCAGAGTGTAAGGCAGCGGGTATTGCCATAAACTAGCCTGTCCCGCCGCCTCATCCGGTGAACGACTTGCGTTTACCCCTTGGTTTTGCCACCGGCAATTCTCTTGCAGGTGCCTTTTGGGACATAAACCCAGTCCGTAGCCACCCTGTCCTTGGACGACTGTCCGGCGCAGGCATGGCCGCTGCTACCGCAGTCATTCATTCCGGCCTTGGCGATGCCGTAACATTTTTCCATACCGGGTTTGGCTTTGGCTTTGGCGGCGAAGGCTGTCGTTGCGCCGGTCATAAGACCGAGAGCGATCATGCCACTTAGCAGGAATTTCATGTTTTTCATTGTGTTCTCCATTTATGGGTTGACTGTTTGCTGGTGTCCGCACAGCATTGAATGACGGACTGTGCTGATATAACTAGACTTGATCCTACTTGTCAATCTTTCAGGTCTCAAAAAATTATTTATTTGACTGGACTGACAGGCATTTCTGCTCCACATTCTTTGTGGTGCTACATAATGCAGGGGGATGTTTTTATTTGCCTGTAAGAATTTGGTAGATATCAATCGTTGCATAAGTATTCGCATGTATTTTATCCCCTCACCCCAACCCTCGTCGCTCTCGCCCATCCATGGGCTTCGCAACATAAGGTCATCCATGACCAAATCCCAGAGGGAGAGGGGGCTATGATGCAAATACTTATGCAACGATTAATACCTGGGTCTTGGATGCTGTTACTGGCCAGGCGCAGGAGCCGCTTGAAACCATTGGGGCACGCATCAGTCAGGCTTTGATAAGCACGGCGGGAGTAGTTAGCTGAATGGTTCTGGCGCTGTATTTTTGTTACTGCCGATGCCTCTCGATGTCCCAATTTTTCTCTTCCAGTGTTCAGTTTTGCGGGGAGAGGAGTTCTATGATTTCCGCTGATTTGGCTATGCTGTCCTGATAGCCCAGTTCGATCAGCGCCCGGCAATAGCCTTTTTCAAACAGCAGATAACTGGCCAGACTGGAACTGTTGCGGCTGTAGGCGCCTATGCTTTTCAGTAGAAAACGCAGGCTGGTGGGTAGTTCATGCAGGTATTCCAATGCAAGCTCGCCCAGATTGCGGCTGGGCGATATCACCAGCACATCCACCTTGCGCAGTTCAATCCCGTGCTGAATACGTTGTTCCTCCGGGATAATTTCAATAGTTTTATTAATACGCTGGAGACGCTCAATGTCAGCCGAGAGGCTGTCAAGGAAAATGCTGTCCAGCGCATGGCCGGCAATCTGGGCGAGACTGGGTTCCTGCAGGTGGCGGCGGCGGGGGATGCCAGGCAGGACTTCCTGGCGATTGCCAATGATCAATATTTTGTCTGCACCCAGATGCAGGGCCGGGCTGATAGGGGCGATCTGACGCATTGAACCATCACCAAAAAATTCCCGGTTAAGGCGCACGGGCGCGAAAATAAAGGGGATAGCCGAGGAGGCCATCAGGTGGGTAACGGTAATTTTGGCACGTGAGCCAATGCGTCGCGAACGGGCCCAGGGTTGCAGAGAGGCATCCGCATGAAAAAAAGAGACCGACTGCTGGCTGCTGTAGCCTGAGGCCGTGATGGAGAGGGCATGGAGATAACCCTGGTCGATAGAATACTGGATGTCCTCGCTATGAATATACTCTTTTAGCAGTTTTTCCAATGGACTTCGGTCGAACAGAGAGAGGGAGCCCCGGCGCTTATTCATGCCGGCGGAAAACATGGCCAGAAACCAGTTAGTGCTGGTTTTTAACAAGCTCCAGCTGTCCGTTTTGAAAACATGCCGGGCATGGAAGTTTGACCAGATATCGTGAATGCGCTGGACTGATTTATTGAAGTTATAGGCATGGGTAGCCAACGCGGCCGCGTTGATTGCCCCCGCCGACGTGCCGCAGACAATATCGAAGGGATTATGGACGTCATCAGGCAGCATTTCCGCGATAGCCTTGAGTACTCCTACCTGATAGGCCGCGCGCGCGCCTCCACCGGACATAATGATACTGGTTTTTCGTTTTTGTTTATTCATATGATCTAAAGCATGGCTCTCTTGGGCTTAAGGCAAGTATAGTCCAGGAACCGTTGCATTTTTCGGACCGTCTGTTTGTTTATTTTGCCATAGTGCAATATAGTTGGAGCGCGACGCTGTCTTAGCTATGTTGCAACTTTAATATGATCCATAACCGGGAGTCATTTCTTGTCTGACAACATTGCCGCGATCGATCTGGGTTCTAACAGTTTTCACCTGCTGGTTGCCCGGCCCATGGATAAAAGCATACAGATGATCGATCAGGACAAGGAAATGGTCCGCCTGGCTGCGGGGCTGCAGGCGGACAAAAGCATTGACAGTGAAACAAGAGAGCGGGCACTGGAATGCCTGTCCCGCTTTGGGCAGCGCATACGCCATATCAGCCCGGATGCCATTCGCATTGTCGGTACCAATACTCTGCGCGCCGCGCGCAAAAACAAAAAATTCATCAAACAGGCGCAACTGCTGTTAGGACATGAGATTGAAATCATCTCCGGCATTGAAGAAGCACGCCTTATCTACCTGGGGGTGGCGCATAGCATTGCCAGTGACAATGGTCGCCGTATGGTGGTGGACATCGGTGGCGGGAGTACCGAGATCATTGTCGGCGAACGCTTCGAACCCCTGCGTATGGAAAGCCTGTATATAGGCTGCGTAAGTATAACCCGGCGTTATTTTCCTGATGGAAATGTCAGCGCCAGACAGGTTGGCCGGGCGCGGCTTGCAGCCCTGCGGGAACTGGAACCGCATATTAAGCTGTTTCAGAAACTGGGATGGACTGACAGTATTGGCGCCTCCGGTACAGTACGGGCAGTGGAATCGGTGGCGCGCGCCAATGGCTGGGCCAATGGCGATATTACTGCGGCGGCACTAACGAATATTATTCAGAGTTATGTCCATGCAGGCAGTCTGGATGCCGTCGATCTTGCGGGGTTGAAAGTGGAACGCTCGCCGGTCTTCCTGGGAGGCGTGATTATTCTCGCCGCTGTTATTGAAGCTTTTGATATTCAATCGATGATGGTGTCCAGCGGCGCCCTGCGGGAAGGTTTGCTCTATGATCTGATCGGTCGTAGCCAGGAAAAGAGCACCCGCCAGCAGGCGGTGACTGATTTACTGAGACGTTGCCGACTGGACAAGGCACATGCCAGGCGGGTCGAAAAAACCGCCACAGCGTTGTGGGCGCAGGTAGCGGCAGACAATGCGTTGAGCGGCAGTGACTGCCAAAAAATGCTGGGCTGGGCGGCCCGCTTGCACGAACTGGGATTGAGCATTGCCCACAGCCAGCACCACAAACACGCAGGTTATTTTCTTCGCCATGCCGATCTCTCCGGTTTTTCCTGGCAGGAGCAGCAGGTACTGGCGGCCATTGTACAGGCTCACCGGCGTAGTTTTCCGTATGATCTGTTTGCCGGCCTGCCCAGGGTCTGGCGGGAAAAAGCGATGCAATTGGCCTTGCTCTTGCGTCTGGCGGTGATTCTGCACCGCAGTCGCAGCACCGCAGGCGTGTCCGTGCCGGACTGTCAGTTGACAGAAAAAACCCTCCGCCTGACCTTTTCACGCAAATGGTTGCAACAGCATCCCCTAAGCCTGGCAGATTTTGAAGAAGAAGCACGGCTACTGGCCAAGCGGGATATCGAGTTTACATTTAAATAATGCATCAATGATTGTTTCGTAGCGGATCGGTGGTGCTGTAAACGCCAAAGCGAAATGGCCTATGTCCCCCACAAATGTTGCTGACAAGCCTGTTAAACTCTAAGTATTCTGTAACTATTCAGGTAAGCGATCATTCTAAATAGCTGTTCCAAATACCAGATCACAGTGTATATTCCACGTTCGTGATGATTTAATTCAATTTGGGTAAACCGCTGCCTCTGGCGGTGAGACTCGAAAAGGCTCTGCCGTTCCGTCGTGCAGAGAAGGGAATAGTTTTTTTGAGGCGGCAAGTTTTATTAGTACCTTAGAAATGATTTTCTGTGCATTTTGCAGAAAATTATTTCGTGAAGGTACTTATACCCCTCAAGGGGGTACTGAACAGAGTCTTGTGGTTTATCCAGGTTAGGAATCAGATCCGATTTTGAATTGTGCTACCAGTTCCTGCAGGCGTCGGGACTGTTGGAGTAATTCCTCACTGACCTCGGCTGTGCGGCTGGCGCCGGCGGCGGTTTTTCCCGCCAGTTCGTTGATACTGACGAGGTTACGGCTGCTTTCCTCCATCACGGCCCGCTGTTCTTCTGCGGCGGCAGCTACCTGGATGTTGCGATCGGAGATATCACTGATATTGCCGGATATCATGGCCAGGGATTCGGCGGCTTCCTCGACCTGTTCGGAACAGCTCTCCGCCTGTTTGCTGGCCGTTTCCACCGCGTCGACGGCCTGGTGTGTGCCGGCCTGCAAGGATTCGATCATTTCCTGGATCTGGGCCGCGGATTCCTGGCTGCGAGAGGCCAGGCTTCGGACTTCATCTGCCACCACAGCGAAGCCCCGGCCCTGTTCGCCGGCGCGGGCGGCTTCGATAGCGGCATTCAGCGCGAGCAGGTTGGTTTGTTCTGCAATCTTGGTTATGACTTCAAGCACCACACCGATATGCTCGCTCTCGGAATCGAGATTGCCGATGGTTTCTGCGGAATGCCTCATTTCATTGAGCAACATGTCGATACTGCCCAGCGTATTGGTGGCGATCAGGGCGCCGGATCGGGCGCCGTCAGTGGCGGCATGTGAAGACTGGGCGGTTTCACTGGCATTCCTGGCAATTTCCTCGGTGCTGGCGGTGGCCTCATTAATCGCAGTGGCGGCCTGAGCCGTTTCATTGCACTGGGTGCGGGTGCTTTGTTCTGTTTCTTCGGAAACCTCGGCGATATTGTCTGCAATGGAGGTGATATGCCGGGTGACATCACTGACCTGCTGCAGACTACCCTGGAATTTCCCCAGCATATTATTGAAGGCGCAGGCCACTTTTCCAATTTCATCACCTTCAGTATGGATCTGCACCCGTTGCTGAAGATCAGCCTGCTGGTCGATTAACTCGATGGTATGGCGCAGGTTATCGAGTGGTTTGTTAATCACTCGTCGCAGGATGTAGGCTATCAATAGCAGGCCCAGGGTGAAGAGTCCGACCTGAATCAGTGCCGAGATGAGCAGGTTATGGTCAACCTCAGCATCCAGTTTCTTGAGGGAATAACTGATGCGTACCGCGCCCATGACATCACCGGACTTGGCATTGACGTGGCAGCTGAGGCAGTTGGTGCCACGGTAGTTTTCCGATGCCCTGATCGGATTAATGACCGTCAGTATGCGGCCATTACCGGTGTTGTCGATCCGGTCGATGGCTTTACCCCCCAAAGCCTGTCGATCCAGCTGATCCACCGCTTGTTCGCTGCTATGGCCCTTGCCAAAGAGTTTGGCCACGACAGGGCTGCGGATGATGCGGGCATCGGTTATGCTGGGGCGATCCAGCAGTTTACGGCGCAGTATTTCACGCTTGTCCATGGTGTTGGTGATCATCATGGTGTTCACCGCATCAAAGTAGCTGTCGGCGGTATTCTTGCTCTGCTGTTCAATCACCTCTTTGACCATGGCGCGTTCATTGTGGATCATGTGCAGAATGATGGCTGCAGGAATGACCGTGAAGACAAACAGCAGGGTAAGATTTATCTTGCTCGAAATCGAAAGGTTGTTGAATCTATTTTTCATTTTTAACTACCTGATAATAAAAACAATAAAAATAAAATCATTCTAAAATAGACGGAGGTGTGGCCAATTGGCGGGATTAGGCAGAACAATGACTTCGCGCTAATATTCTCTTAGTCTAGGTATCGGCGTTTACGTCCGTATGTTTAGAAAAATAGCGGCACTATTCATGTCGTTATTCGGGGTCTGGTTTTGATAAGCCGTGGAGGGTGTTTTTTGTGTGATCTGCCGAGCTTGCAATGAAGCAGGAAAATCCCCTAAAGTGGAGCAAGCAGGGTATATAATCAATATCTTACAAGATTCTGAGCGTATTTTGGGGTGAATATTCACATGGAGGTTTCAGGGGCGGTGTCAAATCCGGTAGTTTAGTAGCATTGATATCTTTGTAGCCTCGATTAAATCTGCCTCCGGCTCCGGGAAGGTCATTAATTTAGTCACCAGAATTTAGCAACCAGGGGGGGAAACATGCCGCGGGAATATGATGAAAAACGGGATTTTATCCGTATTACTGTCGATAGCGACATCAAGTTCAGCCTGTCCGGTTCAGGACAGGAGGAATACGGAAAAGTCACCAATTTGAGTGGCCGGGGGATGATGTTCATCGCCGACCGTTCACTGATAGTGGAAGACCGGGTCGAGGTTCAGATTCATCCGGAAAATAATGTTACCCCGCCTTTGCATGCGAATGTCCGCGTGGTGCGTGTGAACAAGCTGCGTCATGCGGATGGTTATGAAATCGGCGCGGTGATCCAGGAAATTCTGGATGATTGAGTGGATAGGCAGGTGGAACTAATAAGCTTTGACTGACCGGCGCCTGTCATGACATCTAATTTCATCTCGGATGCGCAGTTAGAGACATTATCTGCGCAGGTGGGTAACGTTCTCCTGGCGCGGGGTTTGATGCTGGCTTGCGCTGAATCCTGCACCGGGGGCTGGGTGGCAAAATCACTGACGGATATTGCCGGTTGTTCGCGCTGGTTCGAACGGGGTTTCGTCACCTACAGCAACCGCGCCAAGCAGGAAATGCTGGCAGTTGATGTAGCCTTGCTGGAGCGTTATGGCGCGGTCAGCGAAGAAGTGGTGCAGGCTATGGCGGAGGGCGCTCTGCGTCACAGTCAGGCCAGTCTCACCCTTGGACTCAGCGGGATTGCGGGGCCGGGTGGCGCAAGCGAAGACACCCCCGTAGGACTGGTCTGGTTTGCCTGGATGCGCAAAACGAAAACAGACCGGCTGGAACGGCTTTCCAGACAGCAGATTTTCGCCGGTGACCGGGAGGCGGTGCGGCGTCAGGCCGTGGCCTGTGCCCTGGAAGGTGTGCTGATCATTCTGGGTGAGCAAACCTGAACCTGTTGTTTGGGGGAGGGCGGCGAATGAATCAGGGCTGACCCCGAGACTCAATCTATGGAATAATGCCAGGGTGAACGTGGTAGATCGGCTAGAAAAATCTGAATCGGAAACCAGGGATGTGGTTTCAAGATTACCAAAATATATAGCAAGCGAGGTTGATAAAAATGGATGATGGCAAGCAAAAGGCATTAAGTGCCGCCCTGAGCCAGATTGAGAAGCAGTTTGGCAAGGGTGCGGTCATGCGGCTGGGAGACAATAGTGCGGCCAGGGATGTGGAAACCATTTCCACCGGCTCCATCAGTCTGGATATAGCGCTGGGGGTGGGGGGGCTGCCCAGAGGGCGGGTGGTTGAAATTTACGGTCCGGAGTCCTCGGGGAAAACCACGCTGACCCTGCAGGTGATTGCGGAATGCCAGAAAAACGGGGGCACGGCGGCATTTGTGGATGCGGAACACGCGCTGGATCCGATGTATGCGGAGAAACTGGGCGTGAATGTCGACGAACTGCTGGTGTCGCAGCCCGATACCGGTGAACAGGCGCTGGAAATTACGGACATGCTGGTGCGCTCCGGTGCGGTGGACATCGTGGTGATCGACTCGGTGGCGGCCTTGACGCCCAAGGCGGAAATCGAAGGTGACATGGGTGATTCCCACATGGGATTGCAGGCCCGCTTAATGTCCCAGGCGTTACGCAAGCTCACCGGCAATATCAAGCGTTCCAATACCATGGTGGTTTTTATCAACCAGATCCGCATGAAAATCGGCATCATGTTCGGTAACCCGGAAACCACCACCGGCGGTAATGCACTGAAATTCTATGCGTCAGTGCGCCTGGACATCCGCCGTATCGGCGCCCTGAAGAAAGGTGATGAAATCATCGGTAATGAGACCCGGGTCAAGGTGGTGAAAAACAAGGTTGCACCGCCCTTCAAACAGGTGGTTTTCGATTTGCTGTATGACGAGGGTATTTCCCGTGAAGGTGAAATTATTGATCTGGGTGTAAAGGAAGGACTGGTCGACAAGGCTGGCGCCTGGTACAGCTACAAGGGTGAGCGTATTGGTCAGGGCAAGGATAATGTGCGTAACTTCCTCAAGGAAAATACCGCCATGGCCATGGAGATTGAAACCCGGATCCGTGAAAAGCTGTTGGGTTTGCCAGAAGCTGAAAAGCCGCCGGAACCCGAGGCGGCGCTGGCCGAAGAGTGAATGCGCTGAGCACAATCGATAAGGGTGGCCGGGTGACCACCCTTTTCATTTGTATCTATAAATAGTTTTTTCCGGCTGTGTGATGGCAACCTCTATTCGTGAATCCGCTATGAATTATCTGGCCAGGCGGGAGCACAGCCGGCTGGAGCTTGAGAAAAAACTGGCCGGTAAAGGTTTGGATAAAAAAGAAATCAGTGTAGCCCTGGACCGATTGATGACTGATGGCTTACTGAGTGATGCGCGTTTTGCCGAGTCCTTTGTGAATGCACGTATACAACGCGGTAACGGCCCCGTAAAAATACAGGCTGAGCTTAAACAGCGCGGTGTGGATGATGTCATTATTAGCCAATATCTGAATTTGCCGGAAGCGGACTGGTATGAACAGGCTCGCCAGGTGCGCTGCAAACGCTTTGGTGAGATACTGCCGGGCGAGTTTGAACAACGTATACGCCAGACGCGTTTTTTACAACAGCGTGGCTTTACTCACGAACAGATAAACAGGGCATTGAAGGTAGATTGAAAAAATGAAGCTCAACAGCCCGGCCTGATATTTTGTGCGGGTGGCCGAAGAAAGTGTCTGTGGTGCTCTGCTCGACCCTGTGTTTTTAGTCTTATTGAAGTGTAAAAATCTATGAAAACCAGTGCAGAACTTAGAACCGCCTTTCTTGAATATTTCAGGGAACGCGGTCATGAAGTCGTGCCTTCCGGTTCATTGGTACCGGTTGATGATCCAACCCTGCTGTTTACCAATGCGGGGATGGTGCCGTTCAAGGATGTTTTTCTGGGCAGGGAAACACGCGCTTATGTGCGTGCTGTCAGCGCCCAGCGTTGTGTGCGTGCCGGTGGCAAGCATAATGATCTGGAAAACGTCGGTTACACGGCACGCCACCATACCTTCTTCGAGATGCTGGGCAACTTCAGCTTTGGTGATTATTTCAAGCGTGAAGCCATCCGGTTTGCCTGGGAATTTCTAACCCTGACCCTGGGCCTGCCGGCAGAGAAACTCTGGGTCACTATCTACGAAGAAGACGATGAGGCTGCGGATATCTGGTTAAAAGAAATGCAGATCGATCCGGCCCATTTCAGACGCATCGGTGCGAAGGATAATTTCTGGTCTATGGGCGACACGGGTCCCTGCGGTCCCTGCTCTGAAATTTTCTATGATCATGGCGAAGAGATTTCCGGCGGTCCCCCCGGTAGTCCGGATGAAGACGGCGATCGTTACATCGAGATCTGGAATTTGGTATTCATGCAGTACGACCGCGACCGCGACGGCGTATTGCATCCACTACCCAAACCTTCAGTGGATACCGGCATGGGTTTAGAACGGTTGGCGGCTATCCTGCAGGGCGGACACAGTAACTATGATATCGACTTGTTCCAGCACCTGATCGCCGCCATGATGGCCGTGAGCGGCTGCGAGGATAAAGACAACAATTCCCTGAAAGTCATTGCCGATCATATTCGTTCCTGTAGTTTCCTGATCGTCGATGGTGTGATACCCGCCAATGAAGGCCGCGGGTATGTCCTGCGCCGTATAATCCGTCGTGCAGTGCGCCACGGTCATAAGCTGGGGGTGCGCGATCCTTTTTTCTACAAACTGGTGGACGCGCTGGTGACGGAAATGGGCGAGGCTTATCCCGAGTTGGCAAAGGCGCAGACGCTGGTTGAGCGAATACTGAAACAGGAAGAAGAACGATTTGCCGAAACCCTGGATCAGGGGATGACGATTCTCGAAAATGTGATCAGTGAATTATCCGGGCGCATTATTCCCGGCGAGACGGTTTTCAAACTCTATGACACCTACGGTTTTCCGGTTGATCTCACAGCGGATATTGCGCGTGAACAGAATCTGGAATTGGACACAGCGGGTTTTGAGAAGGCGATGACGGCGCAGCGCGAACGGGCGCGTTCCGCCAATAGCTTTGCCATTGATTATGGCAAAGCCCTGAAACTGGAGGGCAAGACAGAATTCAGCGGTTATCAGCATCTCAGCGATTCGGCTGTGGTCAGCGAGTTGCTGGTCGATGGTAAGCCCTGCGAGCGGCTGGACGCTGATCAGGAAGGTATGCTGGTGCTGGATCGCTCCCCTTTTTATGCTGAATCCGGAGGCCAGGTCGGGGATACGGGTCATATCGTCAGTGATACGGCTGAATTTGAAGTCCGGAATACGCAGAAACAGGGCAAGGTGTTTGTGCATCTCGGGCGCATGCTGAAAGGATCGCTGGCAGCAGGGGATGCAGTCAGGACGCAGGTGGATAGTCAGCGCCGTCAGGCTATCGCATGTCATCATTCGGCTACTCATCTGCTGCACGCAGCGTTACGCGAACTGCTGGGTGAGCATGTTACGCAGAAAGGATCGCAGGTTACGGATGATCGCCTGCGTTTTGATTTTTCCCACTTTGAACCCGTTAGCCCGGAACAGTTGGGCCGGATCGAGACGCTGGTCAACCAGCACATTCGCCATAATCACGAGGTGGTGACGCGCATCATGGATCAGGACGCCGCTAAAAAAAGCGGCGCCATGGCGCTGTTCGGTGAGAAATATGAGGACAAGGTAAGGGTGCTGAGTATGGGCGATTTCTCGGTAGAGCTTTGCGGTGGCACCCATGTCCATCGTACCGGTGATATTGGCCTGTTCAAAATCCTTTCAGAAACCGGCGTTGCAGCCGGTGTTCGGCGCATCGAGGCGGTGAGCGGTTCGGCCGCCCTGAAACGGATTACGGAGCACGAAAACCTGTTAACGGAGGTGGCGGCGTTACTCAAGAGCACGCCGGAGACACTCCGGGACAAGGTGCAACAGTTGCTTGAGAAAAACCGCATGGCGGAAAAAGAACTGGAGCAGATGAAAGGTAAGTTGGCCAGTTCACGGGGGGACGATCTTGTTCAGCAGGCCACCGAAATCGGCGGGATCAAGGTGCTGGCGGCAAAACTGGATGGCGCGGATCTAAAAGTTCTGCGCGACACGGTGGATCAGCTGAAGCAGAAAATGAGGCCTGCGGCGATCGTGCTTTCCACCGTGAAAGATGGCAAAGTCAGTCTGATAGCCGGTGTGAGCAAGGATTGTACTGATCGAATTAAAGCCGGTGAGCTGGTGAACGTGGTCGCAGAAAAGATCGGTGGGCGGGGCGGTGGCCGACCGGATATGGCCCAGGCGGGTGGTAATCAGCCGGAAAACCTGGACAGGGCACTGGCGGCAGTGCCTAGCTGGATTGAATCCAGATTAAACCTCTAAGATCAGGATTGTTAAGATATTGAACGACTTGGTGATTTATAACGCATTTTGCTTCCAATCTACGCCAAAGTAGTGTTTAATTTGCCCCTTTTGGGTGCAACAAAAGTGTAATGGCTCTGATTGTCCAGAAGTACGGCGGCACCTCGCTGGGAACCATCGAGAAGATCAAAGATGTTGCGGAAAAAGTGATTGTTGCGCGGGACGCCGGTCATGATGTGGTGGTGGTGGTGTCGGCCATGAGCGGTGAAACCAACCGCCTGATCGACATGGCAAACCAGATTACGGAAACTCCCGAGCCACGCGAATACGATGTGCTGGTGTCCACGGGTGAGCAGGTCACTATTGCCCTGCTGAGCATCGCGCTAAACAGCCGGGGCTATCCGGCGCGTTCCTATACAGGCTCGCAGGTGCGTATTCTCACGGATAACTCCCATACCCGGGCGCGAATTCTGGATATCGACGAGTCGCGTATGCAGAAGGATCTGGGTGCGGGACGCGTGGTGATAGTGGCCGGATTCCAGGGCCGGGATGAACAGGGTAATATCACCACGTTGGGCCGGGGGGGATCTGACACCACCGCGGTGGCGCTGGCGGCGGCGTTGAAGGCTGACGAATGCCGGATTTATACCGATGTGGAGGGTGTCTATACCACGGATCCACGCGTGGTGTCCGATGCCCGGCGACTGGACAGAATCACCTTTGAGGAAATGCTGGAGATGGCCAGCCTGGGTTCAAAGGTGTTGCAAATTCGTGCGGTGGAATTTGCCGGTAAATACAATGTCAGATTGCGGGTACTGTCCTCTTTTACCGAAGGACCGGGCACACTGATAACCTTTGAGGATGATGAAAAAATGGAGCGGGCTGTTATTTCCGGCATCGCCTTTAATCGGGATGAAGCCAAGCTGACAATTCTGGGTGTGCCGGACGAGCCGGGTACGGCGTATGCGATTCTGGGTGCTATCGGCGAGGCCAATATCGAGATCGATATGATTATTCAGAATGTTGCTGCTGATTCGACTACGGATTTCACTTTTACCGTTCACCGTAACGACTATGACAAGGCGTTAGCGATTCTTGAAGAAACCGCCGGTGCCCTGAATGCGCGGGAAGTGAGTGGGGATAAAGCGATAGTCAAAATTTCATTGGTAGGCGTGGGAATGCGCTCCCATGCCGGTGTGGCCAGCAAGATGTTCAAGACGTTGGCAGATGAAGGCATCAACATCCGGATGATTTCCACATCAGAGATCAAGGTTTCGGTTGTGGTGGAAGAAAAGTATCTGGAACTGGGTGTGCGGACGTTGCATTCGGCATTTAAACTTGCTGAGGCGCCCGCTGTCTGAGAGATGGGATCTACTACTGAAAAACTACGAGTAGTGGAAAATAATTTATTTAAGTTTTAAATCTTTTTGACGATACGTTGGCTGAATCTGCCCAAACAATGGCAAGGAAAGCAAGCATCAAGTTCAAAAGCAATACAGGAGATAAAATAAATGTTGATATTAACGCGAAGGGTAGGTGAGACGTTGATGATTGGTGACGAAGTGACCGTAACCGTACTGGGCGTCAAAGGTAATCAGGTCAGGATTGGCGTCAATGCACCGAAAGAAATTTCCGTGCATCGTGAAGAGATTTATGAGCGAATCAAGCAGGAAGAGCGGGAGAAATCCGAAGAGGATGGTTAAACCCTCTTTACCTTAGTCCCGTGCCCTAACCTGGATAAACCACAAGACTCTGTTCAGTACCCCCTTGAGGGGTATAAGTACCTTCACGAAATAATTTTCTGCAAAATGCACAGAAAATCATTTCTAAGGTACTAAATAGCTGTTCCCAATACCCGTTCACTTTAAGGAATGACCGTTCACTTTAGGAATAACCGTTCGTCCTGAGCTTGTCGAAGGAAGCTGGTCGAAGGAAGTCCTTCGCTAAACTCAGGAGAGCCTTGTCGAAGGACAAGCAGATTAAGCACTCAATTTTCAGCCTTCCCACGTTCATGGTTTTCGACAAGGCTCTTCATGGGCGAAGTCGAAGGACTCACCACGAACGTGGAGTATTGCAAGTGTTCTGGCATTAGGAACGGTTATTTAGTATCCTTTGCAGCCTCAATGGGAGAGCTGGCCGAGTGGCTGAAGGCGCACCCCTGCTAAGGGTGTATGGGTTAACGCCCATCGAGGGTTCGAATCCCTCGCTCTCCGCCAGATATAAAAGGGCATCGTATGATGCCCTTTTATTTTGCGCGTGGATTCAGGATTTAGGCTGATTCATCCCTGGCCTTGCATCATGGATAGAATTAATGCACGATAACGGCATGAAAAAAAGACTGGTTCATATTTTGGCGCTGAGTTTGTTCCTGGTTAATATTGTCTGGGCGATGGACAGTGGTGCTGAGGCCATATCCGGGCAGTTTGCTGGCCAGTCTGTAGAGAATAATGCACCATCGAAAAATATCGTTGACTTCGATTCCTGTGGACACTGCGCCCATGCCAGTGCCCACCTTATTGCCTTAACACAGGGCGGCATGCATTCCGGCTTCCATTCAGTCGGGGGCAATTTTTGCACCCGACTTAAATTCTTTTATTCCCGTATTCAACAACCCCCTACCCAACCCCCAAAAGCCTGATCACTCATTCCGACTCGGAATTCCGTCTCTGGCATGCAGCCAGGCTGCTTTATTGTCTGTTATACCCATACAGATAAAAATATCATAGCCGCGTCGGCGTTCTGAATTCATTCCGCAAACTATTTTTTTTCGGCCACGGCTGAATAAAAAGCGGATTTTCCACTACCTTTGTTAGATTGGGCCAGCGCTTTAAAGAAATACGCCGGTTGATCGGATTAGGTTAATGAGAAGCTGATTATGCGATATTCAATTTTATTTATTTTATCATTCGGCCTGTTTTGCGTGGCACCGGGATATGCCGGTCAAGATCACGTGGAAGGGGGATTAAAAATGGACGCCTCAACACGCCAGGCGCAAGGGATTAGAACGGCGCGGGTGAAACTGCATGCCCTGTCTGATCTGGTCAGAGCGCCCGGTGAGGTATCCATCAACATTTATCGTTCCACCCAGGTGACGCCACGGATCAGCGCCCAGGTTATCAAACGTCATGCCGTGCTCGGTGACGAAGTCACGAAAGGGCAGCGGTTGGTGACCTTGTCCAGTGTTGATATGGCCGATGCACAGGGGGCCTTGCTGGTTGCCGATCGTGAATGGCAGCGGGTAAAAGGGTTGGGTCGCAAGGTTGTCTCCGAGCGGCGCTATGTTGCTGCACAGGTAGCGCGGCAGCAGGCCTATGCGCGGGTGCTGGCCTATGGCATGAGTAAAACTCAGATTAGCGCGCTGCTGAAACAGAAGGATGTTGCAAGGGCAACCGGCGCCTTTGATCTGTTCAGTCCGCAGACCGGGACTATTATTGATGATAATTTTATTGTCGGTGAACTGGCCAAGCCTGGTCGCCTGCTATTCGAAATCAGTGATGAATCACTACTCTGGGTCGAGGCGCAACTACCGCCTGAAGATGCCGTGCGCATCAAACGTGGCGCCAGCGCCAGCGTCAGTATCGATGGCAAAACCTGGATCAAGGGCCGGGTTATCCAGCGTCATCATCGGCTGAATGAAACCACACGTACCCAGTCTATTCGTATTGAAGTCCCCAATACAGAGGACACGCTGCATCCGGGCCAGTTCGTACAAACGGTAGTGCAAACCGGTAATGCGGCGCCGGTAATCGCGGTTGCGCAGACGGCGGTGATCCTGATGCAGGGTTCACCCACAGTATTCAAGGTGAAAGGTGATGAACTGCTTCCCCAGCCCGTCGAGACGGGACGCACCCGCAGTGGTTTTACCGAGGTCCGGGCCGGCCTGGCGGTGGGCGATGAGGTCGTGATCAAGGGCGCCTTTCTGCTGAAATCCCTGGCGCTTAAATCACAGATTGGCGAAGACCATTAAGGAACATAAATCATGTTGAATAATCTGGTTGAAGCGTCGCTACGCTATAAGTTTCTGGTCATCATTATTTTTATTGTGGTCGGATTTCTGGGGATACGGGCGGTGAATACGATTCCCATTGATGCCTTTCCGGATGTGACCCCGGTGCAGGTGAATATTTATACCGAGTCAGCGGGTCTGGCGGCTGAAGATGTGGAACAGTTACTGACCTTTCCCGTGGAATCGGGGATGGCCGGTCTGCCCGGGGTGACGGAAATCCGCTCTGTCAGCCTGTTCGGTCTGTCCTACGTGTCGGTTTATTTTGAAGACAGTATGGATATCTATTTTGCCCGCCGGCTGGTGATGGAGCGGTTGCAGGAAGTCAGTAACCGGATGCCGCAAGAGTATGGCCGACCGGAGATGGGACCCAACACTTCAGGTCTGGGTCAGGTTTTCTGGTATACGGTGGAGCGGGCCGATAAAAAATTGAAGTCAGGTGCCTTGAGCGACATGGATCTGCGTACCCTTCAGGACTGGACGGTGAGGTTGATCCTGCGCACCGCGCCAGGTGTCGATGATGTGATGTCATGGGGTGGCCAGGAGCGCCAGTTCCAGGTAGTGATCGATCCCATGCGCCTGATCAAATACAAACTCAGCTACCGGGACATCATGAACGTGATTCAGGCCAACAATCGTCAGGTGGGTGGCCAATATATTAACCTGGGACCCGAACAATATCTGGTGCGTGGGTTGGGGCTGGTGTCGAACGAGCGCGATATCGGTAATATCATGGTCAAGGTGGTCAACGGTACGCCCGTGTATCTGCACGATGTTGCGACTATTAAACAGGGTCCGGCGTTGCGTTTTGGCGCTGTGACCCGTGATGGCAAGGAGGTGGTGCTGGGTATGGCCTTATCGCGCATTGGCGCCAATGCCGCCGATGTCGTGGAGGCGGTCAAGAAAAAAGTTGCCATCGCCCAGTCAGCCCTGCCCAAAGGGGCTGTGATCAAACCCGTTTATGAGCGCACCGATCTAGTGGAAAAGGCGGTGGGAACCGCCGAGCGGGCGCTGATTGAAGGCTCCATTCTGGTCGCCATCGTCTTGTTCCTGTTTCTCGGTGAACTGCGATCAGCCATTGTCGTGATTGCCGCCCTGCCGCTGTCCATGCTGATTGCCTTCATTTTTATGAAAGAGGTGGGCCTGTCGGCTAACCTGATGTCGCTGGCGGGGCTGGCGATTGGTATCGGCATGATGGTGGATGGGGCCGTGGTGATGACTGAAAACGCTTTTCGGATCATGGCCGAGTGGCGAGAACGAGGCGAGAAAGTCAATCGTACCGCCGCCGTATTAACCGCCGCGCGTGAAGTGGCCAACCCGATTACCTTTGCCATTATCATCATCATTGTTGTGTTCATGCCCCTGTTCAGCCTGCAAGGTCTGGAAGGCAAGTTGTTCAAGCCCATGGCGTTTAATATCAGCTTTGCCATGGCCGGTTCACTGTTGTTGACACTGACGATTATTCCGGTGCTGGCGGCTCTGATTCTAAAACCGAAAGAAGAGCGTGACACTATGCTGGTGAGCGGAATCAAACGCGCTTATCTGCCGCTCCTGGCCTGGTCACTACTAAACAAAAAGACGGTGCTGATCGCGGCGGTGGCATTACTGGCAGGAAGTCTGGCGCTGTTTCCTTTTCTGGGTAAAGAGTTTATGCCCACGTTGCAGGAAGGTTCGATCATGTGGCGGGTAACGTCCATTCCTTCAACTTCGCTTGATGAGTCGATTAAAATCTCCAAAAAGATTGAGAAGGCGCTGGAGAAATTTCCGGAAGTGAGTACCACTATCGCCATGATCGGGCGGGCGGAAAAAGGCGAGACAGCCGATGTCAACTACATGGAGATCTACACCGGTCTGAAACCCAAAGCGGAATGGACCCGTTCGATAGGCGATCTGGCCGATGCGATGCGTGAGGCGCTGGAGAAAACCGTACCCACGGCGGTGATTGCCTTTACCCAGCCTATTCAAATGCGGGTTGAGGAATTGATCTCGGGCGTACGCGCGACCCTGGCCGTGAAACTTTATGGGCAGAATCTGGCAGAGCTTGATCGTCTGAGTAAGGAGATTAAAAACGCAGTTGCTACGGTTCCTGGCGTGGCGGATCTGTCTCTGGAGGCAAACCTCGGCAAGCCTCAGATCCGGATCAAGGTTGATCGTGAGGCGCTCGCACGTTATGGATTGAATGCGGATGACGTCCTTACGGTAGTCAGAACCGGCATCGGTAATAGTCCGGTTTCCACTCTGATCGACGGCGTCAAACGTTTTGATATCACCGCGCGTCTGAATGATGCCTCGCGGGACTCCGTGGAAGATATCCGCAATATCCCGTTACGTACAGCAGGGGGGGCGATTGTACCCTTGTCACGGGTGGCTAAGGTGACCACGGCCGAAGGTTACTCCTTCATCCGTCGTGAGCAGTTGCAGCGTTATGCCGTGGTGCAGATGGATGTCCGCGGCCGCGATGTGGACGGCTTTGTCAAAGACGCCAATGCGGCTATTGCCAAACAGGTGAAGCTGCCGCCCGGTTACTGGATAGAATGGGGCGGCGCGTTTGAAAATCAGCAACGGGCGCTGAAGCGGTTATCCATTATTGTGCCGTTGACAATTTTCTTTATTTTTGTCCTGCTCTATACCGCCTTCAATTCGGTCAGGTACGCCACACTGATTATCGCTAATGTTCCCTTTGCCGCGATCGGCGGGTTGATCTCGTTATGGATCTCCGGGCAATACCTGTCGGTGCCATCGGCCATCGGTTTCATCGCCGTATTCGGGGTGGCCATGCTTAATGGTATTGTGTTGGTGAGCTTTATCAACGAACTGCGCGAAAAGGGACTGACGGTGAGCGAAGCGGTACGCAAGGGGGCGGAACTCAGACTGCGCCCGGTCATGATGACCGCCAGCGTCGCCATTCTCGGCCTGATTCCTATGCTGCTCTCCAGTGGTGTGGGTGCTGAAACCCAACGGCCACTCGCTACGGTGGTGGTCGGTGGTTTGATTACCTCAACTTTACTGACACTGGTTCTTCTACCTGTTATCTACGAGTGGATGGAAACACGCAAGGAGAAAAAATCATGAGAGAGATCAAAGCCTTTATTCATCGCAACCGTATAGCCGATGTTTTGCACACGCTCAAGCATTCGGGATTATGTGATGATAATTGCAATATTTCGGTGGTGGATGTAAAAGGCACGCTGGCAGCGATAGACAACAGTGAGCGGAATTACTCTTTACAACTGGGCGGAGCAATCATTACCGAGATCAAATTGGAACTCATGATAGCAGATGACAAAAGTGATGCGATTGTCAAGATTATCCGTGAGCAGGCGCGCACCGGTCAGGCATCCGCGGGCTGGATATTCGTAAATGAAATCCGGGAGGCTTACAAAATAGAGTGATGATACACTGGTTTTTCTTAATCTCTTTGGGTTTAATTCCCCGCTGCTTGCAGCGAAAAACAGTAGGATGGG
>ENA-ORDP01000409-ORDP01000409.1-marine-sediment-metagenome-genome-assembly--contig:-NODE-409-length-28500-cov-2.859167_pt1 | contig 28500 bp, 24 predicted proteins | sample MGYA00248627_ERZ508539 | MGnify/ENA primary metagenome ERZ508539 (study PRJEB26208, sample SAMN05571518) | marine sediment metagenome | biome: deep sea; feature: Hydrothermal vent; material... | reverse complement strand
CATTATCCATTAATTTTTGTATATTAATCATTGTAGCATCCCTATTAATTGTTTATAGTAAGATACTTAATTCATTTTAATTTAACAACCTGGAATCCATAAAGAGCCTTTCATTATATTAAATCGATTTCCATGCCCTCATAGGCCGCATAGGATTCCTTAAACTCTTTTTGGGCTTGTTTTTCGATAGAGTCAATCTTGGTGTCTTCATGATAGGGGTCATGATGCCAGAGTATGAGGGTCTTCACTTTTGCCGCCTGAGCCATTTCAACAGCTTTATTCCAGGTTGAGTGACCCCATGCTGTTCTGGGCATCCCGTCTTTGCCGGAATATTCGTCATCCGTGTATTGGGCGTCATAAATGAGTATGTCTGTTTTATGTGCCAGCTTGAGAAGAGTAGGGTCCAGACAACTAAAATGCTCCGTATCGGTAGCGTAGACCATGGATTTCCCCTTATAGTTGACTCGAAATGTCGTGACATTTCCAGGGTGATTGAGCCGATCATAAACAATTTGGGCCTCACCAATCTTAATTTCCCCCCTTACTTTCAGATCATAGAAGCTAAACTCAGACTCCATTTCATCAAGAGTGATGGGAAAAGTTGGGGAGATCATTTGCCGTTTTAGGACTTCTTCAACTTCTAATTGTTCTTCACCATAAAAGTCAAATGTATTTCCCGGCATATAAGCAGGTAAGAAAAAGGGGAATCCTTGAATGTGGTCCCAGTGGGCATGAGAGAGGAGGATGGTCGCGTGAAAGGGCATTTCCTTTAACAGCTTGGTTCCAAGATTTCGTATGCCTGTGCCGGCATCAAATATGATGATTTCCTTCCCACAACGTACTTCCAGGCAGGAGGTGTTGCCTCCATACTTTATCGTATCTGGTCCAGGCGAAGGAATACTCCCCCGTGCTCCCCAAACGATAAACTTGAACGGATCTATCTTACTTTTTGGCATATTATTTCTCTATAATTTAAGGTTAAGGTTTTTTCGATTAATATTTATTAAAACCGCAAACGGCTATCAGGCAAAAGTTTGACTTTAACCATTTAAGTATCGACACGGCATATATCATATTGTAATGGAATATTTTTTATGTTACGTCACTTTTAACAATTGACCTACAAAGAAAATGATCAATAGATTCCTTGTCTCTGGCGATGGATAGCATATGATATAGAGATCCTTTAGTGATGGGGGGATGATTTGGGTGATTTGATATATTTTAAGATATACGCCGGGAAAGCCTATGGATTTGGTCACTTAAACCGATCTATCATTCTTTATGAATTGCTTAAAGACCGTTATGATGTTCATTTCATAGTCTGGGGGGATGAAAAAGCTGAATCGATCCTTAGATCAAAGAATATCCCGTACATACACTCTAAAAGCGAACGATACTTCCTTCACTTGATTAAAGAGAACTCACCCCACATAGTGATTATGGACTGCAGGGACACTAAAGCCTCTCACATCATTAAAATAAAGCCTTACACAAAGGTTTTAGCTATCGATGATCTTGGATCAGGGAGTCATTATGTCGATATCACAATACACTCCCTGCCAATCCCGACTCTTTCAACGGCTCAAGCCAATTTTTCAGGGTCAGACTACTTGATTCTGAGTGATGACTTATTAAAGCATAAAAGGCCCAGAACTCAAAAGAAGCCCTTCCCCAGACTTCTTATATCCTTTGGTGGAGAAGATCCTTACGGTCTAACAGAATACACTCTTAGGCTCATAGAGGAAATACCCCATCACTGCCAGGTCGATATCGTATTAGGCCCTTTATACAAGGGATCTAGAGAACTAGGTAGTGCGAATATCATCGTATCTCCCCTCAACTTCTATCACATCCTTCAGGAAAGTGACCTGGTTATCACATCCTTTGGAATGACGATCTATGAGGCCCTCGTACTAGATGTGCCTGTTATTACCATCAACCCTACGAACTATCACAATGATCTAGGCGATCAGATAGATGGAATCATGAATCTGGGCATAGGCAATGAGGTGAATAAGTCTGAAATACTGAATGGATTAAGTTATTTTCTGTCTAACAAAGATAATAACTGGATCAGAAAGGAGATAGTGGGTGATAAGTCCATAAAAACCGGGGGAGATCGGCGTATTGTAGATATTATTGAACAGCTATCGGTCAAGCGAGATGATAAATGCCCCGTTTGCCATAAGCCGTCACGTGTTTTTAGTCGCAATAAATGGATCAATGAATATCATTGTTTTCATTGCTATACGTTCTTTAGGAGTTCAGACTACTCCTACCATGAGGACTATCTTGATGATTACTTCACCGATCAGTATAGAAACCAGTATGGGAAAACATATCTTGAGGATAAGGAACAGATCAATCGCTTCAATCAGGCTAGACTCAAAGTCTTGAATGCATTAGTCCCACTCAAAGACGAAAACCCCCCTTTGCGATTATTAGAGATAGGATCGGCCATGGGGTTTTTCCTGGAACTAGCCAGAGATACAGGGTATAACGTAACAGGCTGTGAAATCTCAAACTACGCTTCAGACTACGCCATAAAGGAATTGAACCTGAACGTTTTGCAGGGTAACTTCAATGAATCACGGTTTGACAGGGATAAGTATGATCTCATCGTGGCCTGGTATTTTATAGAGCACCACAAGGATTTCTTGGCCACCCTAGACAAGATCAAGTCATTACTAAAAAAAGGCGGTGTCCTAGGCTTATCCACACCCAATACTCACGGGACAAGTTTTCTAAATAATCCTGTAAAGTATATTAGCAAAATCCCAAAGGATCACTTTATTGAGTTTTCCCCAAGATCGCTATCTCTACTTCTCAAAAATGAAGGCTTCCGGGTCGAGAAAATAGTGATGACAGGCCTTCATTTTGATAGGTTCACTCAATGGTTTGGTGTTTCACTACCAAAATATCGATGGTTGAAACAATTTGTACTATGGGTGCTAAAAATGATCAGATTTGGCGACACCTTTGAGATCTACGCTCGCAAACTGTGACAGGAATCCTGATCACTTGTAATCAATGACACCTTGTTTTTCATTAAGAACTATGTTAATATTTGATAGAAAAGGAGGGTCATTTAATGAGCATTGCCAATGAAATACCATTTGATCGATTGTTAGACTGTAGGGGCCTAAGATGCCCTCATCCTATTGTTAATATGGCAAGAGAAATGAGGATCATAGAAGAAGGTGAAACAATTAAATTGATAGCTGATGATCTGGCTTGTCCATCGGATATAAATGCTTGGGTCAAGTATTCAAATAATGAACTGTTAAGACTGAAATCTGATGATAACGAGATCATCGCCTTTATCCGTAAATCCATAAAGAACTTCAAATAAAAGCGAATCAAGAGACTTGTCACAGAGCCATGAATCATATAAACGCTCTGTGACAAAGTAAATCAATACGAATAGTGATTTGTTAAAGTTCTACAAGGTCCATTTGATCAAAAAAGGCAAAATTATCCTTCATTTCCATGTGACTCAAGATCTTGTCAATCTCTTCAGAGTTGGCGTCATAAGTCCCCATGTTTGTAACACAAAGCTCATCCATGCTTTCATTTAGCTTTTCACGTTCCATGTCCTTCCTCCTTGATTATGGATTTATCATCCGTGATAGTATTTAATCGGTTGTGAGTCAGGAATAATTTAAATCTCCGAAGTATAAAAATATCACACTTCATGATCATCTATTTTACTAATATTTATCTTAGGAAGTTACTAATTCAGCTTTTCATCAACATCCATAAAGCTGATCTGATAAACGATCATTCCTGAATCACTCACTTTCATTTCGGCGTAGCCATTGCTGGACCAATCTTTCAGTATCTTTTCGACTTCTTTGATAGCTATAGGGCTTTCAGCGGCCACATCAATGGGGGTCACGCGTCCCATATTTTTTTTCGCAATCTGGAGGATGATTTTTTGCCTTTCCTCAGCCGATAAGGCCTGCGATTTTATTTTACCCCGATTTTTCCTTAAAATAATAGGCAGTACAAATCCTATACCCAACAGGATTATGATAAATAAAATGATTGAATTGATCATCATATGGTTTATACCAAAAAAGAACGATTGGCTTGATTTCGTTCATCAGCACTTAAAAAGCCTGAGAACTCGTAATAGATCGTACCAGAGTCAGAGACTTTAAGATCCGCATAGCCTTTGCTGGACCACTTCTTAAGGATTTCTTCAGACTCGTCGATGGAAAGATCGCTATTGGCCGCGATCTCCAACGGGGTGAGTCGGCCATTATACTCTTTGGCTATCAGAAGGACGATCTTGTCTTTTTCTTTAGGACTAAGGGGTTTAGGCTTTCTTGATTCTGTTCGTATGTATGGAGCGGGTCGAGAGTATTGATTGGCATAAAGTATATTAGCATTTCTAACTTGCTTTGGAAGAGTGAATAGATCAATGAACCAGCCAATCACGAATCCGCCAGCTGTAAATAAATAAAATACACCCATTCCTGTTTTACCCAAGTAGAATTTATGTACTCCATAAAAACCTAAAAAAAACCACAATAGATAGGCCACAACAAGTTCTTTCATTGTTTCTGATCCTTCAGGAAGTCTATAATGAAAGATATACTTTTAGCTTACCCTTGTCAAGGGGAAATAATATCTGTTGATGATGTATTGAATCAGAATCCACCTGTCAGGTTGAGATAAAAAAACTGGTCTCGATGTTGGAGGAGTGAAAAGTTTGGGCTTTTATAATCTTTTTTTGAGAGCTTGATCCCAATATTAATACTCCCCGGAAAGCCAAATAGAAAAGAATGATGGTACTTGCTAGGAGCCCATCTCAGGCCTATTCCTACACCAAGACCAATTTCATCGGTACTGATAGCATCAAAAGATGGCCATAAGCCACCCGCTTCAAAGAATGTAACAAAGTAGGAATCGTCCAGGATCTTTCTAGTGCTAAAACGAAGCTCAAAGGATGCAAAAAGGGTGGCTCGGACCAGGTCAAGCTCAGTGGTCTGGGCGTCTGTTCTTCGGTTGGGGTATTCATAGAGGGTATTTGTGTTATCCTTTGAAATCATGTAGTTTCCCTGAAGGAAAAATCCGAGGATGATACTCCTGGACAGGGAAAAATAAAAATCGGATTGACCCAATAGGCTGTGAGTAAAACTAGCTTCAGGAATAATATCATAACTTATTATACTACGTATCCCACGGTCTGGATTGAAGGTATCATTTAATGAATTATAAAGAAAGAGAATACCTATTTGACTTTGTAGAACGTTATCTTTGAGGGTGACGCCAGTGGGTGTCGTCGTTTTATTACCATCAAGATCAATGGCTGACTCATCCGTTAATTTCTCTTTAAAGGTTAGAAACCCTGAAAAGAAGTCAAAGAATTGATAGCCTCCAGTTAATCTAAGAGAGTAGATTTCTGATAGTTTATTAGTTGTTGAATTGATCGATAGAATACGATCTTTTTTTTGGATCTGTACACTTAGAAAAATCCGATCCAATAGATCAGGTTTCGTGTATTCACCAATAAAGATGACGGATTTGAGATCCCCTTCATACCCTGCCTGGAGAAGGATTCGGTCTCGCCCGCCTCCTATATTCAGGTTCACATATTGGGCGAGGAAAATAGGGCCTAGTTCGGGACTAAACTGGGTGGATGTCACGATGGCGGACATATCCACCTCCTCAACGTGGATCACCACATCATAGTTGCCTTTTCGATTCCCATTCTTTTTTTCTTTCTTATCCTCTTGATCAGCATTTGGGGGGTTTAAGTTCTTAAACCTGAAAAAGACACTTGAAAAGAGTCCTAGCTGTTTGATTTTGATATAACTTCTGTCCAGAACATCATTACTGGTGATTGTATCATGAAAATGGAAATCGATATTCTTTAGGATCAGTCTATAGGACACATGTTTGGAGCCTTCTACTTTTATGAAGTCGATAGTCATGGATTTAATAGGTTCAATTGTTAGGACCAGCTTAAGGCCATTCAGGTCGGGTGATTCATAGAGGGCATCAAATATCTCTATTAAAAAAAGCCCTTTTTTCTGATAGTACTTTAAGAAATCATGGATGGCACGATCGAAGTTCTTTTTACTGGCAATCTTCCCGACACCAAAGTGATATTCTTCAAGAAAGTCCATTAGAAGGGACGGGTCAACACGGGTGTGATTGATGATTTTGATCTGACCGATTGTAGGGTTTTCCTTAAAGTGGAGTAAAAGATTATAACTATCTTTTCCTTTCACTTTTTTGATATAGTATTTATAGGTTTTACTTGCTATATAACCTGATTTTCGTAAGTTCTCGACTTTTTCTTTTAGATCCCACAACCAGTATTCTTTATTTTCCTCAATATCAAAGTGTTTATCCAGGAAGTCGAGGGTGATGGTCTTGGCCCCCGTCATTTCAATTTTAATGATCTTGACTTTTAGATTGGCTGAAAAGTCGATTTTGACAACTTTATCCACTCCAAAAGTCTTCTTTGGAGTTATGCTAAACAGTATTATTGAGGTGAATAAAATATAAACAGCCTGTAAAAGGATTAGAAAGTATCTTGGAGTCATGGTTTGAGTCATTATTTATCCTGTTTATGACTTAGGTCATCATATTTATCTTGGTAAATTGTATAAAAATAAAAATGTATTGACAAGTATAATGGTATTTGTTATTATTAGTGCCTATCAAATGGATAGGCCCACGTAGCTCAGTGGTAGAGTTCTTGCATGGTAAGCAAGCGGTCACCAGTTCAATCCTGGTCGTGGGCTGGATAGGTCTGTAGCTCAATTTGGTAGAGCACTGGTCTCCAAAACCAGGGGTTGTGGGTTCGAGTCCCTCCAGGCCTGTTATACATCACTATTTAGGGGTCCCATTGAAGAAAGACAGCAAATTAGTAAACTATATAAAAGAATCGGTTGGTGAGCTTAAGAAAGTTACGTGGCCCAAAAAAGATGAAGTCTTTAACTCCACTTTAATTGTTGTTGTTGTCATCGTTGTGATCGCCCTGATTTTAGGGGTTTTTGATTATGGGATGGGGAAAGTCATCGAATTCTTTTTTAAGCCTAGTGGTGTCTTTCTGCTGTCATTCTTAATATTATAGATGGCAGGTAGAACAAATGGCAAAAAATTGGTACATTTTACATATATATTCAGGATATGAAGATAAAGTCAGCAATTTTATTGACAAGTTTTTAAAGAAAAAAACCTTTGGTCTGCATATCGGTGAGGTCAAAGTACCCACTGAAAACGTTGTGGAAATGTTCAAAGGGAAAAAGAGACAGGTCAAAAAGAAGTTTTTCCCGGGTTATATCCTTGTGGAAATGGACCTCCCGGATGCTCCTGAAGGATGGAAGGAAGTCTGTGGGGCTATCACGGAAATACAGGGTGTGACAGGGTTTGTAGGATCAGGGAAAAATCAGAAACCAGCACCTATCTCAACGGAAGAAGCCAAAAATATCCTCCAGAAAATGGGTGAAATCAAAACGCCTGACACGATGGTTCCGAAAGTGTCCTATACGCTGGGAGAGTCTGTTCGAGTTGTGGATGGGCCTTTTAATAATTTCAATGGGGTGGTTGAAGATATTAACTATGAGAAAGGCAAAGTGAAAGTGCGAGTTGAGATTTTTGGACGATCCACCCCTGTGGAGCTTGATTTTCTACAGGTAGAATCGATTTAATTAGATGAGGAAAAACCATTGGCCAAAAAAGAAATAGGACAAATTAAATTACAATTGCAAGCCGGGAAAGCAAATCCGTCTCCTCCTGTGGGGCCAGCTTTAGGTCAACATGGGGTTAATATCATGGACTTTTGTAAGTCCTTCAATGCCCAAACCCAAGACAAAGGAGATCTCATTATACCTGTTGTTATAACGGTTTTTGAGGATCGCAGTTTTTCTTTTATCATGAAAACGCCTCCTGCGGCTGTTTTAATACGTAAAACTTTGGGTATCGCAAAGGGAGCCGCTAATTCTCTCAATGAGAAAGTCGGTCAAATTACCCAAGCCCAGTTAGAGGAAATTGCCAAAACTAAAATGCCCGATTTGAATGCTAACACATTGGAAGGGGCAGTGAATATCATTCGCGGTACGGCCAGGAGCATGGGTGTTGAAGTCGTTACCGGGTAAATATTAATAGAGTGAGTTTCCAGGTTCTATTAAACGAAATTGTGTATACTATATTAATGATCAAACTTAGAGGATTCTATGAAACATAGCAAAAGGTATGCAAGTGCAAAGACTAAGGCTGAGAATAATATGCTTTACAATGCTGAAAAGGCTTTAGGTCTTGTGAAAGAGATAGCTGAGGGTGATGGGAAAGTCAAGTTTGATGAGAGTATTGATATCGCCATCAATCTAAATCTGAAGGCCAAGCATACGGTAAGAGATGCATTGATTTTACCCCATTCTTTAGGGGGAGGGGAAAAGAAAATACTGGTCTTTGCCAAGGGTGACAAAGCTACTGAGGCTGAAGAGGCCGGCGCGGTTTATGTTGGAGACAAAGAGTTTATTGATAAAATTAAGGATGGCTGGTTGGACTTCGATGTGGCCATTGCAACACCTGATATGATGAAAGATGTGGGGAAGCTTGGGCCTATCCTGGGTCGAAAAGGTCTGATGCCTAATCCTAAGACTGGAACAGTGACATTTGATGTCAAGAATGCAGTTGGCGAGTTCCAAAAAGGTAAAGTGGAGTTTCGGGCTGATAAAACAGGTATCATCCACTTAACGATTGGGAAAGCATCTACTTCAGCGGATCAGCTCTTTGATAATGCTAAAGCCCTTTATAAAGAGGTTTTAAGGAAAAAGCCAAGTGACTTAAAAGGTGAATATGTAAGAAGTATAGCATTTTCTTCAACTATGGGGCCTGGAATAAAGATCGATCGTAATAGTTTAAATTAATTGGATGAGGAGACCATCATGGCGACCCCTAAAAAGATACAAGTTATTGAAGAAATCAAGCAAAAATTAAAGGAATATGATAATTTTATTATTACAGATTATCGTGGCCTTACTGTGGGGCAAATTACTGAATTGCGCAAGAAACTTTATGAAAAAGGTGTTGTGTATCAAGTTCTTAAAAATAATTTAGTTAAAATTGCATTAAAAGACGCCAAGATCGACGGATTGGATGAATACCTTTTTGGCCCGTCTGCTATAGCTTTCGCTAAAGAAGACCCCGTATTTCCAAGTAAAGTCCTGTCTGACTTTATGAAAGAAAGCAAGTTAAAGATTAAAGGGGGATACAGCGAAGGCAAGGTGATTGATGACAAAAGCATTACTGCATTATCCAAGCTTCCATCCAAAGAAGTATTAATATCCAGGCTCATGGGGAGCCTACAATCTCCAGCGAGTGGATTGGCGTCTGTGTTAAGCGGAGTGATGAGAAATCTTGTCAATGTACTAGATCAGGTAAATAAACAAAAAGCAAAAGAAAGTTAAGGAGAATTGAGATGGCAACTGCTACAAAATTAGGTATTGATGAAATATTAGAAGCTATTAAAGGCTTTACGATGGTTGAGGTGGCTGAACTCGTCAAGAAGGTGGAAGAAGAGTTCGGTGTAACGGCTGCGGCTCCTGTAGCGATGGCTCCTGCAGGTGGTGGAGATGGAGATGCTGGGGGTGCGGCTGTAGAACAAACTGAGTTTACTGTGATATTAAAAAGTCCTGGTGGACAAAAGATTCCGGTCATTAAAGAAGTCCGGGCGATTACTGGATTGGGTCTTAAGGAAGCGAAAGAGCTAGTTGAAGCAGGGGATAAGCCTGTTAAAGAAAATATTCCTAAAGAAGAGGCCGAAAAAATCAAGGCTCAACTTGAGGGAGTCGGTGCTACTGTTGAGATTAAATAATAACTGTTAAGCATTTAACAGGATATAAACCATTTAATTGGAAGCAAGTAATTATACTTTTCTTTGGTATGGATTAATTTTTATAATCAAAGTTCAAGAGAAAAAGCATTTTTACTTGCTTTCTCATTAAAAATGAATATATTTAATTACCGTCGCCAGATTAAATAGTCTTGACCTGCGTATGAATAAACATTAAATGAATTGGATTATCTGTACGAGTCTACAATATAAAGTCCAGGGTCATTTATTAATTGAGAAATTAATCTATCAATGGGAGTAAGATACTGATTATTTTTCCTGTAATCCTTAAGATAGTTTTTATGAAGACTTTAAATGAATGGAGTCAAGGTGGCATCCGTGATCCAGGACATTGATTTGTCAAAGAAAACAGACAAAATGATGATCTTGAAGTTTATCATGTCATTCACTTCTCTTTCTTGTTTTTGCCCACTGGTTCTCAACTCTCAAATATATGATTTACTTTTTTAGGGGTGATTCATGCTTCAAACCAAAGAAAAAATCACACGTAAAAGTCTTGGAAGACTTAAAGATGTGATCAGCATTCCTGACTTAATAGAAATACAACTGAACTCTTATATACGCTTTTTGCAATTTGATACTCCCCCTGAGGAGCGAAATCTTACAGAGGGACTGGAAGCAGTTTTCAGGAGTACTTTTCCTATCGAAAGTCCCAATAAAGATATTATATTGGAGTATCTAGGATATTCATTTGGAGATATTAAATATTCTGAAGAAGAATCCCGTCATCGGGATTTAACCTATTCTATAGTTCTAAAAGCCACCATACGTTTGATTTATGTGGATACAGGTGAAGTTCGAGAAAAAGAAGTCTATATGGGTGATATCCCCTTGATGACCGAGAGAGGAACGTTTATCATTAATGGGGCCGAGCGTGTTGTGGTGAGTCAGATACATAAATCTCCAGGTGTTGTGTTTAGTTCGGACGTTAAAGAAAATGTGTACTCTGCTAAAATCATTCCCGATAAGGGTGCATGGCTGGAGCTTGAACTAGACGGTAATAAAGATCTTTTATACGTTAAAATAGATAGAAAAAAAGGAGTGTTAATTACCACTTTCCTGCGAGCTATTGGCTATGAATCGAATACTGAGCTTTTAACGACCTTTTATAAAGTGGATGAAATTGATTTAAGCAAAAAAGCTGGAAAGCAAATCCTTGAAGATTCAACAAATGAAATACGAGTGGCTGAGGATATTTTAGAACCGCAGACCAATGAAGTGATCTTTGAGGCAGGTTCTGAGCTGATATCTCAGGATGCTGAAAAGATATTGGGCTTTGGCATCAAGAAAATCAAGATAGTCCACCCTGAAGAGATTCGCAATAATGATGTGGTCCTTAAATGTCTGGATAATGACGAAGTTCATGACAAAGTGGAGGCGATTTCCAAGCTGCATAGTGTCACAAGGCCTGGTGAGCCTACCACATTAGAGAATGCGGAAAAGGAGTTTCAAAAGCTCTTCTTTGACCCTAAACGCTATAATCTTGGAGTTGTAGGGCGTTATAAGTTTAATCAGAAAATCTATGAAGAGAATGAAGACACGCCGGCTGGAACAGTTTTGGATCGTGAAGACATTGTTAGGACAGTAAAATGTTTGTTGGACGTTTTTGCTGGTAATCAACAGACGGATGACATTGACCATTTGGGTAATCGTAGGATTCGTTGTGTGGGTGAGCTTTTGGTGAACCAGTTAAAAGTTGGCTTTGCTCGAATGGAACGAGCCATTAAAGAGCGTATGAATACTGAAGACATTGATGAAATCACGCCACAGAAATTGATTAGTATTAAACCTATTACGGCAGTCATTAAGGAGTTTTTTGGTTCCAGCCAACTCTCCCAATTTATGGATCAGACCAACCCATTGGCCGAACTGACTCACAAACGCCGATTGAATGCCCTAGGACCTGGCGGTCTATCCAGAGAGCGAGCGGGTTTTGAGGTTCGCGATGTCCATCATACCCATTATGGTAAAATCTGTCCTATTGAAACCCCTGAAGGGCCTAATATTGGATTGATTCTTTCGTTATGCAATTTTGCTAAAGTCAATCAGCATGGTTTTTTGATAACCCCTTTTAGAAAAGTGGAAAATGGCAAAGTGACTATGGATATTGTCTATCTAACAGCGATGGAGGAAGACAGATATCATATCACTCAGGCTAATTCACCGATCGATAAAAAGGGTAATTTGTCGGATGAATTGGTTGTGGGTCGAAAAAGAGGAGAATTCCCTCTCGTTTTGCCGGGTCAGATTGATTATATGGATGTCTCGCCGAAGCAGATTATTAGCGTATCCACGGCATTAATCCCCTTTTTGGAGCATGATGATGCGAATCGTGCTCTTATGGGGTCCAATATGATGCGTCAGGCAGTGCCTCTTATGAACCTGGATTCGCCAGTTGTGGGCACAGGCATGGAAGGGAAAGCCGCTACGAACTCAGGGGCCTGTCTCCTTACGAAACGAGAGGGTGAAGTGATTAAGGTTTCTTCAACGGAAATCCATGTAAAGGTCAATGATTCTGAAAACCCTGTGGACATCTACTCTTTGATAAAGTATCGACGGACAAATCAGAATACCTGTTTCAATCAACAGCCTGTGATTACGAAGGGAGAGAAGGTTGAGAAGGGTCATCTTTTGGCAGATGGACCCGCCTGTCAGAACGGAGAGTTGGCCTTGGGGAAGAATGTGATGGTCGCGTTTATGAGTTGGGAAGGGTCTAACTTTGAGGATGCAATCATTGTGAGTGAAAAAATGATTAAAGAGGATGTCTTTACATCCCTTCATATAGAAGAATTTGAGATAGATGCCAGAGAAACTAAATTAGGTAGTGAGAAAATCACTAAAGATATACCTAATTTGAGTGAAGACGCCTTCACGAACCTCACAGACGATGGTATTGTTAGAGTAGGTGCCAGAGTAACTTCTGGAGATATTCTTGTGGGGAAAGTAACTCCTAAAGGGGAAACAGAATCGACACCTGAATATAAACTCCTCCATTCCATCTTTGGAGAGAAGGCTCGTGAGGTAAAAGATACATCTTTGCGTGTCCCTCATGGAAATAGCGGGACTGTCATCAATGTGAACGTGTTTAAAAGGGAAAACGGAGATGACTTACCCCCCGGCGTTGAGGAGCTGGTCAAAGTATTCATTGCCAAAAAGCGAAAGCTATCTGAAGGGGATAAAATGGCTGGGCGTCACGGGAATAAAGGGGTGATCTCAAAGATTGTCCCAGAGGAAGATATGCCTTATTTGCCAGACGGGACTCCGGTTGATGTCATCTTGAATCCCCTGGGTGTTCCCTCTCGTATGAATCTTGGACAGATTCTTGAAACTCAGTTGGGCTGGGCAGGTCTTGTTTTGGGAGAAAAATGGGCCACTCCAGTGTTTGAAGGAGCCGGTCTTGATGAGGTTTTATCTAAATTGGAAGAAGCGGGCCTTCCAAGATCGGGAAAAGTCACTCTGTACAATGGTCAGACTGGACTGCCCTTTGAAAACGATGTGACTGTAGGACTTATATATATGCTTAAGTTGGCTCACATGGTGGATGATAAGATCCATGCCCGGAGCACGGGACCCTATTCCCTGGTGACCCAACAACCTCTTGGAGGAAAGGCTCAATTCGGTGGACAGCGCTTAGGTGAAATGGAAGTGTGGGCTTTGGAAGCTTATGGAGCGGCCCATACCCTCCAGGAGTTTCTGACTGTAAAAGCGGATGATATGATGGGACGGGCTAAAATCTATGAAAACATCGTGAAAGGCGAGTACGCATCAGCACCGGGTATCCCTGAATCCTTCAATGTCCTTGTCCAGGAGCTACGCGGCTTAGGCTTAGATCTAAATATCTTTGACGCAGAGAATAATCTATTAGGTTTGACGGATAAAGATATTGAGAACCTGAATAAAATGAAGAATAAAAACTAATAGATCATTTGGATAATCTTGAATCAATCTTGTTGAATCGCTGTGGAGGGCTTAATAAACCATGAGAGATGTAAGTGATTTTGATAAAATTACAATTAATTTAGCCTCTCCTGAACGGATACGTGAATGGAGCTATGGTGAGGTGAAGAAGCCTGAAACCATTAACTACCGTACACTAAGGCCTGAACGGGATGGCTTGTTTTGCGAAAAGATATTTGGCACCACCAAAGAATGGGAGTGTTATTGCGGCAAGTTCAAATCTATTCGCTACAAAGGAGTCGTCTGCGACCGATGCGGCGTTGAGGTGGCTCATTTCAAGATTAGAAGAGAACGGATGGGGCATATTGAATTGGCCTCTCCCGTTTCCCATATTTGGTATTATAAAAGTGTTCCCAGCCGGATAGGACTGCTTTTAGGGATATCTGTCAACGAGTTGAGGAGTATATTGTATTTTGAGAAATATGTGATCATCGAGTCAGGAGACACCGATCTCAAGAAAAAGCAACTACTCACTGAATCGGAGTATTTGGAATATAAAAAACAGTTTGGTGTGAACTTTACGGCAGAAATCGGTGCTATAGCTGTGAAACGTCTTTTGGAGACTGTTAATCTGGAAAGTGACGAATTAGAACTTAGAGAAAAGATGAATGAGAAAGGTGAGAAAACCGATCCCAGACTCCTTAAACGCCTTGAAATTATAAGTGATTTTAAAAACTCCCGAAATGACCCGTCCTGGATGATCATGGACGTAGTGCCCGTAATCCCGCCTGAACTAAGGCCTATGGTTCAATTGGACGGGGGGCGATTCGCCACCAGTGATTTAAACGATCTTTACCGTAGGGTGATCAATCGGAATAACCGTCTGAAACGATTACTCAACTTAAAAGCCCCCGAAATCATTATTAGAAACGAAAAACGGATGCTTCAAGAGGCCGCAGATGCCCTCTTTGATAATTCCAGACGGAAACGTATGGTTAAAGGCCCCGGCAATCGTCCTCTAAAGTCCTTGTCAGACATGCTTAAAGGTAAGCAGGGTCGCTTTAGACAGAATCTACTGGGCAAACGTGTGGATTATTCAGGACGTTCTGTTATCGTGGTGGGACCGAAACTTGAAATCCATCAGTGTGGACTCCCTAAAAAAATGGCCCTTGAATTGTTTAAACCTTTTATCATGAAAGGTTTGGTTGAAAAAGGTTTGGTATACAATATCAAAAGCGCCAAGAAGATGGTTGAAAAAGAAAAGCCAGAGGTTTGGGGTGTTTTGGAAGAAGTGATCAAAGGTCATCCTGTTCTCTTGAATCGCGCGCCAACCCTTCATAGGTTGGGAATACAGGCCTTTGAACCGGTATTAGTGGAAGGAAAGGCCATCAAACTTCATCCCTTGGTTTGTCACGCTTTCAATGCGGACTTTGATGGGGATCAGATGGCGGTTCATGTGCCTTTATCTCCAGCGGCCCAGATTGAGTGCTGGCTTTTGATGTTATCTGCTAACAATCTGTTAAATCCCGCTAACGGTGAACCTATTGTTGGACCTACCCAGGATATGGTTCTTGGCGTCAATTATCTCACTAAAGAACGTCGGGGAGCGAAGGGAGAAGGGAAGCATTTTTCGTCTATTAATGAGGTGATGCTAGCCCTTGAAAGCAAAAGTGTTGCCTATCAGGCTAAGATCCGGGCACAGAAAGAAGATGGAAGCTGGATAGAAACAACTCCTGGGAGACTTATCTTTAACGAAGTCCTGCCAGATGAAATGGATTTTATAAATGAAGCCTTAAATGATAAAACATTGGGTAAAGTGGTCTTACGGGTTCTAAGAAAGCTTGGCCCGTTTGCAACAGCTAAAACTCTTGATAGGATCAAGGAAGTTGGCTTTAAGTATGCCACAATCTTTGGCGCAACCATTGGAATTGAAGATATTAAAATCCCAAGTGATAAAAAAAGGCTGATTGAAATCGGTGAAGGAAAGGTAAACAAGATTGAGGAGAATTATCGCAATGGTTATATTACGGTGGATGAGAGGCATAATCAGGTAGTAGATGTTTGGACTCGTGTGAGTGATACAATATCTGAAACGATGATGAATGAACTGAAAGTGGATCAAAATGGGTTTAACGCACTCTATATCATGGCGGATTCTGGGGCCCGTGGTAGTAAACAACAGATCAGACAGCTCGCTGGAATGCGAGGTCTGATGGCCAAACCCTCTGGTGAAATTATGGAATTGCCTATTAAGTCAAACTTTAAAGAGGGGCTTAGTGTTCTTGAGTACTTTATTTCAACCCATGGGGCCAGAAAAGGTTTGGCTGATACTGCCTTGAAAACAGCCGATGCGGGTTATTTGACAAGACGTTTAGTGGACATCGCTCAGGATGTGGTCATTAATGAAGTGGACTGTGGGACGATTAACGGAATCGAACGTATGCCCATCCGCGAGGGAGATGAAGAGATTGAAACGCTTGCTGACCGTATTGTTGGACGCTATGTATTGGAAGATATTTATCATCCTGTTACTGAGAAATCCATCATTATGGCCAACTCGGAAGTCAGTGAGGACGCAGCCAGTACTATCGAGAAGTCAGGCATTGAAAAGGTCAAGATTAGAACGGTCTTGACCTGTGAGTCACGTTATGGAGTTTGTGTAGAATGCTATGGAAGGAATCTGGCAACAGGTCGCACCGTCGAGATTGGTGAAGCGGTGGGTATTATTGCGGCCCAATCTATTGGACAGCCAGGAACACAGCTGACCATGAGAACCTTTCATATTGGTGGAACAGCGGCAAGACAAATTGAAGAGCAAAACATTGAACTCAGTTATTCTGTCATTATAAAAGAACTCCCTGAAAGCTTGATTCAGCTTGAGAAAGAAAAGCATTCCATTACCAGTAGAAAAGGTGAGCTTATTTATCAGAGGATTGTGAAAGAGTATTTAATCAAAGAGTTTAGCGAAGTCAGGGTTAAAGATGGAGAACGTATCCTGATTGGTGATACAATAGGTATTGATCTATCCAATGAAGAAGTGAAGTCTCAGAATATATGTACTGTTCAGATGCTTGAAACCGATAACCATGAACCAGCCATATTATTGATGGGTGGGGAGAATAAAATCGTATTAAAGAATGGGACCAAGCTCTTTGCAAAAGAAGGGGATTATATGAAAAAAGGGACTAGAATAGCCGACTTTGACGCCTACAATGAACCCATTTTGACTGAAAAGCTTGGAATAGTTAAATACAGTGATATCATTGTAGGGTCCACCTTGAAAATTGAGAAGAATGAAGACACGAATGTAGAAGAACGTATTGTTATGGAAGTTAAGGATGGCAGTCTCACTCCAAAAATCCTGATCATGGGTGAGGATGGAGAAGAGCTTGCCGCTATCTCAATCCCTGGTGGAGCCCATTTAATCACAGAAGAAGGTGTGAAGGTCAAGCCGGGAACAGTCATTGCCAAGATCACTCGGGAACAAACCAAAACAAAAGATATTACTGGAGGCCTGCCACGTATTGCTGAGCTCTTTGAGGCCCGTAAGCCAAAGGGTTCTTGTGTCGTTGCTGAACAGGACGGCATTATACGATTTGGAGACAAGCAAAAGGGGCGTTCAATCATATATGTGGAATACGATAGTTTTAACGCAAAAGGTGAGCCGCAAGTGGACCAGTTGAAGCATGTTATCCCTACGGGAAAAAGAATATTAGTGCGTGAAGGGGAGTATGTTAAAGCCGGTGATCAGCTCTGTGACGGGCCTGTGAATCCCCATGATATATTAAAGATCGAAGGGGTCGAGAGACTGCAGGAGTACCTGGTCAACGAAATACAGGAAGTCTACAGGCTACAAGGAGTCAATATTAATGATAAACATGTTGGGATTATCATCAGGCAAATGCTTAGGAAAGTTGAAATTACGGATGCAGGGGATACGGATTTTATCATAGGCCAGCAAATAGATAAGTTTGTATTTAGAGATAAAAATGAGGCAGTCATCGGTGAGGGGGGAAAACCAGCAACCGCTAGGCCTTTCTTACAGGGTATTACAAAAGCGTCTCTCAATATTGATAGCTTTATATCGGCCGCTTCATTTCAGGAGACTACAAAGGTTCTCACTAATGCGGCTATTAAAGGGAAAACAGATTATCTCAGAGGATTAAAAGAAAACGTTATCATTGGACATTTAATTCCTGCTGGAACGGGTATCAAGCATTATAAAAGCGTTCAAATCAATTATCCTAATGTTGAGGAAGAAGCGATAGAAGAAGAGGCTGTAGAATCTGCGGTCTAAAGACCTTATTGATTTGTTTCACGGATCATTTCGATCTCTTCAAAGGATAGGAGTTTATTGATATCCAGGATGATAAGAAGTTTCTCTTGATCATCCTTTCCTACCCCCGTAATATACTCTCTTCCAATCCCGGATACAACAGGAGGGGGAGGGAGGATATGGCTTGAAGGAATGCTGATGACCTTCGAGACGCCATCAATCATGACTCCAAGAACCATATCGTCTAATCTTACAACAATAATCCCTTTATTTTGTTCTTCACCGCCAATGAGATTAAATCTTTTTTTCAGATCAATGATAGGAATCACATTCCCTCGAAGGTTGATGACTCCTTCTACAAAGTCAAGAGCATTGGGTATAGGTGTCATTTTCTCTATTTTAATAATCTCTTGAGTTTGCATAATATCGATGCCATATTTTTCATTGGCCAGAATGAAGGTCACTAATTGCTTAACTTTCTCGTCTCGAACATCTTGTTTTTGACTTTCAGATGGAATGTTTCTATTCATAGGTTGACTTCTTTTCCCGGATGTTTATAGAGAATCTAAGCAAATAAGTTAAAAAAAAGAACTCTTTTTTTAGCAATCGGATGATTTATGAGAAAATACTCTTGAAATAATCATGGAAAGTGATAACAGCCGAAGCCGAGATGATGGCCACCATAGCCATTAATTTCAATAGTATATTGATGGAGGGGCCTGATGTGTCTTTAAAAGGGTCTCCCACTGTGTCTCCCACAACAGCGGCTTTATGATTATCCGAGCCTTTACCCCCTAATGCTCCGTGTTCGATATATTTCTTGGCATTATCCCAAGCTCCTCCAGCATTTGCCATCATGATGGCCAGGGAAAATCCTGAAACTAATGCTCCAGCCAATAATGCAACTACCGTAGGGACTCCAAAAACTATCCCGGTAAGGATAGGAGCAAGGATAGCAAGAAGGGCGGGTCCGAACATTTCTCTTTGAGCTCCTGCCGTACTGATGGACACACAGGCGGCGTAATCCGGCTTCCCTGTGCCTTCCATAATTCCTGGAATCTCACGGAATTGCCGGCGAACTTCTTCCACCATAGCTCCAGCCGCTCGTCCTACAGCACTCATGGTCATGGCGCTAAAATAAAAGGGTAGCATCGCCCCAATGAATAAGCCAATCAGAATAGTTGGGTCTGTGATGCTTAAATCAATGGCTTTCACGTGAATTCCTTGAGTATAGGCGGCTAGCAAAGCCAAGGCCGTAAGGGCCGCTGATCCGATGGCAAAGCCTTTTCCTGTGGCAGCCGTTGTATTCCCCAATGCATCGAGGGAATCTGTTCTTTCCCTGACTTCAGGGGGCAAGTCACTCATTTCAGCTATTCCACCCGCATTATCAGCAACGGGGCCATAGGCATCGGTGGCTAGAGTGATCCCTAAAGTGGAAAGCATACCGATTGCGGCCATCCCGATTCCGAATAGGCCATAGTCAAAGCTGGTTCCCCCGCCAGCAGCGTAAAAGGCTCCGGCAATCCCCAAAATGATAGTGAGAACAGGGATGACTGTAGATTTCAATCCCAGAGAGAGTCCCGCAATTATGATAGTAGCAGGCCCTGTTTTTGCTTGTTCAGAAAGTGTTCTAGTGGGTTTATACTCATAGGATGTGAAGTACTCAGTGAAATAGCCAATGATATTCCCGGCGACCAAACCAATAATGACAGCCCAGAATATCCCTATGCCGCCCCATCCCATAGGTTTTAAGCCAAAATTGACAAACACAAAGGCTCCTATAACAACTAAAACAGAACTTAAATAAATACCTTTTCTCAAGGCCCATAGGAGGCTTTTAGTCTCAGAACTTCCGCCGGTTCGGACGAAAAAGGTCCCGACAATTGAAGCGAAAACACCGATAGCCGCAAGAATTAAGGGTGAGACGATAAATAACATGTCTTTTGTACCAAAAGCTACAGCGGCAATCGCCATCGTGGCAACAATCGAGCCAATGTAGGACTCATAGAGATCCGCACCCATGCCGGCCACATCACCAACGTTGTCACCCACGTTATCGGCTATGGTAGCCGGATTCCTTGGATCATCCTCAGGGATACCTGCTTCAACCTTTCCCACAAGGTCAGCCCCAACATCGGCGGCTTTTGTGAAGATTCCACCACCCACACGGGCAAACAAAGCCATAGAGGAAGCTCCTAGACCAGAACTTACCAAAATATCGGTAATAATCTTCATGTCCACATTTAAGGCCTTTAAAGAAAAATACCATAATGATAAGTGAAGAAGTCCTAAACCTACAACCAACATACCCATCACGGTTCCCGAATTGAAAGCAACACGTAAGCCATCATTTAGAGATGTTTTGGTGGCCCACGTTGTTCGTGAATTGGCATTGGTGGCGATTTTCATCCCAAAATAGCCTGCAAGAGCTGAAAACAGTCCACCTGAGAGAAATGAGAATGGGATATAATAAGCGTTGGACCCTAATCTTGAGGCGGAATCAATAAATATGGATTTACCCATTAATAAAATAAAAACAATAGCAAAGAAAATTGCAACTATTAAATATTGTCTACCGAGATAGGCTTTGGCTCCTTCACGGATGTGTCTGGAAATTTCCTTCATCCGATCGGTTCCCTCACTTTTTTTAAGGATTCTAAGGGACAGCAAAATAGCGAAAAGAATTGCTGCTAAAGCTCCTAGGGGGGGTAATATGGTTATTAACATGATGTTCTCCTTCATTCACTTAGGTGGTGTTTTTTAAGGTCAAGATAATCAAACAGGCGTAAGAATGTAATTTAATGTCTTTTGTCAGATACCACGAAAAGACACTTTAATTTAATGATTATTGATTATCTTGTCAAGGTTTGACGGATAAAGTTTATGGATATTGTTTTTTTTTATCATTTATGTCATAGAAACATTTGATGGATAAGGTGTTCTGCAGGTTATTTATCTCTCTTTCTTAGCTCTTGCAGCTTCCCGCATTTCTTTATTTTTAGCGATGTGAACTTCTTTTTGGAGGACTTCAAGATCCAGGCATTGTATTTTCTTCCCTCCCTCAAGGACTTTAAACTTTTTATTCTTAAGGAGTTCGGAGAATGCTATTTTGCCTTCATTGGGGCTAAGTCCAACCATACCAGCGAGTTCTTTGGGTCCAAACTCAAAAGTATAAGGGACTTTGCCGATCTTGATTCTCTCTTTTTCTACTTCCAGGAGGAGGGCGTCTAATAGTTTACCAATTGGGTCTTTAAGCAAATTGGTTTGGAGTTGTCGAAAGCCTGTCCATAATCGTTCACTCAAAATGGTGATGAGCTTGGTGGCCAGTTGTGGTTGAGAAGTGACCATCGCTTGAAAGTTCTCATTATTGACAGCCATCACATTGATATCTCCAAAAGCAATGGCTGTAGCGCTACGAGGTTTATTATCTAAAATGGCCATTTCACCAAAAATATCACCAGGCTTCAAAATGGCAATGGTTTTTTCAGTATTATCGATGATTTTGGTAATTTTGACTTGACCTTGTTGGAGGATATATAACTCATTGCCAATTTCGTGTTCACAAAAGATTACCGTGTTATCCTTGAAGGTTTTAGTAAGTCCAGAAGCATTATTCGGGTTCATGGCATCTTTGGCTAGGGGTGAAAGGGTTTGTATCTTATTTTTGGCATCGGTTACAGAGTCTCCGTCTGGGAAGTATTGAACATATCGAATGTAGGCATAGAGAGCTTGATTGTACTGCTTAACAGAGTTATAGAAGTTACCAATGGGAAATAATTGGGCAGGATCATCTTCTACAGGTTCTTTTCCTGTAACTTCTGTCATACGTTTATCTAAATAACGAAGACGAGCACTAAAAGATCGGATGATCTTCATTGCAATCTGTGCGTTATTCTGAATGAGAGCGCCAAACTGATTGCTTTTTACTTCAATGAGAGTCGTTTCTGCCATAGCCTGGGCGCTTTCTTCTCTTGGATGACCACTCATACATGAAATGAGGCCAAAGAAATCGCCGGGTTCAAGGTTGGTATCTTGCTCACCTTCAACTTTAAATTCTTTACTAATAAGAATATGCCCATTTTTAATAAGAAAGAAAACATCGGAATCCTGCTTTCCTTCTATCATAATGAAGGCACCTTTTTTAAAGGTTGATAGTGAGACCTGCAGAGGTGCAGCCATGAAACACTCCTAAATATGACACAATAGCTAAATTAATCAAGATATATGGGGAAAAAAGCCTCTCAATCCCTAGGTCAGAAAAGATCTTTTTGCTGAAAGTAAATGATAATAATTGTATTAAGATTAGCTATTTTTTAATGTTTCGGTAATATACCAATATTATTTAGAATAGTTAGTTCTTTTGTCCATCTTTTTTATTTCAATTTACTACTTTTTCATTCTAAATGGTAGTAAAAAATATTTTTTCCAAAAGTATGAACCATGCATAGCGATCGTTAATTAAAGCACTGCTGAACATTAAATTACCTAAATAGACTAATCTATTATTCTAAGGATAATGGTAATTTCTCTTGACTTTCTTTGATAATTGTGCTATATTGGCCTTCACATTCCTTTAAGTACTATAGTAATCTTTAATTATATTTTAATCTGTAAAATAATATCAGGCTTTGATGGCGTGGAGGTATAATTTAATAATGGCAAGTTATATTAGTGCAAAGAAAAAAGAACTTTTTACAAGCAGTTGTGTAGAATGTGGTTCCGAAAAAGAAATCGCTAGTTGGATCAGAAATGATTCTGGTGAACTGGAGAATTACTGTAAAGAATGCTTTGAAGAAGCTACCGGGAAAAAAGTATCCAAACGATAAATTAAAACTTAAACGTTAGTTGCAAGGTATCCATCATAATTTGATCAAAATGACTGATGGATACACCAATTAGGCGAAGCTTTTTTTGACCCACAAGAGTCTTTTTCAGAAGACGATGGCATTCTTCTTTGATTGTTTCTCTATCATCTGTAGCAAATGGAAGAGTTGTGCTGCGTGTGATAGTTGTAAAGTCATGGTATTTAATCTTTAAGGTTATAGTCTTACCCTTCAGACCCTTTTCACTTAAACGACGAATAAGATGATCAATTTCATTATAAAGAGTGATTTTAATTTCCCCTATATCAAGGAGATCTTGAGATAGAGTAACTTCACTCCCAAGGGACTGACGTTTTCCTTTGGCTTGAACAGGTCGTGTATCAATCCCCTGTGCATAGTTGTATAAGACAGGTCCAAATTGGCCTAGTAACTTTGTTAGATGGACTTTAGGGGATTTCCAGATATCCTGACAGATTAGAATATTATGTTTTTCCAATTTCCTTTGAGTGACCCTCCCAACTCCAGGTATTATAGACACAGGTAAGTTTCTCATAAAGTCTTTGGCCTCATGAGGTTTGATCACACACAATCCATTGGGTTTCTTGTAATCCGATGCAATCTTGGCCAGTAACTTATTGTGAGCCACCCCACAAGAGGCGATTAGATTCATTTCTTTAGCGATCTGAGATTTAATCTCTTTAGCAGTATGGGTAGCCGACGGGATGTTCTTCTTATTCTCTGTCACATCGAGATAAGCTTCGTCCAGGGAGAGAGGTTCGATTTGATCACTGTATTCCTGAAATACTTCTTTGAGCTGAAGGGCTATCTGTTGGTATTTCTGAAAGTTAGGACCGATAAAGTGAGCTTGGGGACAAAGCTTGATAGCTTGAGCTGAGGCCATGGCTGACTTGACCCCAAATTGTCTGGCCTCATAGGAAGCGGCACACACCACTCCACGAGATTTTGGGCTTCCGCCTACTATTACACATTGACCTCTTAGGGCTGGGTTGTCTCGTTGTTCTACAGAAGCGAAAAAGGCATCCATATCAACGTGTATAATCTTTCTGTTTTGAGGTTCTATTGAATGACTCATAAAATATACAATAATAGATTTCGGAGAAAAAATCACACAGAATAGTATAAATTAAGTATTTTTTTATCACGTTTAGAGAGACTGTGTTAAAATTGATACAGAACTCTCCCGAAATTGCACAGATTTTAAGGTCTATAAATGGAGTGATTGGGGAAATTGGAAAAAATCATGACCAGGCATTCTTATATAAAATATAAGAGTATATAGATTTACCTTTTTTCTATGGATATTTTTCATCCAGATACAATAATTGGTATGCAATTTGAGTCTCATTTGATATATTTCAAGATTAAAGACTTAAGGAGTTCATCATGAGAAAATTAGCTGTACTTTTCATATTGACATTTGCTTTCACGAATCTATCTGTGGCTTTAGACATCAAGACAACCATTATTGGAGAATGGAAAGTCACTAAAATACAGCGTAAAGGAAAGAAGCTAAATAGTAGTGATCCCATGGCTCAGTTTAAGAATACGATTGTAGTTTTTTATAAAAACAATAAGCTGTTACTTAAGGCTGGAAAATCTGAACTTCCAGGTAAATGGAGTGTGAAGAATAAAAAGCTCCGCTTTTTGGGGAGTAAGTATGGTCTGGACGTACATTTTCACTCCAGAAACAGGATGATCGTACACTATGTTAAAGATGATGTGAAGATTTATCTGAAAAGACTCAAGTAACTCTTTTGCTTTAAGACATCAAGAAAGTGTGGAAATAATGGTCTTGCCCTTGACTCTAGATAGAAATTATGATAACTTGAAGGATGATTATAAAGTCCTATGCTAAAGTGAATCTCTATCTAGAAGTTCTGGGGCGGCTTAGAGACGGTTATCACGATATTGATACCCTGTTTCAAACGATCAGTCTTTATGATACCCTTCACTTCTATAAGATGGATCACTTAGGACAGGGTCAATTTGAGTTAGAATGTAATATCCCGGGATTAGTTAGTGACAACATCATCTGGAAGGCGATAGAGAGCCTAAAACCTTATTTACCCTCAAACAGTAAAGGGCTTAGGATCGTTTTGGATAAAAATATCCCCATGGGATCTGGATTAGGAGGAGGGAGTTCAAATGGAGCGATGACTTTACTGGGTCTGAATCAATACTATCAGTTGAATCTGGATGAGAAAGTATTAATGGAACTTGCTTCCCGGTTGGGAGCAGATGTCCCTTTCTTTATCAGAGGGGGATTGGCTAGAGGCCAGGGAATTGGTGAACAGCTAACTTATTATGATGAAGTGGTTTGCCCGATCCATTATCTTATTATCTACCCTAATATACATATTGTGACGAAAGATGCCTACGAGGCCATCGATAGAGATCACCAAAGCGTGAGAAAGGATTTAGGGACTCTTCTGGATGGTCTAATGAATAAGGACCTTATAAAAGTATCCGATAATCTTTTTAATAGATTTGAAGAAAGTCAATTCAGGAAATATCCAATACTCAAGGATTTGAAGGATAAGTTATTGAGTCTTGGTGCGCTGGGAGCTTTGATGTCGGGGAGTGGCTCAACAGTATTTGGAGTTTTTGAATCCCAGGGTAAAGCTCAGATGGCAATGAATCATTTTACTGATAGCCCTCATACCCTTTTTTGGGCTGAAAATATTGGAATTGCTTGAAATAAAGGTGATTCTCAAATTAGACAGTACAAGCCTATAAATGGTTTGTATTCAAAAATATATGCAATTATAAATACGTGATTTTGGAGAAAAATATGGAAGAACTTAAACTTAAAGCAGATCAGAGGGAAAAGTCAACAAAAGGCTTTCTCCATCAGCTAAGAAGAGATGGAAAAATCCCCGCTATTTGCTATGGAAAGGGTAATATCAATGTTGTTGTTGATCGAAAGGACTTTGAAAAGGTTTTACTGAAAGCTGGACAGCATATTATTATCGATTTGAGCATCTCAAAGGATAAAAGCCGCCCAGTATTGGTCAAATCCTATCAAATAGCCCCTATCCAGAAAACGATTACTCATATTGATTTTTTAGAAGTCATAAAAGATAAGCCGATCAAGGCCCAGGTTCCCATTAAACTTGTAGGACAGGCTGCGGGTTCGAAATTAGGGGGCGTTTTAGAACACAAACTTCATAAGTTGAGTGTAAAAGCTTTGGCTGAAACTATTCCTGAGTGGGTGGAAGTGGACGTCACAAAGCTTAATGTTGGAGATTCTCTATACGTGGAGAACTTAAGCCTGGATAAGAATATCATAATACTGGCCAAGCCAAGGCAGGCTATAGTAGCTGTGGCCGCTTCCAGAACAACCAAAATGGCTGAAGAAGGGGAGAAACCTGAAGAAGAGCAAGAAACAACTACTTCATAACCATGAAACTTATAGTTGGACTAGGGAATCCGGGTAAGAAATATGACAATCAACGACATAACCTGGGATTCATGGTCATTGATCGTCTGGCTAAGAGTCTTAGTATAGATATCAGTGATAATAAGTTTAAAGCGGAGTATGGGAAGGCTTCTTTAGAGGGAGAGTCTGTCGTTATAGCTAAACCAATGACCTATATGAACCTAAGTGGTCATGCCGTACAGGGTTTGGCGAGTTTTTACAAGATTGAGTTTTCAGAGATCCTCATTGTTTGTGATGATTTCAATCTGGACTTTGGACGGATAAGAATCAGGGAAAAGGGCTCAGACGGGGGGCATAATGGGCTTAAGTCCGTTATTGCCTGTCTGGGAAGTCAAGATTTCCCCAGGCTACGTCTTGGTGTTGGTTTACCCAAGGGTTCTGGAGATATAAGCAATTATGTTCTCTCTCAATTTGGCGGTCAGGAGAGAAAAGATTTGGATCCTTTCATTGAAAGATCAAAAGATGCTATCCTAAGCATTATAACAGACTCCATTCGATCTGCCATGAACCAATACAATTCATGAGACTCTTAGAGACGTTTCGTCAAGCCATTGTAAGTCATCATTTACTGGATCCTGGGGATAGAGTCTTAATTGCCCTGTCTGCCGGCCCTGATTCAACCTGCCTCCTTGACTTATACCAGAGTATAACGGAAGAATACAACCTGGAGCTTGGGATCGCCCATATTGATTATCACCTTCGCGGGGAGGAGTCCGATAAGGAGGGGAGGTGGATACGTGATAGAGCCAAAGAATTAGACCTCCCCTTATATCAGAAGGATCATCCAATCGTCCAAAAGAGTCATGTGCAGGTCGAAGCCCGTAGAGTTCGCTATCAATACTTCAGGCAAGTGTTTGAAGAGAAAGGATATAACAAGCTATCTACAGGTCATCATTTAGACGATCAGATTGAAACGTTTTTCTTGAGACTCATGAGAGGGACTTCTTTAAATGGGTTAGTATCCATGAGTTATTCTTCTGTCATGGAGGGGCTCAGGATTATCCGCCCCCTGTTAGGTGTTCCTAAAAGTGAATTAATAAGCTATTTAGACGATAAGAAAATCTTCTACTTCATAGATCGTAGTAATTTGCAAGGGAAATATAAAAGAAACCTGGTAAGAAACAAGTTAATCCCCGTTATGGAAGAGATATTTCCGAACTATCGATTGACTATGGACCAGGTTATTGATCACTTGAAAGAAGAGAACCAATTCATACAAAACCTGACCTACAGGTTTATAGACTCGATAAGCATAGGGACTAACGGGCTGGAAAGGCGAATAGATAAAGGGAGATTCAATATGCAACCCCTAACCCTTAGAAAGAGAGCTATAGTCCAGATGGCAAAAGACCTGGGGGACAATTGGAACTACTTTAGTGGTGATGAACTTGGTAATATAGTTGATCAGATCAAATATACCAATGATTCTGGAAGTCGAGTTCTCTTTGACAAAGAAGATATCAGGATTATCCTGGAATACTCGTGGATTACAGTGCTCTTAAAAAGAAGTGACAATATTAAGCCTTTTCTACCCACTAAATTGGAAATGGGGAAAGAATATTGCCTGTATGATAACCCTGTTGACGCGTGTTGGATGTTAAATGTTTCTTTTCATGAGATCAATCCTCCCGAAAGACAGGGCCTATTAGATTCTATAAAAAAGGATTTGTTTAAACTTTATCTAGATCACGAAAAGATTGATGAGAGTCTCCATATTCGATGTTATAGACCAGGAGATCGGATCGAATTAGATAAAGGATTAGGCCATCAAACAATTAAAGACATTTTGATAAACAGTAAAATCCCTGAAAGAATGAGAAAGCATGTCATTTTAATATTGGATGGTGAAAAAATCATTGGACTAATTTCTTTGCCACCCTACTTTTATATTCGCCTTTCTAAAGAATATTATGTATCGACTCAAACCAATTTCATAGTGACACTTTTGATAAATCAAGTCTCCAGGCAGGGTTTTAGTGACAGAGAGGGAAAACATACTTTTACTTCCATTTATCCGAATGGACTAGGATAAAATGAGATACTATGCTATTGACACTTTCCAAGGCTTATGTTATATTAAATACTGCCATTTTTACGATAACTTTCTTCCGTAAAGAATATCTCGCGTCTATCACGTGCCAATAAAATATGAATGGAGTAACCC
>ENA-ORDP01000408-ORDP01000408.1-marine-sediment-metagenome-genome-assembly--contig:-NODE-408-length-28504-cov-8.231537_pt1 | contig 28504 bp, 28 predicted proteins | sample MGYA00248627_ERZ508539 | MGnify/ENA primary metagenome ERZ508539 (study PRJEB26208, sample SAMN05571518) | marine sediment metagenome | biome: deep sea; feature: Hydrothermal vent; material... | reverse complement strand
TACCTGGAAACTCTGGACCAATGGCGGTCGTCTTGTAAATGCGTTCGGGATTGCCCCGCAGTCCTGGTACATGGATTAATCTGCGAATATGGGATTCGAAGGGTGTACCAGGTCCCAAAAATTCAATTCCAGGGAATATGTTGAAGAGCGTCAATTCACCTTGACATAGTTCAAGACTAAGGAAACACCGTGTACGAGTTATTTTCCACTCAAGAGCTTCCCTATCCGTACCAGGACGCATACCATTTGACAACACTTTAATAAGATTATTCCCTCGTGGATACGATGAGACGATCTCCTCATGAGTCATGTTGCTGTGTAGTACACATTCATTCTCTTTATCTCTGAAGACCGTTTCAACGAGCTCAATCATCGCTTTAGGGCTTTTGCTAAACGTATTTTGGACAAAATAGCCCCCCTCAGTCTCAACCATGATGGTGAAGTGATTCTCCGCAGTTTGCCTCGACAATTTGGATAGAAACTGTTCGGCAGAGGTGAACCGGACATTGGGACCGTCGAGCAAAAGAGGTCCGGGGTCATAGCTGGCTTGCAGCGTTTGTTTAAGCAGCAACAGAGGCTGAATGATGCTTGACTTCCCCGAGCTGTTCGCCCCGGCCAGCAGAGTCAAGGGGCGAATTTCTATCGCGCATTCCTTCGCAAGCGACTTGAAGCCGCTGACAGCGATCTTCGTGATGCCTGGCGGTGAATCTCTCCGCTTCTTCCTCGTTTGCGAGCGATTGTTCATGTCCAATCTTACTCCAAATTCAGTCCGACCGAGCCTCTTCGGTATCTGCCGGCCGGAGCTATGCTACCCTTAGCTTAGCACATCGCAGGAAGAGCATCCAAACCGCTAGCTATTGCGGGAAATAGCTGCCGATGTAGAAGAAGCCCGATAAGTATTGTGCTATAACGAGAACCCCTCAGAGATCGCCGAGCGCCCCAATCAGCTCGACCAGGCTCTCGGCCGCCTCGGCACCCTTGTTGGTCTGGGAGGCTGAAGCCGCACGCGCCTCCGCCTGCTCCGGCCGCTCGACGGTCAGCACACCGAAAGCCAGCGGCACTTGGCCATTGAGGCTCACCCGCATCAGGCCATAGCTGACCGCTTGGGCCAGATAGTTAAAGTGAGGCGTCTGACCGCGGATGATGCAGCCCAGAGCGATGACCCCTTGATAGTTGCCGCTGTGGACCAACCGTTGGGCCGCTTGGGGCAGCTCAAAGGCCCCCGGAACGTGAATGACGCTGATATCCTCCGGAGCCAGACCTAAGCTCTCCAAACGAGTGCGCGCGCCGATCAGGAGCTTTTCGGTGATCCGGTCATTGAAGCGGCTGACCACGATGGCCAAGCGCAGCCCCCGGCCAGACAGGCCAACCAACGGCCTTTTGCCCTTGTGAAATTGACCGCTTGCTCCGGCCAATCAGCCCTCCTCACTGAAAATACTTTCCAGGTGATGGCCCAATTTTTCCTGTTTGGTCTTCAGATATTTGTAATTATAGTCGTTTGGAGGGATAACTATAGGTAATTGTTCTACAATCTTGATGCCATAACCTTCGATGCCCACGACTTTCTTGGGGTTATTGGTCAGGATGCGAATGGTGGAGAGCCCCAGGTCCTTCAAAATCTGGGCCCCGATGCCATAGTCGCGCAGGTCGGCGGGAAAGCCCAGCCGCCAGTTGGCCTCCACCGTGTCCGCACCCTGGTCCTGCAGGTGATAGGCCTTGATCTTGTTTCCCAGGCCGATGCCGCGGCCCTCCTGCTGCAAATAGAGCAACACCCCTTGCCCTTCAGCCTGGATGCGCCGCAGCGATAACGCCAACTGTTGACCACAGTCGCAGCGCAGCGAGCCCAGGATATCCCCGGTGACGCACTCCGAGTGCACCCGCACCAGCACGTTAGGCTGCCCGGCGACCTCGCCTTTGACCAGGGCCAGATGTTCTTTATCATTGAGGAGAGTGTGATAGGCGTGAATGATGAACTCGCCGTAACGGGTGGGCAGCTTGGCCGTGGCGAGCCGCTGCACCAGCTTCTCGCGCTTGCTGCGATGGTGAATCAGGTCGGCAATGCTGATCAGCTTCAGGCCGTGCCGCCGGGCGAAGCGCTCCAGATCGGGCACACGGGCCATGGTGCCATCGTCTTTCATGATCTCGCAGATCACCGCTGCCGGGTAGAGCCCGGCCAACCGAGCCAGATCCACCGAGGCCTCGGTATGACCGGCCCGCCTGAGCACCCCACCCTGCTTGGCCCGCAGCGGAAAGACGTGACCCGGCTGGACCAGATCTCTGGTCCTGATCGCCGGGTCTATCAGCGTTCTCATCGTGTAGGCCCGGTCATAGGCCGAGATGCCGGTGGTCACCCCGACGCGTGCGTCCACCGAAACGGTAAAGTTGGTCTCGCGCACGCTCTGGTTGGCGGTGACCATCGGCTTGATGCCCAGCTCATCCAGGCGCTCGCCGGTCAGGGGCATACAGATCAGGCCACGGGCATGCATGGCCATGAAGTTGATCTTCTCCGGGGTGACCCGCTCGGCGGCCAGCACCAGGTCACCCTCGTTCTCCCGCCGCTCATCATCTACCACGATGACCAGCTCACCGCGCCGGATCGCTTCCAGCGCGCTCTCAATCGTATCAAAGCTCATAGAGAGAGCCTCCTCATTAGCTGTAGCGCAGGGGTAACTCCTGAGCGACCCCCAGCGCCTTTAGCGCATATTTGCCCAGAATATCGAACTCCACGTTCAGCGGATCACCCGGCCGCTTGGCGCTCAAAGTCGTCTCCTCCCAGGTCCGGGGGATGACCGCCACGGCGAAGCGACCATCTTGCACGTCAAAGCAGGTCAAACTGATCCCATCAAGGGCCACCGAGCCCTTCTCCACCAGCAGCCGGTCGAACTGCGGCGGCACGGAAAAGACGCAGTGGATGAAGCGCCCTTGCGGTCTACTCTCGACCAAGCGGCCCACGGTGTCCACATGTCCCAGCACGAAGTGGCCTCCCAGGCGCCCGTCGGCCGGCAGCGGCCGCTCTAGATTGACCCGCTGACCCACGCTCAGTCCTCCCAGCGTGGTGCGCCGGCGCGTCTCCGGGCTCAGCTCGGCCTGAAAAGTGCCCGCTTCGGCGTCCAGGGCGCCCACGGTGAGGCAGACGCCATCAATAGCTATGCTCTCGGAAACGGCCAACTGGCCGATCAGCCAGGGCACCTGAATAACCAACCGCTCTCCCTCGCAAACGATGACCTTGCCGATCGTCTCGATCAAGCCGGTATACATGATTAACGGGTTAGTTTACCCCAAAGTGGCCGGGCCGCTCAAGGGCCTAACTTGTCCCGATTCGCCAAGTCGAGCGAGTTCTCTCTGCCAGCCGGGATAAATCGTCCCAATAACAGATAGCTCAAGGCGGAGAAGAGGCCGATGCCGAAGGCCCCCAGCCAGAGCGTAGCTGGGTGCAGTTGGCCCAACCAGTAACCGCCGCCGACTGCCCCGCCGCTAAAGCCCAACCCCCAGGCCAGACTGTAGACGCTCATGTAGCGCCCGCGCAGTCGCTCCGGGGCCAGCTCGGCCACCAGCGCTGAGCCCACCGGCACGGCGATCATCTCCCCCAAGGTCCAGATGGCCACGTCGAACGAAAGGGCCAGCAGATGACTGGAGAGCGCGATCGCGCCAAAGCCGATCCCGTAGAGCGAGGCCCCCAGCGCCAACATGTGCGTCTTGGGGCGATCGGCGACCAACCTGGTGATCGGCCACTGCAAGAAGGCGATCATCGCGGCATTGATCGTCATCAGCAGGCCATACTGCTCAGTAGAAAAGCCGCCGCTGCCGGTCAGATAGATGGGGAAGTTGGTGTACATTTGCGCGTAAATCAAGGTCATCAGCATGCTGATGCCGCAGAAGGCCATGAAGGGCCCGTGACGAAAGACTTGCCAGTACCCCCCTCGGCGCCGCTGTGGTTGCTCGCCTGTCGAGTCGGGTGGTGCCAGTGGCTTGGTCTCGCGCAAGAAGAGCAGTGCCACCAGAAAGAAGAGGAAGATGGCGCCGGCCGAGAGGAAAAAGAGCACCAAAAAGGAAAACCGCCCGGCGATCAGCCCCCCGATGGCCGGACCCAGGGCGAAGCCGAGATTATAGACGACGCGCAATAAGCCATAGGCATGAACCCGGCGGGTGGGTTTGATCAGATCGGCCACCATCGCCGAGCTGGCCGGGGTGAAGAGCGGAAAGACGATCCCGGCCAGGATCGCCAAAGGAACTAGCGTGGCTAGCGTATGGGCCAGGCCGAGACCGACCATCACCAGTGAGGAGAGCAGCAGGCTGAGGACCATCAGCGGCTTACGCCCATGACGGTCGAGCAGCGGACCGGCGGCCATCTGGGCGATGAGCCCGATGCCGAAGGTAAAAGCGATGAACAGGTCTATCTCGGCCGGGGAGAGATGCAGACGCTCATGGATATAAATAGCTAAGAAGGGCAGGATAAAGCCGTTGCCCAACGCATTGATCAGCGTGCCCCAGAAGAGCACCCAGAACTGATGCGGATACTCAGCTAGCCAAAGCCGCAACGCGTGGAGCAGTCCTGAGGAACGAGGTTTGATTTTATGGCGCATGAGAAACTTAGCTCAGTGATTATCGGCGGGACTCAGCGGAAAATCAAAATCGGCCACCGGCTGGCAGGATGGCCCGCAGCGCAGCGGGAATGCCACCTGGATGCTTGAAGACCGCCGTCCCAGCCACCAGCACCTCCGCCCCGGCCGCCGCCGCCCGTGAGGCCGTTTGGGCATTGATGCCGCCGTCAACCTCGAGCTCACAACTCAGGCTATCCTTGGCCAGCAGCGCGCGGGCGCGCTCGATCTTAGAGAGCATGCTGGTGATGAACTTCTGGCCCCCAAAGCCGGGATTGACGGTCATGATCAGGAGCAGGTCCAGCTCGGCCAGCACCTCCTCCAGCAGGACCAGCGGGGTGGCCGGGTTGAGCGCCGCCCCGGCCCGCAAGCCCAGGGCCTTGATCTGGCTTAGCGTGCGCTCCAGGTGCAGCGAGGCCTCCTGATGGACGATGATCGTGCCCGCCCCGGCCTGGGCAAACTCCGTCAAATAGCGCTCCGGCTCGGCGATCATCAGGTGGGCCTCCAGCGGTAAGCGGGTCACCTGGCGCAAAGCGCGCACCACCACCGGACCAAAGCTGATATTGGGCACGAACCGCCCGTCCATGATGTCCAGGTGCAGGCGATCGGCCCCGGCCTGCTCGACGGCCTGGGCCTCCTCTCCCAGCCGGGCGAAGTCGGCAGCTAGAATCGAGGGCGCGATTTTGACTTGCTTCATACGGCACTCGCCCTCAGTCTGCCGGCCGGGCGTAGATATCCATGATCTCCCCCAGCAGTTTGAGCGCACGATCTTGAGGCCGCTGGAAGGAGTTGCGTCCGATGATCGAGCCGAAGCCCCCACCCTGGTGAATTGCCCGCGCCCGCGCTAGTATCTCTTCGTCGTCGGCCTTGGCCCCGCCGGAGAAGAGCACGATCCGCCGCCCGGCGAAGCAGCTCTGGACCACATGCCGTACCCGCTCGGCCAGCGGCTCGGTGGGGATTCTCTCTGCTTGGTAGACATTTTGAGCTTCGGCGCCCTCGATCTGGGGGCCGGGCAGCTTGACCTTGATGATCTCCGCTCCCAGTTGGGCGGCGATATGCGCCGCATAGGCCACCACGTCCAGCGCCGTCTCCCCTTCGTGGCTCAAGGCCGAGCCACGCGGATAGGACCAGATGACCACCGGCAAACCGTGCGCCTTGGCCTGTTCCGCCAGGGCACGGAGCTGCTGGTAGAGCCGATGCCGATGAACAGAGCCGGGATATATCGTGAAGCCGATCGCGGCGCAACCCAGCCGCAGGGCATCATGCACGCTGGCCGTCTGAGCCGGGATGGGATCAGTTTCAGGGGCTAAGAGATCATGGCTGTTGAGCTTGAGTATCAGGGGGATCTCACCGGCGAACTCCGCGGCGCTGACTTCCAAAGCGCCCAGCGGGGCGGCATAGGCGTTGCAGCCGGCCTCGATGGCCAGTCGGTGATGATAGCGCGGGTCATAGCCCGCCGGATTCATGGCAAAACTGCGCGCCGGTCCGTGCTCGAAGCCTTGGTCAACCGGCAGGATGACCAGCCGGCCGGTTCCGCCCAGCCTGCCGTGGTTTAAGATGCGGGCCAAATTACTCCGCACTCCCGGAGAATCTGAGGTATACCAACTGAGTATCTCGCGCACCTGTGGGGTCATCTAGCTCTCCTTATGGCGTAGCTTTTCGCTCAGACTGGCCAGCAGTTGGTGGTAGGAGCTGGCGAAAGCCTGCACGCCGTCGCGTTGCAACTGCTCGGTGATCTGATCGAGGTCTATGCCGAGCCTAGCCAGCTCCTCCACTGCCTCACCCGCTCCCGCCAACTCCTCTTCGATGGTAACCCCGCGCACCCGCCCGTGATCACGGAAGGCGTTCAGGGTGACGGGAGGCACGGTATTGACCGTGTCGGGGCCGATCAGCTCTGCGACGTAGCGCACATCGGAATAGGCCGGGTTCTTGGTGCTGGTGCTGGCCCAGAGCACCCGTTGTGGCCGAGCCCCTTGCTCGGCCAGCGCTTGAAAACGCGCTCCCGTGAAGATCTCACGGAAGCGTCGATAGACCAGTTTGCTATTGGCAATGGCGATCTTGCCCTGCAGGGGCACGGCATGACGTGCCCCTGCAGCATCGAGCTGCTCCAAGGCCCGGTCTACGGCCGTGTCCACCCGGCTGACGAAGAAGCTGGCCACCGAGCTGACCCGCGCGAGCGGCTCGCCGTTGCGGGCCCGTGCCTCCAGACCGCGCAGATAGGCCTCGGTGACCGCCTCGTAGTGAGCCAGCGAGAACATCAAGGTGATATTCACGTTGATCCCCTCGCGCAGCAACTGCTCCACTGCCGAAATGCCGGCCGGCGTCGCCGGTACCTTGATCAGGACGTTGGGACGATCCACCAACCGAAAGAGCCGCTTCGCTTCAGCAACGGTCTCCTCGGTCAGTTGAGCCAGCAACGGCGAGACCTCTAGGCTGATCAAGCCATCCTGCCCTTCGCTCTCCTCGTAGATGGGCCGAAATAGCTCCGCGGCCAACCGAATATCTTCGATGGCCAATCTTTCATATATCTCTGCGATCTCCAGCTTTTGCGAGCTCAGGCGGGTGATCGCCTCATCATAATCATCGCTCCCGGCGATGGCCTTCGCAAAGATCGTGGGGTTGGAGGTCACCCCGCGCAGACCATCTTCAGCGATCAGTCGCGCCAGCTCGCCGGAGCTGATCAGGCCGCGCCGGATGTTATCGTACCAGACGCTCTGACCAAACTCTTGCAGCGCCAATAACGGGTTCTTTGCCATGCTCAGCCTCCTTGCGGCTTCACGATAGTCCGTCGGTACTGCTGCTCGATCGCCTGGAGCTTTTGCAGCCGGCGCCGGTGGCGCTCCTCGCCGGAGAAGCAGGCGTTAATAAAAACCCGGACCAGCTCGAAGGCCAGCTCGGAGCCGATGATCCGCGCTCCCAGGCAGAGCAGGTTCATCCGGTCGTGCTCTACGCCCTGATGGGCCGAGTAGCTGTCATGGCAGATGGCTGCCCGCACGCCGGGAATCCTGTTGGCCACCACGCAGGCGCCCACCCCGCTGCCGCAGAGCATGATGCCTCGCTCGGCCTGACCGAAGGCGACCGCCTGGGCCACCTGCTGGGCAAAATCGGGATAATCATCGTCAGGATCAAAAACCGAAGCGCCCAGATCTAGCACTTCATGACCGTCCTCCCTGAGCAGGTGGGCGATCTGCCCTTTGAGCGCGAAGCCGCCGTGATCGGCGCCGATGGCGATGTGCATAGAGCCCATCATATCTCATTTGGCCTCGTGACTCAAAAGGGCGATCGCCTGAGCGGCAATCCCTTCGCTCCGACCCAGTGACCCCAGCCCCTCCGGCCGGGTGGCTTTCAGGTTGAGCTGTGCGGGGCTTATCTCCAGTGCCTGAGCGATATTCTCACGCATCTGGGGGAAGTACTCGGCCAGCTTAGGACGCTCGGCGACCAGAGTGGCATCTATATTAGCGATCCGATACTCCTGCTGAGCTAGCAACAGCCTGATCTGCGCCAGCAGCTCCAAGCTGGAGACGCCTTGGTAGCGGGGATCATCGTCGGGAAAATGCTTTCCCAGGTCGCCCAGGCCGGCGGCGCCGAGTAGGGCATCACCGATAGCGTGGCTGAGCACATCGGCATCTGAATGGCCCAGCAGGCCACGCTCAAAAGCGATGTCAACCCCGCCGAGCACCAGCCGGCGCGCCGGGACCAGGCGATGGAAATCGAGGCCCAGACCGATGCGAGTGTTCATGACGCTCGATTATAGAACGCCATGTTGGCTAAGGACAATTAAGCACTTGGCAGGGGACCTTTGCCATTGTCGGGGAGCCGAGCAGATCATAGGCTCAGGTCATGCTCATTTTTTCCGGAATTGGCCTGATCGGTCTAACGGTCACTTGGGTCTGTGCCGGCTGCTACGAGACCTGGATGCGCCGCTTGCACCTAGGACAGTATATTCGTGATTACGGCCCGGATATTCATCAGAAAAAGGCCGGCACGCCTACCATGGGTGGCCTGATCATCCTGATGATCTTCATCCCTCTGGTCCTACTCTGGAGCGCGCTGACTCACAGCCTGGACGCGAAGCTGCTCTTCCTGCTGGGCTCGACGCTGGGCTTTGGCCTGATCGGCCTGCTCGATGACCTGCTCAAGTTTCGCAAGAAAGAATCACTGGGCCTCAAGGCGCGCCATAAGCTGCTCTTGCAGTTGGTGGTCGCCTTGCCGCTCGCCTGGGCAGCGACCTCACTCTCAGGAGGAAATGCTCTGGTCATTCCCTTTACCAGCCTGACCCTTCAGCTTGGTACGGCCCTGAAGGTGATCTTCGTTACTTTCGTGCTGATCGCCGTGGTCAACGCGCTCAACCTGACCGACGGGTTGGACGGCCTGGCGACTGGCACGACGCTGATCATGCTGCTGCCCTACCTGGTTATCTTTTGGTTGGCCCAGCAGCAGGCCCTCTCGGAGTACGTCGTCCTATTTAGCCTGGTGTTGCTCGGTTTTCTGCACTTCAATCTCTATCCCGCTCGGCTCTTTTTGGGCGACAGCGGGGCCTTCGCCCTGGGCGGCTTCTTAGTTGGCCTGGCCGTCCTGAGCGACACCGAGTTGCTCCTGCCTCTCATCGCTTTTGTCCCGCTGGCCGAGACGCTCTCGGTCTTTGCACAGGTGACCAGCTATCACTTCTGGAAGCGAAGAATCTTCAAGGTCGCACCGCTGCACCATCACTTCGAGCTGGCGCGCGGCATTGATTATTCTTTCTGGTTGCCCAATGTAGAATGGCCCGAGCCCCAAATTACCCGGCGCTTCTGGCTGGTGGCCGTGCTGGCCGCGCTGCTGGGTCTGTTGGCCTATCTGGCCCGTTAGAGAGCGTTGTCATGAGGGACAAGGCAATCACTGGAGATTCTCTTCAATATCCTTTATGGTCAAAAACAACCTATCGAGGTGACCTGAGATAGGTTGAAATCCAAAATGGAGATAGAAGTTCCTCGCTCGTTCATTGATGACATCTACTACAACAGCGAAAGACGCCACTTTATGCGATTGCTCCCAGCTTCGATCTAAAGCATCTAGGAGCAGTAATTCCCCCCATCCCATTCCTTGGCATTTCCGATCTATGGCTAGACGTCCAAGCAGAGTGGCCGGTACATCAGGATAGTGTGGCAGTCTACGGGCCAAGTCTGCTGGGAGATTCTCAAGATGGATGCTGAACGCGGACAGTGTATAGTAACCAAGCACGTTACCTTGACCTTCTTCAACCAACACAAAAGGAGCGGCGATCCTGCGTTTACGATCTTGGTTGGCTTGCCCTTTCAGATAGTGGTCTAGCGACTCAAGACTACAAGAGAAATTAGTGCAATCATGCCGCGATTTATCGAGGGGTTCAATGCGATAAAGAAGTTCATCGCTCTTGGGCATTCAGTGCGCCATAGCTTTCTTGTGACGCTTTGCCGCTTCTCTCAGGTGGAGGATGGGTCTGGGAGCCTCAAGGAGAGCCTGTACAAATGCCTCGCTATCACGCTTGGTAAGTCTCATTGTATCGCGTTCTCTCAAGACATTCTGTGCTTCTTTTTGGGCAGCATTGACCACGAAACTTGTGATCGAGCTACCATTGACAGCGGCAGCTTGCTCAATCAGTTCCTTCTGGTCTGCTGTTATCCGCAGATCCAACCGCGTCTTCTTCGTCGCTCTCTCTTGTGCTCTAGAGATAGCCATGGTCAACTCCTTTCTGACATGCCTGAATTGTACAGCAGATTTCCGTACATGTCAAGTCCTCGGAGTTGGTGCGCCCAGAGATCATTATATTGATTTCATTCAGTAGGACCCACCGTTCAGGCTGCGCAGGAAATCCAGCTCCTGAGGGCAGAAATTTCCTGATTTATCCCCGAAAGCTCGCTCGGCCCCACTCAGTTTTTGGCCATTGCTCTGCACCCGGTTGGCCCCTCCGCTCACCCTGCCGCTAAAAGCTGTCTTACCCAGGAAACAAGGTGGCTCGATCAGGGCTATGCCCCAATGGTCGTTCTCTTGAACGACACTGTCGCGCAGGGTGAGCCGAGCGGCCCCCAGCAGCGAGAGACCGTTGAAAGTGTTCTTGGTGATCTGACTGTTCTCAATGACCATCTGCGCGGCATCGCGCAGGGTAATCCCATCGCCATTCTTCTGAACCCGCACGTGATCCAGAGCCAGCTCTCCCTGACCGCCGGCCAGCACGCCCCAGAGCCCCCCACTGAGCGTCAGCCCCTCCAGTCTGACCCCTTGAGCCCCGGAGACGATTGAGATCACCGGGGATTGGCCATTGCGGCCGACCAAAGTCACTTGCCCCGGCTCCGCACCCACGAGGGTCAGTGGCTTCCACAGCGTCAGGCCAGCCTGATACTCGCCGGGTGCCAGGGTGATCGTGCCACCGGGGATCAGCGCATCTACCGCTTCCTGCAACGTTTTATAGTCGCCGGGAAAGGCGATCCGGCGTCGCACCGTCTGGGCCACCAGCGGCAGGCGCAAGGAGGCAGGCGCCCCACCGCAGAGATCGGTCCCGTTGTCCTGCATCACATTGTGCACGCCCGAGATCTGCCCTTGAGCCAAGGCGAAGAGCCCGCAGGCCTGGTTGCCCTCGATGAGGCTCTCCTGCAGGCTGAGGTGAGCGCTATCATGGGTGAGCGCTCCCATGCCTTGATTGTCAGTGATTTGAGCGTCGCTAAGGGTCACGCGAGCCTGGTCGGCTACGCTCAGGCCGCCGCTCCCGTTGCCGACTATCAGCAGATGACGCCCGGTCAACTCGGCTTGGTCGCCGACGGTCACGCCCCAATTGGCATTCTGACTGATGTCGCTCTGCTCCAGCAAGACCTGCGCAGCTTGGTGCAAATCCAAGCCATCTCCTCCGCTGGAGGCCAGCTTAACTTGTCGCAACACCACCTGTCCCGCCCCACGGATGAGCACCAGCGCCGGGCAAGGGGCGCTCCCGCCGCTACACTCTTTACTGGCGGTAAGCTTAACTCCAGAGAGTGTCACCCGCAGGTCTCGCCCCCCGGCGATGCTCAGCACCGGCACCTTGGCATCTTTGGCCGTGAGAGTCGTCACGTCTGCCCCTCGGCCTTCCAGCGTTAAGCTCTTAGAGATGGTTAAATTACCCTTATAATCGCCGGCGGCGATCATGATGGTGCTGCCCTCAGCCGCTCGGGCGATGCAGTCTTGAATCTGGGCGCAATCGCCCGGCACGCTGAGCGTTTGCCCTGCCCCTGCCGACCGCGAACTATTGTCCAGTAGTGCCAACGAGACCAGCACCAGCACCAAGGCGAAGACGATCAGTTTGATCCCACGAAACGGTTCCATCGCGCCTCCTTGTTGAACATCGCCCGCAAATATAGCTTAAGCAGCTCACCCAAAGCAAACAGCGCTGGGGCACCGGGAACCCTTCAGAGGCATTCAGCTGGTCCAAAACCCTGTGGATCAAGCGCCTGGAAGGTCTGCATCACCCGATCGAACTGCACCTATGGATGAGCATTTCCCCGGATTGCCCCAAGACCAGGGCGGGCTAGCGGGTGGGCGGTCAACCTCCAGCTGCCGCCAATCGCTTAGCCTACCTGTCGCGAGAGACCCTCCCGCGAGCTGATGCCGTGGAAGCGGAGGAACCGTACGATCCAATTCAGATAGGATCGCTCGCTGTGAATGGAATAGCGGTGCAGATGGAGCACCTTGTAGACTTGGTCGAGGAGCTTTGCTTGTTGACTTCTCGTCGCGTCAGGCATTATTATATCTCTGCAATGGCGTCCTGAGACGGCTGATACCGGGTATCGGGCAAAACTACCCGAAAACTCTATCAACATATCATTATCAGGGTCACATAGCAAGTGAATCGATGGTTGGCCGCAAACTGGCAAGAAAAAGAGATGAAATAAAACTTATTCAGGGGGTATAACATGACAAATGTCGACAGATCTGGATTGAAAGAACGCGAGCGCAATAACTGGTCATCGGCTGCCGAAGGCTGGCGGCGGCGTGATGCATTGCTGAGGAAGGGCGCGGCGCCGGTCACGGAACGCATGTTTGAGCTGGCCGGAATAGCTTCTGGCTACAGATTGCTTGATATCGCCTCGGGCACTGGAGAGCCCGCGATATCGGCCGCAAAGGTTGTCGGCGCGTCCGGTGAGATTGTCGGTACAGACCTGGTTGATGAAATGCTTGCCGTTGCCCGCGAAAAGGTCGCATCAGAAGGCCTCGACAACATCAAGTTCCACTGTATTGATGCTGAAACACTGGATTTTAAAGAAGGTTCGTTTGATGCGGTGACCATCCGTTGGGGACTGATGTTCATGCCGGATCCACTGGCCTGCCTCGCTTCCGCCCATAAGGCGCTGAAACAGGATGGACGCATCAGTCTGGCCTGCTGGGCAGAGCCGGGGGAGAATCCGTTTGTTAGTGTGCTCATGCAGACATTGAGAAAGTACATGGATATCCCCGTCCCCCCTCCCGGTACCCCTAGCATGTTTGCGTTCGCCGATTCAAAGCGTTTATATGATGTCCTTGTATCAGCAGGCTTCAGAAATATTGCACTGGAAAAGATGGCAATCGATGTCATTGAGGTTGATGATGGTCGTGCCTATTGGGATGTGATATCAGATTTAGCTGCACCGGTCATGGCGCTGGTCAGGCAACTGGAAGAGCCTGCTCGTTCGGATTATATCAATGAGGTAATTGAAACTGCAGATTCCCTGAAGCAAGGTGAGACCCTGCGCATGGTAGGCAACACCTGGATTGCATCAGCCGATAAATAATCCCGTTGCTGGGGGGAGAAACGAACCCCAACATTCCGGTTTCATAATTAGCACAAAGCCGGCAGGAAGATATTGATTACTATATGGGATTATGGGTTTTCTTTCGACAAGGGATTCAACTTGGGAGGCTAACAAACCGATGCACCTGAACGGTATTCGGCGGTGCTCATACCGTCATGGCGAGGATAGTTCGCCGACCGCCTGAACTTCCTGATCGAGCCGCGCCTCTAGGGACTTGAGCACCTCTTCCGTCCCGGTGATGACTCCGATCGCCTTGCCAAAGCGCTCTACGTCGGTGCCCGGCTCGGCCAAGAGCTCGATGGCTTTGATAAAGCGCTTGTTCATCGCCAGGGTCTCCCGATAGGTCTCGCGCAACTGAGGGTAGTCGACCGAGCAGCGCTCCCAGGCCTGTTCGACATCATAGACGTAATCGTGAGGATAGCTGTATTTCTGGCGCAAATCCTGTGCCTCACGCCGCAGCTCTTCATCGGCATAGAGCAGCTCGCCGCGCATCAGTAATAGCGTTCTGGAGCCGATGACCGCCAGATCATCCAGGTGCTTAAGCTTGGCGATAAACTCGCGTAACATCTGCTCATCTGGTCCCAAGTGGCCTTTCATGCAGCTCCTCCTCTGCTGATGGCCGCATTATGGCATAAGCTACGCCGCCGACGCAACCTGACCACGCAGCAGCCCATAGAGATAGCCGTCGCTCAGGGCGCGCCAACTGGCCTCGAGAATGTCATAAGCTACCCCCACGGTGCTCCAGGGGTGCGTATCATCGCGGGTGGTGATCAACACCCGCGTCTTGGCTGCCGTACCGCGATCCCGCTCCAGAATGCGCACCTTGTAATCCACCAGCTTCATGGCTTGGACTTCGGGATAGAAGCCCAGCAAGGCCTTGCGCAAGGCGTTGTCCAGCGCGTTGACCGGCCCGTCACCCTCGGCAGCTTCGAGCACCTCTCGGCCACGCACGCAAAGTTTGACCAAGGCTGAGGCATGGGGCACCTCGGCGGTGTCGCGCTGCACCTGGACGTGGTAGTGGCGCAGCGCGAAGAACTGCGGCAGCTCACCTTGGGCGCGCTTGACCAATAACTCAAAAGAAGCCTCGGCATCCTCGAACTGATAGCCCTGATATTCCAGTTCTTTAAGCTGTGCTAAGACTCGGCGCGCCTGTTCGCTCTGGCTGGCGAGACTCAGGCCGTGTTCTTCGGCCTTCTGCAAGATATTGCTCTTGCCCGACAGCTCGGAGACCAGATAGCGTCGCTGATTGCCCACCGCTTCCGGGGGGACATGCTCGAAAGAGCGCGCCGTCTTGAGCATGGCGTTGACGTGCGTGCCGCCCTTGTGGGTGAAGGAGTTGGCTCCCACGTAGGGCAAGCGCTCGTCATGCTCCAGATTGGCCAGCTCGGAGATGGTGCGCGATAACCAGGTGAGCTGCTGGAGCTTTTCCGGGCTATCCAGCACGGCATAGCCCAGCTTAAGCGCCAGGTTGGGCAGCAGCGAGCAAAGATTGGCGTTGCCGGTGCGCTCGCCGTAACCGTTGATCGTGCCTTGGATCTGGCGGGCCCCGCCGCGCACGGCGGCCAGAGCGTTGGCCACGCCCAGTTCGGCGTCATTGTGGGTATGAATGCCGATGGGCACCGCGAACTCGGCGCGGACGGCCTGAGTGATGGCAAAAATCTCTTCGGGCAGCGAGCCGCCGTTGGTGTCGCAGAGCACCAGCCAATCGGCTCCTCCGGTTACCGCCGCGCTCAAGGTTTCCAGCGCGTAGGCGGGATTGTCTTGGTAGCCGTCGAAGAAGTGCTCGGCATCGTAGATCACTTCCGGCAGATTGGCCTTGAGGAAGGCCACCGAGTCGCGGATCATCGCCGCGTTTTCCTCCGGCGTGGTATGCAACACGTCTTTTACGTGCAGCAGCCAGCTCTTGCCGAAAATAGTCGCCACCTGAGCACCCGCGGCTACCAGTTGCCGCAAATTGGCGTCGTCTTCCGGAGCTATTCCCGCACGACGGGTGCTGCCAAAGGCGGTGATCTTGGCCCGCCTGAGCGAGAGAGAGCGCGCTCGCTCGAAGAACTCGATATCCTTGGGGTTGGAACCCGGCCAGCCGCCTTCAATGTAATCGATGCCGAACTCATCGAGCTTCTGGGCCACTTTCAGCTTGTCCGGCAGCGAAAAGTTGACCCCGGCTCTCTGGGCGCCGTCGCGCAAGGTGGTATCATAGATGAATATCCGCGGTGCCGGTTCGGGCATCAGGGCATCCTTCCGATGACCGCTTGGGCCATCTCGGTCGTGGAGAGTGAGCCGCCCAGATCGGTCGTGCCCTGGCCTGCCGCGATGGCTTGTTCCAAAGCCCTCTCTACCCGCTCTGCGCTTGCAAGCTCGCCGAAATGTCTCAGCAACATCGCGCCGCAGAGGATGGCCGCCGTAGGGTTGGCTATATTCCGCCCGGCGATGTCCGGAGCGCTGCCGTGGACCGGCTCGAAGAGTGCATGTTTGTCGCCCAAGTTCGCGCTGGGACAGAGGCCCAGCCCGCCGACCAGCCCGGCGGCCAGGTCGCTCAAAATGTCGCCGAACAGGTTGGGAGTGAGCAGGATTTGAAAGCGCTCCGGACGCAACACCAGATTCATGGCCGTCGAGTCTACCAGCGCCTCCTGGTACTCGATCTGAGGGTACTCCGCGGCCACGGCCCGCGCGGCGCGCAAAAACAGCCCGTCGCTCTTTTGCAGCACGTTAGCCTTGTGAATGGCCGTCACCTGCCCGAAGCCGTTTCGGAGCGCGTACTCAAAGGCAAAGCGGGCGATGCGCTGCGAAGCTGCCTGGGTAATGACCCGCGTGGCGGTGACCACACCTGGCGTGATCTCGTCTTCTAGCCCGCTGTAGAGCCCCTCGGTGTTCTCGCGCACGATGACCAGCTTCAGCTCTGGATAGAGACAGTCTACGCCGGGAAAGGCCCGCGTGGGTCGCAGATTTACAAACGTGTTCAATTCGCGACGTAGCCGTAAGATCACCTCGGCAGCGGTCTTTCCCACCGCTCCGAACAGGACGGCCTCGGCGGCCAGCGCACCGGCCAAGGTCTCCGGCGGCAGTGCTGTGCCCTGCTTTTCTAGGCACTCGTCGCCGGCCTGATAGCGCTGAAATTCAAGAGGCACTCCGGTCGCCCGGAGCACCGCGAGGGCCGCCTCGATGACCTCTGGCCCAATACCGTCGCCGGGGATGACTGCCACTTGATGGGGTCCGGTATCTTCCCTCATTGCTCTTCCCTTTGGCCCGCCACGGCCGCCTGCCAGGGCTCACGATGCGTTTCTTCATAGGCGCCGATCTCGCTCTCATGCTCCAGTGTGAGGCCGATCTCGTCCAACCCCTGGAGCAGACAGCGCTTGCGAAACGGATCTATCTCGAATGAGCAGCAGAAGCCGTCGGAGCCGGTCAGCATCTGTGCCGTCAGATCCACGGTGATTCGATAGCCCTCCTGAGCTGCAACGCGCTGGAACCATTGGTCCACCAGCTCGTTGGCCAACTCTAGGGGCAACATTCCGTTTTTGAAGCAATTATTCTTGAAGATATCGGCGAACGAAGGGGCGATGATCACCCGAAAGCCGGCATCCAGAAGCGCCCAGGGGGCATGCTCCCGGCTGGAGCCACAGCCGAAGTTCTCACGGGTCAATAGAACCTGAGCCCCCCGATAGCGCGGCCGGTTGAGCACGAAGTCGCGATCGAGCGAGCCGTCCTGGCGCCTGCGCCAATCATAGAAGAGAAACTGCCCGAAGCCGGAGCGCTCCACGCGCTTCAAGAACTGCTTGGGGATGATCTGGTCGGTGTCCACATCCGGCCGGTCGATCGGCGCGACCAGGCCGGAGAACTCCTCAAAAGGCCTCATGAGAGCGTCACTTCCTCCGTTATCTTGCCTTGCCGAAACCAGTCGCGCACATCCACGAAATGGCCGGCTATCGCCGCGGCGGCGGCCATCATCGGACTGACCAGATGGGTGCGCCCGCCGTGTCCCTGGCGGCCCTCGAAGTTGCGGTTGCTGGTCGAGGCGCAGCGCTGGCCCGGCTGCAGGACGTCGGGATTCATCCCCAGGCACATGCTGCAACCCGACTCGCGCCACTCGAAGCCCGCATCTCGGAAGACCCGGTCAAGCCCCTCGGCCTCGGCCTGGGCTTTAACCTGTTGTGAGCCGGGCACCACCATCCCTTGCACGCTTGCCGCCACCCGTTTGCCGCGCACCACCGCGGCCGCGGCCCGCAGGTCTTCCAGTCTGGCATTGGTGCAGGAACCGATGAAGACCCGATCCAGATGAATATCAGTGATCGGCATGCCCGGTTCCAGCGCCATGTACGCCAGCGCGCGCTCTGCTGCCCTGCGCTGCCCCTCGTCGGCATAATTATCAGGATCGGGCACCCGGCCAGTGATCTCGGTCATCTGGCCGGGATGGGTGCCCCAGCTCACCTGCGGTGCGAAATCTGAGACGTCAAAGACGACTTCGTGATCGAAGCGGGCGTCGGGATCGGAGGGCAGCGTTTGCCAGTAGTCCAGCGCCCGCTCGAACTCTTTGCCCTGCGGAGCGAACGGTCGGCCCTCCAGATATTTAAAGGTCTTGTCGTCCGGCGCGACCATCCCGGCGCGCGCGCCGCACTCGATGGTCATGTTGCAGACCGTCAGACGCCCTTCGATGGACAGCTCCCGGATCGCCTGCCCGCGGTACTCGACGACGCAGCCGATACCCCCGGCGATGCCGATCCGCCCGATCACGCCCAGGATCAAGTCCTTGGCGCTGACCCCCCGCTGGAGCTGGCCCTCCAGACAAATTGCCATCGTCCGGGGCTTGGCTTGCGGCAAGCACTGCGTGGCCAGGACCTGCTCGACCTCCGAGGTTCCGATGCCGAAGGCCAGCGCGCCCAGCGCCCCATGCGTTGAAGTATGGGAATCCCCGCAGACCAGCGTCAGACCGGGCAGGGTCAGCCCCAGCTCCGGTCCGATCACGTGAACGATTCCCTGCCGGCTACTACCAAGATCGTAGAGCTTGATGCCGAACTCCCGGCAGTTCTGGCGCAGCACTTCGATCTGCTTGGCCGAGATGGGGTCCTCAATGTGATCCCGATCGATCGTGGGCACGTTGTGGTCCATCGTGGCGAAGGTCAGGTCCGGGCGGCGCACCGCGTGCCCTGCCTGCCGCAAGCCCTCGAAGGCCTGTGGTGAGGTCACCTCTTGCACCAGATGGCGGTCTATGTAGAGCACATCCGGTCGGCCCGGCTGCTGATGCACCAGATGGGCTTGCCAGATCTTTTCCAGCAGTGTCGGCATGGACTAGCTCACCACCTGAGCTGCCGGTTCGCCAGCCCTCTCCTGGGCATGGGCTCGCACGCGCAGCAACTGGTTGATCGCGGCGATGAGCGCCTCGACGCTGGCGATCACGATGTCTTCATGAGCGGCCTGCGAGCTGGAGCGCCTTCCGGCTTCATCTTCGACCGTGATCGAGACGTTGGCCACCGCGTCGGAGCCGCCGGAGATCGCGTCCAGATGGAAGTCGGTGATCTCGATCTGCGGCGAGCTGCCCAAGATGCGCTGTACCGCTCGCAGCGCCGCGTCCACCGGACCGACGCCCAACTGTGCCTCGGTGCGCGCCTCACCGTTGACGCGCGCCACGACCGAAGCCGTGGGCGTGGCCCGATTGCCGGTAGTGACCACGATCTGGTCCAAGACGATAGCTCGCTGACTGGGAGGCAGGTCGGCCATCACGCTCTCGGCAATGGTAAAAAGATCACTGTGGGTCACGTGTTTACCCTTGCCGCCCAGCGACTTGACCCGCCGCACGATCTCGCTCAGCTCTTCATCGGTGGGATGCAAGCCGGCCTCCTCTAGACCTAGTTGGACGCTATGTTTTCCGGTATGTTTGCCGATGACCAGGCGGCGGCGGTGGCCGACCATCTCCGGGGTCATGATCCCCGGCTCGAAAGTGCTCGACTCTTCCAGCACCCCGGCGGCGTGGATGCCGCTCTCATGCGAGAAGGCATTGGCCCCGATGACCGGCTGCGAGGGCGGGGTGGGAATCCCGGTCATGCGCTCCACCAGCCGCGAGATGCCATAGAGTTTTTCGGTCTTGAGGGCTATCTTGGCCTTGTACAGGCATTTGAGGCCCAGGGCCGTCTGCTCCAGCGAGGCGTTGCCTGCCCGTTCGCCGATACCGTTCACCGAGACTTGCACCATGGTGGCTCCGGCTTCGACCGCCGCCAAGGAGTTGGCGACGGCCAAACCGAAGTCATTATGGCAGTGAATGCTGATCGGCGTTTGGACCTGCCGGCGCACTCGCCGGACCATCTCGGCGATGCTATGGGGCGTGCTCACGCCTACGGTGTCGGGTAGATTGAGCCAGTCGGCGCCGGCCTCACCGGCCACCTGACAGATCTCCAGCAAAAAATCCGGATCGGTGCGCGTGGCGTCCATCGGGCTGTACATGCAAAGTAGGCCTGCCTCTTTGACCCGCTCAATCGCCCGACGGGTGCGCTCGATGATCTTGGCAGGGGTGGTGTGCACCGCATGGGCCATCTGCACCTCCGAGGTCGGGGCGAAGACGTGGATCATGTCCACACCGCAGTCAATACAGGCAGCTATATCGGAGCTCACTACGCGGGCCAGGCCGCAGATCGGCGAGCTGACCGCCTGAGCGATCTGACGCACCGATTCCAGCTCTTCTGCCGAATTGACCGGAAAACCGGCTTCAATCACGTCTACACCCGCTTCGGCCAGCCGGAGGGCTAGCTTGACCTTGTCCGGAATTGAAAAGCCCACGCCGGGGGTCTGCTCACCGTCGCGCAAGGTCGTATCGAAGATTTCAACGTCAATATTCGCGTTCATATCGCCTCCAGTCGCTGATCTTCCGCAACCCTCAGTCCCTCTCACAATAGGAGAGGGATACCCGAAAGGTAAGTTGAGGGGAGCTCTATCACTTCTTGAGCCAACCCATCATGGCCCGTAGGCGCTGGCCTACCTCTTCAATGGGGTGCTGGGCCTCGCGGCGCAAGAGGGCGTTATATACCGGCTTATTGGCCTGGTTCTCCAACACCCACTCGCGGGCGAATTTTCCGCTTTGGATATCGGACAAGATCTCCTTCATCGTCGCCCGGACATGATCGTCCACGATGCACGGGCCGCGGGTCACGTCGCCATATTTGGCCGTCTCGCTGATGAAGCTGCGCATGTGCGCCATGCCACCCTGGTAGATCAGATCTACGATGAGCTTCATCTCGTTGAGGCACTCAAAGTAGGCCATCTCCGGGGCGTAGCCCGCCTCGACCAGCGTCTCGAAGCCGGCTTTGATCAGCGCGGTCACCCCACCGCAGAGGACAGCTTGCTCGCCAAATAAATCGGTCTCGGTCTCTTCTTTGAAGCTGGTCTCGATGATCCCGGCGCGCGTGCCTCCCAAGGCATGGCCATAGGCCAGCGCGGTGGCCTTGGCCTGCCCGCTGCTGCCCTGCTGGGCCACGGCCAACAGACAGGGCACCCCTTGGCCATCTTGAAAGAGCTTGCGCACCAGATTGCCCGGCCCCTTGGGGGCAATCATCACCACACCGACCTCAGCAGGCGGGACGATCTGATGATAGTGCACGTTGAAGCCATGGGCGAAGAGCAGCGTCTGCTTGCCGCTCAGCGTCGGCTCGACCGACTCCTGATAGACTTTTGCTTGCTGGGAATCTGGAACCAGAAACGCTATCAAATCGGCGTTTTGCGCCGCTTCGGCGCATGAAGCCACCTCCAGACCGTCTTCTTTGGCCCGCTGCCAGGAAGCTCCCTCGGGCCTCAGCCCCACCACCACCTCCACCCCGCTGTCGTGCAGATTGAGCGCGTGCGCTCGTCCCTGGCTACCATAGCCTAGAATGGCCACCCGCTTGTCTCGCAGCAAGGACGGATCGGCGTCCTGCTCATAATAAACTTTGATACTCATTTGACGATCACCTCAGTAGTTATTTCTGTCTCTTCCGGGCTCCGCCGCCTTTGCGGCGCTTCTGGCCGCGATCTGCCGGCGGTCACCTGCTGGCCGCGGGCCAGGATGATCCGCCCGGTGCGGGCCAACTCCACGATACCGAAGGGCCGCAGCATCTCGATCAAGGCCCTGACTTTGCCACTGTCGCCGCTGACCTCGATGATCAGGTTCTTGCGGCCCACGTCTACGATTTTTGCCCTGAATATGCCAGCCAGCTCGATGATCTCCGAGCGCTGCGCCGGCGGCGCATGTACCTTGACCAAGGCCAGCTCGCGCTCGACGTGGGGATCTGTAGCCAGATCAGAGACCTTGATCACCTCGATCAAGCGACTGAGCTGTTTGACCACCTGCTCCAAAATGCGGTCACCGCCGCGCACCATCAGCGTCATCCGCGAGTAGCGCGCATCTTCGGTGGGACCAACTGCCAGACTCTCAATGTTGAAGCCCCGCCGGGCGAACATGCCGGCGATGCGGGCCAGGACGCCAGACTCGTTGAGCACGATCGCCGAGATGGGGTGTAAATGCTCCATCAGGCGCCTTCCGCTCCGGTAAGAAAATTCACGTTGGGCTGGCCGGCCGGCACCATGGGATAGACGCACTCTGCTGGATCAACGAGGATATCCAGCACCACCGGCAGTTGTTGCGCTTCGGACTCGCGTAAGGCCCATTGCAGCGCCGGGCGCAACTCTTCCGGTCGCTGCACCCGCCGACCCAACGCACCAAACGCCTGAGCGACCTGGTCATAGGGCGGCGGCTCCAGCTTGGTCTCGGCGAAGCGATCTTCGAAGAAGAGATGCTGCCACTGGCGCACCATACCCAAGCAACGGTTGTTGACGATGGCCACGACCACCGGCACACGATAGCGAACGGCAGTGGCCAACTCCTGGATGGTCATCAGGAAGGAGCCGTCGCCATCTATGCAGACCACCTGGCGCTGCGGTGCGGCCAGTTTAGCCCCGATCGCCGCCGGCAGGCCATAGCCCATCGTGCCCAGCCCTCCACTGGTCAGCCAACTGCGCGGCCTTCTGAACGTATAATACTGGGCCGCCCACATCTGGTGTTGCCCCACCCCGCTGACCAGGATGGCCTCATCGTCCAATAACCGGTCAACTTCTTGCACGACCTGTTGGGGCAGGATTGTGTCGGATTTTTCCTGATAGCCCAAGGGATACTCTCGCCGCCAGGCTTCGAGCTGCTGATGCCAGGCCGACCAGTCGGGCTGAGACTCCCAGCCGCGCGCTCCCTGGAGCAGTGCGCCCAAGATGGGCTTAGCGTCGCCGACGATGGGCACGCAGACCGGCAGGGTTTTGCCTATCTCCGAAGGGTCCACGTCGATGTGGATCAGCTTGGCCCAGGGGGCAAACTCGTCCAGCACCCCGGTGATGCGGTCATCCAGGCGGGTGCCCACACAGAGCATCAGGTCACAGTGATAGAGCGCTTTGATGGCATAGCCGGTGCCGTGCATGCCCGGCATACCCAGCGACAAGAGATGATCTATCGGGAAGTTGCCCAGCCCCATCAGGGTGCTGACCACCGGGAGCCGGAGCAATTCGGCCAGCTGGCGCAGCTCCTCAGAGGCCTCGGCCAAGATCACCCCGCCGCCGGCCAAGATCACCGGGCGCTCGGCGCTCTTGAGCAGTTTTAGTGCCTTGTGTATCTGCTGGGGATGGCCCTCATAGCGCGGCTTGTAGCCCTCCAGGCTCACCTGCCGAGGGCAAGGGGCGGTGGTAGGTGCATTGCTGACATCCTTGGGCAGGTCAATCAGCACCGGGCCGGGCCGACCGGAGCGGGCTAGGTGGAAGGCCTCGGCCAGGGCGCAGGGCAGCTCGTCGGCGCGGCGCAGCAGATAATTATGTTTGGTGACCGGCATGGTGATCCCGCGCACGTCGGCCTCCTGAAAGGCATCGTTGCCAATCAGTCCGGTAGGCACTTGGCCGGTGATGGCCACCACCGGTATGGAATCCATGATGGCGGTGGCCAGGCCGGTGACCAGATTGGTAGCGCCGGGGCCAGAGGTGGCCAGCATCACCCCCGGCCGACCGGTGACCCGGGCGTAGCCGTCGGCCATGTGGGCCGCACCTTGCTCATGGCCTACTATGATGTGGCGCAAGCTCCCCTCGCGGTAGAGCGCGTCGTAGACCGGCATGATCGCTCCGCCGGTCACGCCGAAGAGCACCTCGACACCTTGGGCCTTGAGTCCCTCGATCAGCGCTTCCGCGCCTGAGCGCCTCTGGCCGGCGAGGTGTGTCGGCCGGGGCGGGCCCTTTGTTTGCGTGCTCATCTCTCCTCCTTATTTGCATTTGCACTGCGGGCTGCCAGACCGTCGCGCAGGACCGCCCCCTGCGCCGCGCTGGTCACCAATGCGGCATAGCGGGCCAGCGCGCCGCCGGCGAACTTGGGCTTAGGTCGCTGCCAACCCTGCCAACGCCGCTTTAATTCGGCTTCGTCTACCTGAAGCTCCAGCCGGCGCCGGGGAATATCCAGCTCGATCTCGTCTCCATCCTGCACAATGGCCAACAGGCCACCTTGGGCCGCCTCCGGTGAGATATGCCCGATGGCCGCGCCGCGGGTCGCCCCGGAGAAGCGCCCGTCGGTGAGCAGCACCACCCGTCCGTCCAAGGGGCCACCGCTGATCAGGCTGGTCAGCGAGAGCATCTCGCGCATCCCCGGCCCGCCGGCCGGCCCCTCATAGCGGATGACCAGCACATCGCCGGGGCGAATCTGGCCGGCGTTGATCGCTTGAGTGGCCGCTTCTTCGCCATCGAAGACCCGTGCCGGGCCGCGGCTCTTCAGCATCCCCGGGGCCACGGCGGTCTGTTTGACCACCGCACCATCCGGAGCCAAGTTGCCGCGCAGCACCGCTATGCCTCCCACCGGGTCCACCGGATCATCCAGCGGGCGAATCACCCGTTGCCCAAAACGCTCTACCCGGGGAAGTTTTTCTAGCAGGTAGCTCTGGAGCGGTCGGCCGGTGACGGTCATCGTCTCGGCGTTTAATAAAGGCCGGAGTGCTGTCAGCACTGCCGGCACGCCGCCGGCCTGCTCCAGATGCTCCATACGCATCGGCCCGGCGGGGCTCATCGAGGCCAGATGAGGCACCTCGCGCGAGAGACGGTCGAAATCTGAGAGACCAAAGCTGACCCCGGCCTCATGGGCCAAGGCCGGGAGGTGCAAGGTGGTGTTGGTCGAGCCGCCCAAAGCCAGATCAACCCGAGCGGCGTTCTCGAAGGCCTCGCGAGTTAAGATATCTGAAGGCTTCAGGTCAGCGCGCACCAGCTCCATGATCGCCCGACCGGACTCTGTGGCAATCTGCGCCTTACGCTTGGAGAGCGCCGCGCTGCAGGCGCAGCCGGGCAGGCTCATCCCCAGCGCTTCGGTGATGCAGGCCATGGTGTTGGCGGTGAACATCCCGGCGCAGGAGCCGCCGCCCGGACAGGCGCAGGCCTCCAGGGCGCTCAGTTGGCCCTCGCTCATCTGGCCGGCCCGCACTTTGCCCACCGCCTCGAAGACGGTGGCCAGATCAACGGTGTCCCCTTCGAACTCACCCGCGGCCATCGGCCCTCCGGTGACCATGATCGCCGGAATATTTAGACGTGCGGCGGCCATCAGCATACCGGGCACGATCTTGTCGCAACTGGCCAAGAGCACCAGGCCGTCGAAGCAATGCGCCAAGGCCATCAGCTCGACCGAATCGGCGATCACCTCGCGGCTGGGCAGCGAGGCGTGCATCCCTTCGTGACCCATGGCGATGCCATCGTCCACGGCGATGGTATTGAACTCGAGGGGTGTGCCGCCGGCTGCCCGGATGCCCTGCTTGACCTGCTCGGCCAGCTCGCGCAGATGAATGTGGCCGGGGACGATCTCGTTCCAAGAGTTGGCGATCCCGATATGCGGCCTTTGGATCTCCTCGTCGCTCAGGCCGGTGGCCCGGAAGAGCGCCCGATGGGGCGCACGGTCAATTCCCTTTTTAACGGCATCGCTGCGCATGGCCATTGTCGGTTAGGCTCCTCCCGAGGCCGGAGCCGAATGAGAATATGCCGAGCGCTTGCGCGCCTGCAACGAGGTGAATTGATCGGATTCCAGCCGGAAGTAAAAGCCGCGGCCATCCTGACGGATCTCCAGCTCATGGCCACAGGCCGGGCAGCTCCAACCGGCGACGGTGGCCCAGCCGGATGATCCAGTGGCCTTCATCATCGTCTGACAGTTTGGACAGTTCATCATTCCTCCCTAATTGATAATCTTCGCAGTTATGCTATGCTAAGCGTAAGCCGCTGCCTGAAGCTAGCCGAGCAAACCGGCCTAGCCTGAGAGCCAAACGACTGAAGACGATCTAATTGAGTGAGAGAGTTATTTGCCCCTAGCGGGGCAGGATAATGGACAGGAGGTTAGGAAGGGTGATGAGGGTGAGATAGGCCGGCTGGGTATAAATTACCGCACCTGCTGCTACTCTACTTGTACAGGTCATACGTGTGCCCTCCTTCCAAGGATTGAACGTGAGGGGCACTATAGCACAGAGAGGTGAGTTTGTCAAGCCCAAGTGGCCTGCCCCCCTGTACTTGGCCTTGCCACCCGTCCCCTGCCGGTCGGACGACTGGCCTTGTATCCGTTCAGCAGCACGCCTAGCATGGTTTTGTGGATGAGATGAATACTGCTAGCTCGCGACTGTGCGCTCAAGGACGATCAAGTTTGCTCTGGCTGATCCCGCTCGTCAGTGGTCTGTTGTTGGCCTTAAGCGGGATGGCCTTCGGCCAGGTCAGCCCCTTCAGCGATAGCACTCCCACCGGCCATACCCAGATCCTCCCGGCCATCGGCACCGATTATACCGGCATCGTCATCGGGGGGATCGGCAACCCGGCAAGCTCTTGCCCCGGCGCCCCAGTTGACCTCCGAGATGACGGGGTCATCGTACAGCAGATCTCTGTCATAACTCCCCCAAGCGGCACAACGCTCAAGCTAACTCGGCTGACCCTGACCAACCTCGGCTCGGCACCCGCCGATGATCTTGGAGCGATCAATGGGTTCGGCCCAGATAATCTGCTGATCTATGATCCAGATAGCAAGAAGTGCATCGCCACTGCCCAGGCTATCTCGACGCCCAGTGGCGCCCCCTTCAGCGCCGTGATGAGCTTCTCGCCGGCCTTCGACCTGAGCGGCGTGAAGACTTTGGCCATCGCGCTCCAGGCCAAGTCTGCCAACAACTGGTCCGCGAATCAGCTAGGGGACACCATCCATCTGCGTGCCCATATAAACTATCAGTCCATTCAAGGTGGGCTAATCAGCAACTTTAGCACTACGATCGAGTCGCTGGCGACCTTCACGCTCGGTCTGGGAGCGCTCTCTCAGTTGAGTTTGCTCCCCTCGGAGCTGATCTCCGTTAATACCAATCCCTCAGTGACCCAGCAGTTCCGGTTCGCGGTGGACGCGGCCAATCAAGGTCGGAGCGACCCTAACTATGGTCTGGCGCTGGTGGACGTCTGCGTGCTCAACATTGGTAGTGCCTCGGCGTCCAGGGCCATCAATTCTGCCACGCTGACTAGCTCCGCGACCATCCAGCCGACTAGCGTCTCCGGCACAGGGACCAATCTCGCCAGAGAGACGGTCTGTTTCGGTGCCGGCCTCGCAGCCACAGGTGGGTTCAACGGTTCCGGTGGCTTGGGCGTCTCGCTGCAAACCCCACCCCTCACCATCAACTCAATCATTAGTGCCAAGGCCACTACAAACTTTACCCTGGAGATCCAGCTAAAGCCCAGCGCAGGCTTGGGACAGACGCTGCGCCTACAGACGGCCTTCATCCTGGCGCCGGCAGTGCGCTCCGGCAGTGTACAGACTCAGTCGAAAATCCCAGGAGGGGTCAGCCCGCGGGTGCTGATGTCCCAGACGCTGACCATCGAGAGTGGACAGCCACACCTGGGCCTGCAAGACGCCACGGTTATCATTAAGTCGCCCGGGCAGGACTTCCCACCCACCACCAAGATCGTCCTTGAAGCCTCCAATTTTAAGGCCCCCGGAGTGCAGAGCTTCTCAGCCAGCCTCAGCTACACCCCGGTGATGGTGCAGATCGCCGGCAGCCTCTGCAATGGCATCGGTGGCGTGACGGTACAGACCAGCAGCCTGCTTCCCTATCAGACTCAGGTCAGCGCTTGCCAGGTGGACAACGGGCGCGGTCGGGCCAGCTTCACGGTCAGCCTCAAGTCAGGCAGCCCACCCACCGCCGGACCGGCACCCTTGGTGACGATCGCTCTGCAGGCCGGCGTGCAGGCCAATACCTCCGCTTCAGCGCTGATCACCTTGACGGTCACCGACACCAACGGCAACCCGATCAGCGTGGCAGCAACCCCGGGTCTGGTCCATTTCTCACCCGGCGGGGACCTCAACGCCGACCGGCAGGTGGGCATTGACGATGCGATCACGCTGGCCAACGCCATCATCAATGCCTTGGCCGCTGGCTGCGGCTCCGACGCTTTCGCTGGCCTGCTCACCGTGCCCCAACTGGAAGCGGCAGACATCGCCTTTCCCTTCACTGTACCCAAAGCTAACCCGCCCATCTTCGCCAGCAGTGATTTTACCTGTGCCACCATCACCTCGGCCGACGTGGCCGCGATCGCCCGGCGCGCCCTCTCGGCCTCCGGGGCCTCGGCCTTGCGAGCCCTGGCCCAACTGCAGCCGGAGCTAAATCCCCCTTCTGCTCTGCAAGTGAGGGCTTTGACGCTAAGAGGCGTAGCGCAGGGTGGCAGCAGTGTCGCACTAATCGCCCATGGCCAAAGCATCACCGGCCTGGAGCTGCGCCTTTACGATCTGGCCGGGCGCCTAGTTCTCGGCGCGCAGGCCAGCGGCCAGCGGCTGAGCTTTAGGCTGAGCGACAAACTGGGGCGCCCACTGGCACGCGGGGTCTATCTGTATGTGGTCAAGGTGCGCGGCTTCAATGGGAAGATCTGGCGCTCCCAAGTGCGCAAACTGCTCCTGCGCTAGGTAGGGGCAGGCCCCTGTGCCTGCCCTGGGCAACCACAGGGGGTTGCCCCTACATAAAGATCACCATGCTCCTGCGCTAGCCTCTATAATTTCGTACTTGTTTAGCGTCTCGAGGATCGGCTATGATGGGTACGAGAGATTATGACTGTTGAATGTCCCAACTGCCAGAGGCTCACGGTGGAGCTGCAGCGGCTGCAAGCTCA
>ENA-ORDP01000407-ORDP01000407.1-marine-sediment-metagenome-genome-assembly--contig:-NODE-407-length-28583-cov-12.607473_pt1 | contig 28583 bp, 24 predicted proteins | sample MGYA00248627_ERZ508539 | MGnify/ENA primary metagenome ERZ508539 (study PRJEB26208, sample SAMN05571518) | marine sediment metagenome | biome: deep sea; feature: Hydrothermal vent; material... | reverse complement strand
GCGCTAATTCTGCACGTTCCGCCTCGGTGAGTTCCAGTACTTCGGCACGTATCCGCTCCAATGTTTCAGTAGCCATAGGGCCTCCAATATTCAGTAATATCGCTATTGTAGCCCCAGAAAGTGCCCCCAACAAGGCGCTTGTTCGGACGCAAACTCCGCTGCGCTTCGTTTGCGCCGCACAGCTTTGTCGTTAGCTGAAAATAACATACGAAACTCGTACACATTTTTAAACTGTCGATTATTGTAAGCGCTACATTTTTCTTGATGTATTGGTACGCCCCTTGGTTATATGGTTATTTATCACCAGATAAGCAAAGCCTTTTGTCTTACGGTAACTTTGGTGCAATGATTGAACCACCTGAATGGTGGTACCAATTAAATCTGATAGTAATTCTTGTGATATATGCAGGGCTATTTAAGTTTCGAGAAATATTTAGATGGTTGTATTTATTTGTAACAGTGTTTTTGCTTGTTACATCTCCTATATATGGGGTGAGTATTATTACGGGAATCGAAGTATTTATAACAGGTACGTCAACTATGCTAAATGGGTTCATTTTGGCATTGGCGTTTTATTCTCCACTAAAAGAGAAATTTTTATTAAAAAATCAGCTAATCGGGTAGCCGGGGGTCTCTAACCCCCAGCTCCCACACCACCCGGCATGGACCCTAGAAATTGTTTAAACTGACTACGGCCTAGCTTGGTTTTACTCAGTATGTGGCCCCGGTGATCTTGCGTGCATTGATGAAAAACATTCTTTGCCAGATCGATACCAATTGTATTAACCTTGTTCATGGACATGCTCCTTTAACGTGGGTTAAAGTTAACGCTTCTTACCCTGGCCATCATGGGCCGGAGTTGAGGAGCGTGTCCATCTCATCAGAGTAAAAACTAAACGCATTTTGTGTCAATATGATGAGTTAAGTTTTTGTTCTGACCCTAAATATTCGACTCGACTTAAGCCTATGCCGCGACGTTGATAAACACATGCAACCCGAGTCGATGAGCAAGATCCACTAGAGCATCCAGGCAGAATTCGTCAATCTTGCCTTTCATCAAGGCGCTGACACGCGGTTACGAGATGCAAGAATTAGGAAACCTCTGAATTAATCAGAGATTCCTTAGGATTGACATATATAGAATCTATATATATTTTATATATGTCAATCTAATCTGTTGTTCCTGTTCCGGAGACGCACCATGCCTGTAACCACGTTTAATATCGATGAAAAAATGGAAAAGCCCTGGAGGAACTGAAGATACACTTCAATGCGTCATCCAAGGCTGAGTTGCTGCGTAAGGCGGTGGCCTTGTTGAAGGTGGCCAGTGAGGCCGAGGAAGAGGGCGCCCCCATCATTGTTAAAAAGGTAAGACCGAGCAAAAAATACTACTGCGTTAGGAGGGACAGATGGCCGTCAAGGGAATTAGACTTGCCGAGGAAGAGCAGAAGATAGGTGCGCTGGAAGCCCCAGGCCAAGCAAGTTCTGGCGGACACCCGGACCCGTGTATGGATGAGCATCGCAATGAGCCTGTTATTCATTGGGCTGAACACCGCAGTCGTATGGCTGGTGAACAGCGCGATAGCAGGCTCGGCCTCGTAAAACAGGCCGACCGAAAAATCACAGGGCGTAAATACGCACTGAAAACTATCCCAGCCCCTTCAGGAACACCAAGTATTATCCATATAAAGATACGGCTATATCGCCATAGCGTGATCCGAATAATCGGTGCTGGCTACTGACGTCAATCTACAGAGGGAATAAAGCCCGTATTTAGGTTTAGATTCAAGTCATTGTGTCAGTGTAAATCGCTGGTAAATTCGTTGGGAAACTCGTATAGACGCAAAAATATGCGCGAAGTCATGTGAATTCACATTGAAGGTCTTCGAGAGGAAGGCTATAAAATTATAGGACTTAAGGATCAGTTTACTTGAAATGGAATAACCCCGTGAGTTAAGGTGTTTCAGGCAATCTGGCCCCTTGGGTTTTAATACTGTTACCCACATCAAACAAACCTTCTAACTGGAGATAATGTTATATGAATAATAGATGGCTATTACTGCTTCTGTCAATTTTTAGCGTAAATGCGCAATCGTTTCAACCATCAATAGAAATTATTGAACAATTTGATGATGTCAAGCTAGTTGCATTTATAAATGAAGCCGATATTGAGAATTACCCCCTGTGGCACCCATTAACAGAAGCGCCACCTTTATCCGTAAACAAGGCTATTCAATCTATTAAAAATCTATATAAAACAAACCGTGATCACTTGTTACCGAAATCAGTCAAGGAAGTAGAACTAAGAAAAATATCACGGCATGAATATTATTGGCACTACCTGGTTAAAATTAAAACCAATAACGATAAAAAACCTAAGTACCAAATTTACGTGGTTTTAATGAATGGAAAAGTGATCCCTGCATTAATTGAAACAGAGTCATACAAATAACGCATCAGCTTGCAAAGACATAATATGCCACCAAAATGATGGCCTGGACTATACGGCTTTCTCAACCGAAGGTCTTGATGGTGGGGTTTAAATCCAATTTAACGGCGTATACAAAAAACCACAGTACTTGCTTGCACCTGAAATAGGACTGAGTTTCTCCGCACATGTCTTCTCATACTTATTGAAGTAACCATATGTGGTATGACCCGAATGGCACCCACTTAAGCAAGATCCCATTCAGCCACTGGACTTGTTATTCCGGCACAAGCCGGGATAACAGTGTGTTGGGTTTAAAGTAAGGGCCATTTTGATCTGACCTCATTTTTTCCTGGCTTTGTCTGGGCTTAACGCTATGCGCGCCGAATTCAAGCGTCCCTAGATTCCAGGTCTTCCCAGCCCTGGGCACAATGATCTCGACCTTGATGGCATTCACCAAGACTGGATTAAACCATATTGTCTGATGGGCGCCACCATAAATGGGGCGACCATTTTTAACACGTATCCTATCAAATTGATGTTCAATGTTATCAGCCAAAATGGTCCACGAGTTGTCGATATTGCCATAGATCCTGATTGTCTTGGCGGCATAATCATCCGGGATCCTTGGGTAGGGAAAAGGATAAACCAAAGTTACCCTTTGTATTTCTATTTTGTCCTTGAAGTCAGCCTGTAGCCACATCCCTGTTTGTTGGCTAATACCACTATTCCAGACACTGTTTTCATTGGAGTCACTCAAATTTGAGAGAGCTGATGCGTTATGAGACCCCGAAAGCGTATAGTCAGTTGTCGCCACAGTTATATCATGCGTTGAGGGTTTATGGAGAAAATTTTCGTATAGAGTGAACGCGCCTACTTTCCTTTTTTCGTAAGACACATTGTATTTCGCCATATGCTGTTCAAAAGTGGCGATTGGTAGTCGTGTGTCAAATCCGGTTGACAGAACATACGGGGCTTTCTGTGACTGGTCAACCAATTGCTTGTAAGGTTCCGGCCAACCTAAAAAACGTTCATTATATGGGGCTGAGCATATGATTGCCTCGTCTGTCTCGTATGTAATCCGATAGGCCAACCAAAATGTTGCATAACATCTGTCTATACTGTCTCTTTTAAGGATCTCAATCAGTTCGGTGATGGGTGGAGTCTTTGCAATCTCTCCTGGAAAATGCGGTAAACCCCATATACGGATTATCCTTGCTGAGGTCGTCATATTAAAAAGCAACAAGAAAATGGTAAACATGCCGATGGCCACTCTGATATGGAACTTGCTAATTGAATATGCGTAAGCCAGTAAAAAGGGGAAATAGAGCGCTGGGATCAATAGATATCGATAAGTTTCCGATTGCGCCCGCATATTCATTGCATAGAGTACGATCGCTATGATTGTAGCCGTAACAAACAGATCATGTACCCCGAATGATGGCCAGTGGCGTAGACGAACACGTTGCACAAACAACATCGCTCTGTTTGCGATAACTAAAATTAAGATAGCCAAGTAAACGTAAGTAATGGTAGTTCGCAAAAAATGGGGTTGATTAAGGTAAACATCAAAATCGGGGAATAAAGTTGGATTAATTCCAAGCACTCCTGGCAGGGTCTCGGTGAGTCCTGGGTTCCATAATTTATAAAGAATTTTATTCAATGGGATAAGTTCTGATACTGCATGATATGCTTTCGGGTAAATAATTAATGATGATAAAAAGGGCAATAGCCCTATCACTGCCCCCGTTGACAGGCATACAGTACGCACTCCGATGTAGCTGATGTTGCCACCCAGACATAAGAACAAAAAGGCAGGAAACACATAGGCAATCGATAGGATATGCGTACTGAATGCAAGTCCACCGAGCAAGCCAACAACAAAGATTAAAAAGTTAGGACGAGCATGTTTTTGGCATATATCGAAAAGCAACACGACAATCCATGCGAATGTCATGGTTACTGCGTAGTTTGTTGGAATGTAAGCCGATTGATACATCAATACGTATGTAGACGGAACCAGTATGCAGACATAGGCTAGCCATTGGCTATCTTTCTGCAGGGACCGTCTCGCAATGTACAGGAATCCAATAACTGAAATAGAACCCAGCATAAATGGCAGATACCGTGCCCCCACTGCATTTCGTGGCATCCAATCAACAAGGGGTGAAAGCAGGTATGATTCGAAAGGAAAAAAGTAGGGAATACCAGGCAGTAAAAGCAGCCATTCACCACCCCAAATCCTTTTCGCGGCCAGAACGCTCATCGCTTCGTCAGTGGTGACTGGCAGGTGGGTGAGGCTCATATGCATAAAAAATGCACGAAGAAGAATCGCAGCAAGTACGATAAAGGCCGCACTATATTTTTGTAGCCGGTTATCCCGAAGATATATTGTTAGATTGCTCACTAATTACTGTTCCTAGCTTGTGTCTTGGGAATCGTAAGAATATCACCATGAGCGTTAGCCTACAGCATCATACCCCAATAGACGCTCTTGCTGAGGATATCGTTAGGACGAATACAACAGCCGCCTAGAATGGCCAACGCCCTCCCGTGAATACCAAGTACCTAACACAACAAATCAGCACAGCCTCGGGTAACAAGATAGCTATTAATCTAGATTCAATTTTTACGGATGCAAAGAAACCCGTTAAGGTTACCGATGATATATGTAAATGATGGTTCTGGACAAATTCGGCTTGAATTTTGTTTTTTGCTCCAACAACTAAATAAGAATTTGAATTCTCTTAAAGCTGGAAAGCCGGGGTCAGATCAGAATGACACTCACTTTAAGCCCCTCTCCCTCCGGGAAACGACTGCATGGGCGCAGGTAGAACAACGCAGGAGCAGTTGTCGAGAATTGGGATGAGGGGAATAAATTAACAAAACATACTTTTCTGGCTTTTACTCCCCTCATCCTAACCTTCTCCCTCAGGGAGAAGGGACTAGTATGTACTATACCAGCTGAAGCAAGTGCCATTCGGGTCAGATCAGATTTGTGGAGGAGGTTGCACTGGGCCTTGTATTTGTCCTGATCCAATTCCACTCATAGCTCAACTGTAATAGCTCTTTCTAACCATTGCTGTTTCCACTGTTTTCGTTGCCATTGTCATCTTCATTTTCGTTCTCATTCCCGTTTCCCTCGGCACCGTTGTCATTGCCTTCAGCACCATTGTCATTACCATTAGAACCGTTGCTGTTATCGGTATTAGGCGCACTGGTGACACTACCCACACTGGCCTGGCCACTACTGGTATTCAGGCTGACATTACTCATCGTCGTCGTAGCACTTGCCTGTGCGTTCACTGAAGTCGATGCTGTACCGCCGGTCTGGGTCTGGAATGTGATCGTCTGTACACCAGGGGTGGTACCCATGGAAAAATTACCAGCGCCGTCGGTTGTAGTAGAGGCCCCCGATGAAGATATTACCGTAATACCGCCCACACCGCCGGTCTGTGCGAACACCGGTGCAATAACCCAGTCCACCACCCGCGCTAATATATGTTGACGTATATCCGATGCCAACTCGGGTCCAAATACTTTATTCAACGCGACTACGGTCACAACGTTACCTTTAAGGATGGTAGAACCGCTGCCACCACCCGTGCTGGTACCACCACCACCGCCGCAACTTACCAATGCAATCGTTAATATCCCTGTGATCAAAGAACTAAGAAATACGGAACGGGTTCTCTTGGACATGCTAAATTCCTCTTGGGCCAAAGGTTAACTCCTACCTAGCTGACTTACCACTAAAGCTGTAGTCAAGCTTTCTTGAGAGTGTGGGCGTTGGTCCTGGCTCTGTCCATGGGGCATCCGTACTACGTTGCGCTTTTTTGGTACATATGCCCGATCAGGTAGTGCGTTGAAAAACTCATAAAATTTGACATGGAAAGGTCAGATTGAATCCCCCGTTTTTCCTTCTGTGCTGATTAGGGTTAGCTTTCCGCAACCTTTGGAATGTTTTGCATGGATTTTCTAATCGCTTCTTCAGGGTAATCAAAATCCTCAAGTTCACCACTAAAATACCGATCATAGGCAGCCATATCAAAATGGCCATGACCAGATAGATTAAATAACAATGTCTTTACCTCACCCGATTTTTTACAGGCCAATGCCTCGTCAATACAAGCGCGTATAGCATGATTAGATTCAGGCGCGGGAATAATACCCTCGGCCTTGGAGAACATGACACCAGCCTCAAAGGTTGCAATCTGTGGGACGGCGATCGCGTCGATCAAACCCTCATTATAGAGTTGCGAGACCAGCGCGGAATCTCCGTGGTAGCGCAAACCCCCTGCATGGATACCCGGCGGCATGAAGTCATGTCCAAGGGTGTACATCTTCATCAGTGGCGTCATGCCTATGGCATCACCAAAGTCATAGGCATATTTACCCTTGGTCAGGGTGGGACAGGACGTAGGCTCGACTGCGACCAGCCGAACGTTCTTGCCCGCCGCGTTATCGGCAAAAAAGGGAAAGGCAATACCGCCAAAATTCGAGCCACCACCACAAGGGGCAAACACCACGTCCGGATAGTCCCCGGCCATCTCGAGTTGTTTTTTTGTCTCAAGGCCGATAATGGTCTGGTGCAACAAGACATGGTTAAGCACCGAACCCAACGAATAGTTGGTGTCATCACGTCCAGTGGCCTCTTCAACGGCCTCGGAGATGGCAATCCCCAGAGAACCATCGGAGTCAGGGTCTTGCCCCAGGATCTTACGGCCCGCCTCGGTTTGGTCAGTGGGACTGGCGAGAACATCGGCGCCCCATGTCTGCATCATGGAACGGCGGAAGGGCTTTTGGTCATAACTGATCTTGACCATATAGACACGCACATCAAGTCCAAACATTTGCCCTGCCAAGGCAAGTGCACAACCCCACTGCCCCGCGCCCGTTTCCGTAGACAAGCGTTTTATGCCTGCCTCTTTGTTGTAATACGCCTGTGGTGTAGCGGTATTAGGTTTGTGTGACCCGGCCGGGCTGACACCCTCATATTTGTAATAAATCTTTGCCGGTGTCTCTAACATCTGCTCCAGACGATGCGCCCGGTACAGGGGGCTGGGTCGCCACAGGCGATAGATTTCACGCACAGGTTCCGGAATATCAATCCAGCGTTGTGCGGAAACCTCCTGCTCGATAAGCGCCATGGGAAAAATCGCAGCCAGGGCCTCTGGGCCAATGGGCTTGCCATCCGGCCCCAGCGGGGGCGCCGGGGGATTCGGCATATCGGCAACAACGTTGTACCACTGTTTTGGGATATCGGACTCATCAAGAAAAATTTTTGTGTTTGACATAATTTTCTCCCCTGCGTGTTCGTGTTATTGACTTCTTGGTACTCCGTGCAGTATTTTTTCACCACAGTAGCAATAATAAAATACGCATCACAATACACCTCACATGAATACCTGATATCCGGCTAAACACATCAATGCCATCACAACGCACCACCATTCTCCTACTAAAAACGGTCCATCACAAGCTCAATAATACGGCCAAAAGACTTGGGTAACCCAACCTGCATGGATCCTTTTAAATAAAAACCTCGCCGCAAGCGGAAGTCTGCATTCAACCGGGATGCGCTAAAGAACCTGCATAAAATACATCACAGCGCTTACCGGTAAGCAGCTTAAGGGGTGCGGCAAGAGCGCCACTTACAGGTGTGGTAAGCGCCTTAAGGAGACTGGGTTTTTCGATGGTGGGATTATCCAGGGCGCCATGGATCTTCTGGCTGAACGTCGCACAACCCTTTTTATTGAGCACGGCAACGGTAATACCATCAATATGTCTTGTCACCAGGTTGATGCGGCCGCGCAGGGCAACACGGTTTTTGGTGGTAGCAAAGGCGACATCTTCAGCCTGGGCAATACCGTCTTTGAGGGACCAGCGTGAAATGAATTTATCAAGGATCCCGGTGGCGCCTGATGTGGCTTTCACCGCACCAGATAACTCCCGTCCCTTGACCATGGCCGTGCCCCATGGCCCCATAAACATGAACGCGCCCAAATCCACTAGATTGATACGTTGTACCTTTTTGATTTGATCAAGCAGTTTATCTACATTCACTCCATGCAAGGTGATCCCCTCTCCACTGACCAAAGTTTCACCATCAAGACTGGCCAACATACTCTGTAACGCCATACCCTCCCAGCGCAGATCAACACTGACGTCTGCCGGTCCAGACATGATCACCTGCTCGGACACGATCTCCAACAATCTGGCAATATCAAAATCTTTTAACGCAAATTGAAATTCCATTTGAGGTGTGGCCTTTGATCGATCGATAACAAGTCGACCATGACCATGGCCTCCAAACAGGTCCGCGCTTAATTTATCAAAACGTACCACCGAACCGGATCTATTCACCGACGATTTGATATTGTTCAGGGACATATAGGGTGTTTGCAGTGAATCGACAAATAGTTTACCGCTGATAGACGCCTTAGGACCACCGCTACTATCCATGAAATTGAATCCAGGACTATACAATTCAAAATCGGCGCCGATAATCTGTAGCGGTTGCTCCCAATCGGGATGGCTATAACTTAGATTGGCGTCGCGAATACTCACGTCTCCAGTTTTCGCAATCCTGATCTTGAATCCGTAGGGAATAGACATCCCTGAACCGTTGCCTAATTTGGGGGCTATCAAGTTCAGTTTAGAATTGGAGGTTAAAGAAACCTGTGGTGAAACCAGATTAATACGCTCAAATTGCAGTATTCGGTCAAACAGAGGTTTAATACTGAGATCCAGTCGAATTTTTTCTAATGCGATAATCTCTCGATCATCTTTGATGACACGTGGTTTGTTAAGCACCAAACCAAGGGTCGGCATGGCAGTGAAGCTCAGGGGGCCATCCAGAACAACCTGGGCACCCAGGGCCTTGGAAGCCAGGGCCGCAATCTGTGGTCGATAGGCATCAAGGTCAACGTAACGGGCAATCAAAAAGGGTGCTGAGCCGATCAGAACACCAAGAAAAACCAATATAAATAACAGGAGCCTTATCAGTCTCAACACAACTCATCAACGCCGTATTATATGGGCCACGAATAGGAATTTTATCAATAGCATGTCTAGGGGCGGGCTACTTTACCTACACCTTCTTGTATATCTCTCCATCACCTTGGGAAAACTCGACCGCCTTCTGGTCCAGGCCCTGGGCGGCGTATTCCCTGACTTCCTGGGTGATACGCATGGAACAAAACTTGGGGCCACACATAGAGCAAAAATGGGCGACCTTATGGGCATCTTTAGGCAGGGTCTCGTCATGAAACTCCCGCGCCTTGTCCGGATCAAGAGAAAGATTAAATTGATCATCCCAACGAAATTCAAACCGCGCCTTACTTAGCGCATTATCTCTGAGCTGGGCCCCGGGGTGACCCTTGGCCAGGTCCGCAGCGTGGGCGGCAATCTTGTAAGTGATGATACCATCACGCACATCTTGCTTGTTGGGCAAGCCTAAGTGTTCTTTAGGAGTGACATAACACAACATGGCGGTGCCGTACCAACCGATACTGGCGGCGCCGATGGCTGAGGTAATGTGATCATAGGCCGGGGCAATATCGGTCACCAGGGGACCCAGGGTATAAAACGGGGCTTCGAAACAATCGCGTAATTCCTTGTCGACATTCTCCTTCACCATTTGCAAAGGCACATGTCCGGGTCCTTCGATCATTACCTGCACATCATGTTCCCAGGCGATCTTGGTGAGTTTGCCCAAAGTCTCCAGTTCGGCGAATTGGGCGCAATCATTGGCATCGGCCAAACACCCTGGGCGCAGGCCATCGCCGAGTGAAAACGACACATCATAGGCCTGCATGATTTCACAGATATCCGCGAAATGGGTATAGAGAAAATTTTCCTGATGATGAGAAAGACACCACTTGGCCATAATTGAGCCGCCGCGGGAGACAATACCGGTGAGACGTTCTGCGGTCATGGGCACATAGGCCAATCGCACACCGGCGTGAATAGTAAAATAGTCCACGCCTTGCTCGGCCTGCTCAATCAAGGTGTCACGGAACAACTCCCAGCTCAGATCTTCGGGCTTACCCTCAACTTTTTCTAAGGCCTGATAGATGGGCACGGTACCGATGGGTACCGGTGCATTACGGATGATCCATTCCCGGGTTTCATGGATATTGTTCCCGGTGGACAGGTCCATCAGGGTATCACCTCCCCAGCGGGTGGACCACACCATCTTCTCGACCTCTTCCTCGATAGACGATGTCACTGCCGAATTGCCAATATTGGTATTGACCTTCACCAAAAAATTGCGCCCGATGACCATGGGCTCCAGTTCCGGGTGGTTAATGTTAGCAGGGATAATGGCGCGGCCTTTGGCCACTTCAGCACGCACAAACTCAGCTGTGATCTGATCAGGAACCTTGGCGCCGAAGGGTTCACCCGGATGCTGCTTTAATAGCGCAGTGTAGCGGGGGTCTTTTTTGTGCTCGTCCAGACGCATATTTTCACGGATGGCGACATACTCCATCTCCGGGGTAATGATACCCTGGCGGGCATAGTGCATCTGCGACACATTGCCGCCGACCTTGGCGCGGCGCGGGGGGCGAATATGTTCAAAGCGCAGATGGGCAAGACGGGAGTCGGTCTGACGTTGGCGGCCAAACTCAGAACTAGGGCCCTCAAGTTGTACGCTGTCATTGCGTTCGATGATCCAGGTTTCACGCAGGGGCGCCAGTCCTTTTAACAGATTAATTTGGAGCTCCGGATCGGTATAGGGGCCCGAAGTATCGTAGACAGTTAGCGGGGGGTTCTCCTCAATACCGGCCTGGGTTTGAGTGGGGCTCTGCTCAATCTCGCGCATACCCACACGCAAATCAAGCCGGGACCCTTGTATATGGCACTTTCTAGAACCCGAGTAGGGGGCCACTGTGGCCGGATCGACTCTGGCAGCGGACTTCAAAATGTCATGTGGAGTTGCGCTCATCGTTTGTTTCCAAAAATTCCGGTGATGGACCATTAGGAGCGCGGGTGGCTGGCTGGCTTGTCAACTTTCCTACGCCGGGATCAACCGGATCAGGTTATAAGGGTATAGTCTCAGCCTTGTGGGGCACCCCTAGCTGTAACAGCCCATCCAACCTAAACAATTGCGCCACTCAATGCAAGCAGACCCAGGAAATACAGAGCTTATAACGGTTCCCAATCCGTTCAGTGTCTGCTTGCACATCCCCCATAAACCGCTTACCCTTGGCTCTCCTTTTAATCAATCAGAATCAGACACAAGAGAGAACGATGGATTTCGAGCAGGCGCGTTTCAACATGGTGGAACAACAGATCCGCACCTGGGCAGTGTTGGATCAACGGGTACTAGACTTGGTCGGCCAACTCCACCGGGAAGACTTTGTCCCCACGCAATATCGCAAGTTGGCCTATGCCGATATGCGGATTCCCTTGGGCCACGATCAGGTCATGATGACCCCCAAGACTGAGGCGAGGTTACTCCAGGAATTACAAATCAAACCCCAGGACCGGATACTGGAAGTCGGCACGGGTAGCGGTTACTTAACCGCCCTATTGGCGCGCTCCGGAGCGGAGGTTGTGAGCCTGGAAATCCATTCGGAACTTGCCAGTGAGGCAGAACAAAAACTCGCAGCCCATATTATTTCCAATGCAACCATCGTTGTCGGCGACGCAGCCAAAACATATGAAAAATACGGTTCATTCGATGTCATCGTGTTAACAGGTTCGGTCCCACGCATGCCGAATTATTATAAAAAAATACTGAACGAGGGGGGCCGTTTAGCCGCTATCGTTGGGCAGTCTCCAGTTATGGAGGCCATTATCGGCACTCGCGTGAACGAAACAGACTGGGTGGAGCGTAGTGTATTTGATACTGACCTGCCACGACTGATTGGGGTAGATGAACCGCCCAAGTTTATCTTTTAATTTAAGTTCAGAGCCATTTCTGTAATGGCGCCTTCGACACAGACCTCGGCGCACCCCGTTCATCAAAATTCACGTATCAATCAGTTCGTCTACCAAGGCCAGGGTCCGGCCCAGGGCGCCCTTGTTTTCTTCGATGAGTTTTTTGCCGGCCTCGCCGGCATCAAAACGTCGGCTGGGGTCTTCCAAATAACGGATGACGGCCGTGGATAACTCACCGGTATCTTTGACCTGCATCCCTGCCGATCTATCGATCACCATCTGGCTAACCTCGGAAAAATTAAACATACTCATGCCAAACACTACCGGTGTGCCTACCGCACAGGCTTCAAGGATATTGTGCCCCCCTGTGTTCACCAGGCTGCCACCCACAAAGGCCACATCGGCAGCGGCGTAGAACAACAACAACTCTCCCATGGTGTCGCCGATGAGGATCTCGGCAGATTCATCCAAAGCCTGGCTCTTAAAGTCGCTACGTAGAACAACCTTATAACCTGCTTTGCGGCACAGCTGGCCCACAACAGAGAATCGTTCTGGGTGACGCGGCACCAATACCAGCAATAGATCTGCGAATCGCTTTTTAATGTCAGGCAGGGCCTTGAGTATCTGTTCCTCCTCACCGTCACGGGTACTGGCGGCCAGTAGCACATTGCGACTAGCACCCCAATCCCGTCGCAGCGCCTCACCCACCTCGAACAGACTGGCGGTCAGTTGCAATTCAAATTTGATATTACCGGTGACGCGCACCGTCATCAGCGGTGCACCGATACGTCGCAGGCGTTGGGCATCCACCTCGCTTTGCACACCAAACAGGCCGACTTGCTCTAAGGTGCTACGGCTCAAACGAGAAAATCGTTCGTAGCCTCGCGCAGATTTTTCAGACAAGCGCACATTAGCCACCAGCAGCGGGATAGACCGCGCATGACAGGCATGAAATAGATTTGGCCACAATTCGGTTTCCATGATCACCACCAATCGCGGCCGACAATGATCCAGAAATCGCGTCACGGCACCTGGATAATCGTAAGGCACATAGCTATGCACCACACGGTCGGCCAATATTTGGCCGACCTGGTCTGATCCGGTAGGGGTCATGGTCGTCACCAAGACACGACAACCAGGGTAACGTTCCAATAGCCGATTGATCAGGGGGACAGCAGCACGCACCTCCCCCACGGATACCGCATGCACCCAATACACATCACTGGCGTCGGGGAACTGATACCCAAAGCGTTCTCCCCAGCGTCGCCAATAGGCCGGGTTTCGCAGCCCACGCCATAACAAGCGCACCAGCAACCAGGGTAGTAGCACGTAAAGTATTAGAGAATAGAGTCGGATCACACGTAGCGAGCTTTAATAGAGTTTTAGATTGGTGCTGCTATAACCCCAACCATACCATAGATACGAATCTGTGATTCGGGTCAACCGAGCCTGGCCAAAAGATATCTTTTAGTGACATGGCCCAAATACTCTTACTGCTTTCTGGTGCTATATGGCAGCAATTGCTCGCTCAAATAGCGTACCAACTCTGGATCGCACCATCGATTGCCGAGAAACCTTCGCACGTCCCGGCCAAAGCGCCAACGCCAAACCCAATCGCTGCGATGATGTCGTAACGCCTCCAGGTCCAACAAAACGGGTCGGTTATTCCGCAGTATAATATTGGTGTCCTTCATATCACCGTGGCTAAGCCTTGCCATACCAAGCCGTCTAAACAGACCAATAAGATTTTCCACCACTACGGCTTGTGACGCCATGGGATGTATCGGCTGTTCAAAATATTCCCGGCATCGTTCACCGGCCACATATTCACTAATGAAGTATGAGGCACCATGGTGCCATGAAATTCTTCTATCTAGGGCAGCAATCGGACGTGGTGTCTCTACCCCGCTACGCATTAATCGATGGGCATTACACCAGGCGCGTTGGCTACGGCTGCTCCGAAAAAGTAATCTACACGCGGCCCACCCACCTTGCCATTTGTATCGCTTGATAACCCATTGCTGCATGTCGGCTTCAACACGCACCACGGTAGTGGTCGAGTCCGCCTTTAGCACTTCACCCGTAGCCATAATCTCGTCTGGCGATCGCAACAGATTGCGCAGGCCAGAGGACTGTCGGAGAGAAGCATTGATGTATGCATCACCCTGACGTCCTAGGCAATAAGCAGATCCTGTTAACGGCAGGTCATTCAACCATTGCAGGGCATGGCGCTCTGCATCTAATATGCCGAATGGCTGGCGCCTTAGCATATGCAATGTGCGACTCACGACTTTGCACCATAACGCAGCATCTTTGGCTACCGCATGTGACCACGGCATGTTTGTGTAGGCCCGGATAAATCGCAAGCCATCTCGTCGGGTAAAGGCTACAGCCGATGGATTTAACAACATTGAATATAACAGTGCCGACAAGTCTTTGACGATCCAGCGCCGAGGAGTGCGCCGTCTAAGCTGGGCCCGATGCAGATCCATCACATAGAGCTTGAAGGGGCCATTCATAGCGGTGGGACCCTCTCTGTCCACACGCAGATGACACAGGTAAAAATCCCGGTGGTTGACGCCATGGGCATGAAGTCTATGCGTCAGCGAAGCGACATCGTGTATGAGTCGGCGTTTTCGGGCAGCCCGGCTGAGGCTAGCCGGGTTTAGAGCCTGGTTCAGAACATCTGACAAACCATGCTCCAGATCAACCGTGCGTTCCAGGGACCGGGTTACAATAAAGGATCGACGTCGAGCAGGGTTCCAGCCCTGCACCCCCCAGGCCACCACCGGCATCGTGGCAACACCTAAAGCCTCCAGACGGCGAATGGCCGTATACTCAGTCTGTGCGCTGACAATGGGAAGACGCAGGTTGAAAAGATTCTTGAATATTTCCCTCCAACCTACACCCTCATGTATCTTTATAAAGAGCTCCTGACCGCCACGCTCAACACGAAGCACGCAACGACGCGGACTGGATTTAATGACTTTGCCCTTGATGGCCAGAAAATCGATGACGGACCGACACTCTGGAAAAAGTTTTTTCGCTTTTGGAGGCACATAGAATTTTGTCATTGCCCCGCCATCCGATTTAGACGCGCCCGCATCATAATGATATCGGCGCTTCGATCTACCAGACTATATAGATCCTGGTCTTTGGTGTAGGCGATAGCGTTTTGTTGCCAATTTTTAAGCTTGGCGGAATTCATCATTTCAACCAGATGCCAGTTTAACTGTGATTGCCGAAACGGCAAGCTACAGATCATCCCCGCCTTCGCCTTACGAATATGGTAGGCATAACCACATGCCTCGCTGGTCAATACCGGTAATCCGCAAAACATGGCCTCAATGAGCACACCACCGGTATTTTCGCGCCGTGCCGGGTGCAGCAGTAGATCGGCAGCGGCGTAGTATGCCGCCACCTGTTGTTGTGGACCCACAAAGTGGATCTGATTCGGTATACCCAGGCGCCACGCCAATCGCTGGTAACGGTTAATATCACCCCCCCCCACTACCACCATTTTAGTACATTTGCGTTGCAGACCATTTAAGCTGGCGATAGCATAAAGTCCCCGGTCTACACCCTTAGTTTGAAACGATGACCCCATCATCAAAACCACGAATGTATCCTCATCGAAATCAAGCGCCTTTCGTGTCTTGTCACGCAACTTGGGGCCATTACAACAAGGCGCCAATCTTGACCTATCAATCCCCGGAGGCAGGCAATGGAAACGATGGGCTTCGGTATCATAATGCTGCTCAAACCATTTTTGTTGATCATGGGCGATAAGCAAGATATCGGTGCTTGCGCCTTTTTTAAACACCGTGGATTCTTGTTTGCGATATTGGCGAAAACGCGGAGTGTAGGCATAACAGGCACTTTTGTGTCGGGCGTCCGCCACAAAACAAGGGTTACCGGCATAATAGACATCCAAGCCTGGCATGGGCATGGAACTCACCACACAATCAAAACCCTTTCGTTTTTGCCAAGCCTGCACACGACGGGCAAATTTGGCGTTAAAACCGTGATTGGTCCAGGATCGAATCGGTAAAACTTCCATGCTTAGGCCTGTCGGCCGAGGACCCCTTACTCGCGCGACCAACACAATCACTTGTGCGCCCAGTTGTTGGCAACGCCTGGCGATCCGCAAGACATTACGCGACAATCCACTGTAAGTTGAGAGCGTCGCCACCACAAAGATCACTCGCAGATTCGGCGACGTTTGCGCACCGGCCTCTTCCGGCCTCAGGCTTAGCCGTGGACTCGCTGCCAGAATCGAGCGCGTAAGTATTTTTTTAGGTGTGGCCATTTAAGGATATTGATCGGTCTGGTTGCCAATGCTTGATGGTAAAGAGAAATGACTCGCACGTAGTCCTTTGTATAGTAGTAGGCACGCGCCAGATTTAGCAAATGGTTTGATTCAAATCGTTTGCGTGTTTCCATGAATCGAGGTGGGAGCAGGCCTGAATCAAACACCCTTGCCACAACCTGGTCCCCGGATACTCGGATGCTGGAGATATTATCCCGCTGTCGCCCGGCATGGTGATGCACCTCCACTACCGGATCGGGAAATCCAACACAATGAAAACAGGCCAGGGCCTGGGCTTCCATAACGATATCCTCATAGTTCCGCAACGCTTCAGGAAAATGCAACCGATAAAACACCTGTCGCCGCCACAATGCCGCCCCCGTGGGGATACGCAGTCTAGCCTCAATATAGGCGATAAAATTGGCCAGGCGATCTTCTTCAAGTCGAGGCCCTGGATGCCTTCGCCGCCGACCCTGTGCATTTACCGAGACATAACCGCCAATCAAGACATCGGCCTCAACCTGGGACTGCGCCTCCCGGCGAAAATGGCTTAAGGCGCCGGGCAACAAACTGTCATCGGCATCCAAAAAAAGAAGATAGTCACCCTTGGCGATATTGATACCGCGGTTTCGTGCCGCCGCCGGGCCTTGATTAGGCTGGCATAGATAGCACAGGTGCTTTTTGTAATCCCGAATCCGATCCTGGGTGTTATCGGTGGAACCATCATCCACCAGAATCACTTCATAATCATCACCATCCTGACTCAATACGGAATCGAGCACCCTTGGCAGGTATTTGCCATAGTTATAACTCGGAATGATTATAGAAAAGCGCATCGCACTTCATGGAACTGGATCGCAAACTCAACGTCAAATAACAAGCAAAGATGACAGCCAATGAGCCTAAGCTGCCGAAGGTGCTGTGGTCTCAGACCGCTTAGACATACCCTCCTTCTCCCAGGCGTGGGCGGTACGACAGATCACAGCCAGATCCTGGTGTTGGGGCGTCCAATCCAACACTTCATGGATACGCGTGACATCGGCAGTCAAGGCGGGAGGATCACCGGCGCGACGGGAGCCCATGGTCACCGCAAAATCGACGCCGCTGATCTGGCGCACCTGGTTCAATACCTCACTGACACTGAAGCCGTGCCCATAACCGCAGTTGAGTATTTCAGACTTACCGTCTGCTGTAAGATAATCCAGCGCCGCAAGATGGGCGCGGGCGAGGTCTTCCACATGGATATAGTCACGTATACAGGTACCATCGGCGGTGTCATAGTCATCACCAAATACGGTAACACCGTCACGTTTGCCACAAGCGGCCTCACAGGCCACCTTAATCAAATGGGTCGCCTCGGGCGTGGCCTGACCGAGACTGCCATCAATGCTGGCGCCGGCAACGTTAAAATAACGCAGGGCCACATAACGAAAACCGCCCTGGCCATCAGAGCGGGCGGAATCCAACTTGCGACTGGTGGCCAAATCGCGCAGCATCCATTCTGTCATCAGCTTTGACCAACCGTAGGGGTTGATCGGCGCGGTAGGTGCATCTTCGCGGGCTGGCAAGACCTCCGGGGTCCCATAGACCGCAGCACTGGAAGAAAAGATAAATTTATCGACCCCCATCTCCATGCAGGCCTGCATTAAACTTAAAGACCCGGCAGTATTATTCAGATAGTATTTTTGCGGATTTTCTACCGATTCCGGCACTACGATATGACCGGCAAAGTGGATGACGGCCTGGGTCTTGTGATCGCGTAACAGACGTTTCACCAGCTCGCCGTTGGCCACATCACCTTCTATCAAACTCGCGCTATTCGGCACTGCCCAACGATGTCCCGAATAAAAATTATCCAGCACCACCACCCGATGCCCTGCCGTAACAAGTTGCCGGGCGGTATGCGAACCGATATAGCCAGCACCGCCGGTCACCAATACATTTAATGCCATTATTCGTTCACCACCATTTTGGGTTTTAACATATTATCCTGTACCGCCTGCCAAACTCTATCGGGCGTCAGATTAACGTAACACGCCCCGTACTCAGTCTGTTGAGGGTAAGTTTGCCGACAAACCCTTTGTAAACAAGGGGCACAGGGGTGGTGGGTGCTGAGTTTTATCTGACCTGCACCGCAGGTGCCGGTCAACACCGGGCTGCTGGCCCCGTACAAACTCACCGATGGCACACCCAAAGCTGCAGCAAGATGCACCAAACCGGTATCCACCGCAACCGCCGCCTGGGCACCGGCCAATAACCGGGCAAGACCCACCAGCGCCATACGGGGTACAACCTGGGCGTCCTGGCTATTGGCTGCAATAAAATGGGCGCGTTCCTGTTCGGCCCGATCACCCCAGGGTAGGTAGACCCTATAACCATCACTATTGGCCCGTTGGGCCAGGGCTTGCCAGTGCCTGTCCGGCCAACGCTTGCTGGCCCAACTGGTGCCGTGGAGAAAAACCACATAGGGCGGACACGCTGTGAGTTTTCCCGGCATTGAAATGTCCACCCCGAATTGTGGCTCCGTGCCGGGCAAGGCATAATCCAGCGCCTGAGAAAACAAATGGCGCACCCGGTCAATGGCGTGCATAGCCTTAGGCACATTAAATCGTTGCTGATAGGCAAAACCCAGAAATCGCTCTCGTGCAGATTGACGGTCCAGGCCACATCGCCAACCTCGGGCCATGCGCGTCATAATGGCGCTTTTCAACAAACCCTGAGCGTCGATAACACAATCATAGGCCCGCGCCCTTAACATGGCGCGAAAATGGACTAACTCACTACCGATGTGTATACGCCCCGCCTGCCTACGCCAGCGTCGTGTCGCCACCGGGATTACACGATCCACCGCCGGGTGCCAGCGGGGAATTTCAGCGAATGCCTCCTCCACCACCCAATCAAAACGGATACCTGAAATGACCGCACGCGCGTCCGTGACCGCAGGTAGCGTGTGCAACACATCGCCGAGAGAAGAAGTTTTAACAATCAATACCCGCATGCACCAAAGACTAAAGGAAATACCAGCCCATTGCAGCCCCCAATCCTCATTGGCCAGCACATGGAGCCAGAGCCGAAGGTGCCTCCTGGCCTGAGAGCAAGAATTGGTTGGAAATGAGCGTAAAGCTACCGCGTCCCGCTCTCGCTCCTTACCTACGTCCATGTAGGCAAAGCGGAGAAATATTTGAGCGGTGGCGGCAGAATTCAGCAAGATTTCGTAGTGATTAAGCGAAAAGTCAAATGATCGGTTGTTTAATAGCTGTGGCCTTTAGGGGAAAAGGGCTTTTATTCTCCTTAATACTTCGAATTTGGGTATACTTCCATCCATGCGCGGATTTGCCGCCTCTCTTTACACTCCACCTCAGGCTGGATATATAAGCACCCGTGTTGCCGTGTCCGAAGCTAGCGATTGGGCTGCTTAGTCCAATGAAAATTTTATGTTCTTCATGATATCTAGTGATCTCTGATGGAGTTGTGTGATTTAGACATAACAGTTTCACCTGAAGACCCCTCCAAAATTCTGATCCGCGGGGAAGTTGAATACGACTGTGGGGATTTAAAACCAGAGGTCTATTGGTACGAATTGCCAAGGGTTTTCGAGTCCGGCATTGCAACTAATGGCAACCCTTGGTTGGTAGTGCTTTTACCCTTGGCGATGAAGCTGGGTGAGCCGTTGCGCTTGCGACAGCCAGTCGACCGAACCTTGCACAAGAATATGGGAAAGCTGATGAGCCTATGGTCCGCGTGGTATGAAGATATCAAGCGTGTTCCGTTGGAAATGGATATCGAAGATCTTGTACCGGCCACCGCACCTGGGCGGAACGCTTTATTTTTTTCCGGTGGTGTAGATTCTTTTTTTTCTCTGCTCAAGCATGAAGAAGAAAAGGAAACCGTAGAAGAATCGTCTATTGACGACTTACTATGCGTGCATGGCTTTGATATAGCGCTGAAAAATAGGTCTTCCTTCTCCCTTCATCAACGACGTATGCAAGATGTCGCAGATTCCACGAACAAACAGTATGTGGGTATTACAACCAACTTAAGAACGACAATGCTTGAAAAGGCCGGTTGGGGGCGGCTTTCCTTCGGCAGTGCATTTGCCAGCATAGCGCTGTTATTGGGGGAAAGATATCGCAAGGTTTTTTTCGCGTCGACTGGGCAAAGTGACCACCTGCTTGCACCCTGGGGATCACATCCCTTAGCAGACTACCTTTTTTCGACGGCATCGACCGAATTCGTTCACGATGGTTTTAGATATAGCCGAGTGGAAAAAACAAAGGAAATTGCGGCAAATAGCATGGCCAGAAAGTATTTACATGTCTGCTATGTTAAAGGGAATGATAAAAATTGTGGCAAGTGTATAAAATGCTACCGCACGATGATCACTTTAGACGTCCTGGGTTGCTTGGAAGAATTTAAGGTTTTTAGAAATGGCGAATACAACGTCAGCAAAATACGGCGCATCTATGCCGGCACCTTTACGGATAGAGATTTTTTTCTACAAATCAGGTTTCTGGCCCTGCAAGAAGCCCGAAACGATATTATTGAGGCATTGAATTCCTGCTTTGCCTTCACTCGCCATAGGCGAATGTGGTTGCCCATCACGCGTCGGTTGGGTCGTCGGTTGGGTCGTTGGTTGGGCCGGCAACGCTTCTTGTGGCGGTATCATCAGGTCCCAGAAAAGCTTATAAAAAAGTTTTAACAATCAATACCCGCATGCACCAAAGACTAAAGGAAATGCCAGCTCATTGCATGTCTTCTTGGTAGCTAGCACGCCGCCTCGCTATAGTGGGCATGGCTTGTTGTTGGTAAATTGAGAGTATTGGCGGGCTTCACCCCATCTTTCATGGCACGGATCACTTGACTTGGTTTCAACTCGGTCAAGCATCGGCCATGACCCAACGGGCACTCGCGCTTGAAACAGGGGCGGCAAGCTAGGTCCAGAGACAGGATATGTACTTGGTCCCCGAGGGGCGGTGTATAACCGGGATCAGACGAACCGAACAATGCCACCACCGGACGACCCAGGGCCGCAGCTACGTGCATCAAGCCGCTATCATTACTAAGCACTTGATCGGCCAGGGACAATAGCTCCACCGCCTCCAGTAAAGAGGTCATAGCAACCAGATTGGTACAACGACCCCCCACCAAACTATTGATCTTCTCGGCTATAGATCGGTCCCGGGCCGAACCCACCACCCATACCATCCAACCTTGGTCGATATAGTGTCGTGCCACAGCCCCATAATGGTCCGGGGGCCAGCACTTGGCGGGGCCATACTCGGCGCCAGGGCACAGTATCAGAAGGGGATTTTGAGGACGAGCCAAACCCAATCGCCCCAAGGCGTCATCACGTTGATGGGTGCTCACCTGTAAGCGTGGCATGGGCACGCGGGGAAGGAGTGCATTGGCGTCCACTCCCAAGGCCACAAAGCGATCCACCAGGCGCGGCAGGGCTTGCTTATCGAGACGGCGATAGTCGGTGAACAGTGTGCCGCGCAACTCACTTCGATAACCGGTGCGGTGCGGAATACCTGCCCAATGAGGGACTAATCCGGACTTAAAGGAATTCGGCAAAACAATGGCCTGACTGTAATGTCGCCGACGCAGCTTTCGGCCCAGAGTATATCGCCTGACAAGGCCCAATTTACCATGGCCACAATCCAACTCCACCACACCATCCACCTCAGGCATACGCATCAATAACGACGCACTCCAGGAAGGGGCAACCACATCCAGTGTCCCATGGGGCAAACGGCGGCGAATCACCTGAAACAGGCTGTGGGCCAAAACCATATCACCGATCCAGGACGGACCGATGACCAGAATGTTTTCTTTAGCGCATAGACCCGGCACGCTTCCTTATCCCATGAACGCACGCAACACTAATCACCCTTAAGCGCGTATTCGGTCCCACAATAAGGGCACTTGGCATAACCGTTATCCTCTATAGGAAGATACACACGGGGATGGGAGTTCCACAGACTCATGCTGTCCATGGGACAATGCAAGGGCAGATCCTTGCGGATGATGTCATATCGATTTTGGGCAATGGGCAAAGTATCGCCCTGAGCATCCCCTGGTTTCGGGAGCGGGTCCACCATTTCTACACCTCCAGATAGTTAAAAATTTACCGACGACCCGCTGTGGTAGCACTTCAGACCCCACTTTTCCCACATTGCGCCTATTAACCACAGAGGTCACAGAGAAAGGAATAGTTGTATTACAACTCTGTGGTGCAAAACGCTATACAGGATACCCAACTACACCATCGTCAACCACTCAGGATGACTGTCACGACGGCCGTGGACCTGGTCAAAAAACATTTGCTGTAGTTTTTCCGTCACCGGGCCTCTTGCGCCACTACCGATTGTCCGATTGTCGAGTTCGCGGATAGGCGTGACCTCGGCCGCAGTGCCGGTAAAAAACGCCTCATCGGCCACATAGACTTCATCGCGGGTGATGCGTTTCTCCACCAGTTTCACGCCTATTTTGTCAATAAATTGCATCACAGTGTCGCGGGTGATGCCTTCCAGGGCCGAGGTGAGTTCGGGCGTATAGACCACCCCATCGCGCACTATAAAAATATTCTCGCCACTACCCTCGGCCACAAAGCCGTCCACATCCAACAACAAGGCCTCATCATAACCATCGGCCTGGGCCTCCTGCAGGGCCAGCATGGAATTGATGTAGTGACCGTTGGCCTTGGCCTTGCACATGGAAATATTGACATGGTGCCGGGTAAAGGACGAGGTCTTGATGCGGATGCCTTTTTCCAGGCCATCCTCGCCCAGATAGGCCCCCCACTCCCAGGCGGCCACGATCACATGCACCCGTAGATTGTCGGCACGCAACCCCATACCCTCGGACCCGTAAAAGCACATGGTCCGCAGATAGGCCGACTCTAATTTATTTTTACGCACCGCATCAAGTTGGGCGGTATTAAGGGTGTCCTTGTCAAAGGGGATTTTCATGCCCATGATGTGCGCTGACCGAAACAAACGATCAGTATGCTCCTTGAGCCGAAAAATGGCGGTTCCCTGTTCGGCCTTATAGGCACGCACACCTTCGAACACCCCCATCCCGTAGTGCAGGGTATGGGTCAGCACGTGGGTGGTGGCCTCACGCCAAGGGACCATTTTGCCATCAAACCAGATGACACCGTCTCGATCTGCCATGGACATCTTTTTAACTACCCCTTTATTTTTGTCAGTTGTTGCTGGTTACTTATCACTTTTCACTTGTTACTGGCGAACCCAATAAACTTTTCCAAACCTCCATCACCTTCTGCCTTTGAGCCACAAGTTCATCTTCACCGACCCAGGGCGGTTGCTCAGTAAGCTTCAGGCGATGCTCGATGGACAAATAATGCCGGTAGGCATCGACCAAGGCCTGCTTCGGCGTCTGCTCGAGCAGACCGGCGTCGGCCAGGTCTTCCAGGATACCAACATTGTCGGTATGGCGAGTGACACCCGGGCGCCCCTTTGCCCACCTGAGCACACAATATTGGACTATAAACTCAATGTCGACAATACCTCCCCGGTCTTGTTTGACATGAAAAAATTTGGGGGGCGATGCCATTTGTTCTACGACGATCTTGTTGCGCATGTCCACCACCGCAGCGGCCAATTCCTGAGGATCTCGGGTCAGGCACAGGATGTCCCGGCGTAACCCCATGAACTGCTCACCCAACTTGGGGTCACCGGCCACAGGTCGTGCCCGCACCATGGCTTGGTGCTCCCAGGTCCAGGCCTTCTCTTGTTGGTAGCGGCGCAGTGCAGATTGATTCGTCACCAAGGGACCGGACTGGCCATTGGGGCGCAACCTCACATCCACCTCATATAATACCCCTGCCACCGTACGGGCACCGACAATATGTAACAGGCGTTGGCCAAGGCGGGCATAGAACACCTCATTGCCTATGGTCTTGGGGCCACAGGTTTGGCCCCCCACCGTCTTGTCGTCACAAACGAACACCAGATCCAAATCTGAGGTGTAACCCATCTCCAGACTACCCAACTTGCCATAGGCAATTACCACCATACCCGTGCCTTGATCAACACCGCTGGGCTCACCGTAGGTTTCAACCAAGCCACCATAGGCCATATTCAGGGCATGACCCAAGACTACCTCAGCAATCGCACAAAGGGCACGACCCACATAGGTGGCATCCACTACTTCGCTGACATCCGCCGCCGCGACCCGCAACACATGACTATGGCGAAATTCACGTAAGGCGTCCATCTGGGCCTCGAGATCATCCTGGGGCAGACGCGCCAACCACTGCCGCAACTCATCATCCAGCTGGGTAAGCTCTAAGGGCCGATACAATAACCTGGGGTTGATAAGCTCATCCAATAGAATGGGGTGGCGACTGATCCATTGGGCGATCCAGGCGCTGGCGGAACACAGCTTAATAAGCTGTGACAGGGCCAGGGGATTTTCCACCAACAAGGCTAGATATACGGTGCGGCCACCGATGGCCTCGAGCACCCCGATCACACGGCTGAGCGTGGACAAAGGATCGGCACACAAGCCTGCGGCGGCCAACAACAACGGTATAAGACGATCCATGCGATCACGGCCGGCACTGGACAAGACGCTATAGAACCGGACGCCACGCAGGCCCCGCAATAAATTCCACGCCGCCGCCGGATCTTGATACCCCACACTGGCCAAAATGGTTTGGGCCAACCCCTCGTCCAGGGTCCCTAGCCATAAGTCGTGCAAAGGATTACGAGACGCTTCGTCGGTTTGCGCCTGGGGCGCCACGAATATTTGCTCAAACTGCTCGTGCACGGTGCGGCTGATGTGCGCCAGGGCCTGATCAAAACTTTCGCTGTCGGCGTAGCCCATGGCAAAGGCCAGACGTTCGCGCTCGGGGCCCGGCGGTGGCAGGGTCTGGGTCTGCCGGTCCGCCACCATCTGTAAACGATGTTCGGTGCGGCGCAAGAAATCATAGCCCGCCTTCAATTGCTCAATGGCCTGTTCGGTCATCATCTGTTGACCACCAAGACTGGACAAGGTTTTGGTAAAGTTGTTTTGTTGGATCGTGGGCTCACGGCCACCACGAATGAGTTGGAAGGTCTGGACCATAAATTCAATCTCACGAATGCCGCCAGGCCCGAGCTTGATGTTTTCGGTCATGCCCTTGCGCTGCAATTCACGGTTGATCATGGCCTTCATGTCCCGCAGTGAGTCTATTACGCCATAATCCAGATAACGCCGGTACACGAAGGGTTTTAGCCGATTGAGCAAATCTTCACCGGCGTTGGTATCATCGGCGGAAATTCGGGCCTTGATCAGAGCATAACGCTCCCACTCCCGGCCATGGGTCTGGTAGTAATGCTCCATGGCGTCGAAGGACAACGCCAAGGGGCCGCTGTCACCGTTGGGTCGCAGGCGCATGTCCACACGAAAAACGAAACCGTCTTCAGTGATCTCACCCAACACCTGGATCAGGTGCTGCCCCAATTTAATAAAATATTCCTGGTTGGTCAGTTGCCGACCCCTCCGAATCCCACCGACCGTTTCACCCTCTTCGGGATAGGCGAACACCAAATCAATATCCGAAGAAAAATTGAGCTCACTGCCTCCCAGCTTGCCAAGGGCCAGTACCACCAGCCCCACACTCTGCCCGCTGTCCCGGCCTACGGGGACTCCCAACTCTTGACTCAACCTATTATGCAGTTGCCCCAGGGCAATACTGATATATGTATCCGCTAACTCCGTCAGCATCGCCAATACCTCATTCAAGGACGCCCATCCCGCCAGGTCCCGCCAGGCAATACAGACCATTTCACGACGACGGCTTAGCCGCAGACGCTGTTTAAGGGTGGCCTCATCCATCGGGCTGCCGAACTTGGACAACAACCGACTGCGGAGCTGGCCCGTCTGATGGGGACGAGTCAAATCACCGCTGTTGACCAGATCGGCCAACAAATCCGGGTAGCGCAACATAGATTGGGATACAAAATCACTGGCCCCCCACACCACCGGTAAACTCTCGCACCAGTCACCGGCGGCAGGAAGCCCGTCGACACGGGACCTGTAGTCCTCAAAGCGTTGGCGGACATTCTCAGCCAAGGGTGCTGGTAATGTCTCGATATGGTTTTGGATCTGCTGGACTATGGCATTATTCATAGTATCTGGAGCTTGGCTGCAAAGGCGCCAAGATGCAAAGGGGAAATAATTATGGGTTGGTGCGAAATGAAACAAAGCCCATTATCCCCAAAGATATAGAAGAACACGCCAGCAGCCACTGCGGCAAAGCTTCTGCTATACGCGATGAGATAGCGGTCCCCTTTAGATAGGGTCTTTATCAATGCCGATCAAGAAAGCTATGGAGGCTATTACGAGGCAGTGCTGGATTGCTCAAACCAGGGGGCCGATTGTAGCGGACAATGTGCTGTGGTCAGGAGCGGCACTTCATCCACAACAAAAATCCGATTACGTCCTGGCGAATTTTAATAATCGGGTACTAGAGGATCAGCGCACAGAACAAGTCATGCTACCCGTGCGCGATAGCGTCCTGTTGATCAGAAAGAAGTAACGGCCCAATGGGCGCACCAACAACCTATTGCAATGGGACTAGACGTGATGCAGTACGCGATCAGTAATAAGATATTCGCTGTCGTCGGTCTTTGAGTTCGGGGCGCAGGTGTGGATTACATGCTGCTACCGATAGCTTTTTCACAGGCGCGTTGAATGTGTTGTTGCGCACCATAAAAAACCCCGTCAGCGCAAATCGCATCCCGGCCGGCGCGGGCCGGACCGGGATTCGGCACAGGCCGCTGCAATTGCGTGGCCTCGTCTCAAGCAGAGGCCCAGCAGACATAGGGACCCATTCGTTATCAACGCGCACGGGATCGTTGCCATCGTCATCCTTCATGATCGCAAACAGGGGTCGGTAAGCGGGCGGGCGAACAACAGGTGGAGGATCTAAACGCCGCGAGCGAATGAGGTTGCGTACAGCCGGGGTCACAATGCCCGTACCGATCGCATTCAGCTTGTGGTTTTTGCCTGGAAATTCGAGGTTGAAACGGCTCAGGGCATGAGCCGGAAAGTCGGGGGCAAATCTCCTCGTTACAGAATCCAGACAAACCAATTCCGAATAGGCGTGGGACGATATACTGGACATAGGCGCCCGGCACGTCACCTCGGCGCGGACGCTTAGGCTAAAAAACAGGCCAAAGACCAACGCGACAATCAATAAGCGTTTCATCTCTCCTCCTGCTAAAACAAAGGGACGGGGCAGAAAATTATTATTAACGCAATATCCGTTATCCATATTCGAAGTTGTGCATTTCGAAGTATAAGAAAATGAGGGTGGGCTTTCGTCAATACATCCCTGTAGGTCGACGGCCTCGTCCATAAGACCATCGACCTTGTATACGTCCCTGTAAGCTCGCCGGTGCCGTCCATAGTGCCAACGGCTATTCGCATCCACCCTGGGCGTAGCCTTAGGGAAGGGTTCACGGTCTAATTGACTTGGACTTTTGAACTTACCACCTTACCGCAGGGAAATATGTGAACTAGTTCCTTGCTTTATTAAATCCAGACAGTGTCGAAAATAGGGTTTTGGGCGATGACGGCTAGCCATAGTGGGCTCAAAGTTCCTGGTTTAACCCCTTAGAGCCCTCGTCCATGACGAGGACTTTTTGCCTGAATAGGCGCAAAGCTTGTGGGTACGAGGGCAATTACCTGCTGCGGCAAAGAACTCCCACCTAACTGGATTTTCGCTCTTGGAGCTTTATCCCGACTTCTCTTCACCAACAACCGCCTGTGCACCAGTGGTTATCACAATGAAACGGCCCTGACGTACCTGGATGAACACAAGATTGACGGATATATTGCCGATACGGGCTTTCGCTCCAGAGATTCTCGGTTTACGGATCATAAAACTCCAGCACACAGCAACAAACGTATTCCCAATACGGCGGTTTACTCAGGAAGACTTCC
>ENA-ORDP01000405-ORDP01000405.1-marine-sediment-metagenome-genome-assembly--contig:-NODE-405-length-28622-cov-4.697553_pt1 | contig 28622 bp, 22 predicted proteins | sample MGYA00248627_ERZ508539 | MGnify/ENA primary metagenome ERZ508539 (study PRJEB26208, sample SAMN05571518) | marine sediment metagenome | biome: deep sea; feature: Hydrothermal vent; material... | reverse complement strand
CGTCAAGACTGCGGCTGGCAAAATGATTGTTCATAAGTCTGCCGCCATTGGCAGGATTAGCTTTGAGGTCAGTATCGCCATAAAGCTGGGCAAAAAATTCTTCCAGCGTCATCATGCCGGCAGCAAACATAAAAGTCTGGTCGCGATAGTATCCCGAACGCCAGTCACCCTCTTCAAACACTTTTGCCATAGCAAGTTGCGGGATCTCTTTTCCGCCACCGAAAATACCGAATTTGGCTTTTCCGGTGAGCACCTCACGTCTTCCGAGCAGGCTTACCTGCCGGCTTTCGTTAGCGATACGGTAATCATTTAAAATTTCTTCTTGTGATAAATTAAGGGAGGTATAACGAATATGGGATTCCTTCATTTGATGTCTGTTTTTGCCATGCAAAGATACAAATTAAAACGATTCTAAATTAGGCCGGGGGGTACCTTTATTTACATGCGAATCATCTTTTTAGCATTGATGTGTCACTATTGTCTCTTCCTAAAGATATCTATATGGAAACAATATTAACTGGTTTTCAGATTTTTCTTACTTTTGGAAAAACAATGAAGCTATGGAAGCAAAACATGATTATCTCAATGAGCACGGTAAACTGAGAGACAGTGTTTACGAGGCAAAGCTGAAAGAATTACAAATTGAGTTGGTAAAGTTACAAGAGTGGGTTAAGGCCGAAGGAAAAAAGGTCGTCGTTATTTTTGAAGGGCGCGATGCTGCCGGCAAAGGTGGTGTTATCAAGCGGATTACCGAACGGTTGAATCCACGTGTTGCGCGGGTGGTAGCCTTGGGTATCCCCACGGAAAAAGAGAAAACACAATGGTATTTTCAACGCTATGTGCCGCATTTGCCTGCTGCCGGAGAGATAGTTTTGTTTGACCGTTCGTGGTACAACCGCGCCGGCGTAGAGCGGATTATGGGATTTTGTACTGATGACGAATACTGGGATTTCCTGAGGGCCTGTCCCAATTTTGAAAAGATGCTTATCCGGTCGGGAATCACCATCATCAAATATTGGTTTTCGGTGTGTGAGGAAGAACAGGAAAAACGTTTCCAGTCGCGACTGGAGGATCCGACCAAACGCTGGAAACTCAGCCCTATGGATGTTAAATCACGTGGATTGTGGGTGGAATATTCCCGTGCAAAAGATGAAATGTTCTCTTACACCGATACTAAAATCTCTCCATGGTATGTGGTCAATGCCGATGACAAAAGGCGGGCACGCATTAATACCATTCATCATCTACTCAGCCTGATTCCTTATGAAGACCTCACACCGGCTCCCATAAAGCTGTCTCCCCGTAATAAAGAAAAAGGCTATGTGCGTCCGCCAATGCAGGAGCAGACCTTTGTTCCGGATATTTATGAAGGCAAAGTTTAAGGATAACCTGTTCACTGAAAATACGTTTCCTTTTATCAGAATTAAAAATAAATAAGAGACTTCATAAAAAAAATTAAGAAAAAAAACTTTTTTTATTTGTTTTATTAAAAAAACGGATATATTTGCCCCATAAATATGAAGCAAAGTAAAACATATCCGGTTTCCAGTAAACAATACCCCGTTGTAACGGATAGATTCTGTACTATTGTTTCTTTGAGGAACACCAGGCCCCCCTTCGGGGTATAATATTTTTGCGGAGTTCCGTGCTCTGCCTTTTTCCGGTTTTACCATTATTAATTTATTTATCAAAGTTAGATTTTATTATGCAAGTTGCTATTAATGTGGCTGATAACAGTCATGAAAAATACGCACAGGCGGTTTGTAATATGATTGAAGAAGCTGCCAAATTAAGGGGTACCGGGATCGCCAAAAGAAAGCCTGAATATATCCGGAAAAAGATCCGGAAGGGAAACGCCGTAATTGCCCTGGCAGCCGAGAAAGTAGTGGGTTTTTGCTACATCGAAAGTTGGGAAGGTCAGAAATTTGTAGCGAATTCCGGGTTGATTGTTCATCCCGATTATCGTAAAACAGGCTTGGCCAGAAATATCAAATCAAAGATATTCGAGCTCTCCCGGAAAAAATTCCCTGAATCAAGAATCTTTGGTATCACTACCAGCCTGGCCGTGATGAAAATAAACTCAGGTCTGGGATACCAACCCGTTACGTTCTCGGAGCTTACCATGGATGAAACCTTCTGGAAAGGTTGTGAGAGCTGTACAAACTACGATATCCTGTTGAGAACAAGCCGGAAAATGTGTTTATGCACCGGCATGGTGTGCAACCCGGCAAAACATAACGGGGTCACTGGCAAAAAGGAAAAGATGTCCGGCTCGTGGAAGCAGTTTAAAAAATTCCTCAAGACCCATGGCAACCACTTCCCTTTGAAGAATACACTTTATCCTAAAATCAGTAAAATACTAAACAGATGAAAAATAAAAAAGTACTGCTGGCATTTAGTGGTGGTTTAGACACCTCTTATTGTGTCAAGTATTTTATACATGAAAAAGGGCTGGAGGTTCATACAGCCATTGTGAATACCGGTGGCTTCTCAGATGCCGAGCTCCGGAAAATTGAAAAGCAGGCTTACCATCTGGGAGCTAAAACCCACCATACTATTGATGGAAGCAAGGACTTTTATGAGCATATTGTCAAATATCTCATCTTTGGAAATGTATTGAAAAATAACACTTATCCGTTGTCGGTGAGTGCCGAACGGATTTTTCAGGCCAAAGCACTGGCAGAATACGCCAAAGCTATCGACGCCTCATATATAGCCCACGGAAGTACCGGAGCCGGTAACGACCAGATTCGTTTTGACCTGGTTTTTCAATTAGTGGCGCCTGAGCTGGAAATATTGACACCGGTAAGAGACCAAATCCTAAGCCGCCGGAATGAGATCGATTACCTGGCAAAATATGGCGTGAAAACAGATTTGGAAAAATCAAAATATTCCATCAACAAAGGTCTGTGGGGAACCAGTATCGGCGGAAAAGAGACACTTACAGCCAACGAACCGCTGCCGGAAGAAGCTTTTCCCTCCAGAGTGTCCAAAACAGCACCGGAAATTCTAACCATTGGCTTTGAAAAGGGAGAGATTATCACCGTAAACGGGGAAAATGTCAAGCCGGTGAATGCCATCCAGCAAATAGAAGCTGAGGCATCAAAATATGCTATTGGACGGGACATGCACACCGGGGATACCATTATCGGAATAAAAGGAAGAATCGGTTTTGAAGCCGCGGCTGCTGCTATCATCATCAAAGCTCACCATACGCTGGAAAAACACACCCTGAGCAAATGGCAACTTCACTGGAAAGAACAACTGGCTAACTGGTATGGCATGTTTATCCATGAAGCACAATATTTTGAACCCGTGATGCGAAATATTGAAAACTTTCTTACTGATACACAGCAATTTGTTTCCGGTGAAGTCTCTGTAGCCCTGCATCCTTATCGTTTTGAAATACTGGGCATTCAATCTGACCACGATTTGATGAAATCGGATTTTGGCGACTATGGAGAAATAAACAAAGCCTGGACTGGTGATGACGTAAAAGGGTTTGTTAAGATCATGGCGAACTCCATGAAAATTTTTCAAAATGTAAACGGAAAACTATGATACAGGTAGGAATTGTAGGTGGGACGGGTTATGTGGCCGGTGAGTTAATCCGGGTTTTAATGTATCATCCGGAGGTAAACGTCCGGTTTGTTTACAGCCATTCTCATGCCGGAGAAGAAATATGCAGTATTCACGAAGATTTGTTCATGCTTAAAGGCCAAAAATTTTCCGGTGAGATGGATAGCGATGTGGATGTCCTTTTTCTCAGCCTCGGTCATGGTCGTTCGATGAAATTTCTTCAGGAGCATCCTTTTTCCGTCCGGACAAAAATCATCGATTTAAGTAACGATTTCCGGCTGAAAGGAGATAGCCATCAGGGGAGAAGAAAGTTTACCTACGGACTGGTGGAAAAGAACAGGGAGGCTATTGTTTCCTCTGAGAATATTGCAAACCCCGGATGTTTTGCCACAGCCATTCAACTGGGATTGTTGCCACTGGCTGACCAAAAAATTCTACATGGAGATATTCATATCCATGGAATTACAGGCTCCACAGGGGCAGGGCGAACCCTTTCGGAAACCTCACATTTCAGCTGGCGAAACAATAATGTTTCTGTTTACAAACCGTTTGATCACCAGCACCTTGACGAAATAAAGGAGACGCTGCTCAATTGCCAACCGGAATTTAACCGGGAACTGAATTTTATTCCCCTCCGTGGTGACTTTACAAGAGGTATTCTAACGACAATTTACACAGAATGTGATTTGTCAGAACAGGCGTTGACACAATTGTATAAAGATTATTACAAAGATAAAATGTTTACCGTGGTCAGTGATTTGCCCATCCATCTAAAACAGGTAGTCAACACCAACTATTGTCTGCTTCATGTGGAAAAGCACGGAAACAAAGTGTTTATTGTCTCTGCAATTGATAATTTACTGAAAGGCGCTGCCGGACAGGCTGTAGAGAATATGAATCTGATGTTCGGTTTTGAAGAAGATGAAGGATTAAAATTAAAATCAGGCTATTTTTAAAAGAAGATAAAATGAAAAAAACTAAAATTGCCATTATCGGCACAGGAAATCTGGGATTATCCATCGTAAAAGGACTGTTGGCATCCCCGTTAAAGAATGAAATTCAAATTGTTGCGACCAAAAGGAAATTGCCTGAAACCCCATTGGTGGAGAGTGAACAGGTTTATTTTACAACGGATAATGCCTTAGCGGTAGAAAGTTCGGAGGTGATTATTTTCTCGGTACAACCCGGCCAGTTTGCGGAGATTGTCGGACAGGTAAAACCTTTGCTGAAAAATAAAGTAATCATTTCAACCATAACCGGTTTGACTCTCGAAGCGCTAAAAGATGCCTTGGGGCAGGATTGTGCCATAGTCCGTTCCATGCCAAACACAGCCATTGCCGTGAGCCAGTCGATGACTTGCTTAAGTTATAATGGCGACAAGAAAAGTATTGAAACTGCACAGGCTATTTTTAATACGTTGGGGAAAACACTCATTATTGATGACCAACTGATGCAGGCTGCTACCGTACTTGGTGCCAGCGGCATAGCTTTCTGGTTACGGTTGATTCGCGCCACAACACAGGGTGGTATTCAGCTGGGTTTTGATGCTGATGAAGCCAAGGCTATTGCCGTTCAAACCTGTCTGGGTGCTGCCAGTATTTTAGCAGAGAATGCCCACGCGCATCCTGAAAGTGAAATAGATAAAGTAACTACTCCGAAAGGTTGTACCATCCGGGGACTGAACGAAATGGAGTACAGGGGGCTAAGCTCAGCCCTGATACGGGGATTGACATCCTCGTACGAAATGATTTCGCAGATAAAAGAAAAAATTACAGTGACATGAAACTTTTCGATGTATATCCCCGCTTTGATGTGGAAATAGAAAAAGCCGACGGCGTTTATTTGTGGGACAAACAAAACCGGAGATACCTGGACCTTTACGGAGGTCATGGGGTCATTTCCATTGGGCATACCCATCCGGTTTATACGGCTATGCTCAAAAAGCAACTGGATAAAATGGTCTTTTATTCCAATTCGGTTCACCTGCCTGTTCAGGAGGAATTTGCTGAAAAGTTGACTGAATTCTCTGGTTACAAGGATTATTCATTGTTTTTGTGCAATTCGGGAGCCGAGGCAAATGAAAATGCATTGAAGCTGGCTTCATTTCATACCAGGAAAAAAAATGTCATCGCTTTTAAAGGAAGTTTTCACGGAAGAACTTCAGCTGCTCTTGCCGTTACCGATAACCTGAAAATTTCGGCACCAATTAACCGCGATGGTTTTCAGGTCAATTTTTTAGATTTGAACCGCTTAGAGCAATTCAATCAAGCTGTTAAAAGCAACAACATTTGTGCTGTTATTATGGAAGGCATCCAGGGCGTTGGCGGACTTGATGCTCCATCGGAATCCTTTTTAAAAAATATTTCCAAAATTTGCCGGCAAAAGGGAATTCTACTAATACTCGATGAAATTCAGAGCGGTTACGGCAGAACAGGAAAGTTTTTTGCTCATCAGTATGCCGGTATTAAGCCCGATATTATCACTATGGCCAAAGGGATGGGGAACGGTTTTCCCATGGGAGGATTGCTCATTAACCCCGAAATAAAATCCTGGTACGGGATGCTCGGAACCACTTTTGGAGGAAATCCACTGGCATGTGCTGCCGGGTTGGCCGTGCTGGAAGTCATGAAACAGGAGAATCTCCTGGAAAATATTTCAGAAATCAATCGCTACCTGATAGATGAGATGAAAGATATCCCTGAAGTGAAACAAATAAAAGGAAAGGGGCTAATGCTGGGTGTGGCGTTTGATTTCCCTATCCGGGAGATGAGAAAAGAGCTGCTTTACAAACATCAAATTCTAACGGGTTCATCGTCCAATCCTAACCTGCTGCGGATATTGCCACCACTGAACATTACACGGAAACAGATATCGATATTTCCGGTAGCTCTTAAAAATGTATTGTCCCGGTTAACAGAGAATAAACAGATATAAGCCAAAGTCATGAAAAGCAAGTTGAAAGTCATAAAAATAGGAGGGAAGCTCATCGATGATGAAGCTCGTTTGGGAAAGTTCTTAACGGCATTTGCCCGGTTAAAAGGGAATAAGATCCTTATTCACGGCGGAGGATCGATGGCCAGCCGGTTAAGTCTGAAATTGGGAATAAATCCCCGAATGGTGGATGGTAGAAGAATTACAACATCTGCTGATATTGAGATAGTTACTATGGTATATGCAGGATGGATTAACAAACAAATCATTGCCCGGCTGCAACAACACGGCTGTAATGCCATCGGTTTGTCGGGAGCTGATGCCAATACCATCGTTGCCCGCAAACGGCCGGTTAAGGAGATTGATTACGGATTTGTGGGAGATATTGAAAAGGTGAATACCAGCTTGATACAAACTTTGCTATCAAACGGACTCACACCGGTATTCAGCGCTATCACCCACGATGGCAACGGAAAACTCCTGAATACCAACTCCGATACAGTAGCTGCTGAGATTGCCATAGCCATGAGTGAATTATATGAGACTAAACTACTTTACTGTTTCGAAAAAAAAGGCGTTCTGGAAAACAGTGAAAATAACCTTTCGGTAATTCCACTATTGGATTTTGCCACGTACAGGGACGCAGCAGAAACAGGCTCTATTCACAACGGCATGCTACCCAAACTCCATACCGGCTTTGCCGCACTTGAGAGAAAAGTTACGGAAGTCATCATAGGTGATGATACGATTCTGGATGATAATACTAAGTTATTTACACGATTAATATTACAAAATGAAAATTGAAGAATTGGAAATCAAAGCTTTAGGCCTGTTAAAAGGGCTGATTAAAACGCCCTCTTTTTCAGGGAATGAAGAAGATGTAAGTCGCATTATACAAGATCTGTTGAAAACATTTGAGATAAGATATTTTACATCAGGGAACAATGTGTGGGCTCAAAATCAATTTTTTGATACTTCAAAACCAACTATTCTGTTAAACTCGCACATGGATACGGTGAAGCCGAACAATGGCTATACCCACGACCCCTTTACTCCGGAAATTGTAAGCGGAAAACTGTTTGGACTTGGCAGCAATGATGCTGGGGGACCATTGGTCTCATTGCTGTCTGCTTTCGTCTATTTTTATAACCGTAAAAATTTGAAATACAACATTGTAATAGCTGCTACTGCTGAGGAAGAAAGTTCGGGTCCCAATGGGCTAAACAGCCTGCTGAAGGAACTTCCGCCCATCGACTTTGCCATTGTAGGAGAGCCAACCGGTATGCAAATGGCCATTGCCGAAAAAGGACTGCTGGTTATTGACGCTTATGCTCCCGGAAAAGCAGGACATGCTGCACATGACAATACTGAAAATGCTATCTATAACGCACTTGGCGATATAAATCATATCCGTAATTACGCTTTTGAGAAAGTTTCGCCATTACTGGGAGAAGTTAAAATGACAGTGACCCAGATAGAGGCTGGAGAACAACACAATGTCGTTCCGGCCACCTGTCATTTTGTTATTGACGTAAGAGTAAATGAAAAATACACCAGCCATGAAATTTTCGAGGTGCTGGATAGACAGACTAAAAGTAAATTGCTTGCCCGTTCTTTCCATCTTAACCCATCTTTCATCCGTAAGGAGCATCCTTTTGTGCAGGCCGGATTAAAATGGGGAAGAAAGACCTACGGGTCGCCAACGTTGTCCGACCAGTCGGTTCTAAACATCCCTTCGCTAAAAATGGGGCCCGGCGACTCTAAAAGATCGCACAGTGCAAACGAATTTATTTATTTGGACGAGCTGAAAGAAGGGATACAGCTTTTTATTAAAATTTTTGAAGAAATCTTATAAATCAGATATTATGAAACTTTGGGATAAAGGATATGCTACGGCAGAGTTGGTGGACCATTTCACCGTGGGAGACGACCGCATTTTGGACTTGAAACTGGCAAAATATGACCTTCAGGCCAGCCTGGCCCATGCCAAAATGTTGGAAAAAACAGGACTTTTAAGCAGTAAAGAATATCATGCCATTGCAAAAGGTCTTGGCGCCATTCAGAAAACCATTGAAAACGGCACCTTCACTATCGAAGAAGCGTTTGAAGATGTGCACAGTAAAATAGAATTTGAGCTTACAAAAATGATAGGGGAGGCCGGGAAAAAGATTCACACAGCCCGCTCCCGCAACGACCAGGTATTGGTGGCTATGCACCTGTATCTAAAGGATGAAATAATGGCCATAAAACTGAATATTCGCCGATTATTTGAAACCCTGTTACGTTTGAGTGAGCAGTACAAAGAGGTGGTTATGCCCGGCTATACCCACATGCAGGTGGCCATGCCTTCCTCGTTCGGACTTTGGTTTGCTGCGTATGCCGAAAGCCTGATAGATGATGTCATTATGCTCAATGCCGCAGCCGGCATTGCCGATCAAAATCCTTTGGGCTCGGCAGCAGGCTTTGGGAGCAGTTTCCCCATTGACAGAAGTTACACAACAGAGCTCTTAGGTTTTAAAACACTGAAATACAACTCTTTAGCTGCGCAACTAAGCCGGGGGAAGCTGGAGAAAACCATGGCTTTCGCATTAGCATCCGTTTCCGGAACTTTATCAAAACTGGCCTCTGATATGATTCTTTATCTGAGCCCGAATTTTAACTTCATCGGCTTTCCGAAAGAGCTGACCACCGGTTCCAGTATCATGCCGCACAAACAAAACCCGGACGTTCTGGAACTTTTGCGGGCAAAAAGCAACAAAATTCAAAGCCTGCCCAATGAGATAATTTTAATGGTCAACAATCTTACAAGTGGTTATCACCGTGATTTTCAGCTTTTAAAAGGAAGTATTATGGAAGCTACAGATCAAGTGAAGGAAAATATTACAGTTTTTGATTTTATGCTGGACCACATATTGGTAAATGAAAATATATTGGATGACAAAGAGATGTACAAATATCTCTATAGCGTTGAGTCAGTAAACAAACTGGTGAAAGAAGGAATGTCTTTCAGAGAGGCCTATAAGATAGTCGGAGAACAAATCATGGGTGGTGATTATCATCCGGAGAAAGCGCTTGGGCATACACACGAAGGAAGTATAGGCAACTTATGCAATGATAAAATCAGAGAAAAATTTGACACCTGCTACCAGGAGTAGGCAGACTTTTGAAGCGAACTATTTTGTAATTGACGGAATTATATCGAACTCAGGTTAATAAACAAAAAACTTTACAAAATTTGCGCTATTTTGTGTAAGGATTTTCTCCTTTAATTGTCTCAATTTTGCATCACTTTATTTTAGGATAAGATAAAGCACTACTTTTGTTACTACGAAATAATTGTCAAAATGAAATTTGCCATGGAAACCGGAGAAAGAGATTTAAAAAGCCGCACGGAAGAAGCAATCTGTCTCCCAAAATCAACATTACCACGGATTATTGTTATTGGCGGCGGATTTGCCGGGCTGGCTTTCATTAAAAAATTAGAAAAACAACCGGTACAGGTTGTTCTCATAGACAAGAATAATTTTCATCAATTTCAACCACTGTTTTATCAAGTAGCCACCAGCGGACTCGAGCCGGACAGTATTGCCTTTCCTTTCAGAAAACAGATTGGGAGAAGCAAAACTATTATTTTTCGGCTTGCGGAAGTAATTGAAATAAATACCGAAAAAAATATAGTAGTGACCAATCATGGTATCATTAGTTATGATTACCTTGTCCTGGCTACCGGGACTACTACCAACTTTTTCGGCATGGAAAATGTGGAACGATACAGCGTCGGCCTGAAAAGTATCCGCGATGCGTTAAACATTCGTCATATGATGCTGCAAAACCTGGAACTCGCTGCTATTTCATGCGATGAAAACGAGCGCGCTGCACTGACCAATTTTGTCATTATAGGCGGAGGGCCGGCAGGAGTTGAAACAGCGGGCGCTTTAGCAGAATTTTGTAAATACATATTACCAAAAGATTACCCCGAATATCCAACTTTAATAATGAAGATATTTCTGCTTGAAACGCAGCCGGAACTGCTGACAGTAATGTCGCCCAATGCATCAAAAAAAACCCTCAAATATCTTGAGCATCTTCATGTACAGGTTCTCCTCAACGAACTACTTGTTGACTATGATGGGAATGTTGTTAAAACAAAAAGTGGCCTAAAAATTTATACGAAAAATTTGATATGGACCGCTGGAGTAAAAGGGCAACTCCCCAAAGGTATTAATAATCAGGTCATAACAAGCGGCTTTAGAATTAAAACAAATGAATATTTAAAGGTTGATGGTTATGATAATATATTTGCCATAGGAGATATAGCTGCGCAAATTTCCAAAGATACGCCGAGAGGACATCCACAGGTAGCACAGGTAGCCATTCAGCAGGGCCGGTTTCTTGCTAAAACGATCATGGAGATAATTGAGCAAAAGCCACTGACAACGCGTTTCATCTATAAGGATAAAGGCTCGTTGGCTACCGTTGGAAAACGAAGGGCTGTAGCCGATTTAGGAAAACTCAAATTAAGCGGATATTCTGCCTGGCTTTTATGGTCTTTTGTCCATCTTATGTCCATTAGCGGATTTGGAAAGAAATTACTCGTTGGAATAAACTGGGCAATTAGTTACTTTAGTTTTGAGAAGAGCAACAGGGTTATTATCAGAAATTTTAAGCCAAAAGCACAATTTGATGAAGTAGGGTCTGCTGAAAAAGTCCGTAGTGCATCATATACAAAGCCGCAAGGCGAAGCTGTATAATAATACTGCGAGCCACAGCAATGAAGTAGATGATGTGCTACGGACTAACAAATAAAATTTTTAGAAAAAGTATAGACTTTTTTAATAAAACCCTGAAAAAAGCTTGCATTTTTAGTTAATAAATAGCATATAATAATATATATACCAAGTTATTATGTGCTTTTCAGCAGACCCGAAGTAGATTAGTTTGGTATATATTCGTGTTGTATTTTTGTGAAAATTATAAATAATTTGTCCTATAATATATATTATGTTAAATTGATAATCTTAAACAAAGGGGAGGGAAGAAATCTCTTCCCTCCCTTTCGCAAAACTTATCAGATCTACTTTTGATTCGAAATAAGTTCTTTTAACTTGTCGTTCATTTTTAACCGGGCATAAGCTTCTTTCAGACCTTTGATGGTTGGCTTATCATTAGGATTGATCGTTAAAGCTTTTTCCAACCACGGAATGGCCTTTTTCAAGTCGGCATTAGCCTCTTTTTCCATAGTTTTGAATTCCTTATCTTTACTCAAAGGTAAATCGTTTGCTACTTTCTGAATCCTGGAGGCCTTATTAATATAAATAGCGCCAATATTATAATAAGCTTCAAAGAATTTAGGATTAACTTTGAGCGCTTCTTTATAATATGTTTCCGCGCTGTCTGTCTTTTCCATATCATCATAACTTTTCCCAATCAGGAAGTTAAAGTTGGCGTTAGCCGGATTGTCAGGTTTTTTTACTATAGCTTCTTTCAGGCTTTTGATCAGTTTTTCTGACTGGCCTTTTTCGAGATACAATTGTGCCTGTTCCAGCAACAGACTCAGATTATCGGGAAACCGCACGCGTCCTAATTTGATAGCAGCAAAAGCACCGGCAGTATCTCCCAATTGTTGCAATGCGCGATTGTAATAGATAAATATCTTGGGGTTTTTAAAATGAACATCTACACATTTTTTCAAATACTCAGCAGCAACTTTAGGTCTATTGCCCAACACACCGGTAATACCGACATTGAAAGCAGCAGTTGTGTCAAACGTACCTAATGCCAGCGAAACCTTAAAAGCATCTTTGAAATAGTCCAGGGCTTTGTCATAATTTCTCTCCTTGAAAACAGCGCCACCTTGCTCATAGAATACGGGCCCCAACTTCTTAATATACTCATCAGCTTCTTTGCTTATCCTTTTCTTTCTACTTAATGAATCTAAAGTTTTTGCTTTTTTTAGACCCATAAATGCTTTGTTAGCAGCAAGGGTATCAAGTTTTCTAAATTGTGGTAACGGAGAATTTGCAATGTCATAATAAATTTCGCCGTAATACAGCCAGGTTTTGGCATCATTTATTGTTTTGCTGTTTTGTACAGCCTTGTCAATGGCTTTTTTTGCACTCTCAAGCTGTCCCTTTTCCTTATACATATAGGCGCTTGTCCGGTTACTTTTTTGTGCAAAGCCCACTGAAATAAATAGCAGGCTCATTGAAATTGATAAGATTAACTTTTTCATAATTAATACATTTTTGTGTTTGCAAAGATATAATTTACAAAAATTATACCGTTCATTTCAATTATTTATTAAGGTTCTAAATTAATCCTTTTGTTCGGAATTTTCCGTGCTGTCTTCCTGAGTTCGGACTTCACCCGGTTGTTCGGCTTCATCTCCTTCTGCATCAGCCTCACTATCATTTCCTAACGGCTCAAAGAACTCCACCTTAGCCACAGCAGCTATTTCATCCTCATCTTTCAGCTTGATAAGCCGGACTCCTTGTGTAGCACGTCCCATAACCCGGAGGCTTTCAACGGGAATTCGAATAGTAATTCCGGACTTATTAATAATCATGAGGTCGTCATCATCCGTAACGTTCTTGATGGCAATCAAATTCCCTGTCTTTTCGGTAATATTCAGGGTCTTTACGCCTTTCCCTCCCCTGTTAGTGACACGATAATCATCTAATTTAGAACGTTTTCCGTATCCTTTCTCTGAAACAACCAGAATATCATACGAATCGTCTTCCACGCAAATCATTCCGATAACTTCATCTTTTTCAGAGCCGAGTTTTATTCCTCTTACACCGGCTGCAGTACGCCCCATGGCACGCACTTTACTTTCATTAAAGCGGATAGCCCTACCCGACTTTAATGCCAGCAAAACCTCATTCGTACCATTGGTTAGCCGTGCTGCAAGCAGTTCATCGCCTTCGTGAATGGTAATCGCGTTGATACCGTTGGTACGCGGACGCGAATAAGCCTCAAGTGAAGTTTTCTTTATAGTGCCATGTTTTGTAGCGAGGACGATGAAATTGTTTTGAATATACTCCTCGTCTTTTAAATCTTTAATATTCATGTATGCTTTAACCGAATCGTCTGGCCCCAGCTGGATAATGTTCTGTATGGCTCTTCCTTTTGTCGCTTTAGCGCCTTCGGGAATTTCGAAAACCCTCAGCCAGTAAACTTTTCCCTGTTCGGTAAAGAACAGCATATAATTGTGGTTAGTAGCCACAAACATGTGTCTCAGAAAATCCTCATTACGGGTGGTACTTCCGCGCGATCCGCGGCCTCCCCTGCCCTGCACATGGTATTCGGTTAGTGGCGTCCTTTTAATATATCCCAAATGTGAGATGGTAATCACCACCGGTTCGTCGGGAATGACATCTTCCATACGGATATCCTCGGCAGTGTAAACTATTTCGGAACGACGCTCATCACCGTATTTCTCCTTGATCCGCATCAGTTCGTCTTTGATAATCTCCATCCTGATGTTGACATCACCAAGAATTTCTTTCAGTTCGGTAATCAATTTCATCAAATCATCATAATCAGCTTTCAGCTTCTCCCTTTCCAGACCTGTCAACTTCTGCAAGCGCATTTCGAGTATGGCTTTGGCCTGAATATCAGACAACTCAAAGCGTTTTATCAGTCCTTGTTTGGCTTCCTCCGGTGTTTTGGATGCCCTGATAAGTGCAATCACTTCATCAATATTATCCAGTGCAATAATCAGCCCTTCCAGAATATGTGCTTTGCGTTCAGCTTCTTTAAGGTTGTAACGTGTGCGTCTGATGACTACTTCATGCCGGTGATTTACGTAGTGCTTAATCAGCCCATACAGGTTAAGCGCCTCGGGGCGGCCATTTACCAGAGCAATGTTGTTCACGCTGAAAGAACTTTGCAACGCAGTCATCTTATATAACTTATTGACAACAATACTGGCCAGAGCATCTCTTTTCAGGTCATAAACAATACGCATCCCGTTACGATCAGACTCATCATTAAGGTCGGCAATACCGTCAAGTTTTTTCTCATTTACCAGATCAGCCGTTTTTTTAATCATATCGGCTTTGTTCACCTGATAAGGCAATTCCGTTACGATGATCCTCTCACGGCCGCTTTTTGTCTCTTCAATGTGTACCTTACCTCGGATTACAATCCGTCCACGCCCTGTTTCAAATGCAGATTTAACCCCTTCGTAGCCATATATTATGCCTCCGGTAGGAAAGTCAGGTGCTTTGATGTAATTCATCAACTCACTGATAGTAATGTCGTTATTGCCTATATAAGCAATAATTCCATCCACTATTTCCGACAGGTTATGGGGAGCCATATTGGTGGCCATTCCCACAGCAATACCGGAAGCACCATTTACAAGAAGGTTGGGGATAAGAGCAGGAAGCACAGTAGGCTCTTTAATGGTATCGTCAAAATTAAGCTGATGATCTACCGTGTCTTTGTCTAAGTCAGACAGCATTTCTTCTGCCACTTTGCGCAACCTGGCTTCAGTATAACGCATGGCGGCCGGACTGTCACCATCGATGGAGCCAAAGTTTCCCTGACCGTCAACCAGCGGGTAGCGCAACGACCAGACCTGGGCCATACGCACCATAGTGTCGTAAACAGAACTGTCGCCGTGGGGATGAAACTTACCAAGCACCTCCCCTACTATTCTGGCCGACTTTTTATAAGCCCGGTTTGAAAACACTCCCAGCTCGTACATACCGAACAAAACGCGGCGATGAACAGGCTTTAGTCCATCACGAACATCAGGCAGCGCACGGGCTACTATCACCGACATCGAATAATCGATGTAGGCCGACTTCATTTGATTTTCTATGTTTACTTTTACTATTCTTTCACCTTCATAAACACTCTCCATGTACTCAGCTCCTTATCATTAATAATGGAAAAAATTATAGCTTGCAAAAGTAAGTATTTATACCGGTTTTAAAAAGAAATCTGACTATTAAATTCATATTTGTGTTAACAACTTTGTGTTAATAATTTGATGTATATTTTTGGTGTAGCTGCCAAACTGCTTTTATATTTGTTTGTGTATAAAAGGCTCTTTAATCGATACGAAAATATATTTTAATATATATGTAAGAAAAAAAATATTAATTTTACTTAAAAGGAATGGTTTTGGTAATTAGCTTATGTGTAATTTTGCATAGAAATTAATAAATATATGGATACAAAGTTTTCGAAACGAATGAAAGATGTCATGTCATATAGTCGGGAAGAGGCTGTGCGACTGGGAAATAACTATATTGGACTTGAACACTTTATGCTGGGAATATTGCGCGATGGCGAAGGAATGGCTATTCAGATGCTGCTTTATTTTGGCGTTGACCTAAAGAAATTAAAAGTGGAAATTGAAGATGCTATTAGAACTTCGGAAGGCGTTGGCGTGGTCATGGAAAACATTCCTGTTGTGAAGCAAGCCGAAAAGGCGATGAAAATAACCTACCTCGAAGCCAAGGTCTTTCAGAGTGAAGAGATTGGAACCGAACATCTGCTGCTGGCTATTTTAAAAGACAATAACAATTTGGTAACCCATAAACTCTCCCTTTCCGGTGTTGATTACCAATCTGTGAAAGATGAGCTTGGCCACACCTTGAAAAAAAACAAACTGAAGGGAAACTATCCTGAAAACAGACCGGAAGTAAGAAGTGAAGCAGGGAGCGAAATTACCGGTTCCGAAAAACCTCCTTATGGCAGCAGTCCAAAAAAATCATCGGAGCCAAAATCAAAAACGCCGGTACTTGATAATTTTGGTAGCGACCTGACACGGGCAGCCGAAGAAGGACGGTTAGACCCTATTGTGGGACGCGACAAAGAGTTGGAGCGTATTGCCCAGGTTCTGAGCCGGCGGAAAAAGAATAACCCAATTCTTATTGGGGAACCCGGTGTAGGGAAATCGGCTATTGCAGAGGGACTCGCTCTTCGTATTATCAACAGAAAAGTTTCCAGGGCATTATTCGACAAACGTATTGTGACACTTGATCTGGCTTCGCTTGTGGCCGGCACAAAATACCGTGGACAGTTTGAAGAACGAATGAAAGCTGTTTTGAATGAGCTGACAAAAAATACGGATATTATTCTTTTTATTGATGAGATACACACCATTGTCGGTGCCGGAAATGCCTCCGGCTCACTGGATGCTTCCAATATGTTTAAACCAGCACTGGCAAGGGGCGAACTGCAATGCATTGGAGCAACAACCTTGGATGAATACCGCCAGTATATCGAAAAAGATGGCGCGCTGGAACGAAGATTCCAAAAAGTACTGGTTGATCCGACCACACCGGATGAGACCATGCATATCCTTGAAAATATTAAGGAAAAATATGAAGATCATCATTTGGTAAAATATACTGATGAAGCTATTCACGCATGTGTAAATCTTACAGATCGCTATATCTCAGATCGTTATTTGCCAGACAAAGCAATAGATGCGCTGGATGAAGCGGGCGCCCGCGTTCACATCAGCAACATTCATGTGCCGGCAGAAATTATTAATCTGGAGAAATCCATTGAGGAGATACGGCAGAAAAAGGTGTTGTCCATTAACCAACAGAAATTTGAAGAGGCTGCACAGTTTCGCGATATTGAGCGGCGCTATACCGAAGAATTGGAACGTGCCAAAAAACGGTGGGAAGAAGATGCCCAGCTAAACCGCGAAGAGGTTGATGAAGAGAAAGTGGCTGAGGTGGTGGCTATGATGACGGGCATTCCCGTAACCAATATTGCCCAAAGCGAAAGTCACCGGCTTATCAACATGGAACCTGAACTTCAAAAAGAGGTCATCGGACAACCGGAAGCCATCAAAAAAGTGGTGAAAGCTATTCGCCGTAACCGTGCGGGCTTAAAAGACCCGAGTAAACCTATTGGCTCTTTTATCTTCCTGGGCCCCACGGGAGTAGGAAAAACTTATCTTGCCAAGATGCTGGCAAAATTTATGTTTGACACAGAAGATGCGCTCATACGTATTGATATGAGCGAGTACATGGAGAAATTTGCGGTATCTCGTCTCGTAGGTGCACCTCCCGGATACGTCGGCTACGAAGAAGGGGGACAGCTAACCGAAAAAATCCGCCGCAAACCATATTCTATTATTCTGCTTGATGAGATTGAAAAAGCCCATCCGGATGTATTCCACCTTTTGTTGCAAATGCTGGATGATGGTGTACTTACCGATAGTCTGGGAAGAAAAGTAGATTTCAAAAACACCATTATTATTATGACTTCCAATATAGGCTCACGGCAGCTGAAAGATTTTGGCTCAGGTGTTGGATTTAGTACCACAGCCAGAAAACAGAGTCGCTCCAGCCATGCCCGTGGTGTGATTGAGAATGCGCTAAAACGAACCTTTGCTCCGGAGTTTCTGAACCGGATTGATGATGTTGTTATCTTTGAATCACTGGACAAAGAAGACATTTATAAAATTATCGATATCGAATTGTCGCACCTTTATGGCCGTATCAACCAGATGGGTTATAAAATAAGTGTTACTGCCAAAGCAAAAGATTTTATTATCGATAAGGGATGGGACGAGCAGTTTGGTGCCCGTCCGCTGAAAAGGGCTATTCAGAAATATGTCGAAGATCCGCTGGCTGAGGAAATTATCAACCGCACCCTCAAGGAAAACGATATTATTAAAATTGACTACGATGCAAAAAAAGAGGAGATTAAAGTAAAGATTTCTGCTCCAAGGAGTGTTCCGGCAAAGACAAAAAAAGTCGAAAAATAGCTTGTCATGTTTTCCGGTATAAAGCAGAAAGAAGCCATTCTATTTCAGGATGCCTTTTCCGATAACCAGCCGCTGAACCTGGTTGGTTCCTTCATAAATTTGGCAAAGCTTGGCATCGCGCATCATCTTTTCGACAAGAAAATCAGTGGAATAGCCCTCTCCGGCCATCACCTGAACAGCATCGGTAGTAACTCTCATAGCCACATCAGAAGCATATAGTTTACACATTGCCGACAAGAGATTTTTTGATTTCTGACCATTATCGAAAGCCCATGCCGAATGCCATGTTATCAAACGTGCAGCTTCCACTTCGGTAGCCATATCGGCGAGCATAAAACTTACACCCTGGTTTACAGTAATGGGTTTCCCAAACTGAATACGGTTTTTTGCCCAATCACGAGAAGTTTCATAAGCTGCCCTGGCGTTGCCAACACTCAGTGCAGCTACGCCGGTACGTGTACGTTCAAAAGTTTTCATGGCAAGGATAAACCCCTGTCCTTCACCACCGATAAGATTTTCTTTGAGAACTTCTACATCTTCAAAAATAAATTCTGTTTGGACAGAAGCACGCTGCCCCATTTTTTTCAGGTTGGAGACAATTTTTACCCCGGCAGATTTTGTCGGGACAACAAATGCACTCAGACTGCGGGCACCTTTCTCAGGATTCACCATGGCAAAAACCGTAATAAATTCTGAAACTGAGCCGTTGGTGATAAAGCGCTTTTGCCCATTCAGGATATATTTGTCACCGCGCAAAATAGCCGTTGATTTAATCCCAGCCACATCCGAACCGGCATTGGGCTCAGTCAGCGCATAAGCAGCCACACCTTTTGCTTCGACAATCTGACCAAAAAACCGTTTTTTCTGTTCTTCGCTGGCTCCCAACAAAAGAGGTGTAAGCGCAAGCGTATTGGCATCCATACAAATTCCAATACCTACACAGCCGGCTCCCAATTCTTCCGATGACAATGCGCTCTCAAAAATATTGTGCCCGTTTCCACCGTATTCCACCGGAACAGGACCATTCATAAGTCCCTCATCATAAGCTTTTTTAACTACTTCCCATGGAAATTCCGCGGATTCATCGTACTTTCTGGCGTTAGGAATCATTTCGCGCTGTGCAAAATCCCGTACTTTCTCCCGGAGTTCAATCTGTTTCGGCTCTAAAGAAAAATCTACCATCTTTTTTTAAGTTTTATTTAGGTTAAACAATTCAGTTACATTCTATTCTTTACATACTTTTTGTTCAGCGGAAACAAAAATAACGTTTCCCTGGAATTTTATCTATTTTAGTGGAGAATTTTTGTGGCGGTAGCCAAAATAACACTCATAACACATGAAAGAAAACATGTATGCAAAAGGGTTTAAGACATTTCTTCAACTGGAGAGGGCGATGTCAGAAAACACCGTAGCTGCTTATTTGCATGATGTCAACCTGCTTTTTTCTTTTCTTCAGGAGAAAAAACACAGCCTTAGTATTAAGGTTGTTACTCCTGATGACCTCAGGGACTTTATACAATATATAAACAAAATGGGACTTGGAGCCTATTCACAAAGTCGTGTGGTATCGGGAATAAAATCATTCTTCAGCTTTCTTATATTGGAAAAGATTATCGATACTGATCCTTCGGCACTAATCGAATCGCCCAAGCTGGGAAAGAAATTGCCCGATGTGCTGAGTGAAAAGGAAATGCTGATTTTGATACAATCCGTTGACCTTTCGGAACCGTTGGGTGAGCGCAACAAAGCCATACTGGAAACACTTTATGCCTGTGGCTTGCGTGTATCGGAGCTAACCAACCTGCAGCTTTCCGATTTACATTTTAACGAGGGAATCATTCTTGTCACGGGCAAGGGAAACAAGCAGCGTATTATTCCCATCGGCGAGAGCGCCCAAACGCAACTGCAGACATACATTCATAAGGTGCGCATTCTATTTACAGTTCGCAAAGGAGCGGAGAACATTGTCTTCTTAAATCAGCGTGGTGGCAAAATGAGCCGGCAGATGATCTTTCTCATTATTAAGAAACAGGCTGTGAAAGCAGAAATCCGTAAAAGTGTAAGCCCACACACTTTCCGTCACTCCTTTGCCACACACCTTATACGACACGGAGCCGACCTGCGCGCAGTTCAGGAATTGCTGGGACATGTATCTATCAGTACTACAGAAATTTATACACATTTGAATGATGCTGATTTAAGAAATGCCATTTTAAAATTCCATCCGCTGAACAAATAAAACAGACACCATATAAACCTGAACTCCCGGTTGTTGATAACTGTTTGTCTCTTAGAGAAAATAATTCAGTGAATTTTTTAAAAATATTCATATATTTGACCGACTGAATACTGCTCAGTCTTACTAAGTGTCTCATGAGCCAATTACGCATCTTAATTGTTGAGGATAATTCTGCCGATGACAAACTGCTCCGGTATGAACTTAGTCGTGACTTTGATTTTACAGCTGTTACCGTTGAGACGGAAGCCGACTACCTTGAAAAATTATCCGGTTTTCAGCCAGAACTCATACTGTCTGATTATTCCATGCCGGAATTTTCAGGCATGCAGGCGCTTAAAATCCGAAACGAGAAAATGCCCCTTATTCCTTTTATTATCGTCACAGGATCTGTAAATGAAGAGGTTGCCGTGAATTGTATCAAAGCCGGAGCTTCCGACTATGTTACCAAAGAGCATCTGATGCGTCTGAATGTGGCTGTAAAGCATGTTCTGGAGCAACAAAAGATTCTTATAGATAAGTTGGAAGTTGAACAGGATCTTTATAATAGCCTGGAGCGTTTCAAAAAATTCGTGGAAAACGATATTTCAGGCGATTATGTAGAAACCGAAAATGAAGTGCTTTATTGCAATAAAAAAATACTGGAATTTTTTGATTTTGATAATCTCGAACAGCTCAATAATTACGGGTCTCATAACCTTTATGAAAATGCCGATGACTTGAAACGGTTTATGGATGAACTAATTGCAAAAGGTAAGGTACTGAATTTTGAGGTAAAGATGCACACGCGAACAGATAAAAAGCTTGTTGTTTTAGAGAATGCATACGGCGAATTTGATAATGAAGGTAATTTGCTTCAGATTCAGGGATACCTTATCGACATCACCCAGCGATTTGTGGCTGAAGAAAGACTAAAACACTCGGAAAATCTTTTTAGAACGCTTGCCGAAAATACTTCTGCCGGCATTGTCATCTACAACAAAGAAAAATTTCTTTATGTCAATCCTGCCATCACACGAATGCTGGGATACAGTGAGCAAGAGATGAAAGAAATACACTTTTGGGATGTGGTACATCCACTTGACCGCAAGCTGGTTAAAGAAAGTGGCAGGAAACGGATAAAAGAGCAGAGAGTTCCTAAGACCTACCAGTTCAGATTGATAACAAGAAACGGAGAAACTCGTTGGGTTGACTTTACCGCCGGATATCTGCAATTTGAGGGCCAGGAAACCAGTATTGGCAGCATTCATGATGTAACAAAGGAAAAACAGGCTATTGAAGAAATAAAATTACTCTCCACTGTTGTTTCCCAAGGTCCACTTTCGGTTGTCATTACCGATTTGAAGGCCAAAATTGAATATGTGAATGACAGTTTCACACGAATTACCGGTTACAGCCCCGAGGATGTTCTCGGCCAGGATCCCAGGATTCTGCAAAGTGGTCAAACGCCAAAGCGTCTTTACGATAAATTATGGAAGACCTTATCTAAAGGTGAAACATGGCGGGGAGAATTTGTAAATAAGCGTAAAAGTGGCGAGATTTATTACGAGTATTCCGTTATTGCCCCCATCAAAGATAGTAAGGGTAATACAAGGCGGTATATTGGCATGAAGGAGGACATCACCGCCAGAAAGAGATTGGAGAATGAGCTGCGCTTGGCCAAAGTAAAAGCCGAAGATGCAAACCGGTTAAAGTCTGCCTTTTTGGCCAATATAAGTCATGAGTTGCGTACACCGCTGAATGGTATTCTCGGCTTTTCGGAACTTATCCAGGAGTTGAATGATGTAGAATCTATTCGGGAAATGAGTCGCTACATCAATGAGAGCGGACAACGGTTGCTGCGTACACTGGATATGATCATTGCCATATCAAGACTTGACTCAGGTACTTATGAGATTAAAAAGGAAGACGTGGATGTGATAGCCGAATTCCGTAATATTCATTCAAAGAAATTACGCCTCGCTCAGAATAAAAACTTGAAGATGACATTTGAAACGGCCTTTGACCATTTTGAGCTTTTGGGCGATCGCACCATTATTTCCGCTGCACTTGAAGAGATTGTGGACAATGCCATTAAGTTTACCAATAAAGGTGAGGTTAATCTGATTGTCGATAAAACGACAGAAAAAAACAAAGAATATATTTATTTTGAGGTAAAAGATACCGGAATTGGCATCTTAAAAGAAAACAGGAAAGCAATTTTCGAAGACTTCCAGCAGGCGAGTACAGGTTATGGCAGAAAATACGAAGGAAACGGGCTGGGGTTAAGTCTTGCCAAAAAGTACGTCAATCTAATTGGGGGCTTTATGAGACTAAAATCCACAGTGGATGTTGGCTCCATATTTACCATCTATCTTCCGGTGAAACAGTATATTAACAAATAAATTAAACAAAATAGATTAAATTTAAAAAATGGAAAACAGTTACCAGCAGAAAAGGATACTGTATGTGGACGATGATCTTCAAAGTCGTTTATTAATCGGTTATCTTATCGGAAAATTTTATGACATTACACTTTGTGCTACGGCAAAAGAAGCTTTACAAATTCTCGAAACTAACTTCTTCAGTTTAATTTTATTGGATATTCGTCTTGAAGGTGAGATGACGGGGATTGAATTACTGTCGGAAATTCGTAAGATGCCGGGCCATGAGTACACCCCTGCTGTTGCTGTGACTGCCTTTGCTTTTGATGAAGACCGGGAACAAATTTTATCCTCCGGTTTTGCCGATTACTTTGCCAAACCTATTGCCATAAACCAATTTAAAGAGATGGTGAAAACTTATGTTAAAGTCGCAGAATACTGAAAGTTCCGCTTTCTTCCAGTTTTATAAGGGTTGAAGGACGTATGGTATGAATATGCGACTGATGAATACCTACCACATAATCTACTCTCTCTTTAATAATTTCTGAAATTTGATGAAACGTCTGAGGAGAAGGCTCCCCTGAAATATTGGCCGACGTTGAAACAAGCGGATGGCCAAGCTGTTTAATGACCCCGGCACAATAATCTCCGTGAACAATACGAATGGCAATGGTTCCGTCAGAGGCAATCAGTTTTTTCGGTAGTTTTTTGGCTTTACTAAACACAATGGTTATGGGAGATGCAGCATTCTCAATGAGGTCATAAGCAATAGCCGGCACATCCTCCACATATTGCTTTAATTTGTCGGCACTGTCTAACAGCACTATCATGCTCTTTTGCTCCTGTCGGTTTTTCAATTTGAAAATTCTGCTAATGGCTTTTGAATTGGTGGCATCGCAGCCAATACCCCAGATAGTATCCGTTGGATAAAGCAGGATCTTCCCCTTCTTTAACAATGCAACTGATTTTTCAATTTCTTCTTTTAATTTTTTAAACATGACAATAATTGTTTTGTGGCAATGGTTTCTGCGCACTTAAAATGTTTTTTTGGACAAACTCTTTTCCCGTGCAGACCGCAGGGGCGGCAAACCAACTCTTCATTGGTTTGGATGACAATTGATTTAGCAGAAAGCGGGCCAAAACCAAATTCCGGCACAGTAGAACAGAAGACGACAGCCACAGGCGCATCCATAGCTGAAGCGAGATGCAAAGGAGCTGAATCGTTGGTGTAATTCATGAAAGTATCGCGTATAAGCGCAGCTGACTCTAAAAGGGTAAGCTTGCCAGCCATATTGAGACTATTGGTATGGCCTGAAGCCTTAATTATCCGGTCTATCATTTTCCTTTCTTTACCGGAACCAAGAAAATAAACAAATAGTTCCTCTTCCAACTGATGTACAAAAGCTGTCCATTTTACTTCCGGAAACGCCTTGGTAAACCACAAACTCCCGGGCGAAACCGTGATATATCTTTTGGTCTTATATTGTGAAACTTTGGCGAAATCATGTTTCGAAGGATAAAGCTTTGGTTTAACAATGGTTGTATCCGTATATCTTTCAATGAGTTTCAGGTTACGTTCAATTTCGTGCGGATATCCTTTCTTCTTTGATATTTTGTGCACAAGGCGATGTGTAAAAAAAAAGGAAAACGGGTTTTTCTTAAATCCTGTTGTTTGTCCGGCCCCCGAAAGCACAGTGAGCAGGCCGGTGGAGGCAAACCGTTGAGTGTTGACCACCAAATCATACTTTTGCTCTCGAACGATAGTGATAAGCTCCCGGAGTTTTTGGTATTTCTTTTCCGATTTATCCCATACCATGACATGCTTCAAATAAGGATGGTTGCGCAGCAACGCTTCATTTCCCCCTTTTAGGAGAAAATCAATCCGTGCCTGAGGAAAAAAGTGATGCAACTTCTCAATCAGCGGTGTAGCCAGCACAACATCTCCCAGTGAAGCCGTTTGTATAATTAAAATCTTTTCCATCTCAAGGGGGTTAAATAGCTACCTGAAAATCGCGTAAAGCCTCGTTCAGCGATGTTTTCGTATCGGTGGAAGCTTTACGCTTCCCGATAATTAATGCACAGGAAACCTGAAAGTCGCCAGCTGGAAAATGTTTGGTATAAGTACCCGGGATAACAACCGAACGTGGAGGAACAAAAGCTTTATACGCAACCGGTTCGGAACCGCTAACATCAATAATCTTAGTGCTTTGCGTAAGTACAACATTGGCGCCAAGAACAGCTTCTTTTCCCAGTCTTACTCCTTCCACTACAATAGACCGGGAGCCGATAAAGCAGTTGTCTTCAATAATTACGGGGGCGGCCTGAACCGGTTCCAGCACACCGCCAATGCCCACACCACCACTCAAATGTACATTCTTTCCAATCTGTGCACACGAGCCAACCGTAGCCCACGTGTCCACCATAGTTCCGCTGTCCACATAAGCCCCAATATTCACATACGAAGGCATCATAACCACACCGGGAGCGAGGTATGCACCATAGCGGGCAATGGCGTGTGGGACTATGCGTACATTTTGAGCAGCAAAATCTTTTTTCAATGGAATTTTGTCGTGAAACTCAAACATACCGGTTTTCATGGTCTCCATTTTCCGCAACGGAAAATAGAGAATGACAGCTTTTTTTATCCACTCGTTTACCTTCCACTTTTCAGCCACAGGCATTGCCACACGTAATTTACCTTTGTCCAGCGCCTCAACTGTATCAAAAACAGCCTCTTTTACCTCGTCCGTTTCACATAAATTACGATTTTTCCATGCCCCGTTTATTAGTTGTTCAGCAGTATCCATATGATCCTAATTTTTGAGACCAAAATAAACATTTCCGCAATAGGCCAAACAAATTTTTTTATTCTGGAAATATTTATATACTTTTAAGCCACCAATTAAATGAAAACTCTTCTCTATCATGAATGCACCTGTTATCAATAGGTTCCGAACTTCCAAAATAAGGATTCTCTTTCTTTTATTTTTTATCTTCACACAGTATGCCTTTGGGGCAGGATTATGGCCGCCTGTTGGCGCCAGGCAGGCGGGACTAAACCATAGCTCTGTTGCACTTAGTGGCTTTTGGAGTATCCAAAACAACCCGGCCGGAATGGCACTGATAAGAAATCTGTCAGTAGGCGTTGCCTATGAAAACAGATTCCTTGTTCCACAAATGGGAACAGCAAATATCGCACTAATTTACCCTTTGAAATTTGGTAATATGGGGATTAGTATGGGCTATTTTGGTGACGCATTGTATCATGAAATGAAAATTGGGCTGGCCTATGCACGCTCTTTCGGCCCCCGGTTGAGAGTGGGCGTACAACTCGATTATTTGCAAACCGGACTGGGAGATATTTATGGTAGCCGAAGCAATGTAACATTTGAAATGGGGGTACAATCCGATGTTACCGAACATCTTACGCTGGGGATTTATGTCTATAATCCGGTACGCGTCAAACTTTCCGATTATGCCAACGAAAAAATTCCTGCGGTCTTTCGCATTGGAGTGGCTTATCGTTTTTCCGACAAACTGCTCACCACAGCAGAAGTGGAAAAGAACACCGATTATCAGCCTGTGATATTGCGAGGTGGTATAGAATACAGGTATAAAAAGCAGTTCTTTTTCCGCGTCGGCTTCGGAACTTCCCGGGATGTTTTTTCTTTCGGATTTGGATGGCATAAAAAGCATATACAGTTCGATATTGGAACAACCATGCATCAGTCGCTGGGTTTCTCTCCTCAGTCTTCACTTGTATTTACTTTTTAAATGAAACGACAATTCACATATTGCCTTTTCATGTTGTCGGTTTTGTTCTTCCGGACATGCATTAATGTGGAAGCTCAAAATGGAGACACCTTGCACACTTCGGCTGAGTTTCTGACCAATCAACTGGAAAATATGGCAAAATCTTCAGACAGGCAGCAGGATTATTCAGATCTCGCCGATGTTTACATTTATTATACCAACAACCCTGTCAACATCAATGGGCCTAATGCGAATAAATTACTTTATCTGCATTTGCTAAATGAGGCGCAGCTTGCCTCTCTCGAAGACTATATTCATGAAAATGGCGCTATTCTTAGTATTTACGAATTACAATATGTTTCTGGTTTTAACACACATATAATTAAGCAGTTAAGCCCATTTATAAAAACCGGAATTCCGAAAAAGGCAAGACCATTCTCATGGAAGAAGGCCTTAAAATATGGTCATCATCAGGTTCTGTTACGTTACGGACAAGTCATGGAACCTGTCGCCGGCTACGCAATTCCTGCCGATTCGGCTTGGTTAAAGCCAGGCTCCGTTTATCTGGGAAGTCCACAGAAACTATACCTGCGCTACGCTTTTCGTTCTGGTAATCATCTGCGCTGGGGTTTTACCACAGAAAAAGATGCAGGAGAAGTATTCTTTTCTAACCATTTAAGCGATAGCGTGAAGCAGATGTTAGGCAGTCATAAACCTCATTTTCCTGACTTTTTCTCGGCTTATGCTTTTGTGTCAGATTTGGGAATCTTGAAAAAAGCCATTATTGGCGATTATCATCTTGAATTCGGGCAGGGATTGTGCCTGTGGTCAGGTTTGACTTTTGGAAAATCGGCTGAGACCACCACCGTCAAGTATTACGGTTCAGGTATTCGGCCTAATACTTCGGCAAACGAAAATCGCTTTTTTCGAGGGGCAGCTTTCACACTGGGGCTGAAAAATATTACGCTGACAGCTTTCTATTCACACAACAAAGTGGATGGAAGTCTCTTTGTGATGCCTTCCGGACAGGATGAAATTACAACGATTTTGGAAACGGGAAACCATAGAACTATCAGTGAGTTACTAAGTGAAAACAGACTGACTATTGATGCTTTTGGCGGACATATTGGATATTCCTATCATTTTATGCAGGTGGGTGCAACTTATTATCAAACCCGGCTAAGTCTGCCGCTGGAACCCTCCCGGAAACTTTACCGGCAGTTTTATTTTCGTGGGAAACAGTTGAGTAATGTATCCGTTGATTTAAACTTACAACTTTCGCGTATTTCATTTTTTGGAGAACTTGCTGCCAATCCCGGAGCCAGCCTGGCAGGAATTGCCGGTATCAACGCCTACCCTTCCGACCGGCTAACCCTGACACTAAGCTACCGCAACATTTCCCCGGCTTATAAAGTTCTTTATGCAGCTCCGTTTATGGAGTCGGGAAATGTAAATGACGAAAGAGGCATTTATCTTGGCATCAGAATTCTGCTTTCGCGCCTGTTTACTTTTAAAGCTTATGCCGACTACTTCAGTTTTCCCTGGTTAAAATTTCAGGTGAACGCTCCATCTATAGGAAAAGCTTTTCTTGCCCAGCTTGATATGATTCCGGAAAGGAACGTCAGCATGTATTTTCGTTTCCGATATCAACAAAAAGCAGAAAACACTTCCACTCCGGATGCCTATCACCCTTTGTTAGCAATGAAAAGTTATACCGATTTTCGCTATGCCATCTCCTATGCCGCCCTGCCCGGCCTGATTTTTAATACTCGCATTGAATATGTCCGTTTTGCCAGGGCATCTGACCGTGAAAGAGGTTTTCTGATCTATCAGGATATAGCGTACCAGTTTGCTCGTTTCCCATTAAAAATCAATTTCCGGTATGCACTTTTTGATACGGATGGATGGAACAGCCGTATTTATGCTTATGAAAATGATGTGCTTTATGCGTTCACTGTTCCGGCCTATTACGACAAGGGACAACGGGTGTATCTGTTGTTGCACTACAAGCTCC